>Ga0073899_10006574_pt1 | contig 10037 bp, 9 predicted proteins | sample KloWWTmetaKNB5Ph_FD_88975 | JGI IMG/M metagenome (GOLD analysis project Ga0073899, IMG submission 88975) | Active sludge microbial communities from Klosterneuburg, Austria, studying microevolution and ecology of nitrifiers - Klosterneuburg... | ecosystem: Engineered > WWTP > Aerobic digester >...
CAGCGATCCCGCGCACGGCCTGAACGCCGCCGAAGCCGCGTCGCGCCTCTGTTGCAGCACGGACCGAATCGACTCCCCGAGAAGCCGCCGCGCCCGGCCTGGATGAAGTTCCTCGACCAGTTCAGGAACTTTCTCGTCATCGTGCTGCTGGGCGCTGCCATGCTGGCCGGCGTGGTCGGCGACCTCAAGGACGCCTTGGTGATCGCGATCGTGGTCTTGCTCAATGCGACATTCGGCTTCTTTCAGGAACACCGCGCCGAGGCGGCGCTGGCCGCGCTCACCGGCGAATCGCACGCGGTGGCCAAGGGGCCTGAAGCCGTCCCCGAAATATCGGCGCTGGCGGAGCGGCGCTCGCTGGCCTTCAGGAACACCGTCGTTTCCCGCGGCCGCATCGAGGCCGTCGTCACCGCCACCGGCATGCAAACCGAGATGGGCAGGATCGCCGGCCTGCTGGAAGAAGCCGCCGAATCGGCGACCCCTTTGCAGGTGCAACTCGACAGGCTCGGCAAACGCCTCGCTGCCATGGCCAGCGTGGCCATCTTTGGACTTTACTGGCTTCGATGCGGGCGCTCTACCTGACGGAACAGCGCAACACCAGTCCCGTCGGGTCGGAGGTGTCACCGGGCAGGGCGCTCAAGACGGCCCTTATGGGCTATGGCATCGCCTCGGCGGTGATCGTGGCGCTCGCCTGTCGGCCGGCGTCACAGGTGTGGCACACCGCCAGCTGGGCCAGCCTCGCGCTGTTGGCCCTGTACCTGCTCAATGCAGCAGTCCAGTTCATGCACGGCAAATAGGTGCTCGAACCAGGCTGCACTGGATTCCCAGGCGCACAGGTCGGGTGGGACTGGTGCCATCACCCGTTCTATGGTTCGTCGATTCACCTGCTGATGCCGGTGAAAGAATGCGGGGACGGGTCAAGACCGATGGCCTGGGCGACCGTCGAACTGCGCGAGGCGGGACGCAAGGTGACCACCCGGTTCAATGCCGGGAATGCGCTTGCCCAAGCTGCCGGAGCGCAGCAGATAGCGGTGCGGGTCATGGGCTCTTGCATCGGGTTGACTTGAGCGAAGCGGTCCCTGAAGCCGTCTCACAGTTCAGCCAGCGGAATCCCTCCGGCCTGCTCGTCCGCCTTGAGCAGGGCGATCAGCTCGCCCAGATCCTGATCCAGCCGGCGCAGCGTGGCCACGGGCAGCTTGCCGAGCGCCGCAGGCAGGACGCCCTCGAACGGCCCGGACACCTGCCCCAGAACGGCCATGCCTTCCGGCAGGATGTGAAGCCGCACGTTGCGCCTGTCCTCGGGGGCCTTGGCCGAGCTGATCAGCTCACGGCGCAGCAGCGTCTTGATCAGGTTGCTCGCCGTGGACTGATGGATGTCCATGCACCTGGCAATGTCGCCCATGCCGATGCCGGGCTGGTCCCTGATGAGGCTGAGCGCCCAGACCTGCGCACCGCCGAGGCCGACCTCTTTTTCAACCTGCTGGAAATGGGTCCGCACGGCATTGAAGACGACGCGAAAGCGCCGCAGGACCTGCGCGGTGCCGGCGGCATCACCTTCGAGGGAACCTGGGGCTTGTTTGAGGGCGGGGGCAGAGGGCGACATACCCGCAATGATAGGCGGACGGAACTGCACCGTGACCCGACCGCAACGGCACTCAAGCCCCGGCCAGCTGCTTTCGCGCGATCCGCATCAGCAGATCGTCAAACGTGTAGAAGCCCCTGTCACATTCGCTCAACTGGCGCAAGGCGAAGGCAGCGCCGGTCCCGAAGGCCTCACGCCGGATGGAGTCGTGGACCAGCCGCACGGTCTGGTAGGGGAACCCGAAAATCACCTCATGGTGCCCCACGATGCCCCCCAGGCGCAGCGAGGTGATGCGTTCATCCTCTACGGAAAGGCTTTCGGCAATCTTGCGCGCCGTTCCGGACACCTCGGGCTTCTCCCGGAAATGCTGCTCCATGATTTCCACGTCGGCGAACGGTGCGATGATGCGCAACAGCCGGGCAGCGAGGATGAGGAAATTCACGCCCAGGGTCATGTTGGGGGAACTCAGCACCCGCGTGTCCGTCCCGAGACTGCGCACATAGTCCAGCTCTTGCGCGCTGTAGGCCGATATGGCGCTGACCAGCATCAACTGGCGCTTGCGCACTTCTTCCCCGTAGAGGAAAACGGCGTCTGGCCGCGAAAAATCGACGAGCGCGTCCACCGGGTGCGTGTCCAGCCATTCGGGCAGAGCGGTCTGCCTCAGGCCAATGACCGGGATGGTGGTTGCGGGCACCGTTTCGCCTGGCGCCGGCGCATCGCGGCGCGCCACCCAGCACAGCTCAAACGACGGATCGCTGCGCAGGACCTCCGCCACCGCCTGCCCGGCCTTGCCGTATCCCATCAGACCAACTTTGATCATCTTCGTCTCCTTGACAGATACACCCCTTTGCTCGGGCACCGGGTGCGATTACATTTGGTGCAATGTAGCAGAATATATTTGGTGGAATTTAATGCCCGGGTGGCCGTGGTGGCTTTCCACCCCTCTCGGGCAAAACCCCTTCCAGGAGCCTTTTCATGCGACCGCATCCCCATGTCGTCTCCGCATTGCGGCAAGAACTCTACGATTGGCGCCTGTGGACGGGGCGCGGCGTTGTGCTGGGTTTCGCGGCCCTGGCGGGCCTGACCGTGGTGGCCTTCACCTGGCTGACCGAACACGCACTGGCCCGTTTTTCCACGCTCGAGAGGCAGCTGTGGTGGGCGCCCCTGCTATGGGTGCCGTTCTCGACCGCCGCCATCGTCTGGCTCACGCGACGCTTCGCGCCGGGTGCGGCGGGATCGGGCATTCCCCAGGTCATGGCTGCGATCACCCCCGACGTTCCCGCCACTTCCCGCAGCCTTTATGTGTCGATGCGCCTGAGCCTGGCGAAGATCGGCCTGACGGCGTGGGGCTTGCTGGCCGGCCTGTCGCTGGGCCGCGAAGGCCCCTCGGTGCAGATAGCCGCCGGGGTGATGCACCATGCGCGTCGCTGGCTGCCGTCCGGCTCGCAGGTCTCCGACAAAGGCTTGCTGGTGGCCGGCGGCGCTGCCGGCATAGCGGCGGCGTTCAACACGCCCCTGGGGGGCGTGATGTTTGCCATCGAGGAGCTGACGCGCCACCCCGAGGAGCGCAGCAATGGCCTGCTGCTGTCGGCCATCGTGCTGGCCGGGCTGATGGCGGTCTCGGTTTATGGCAATGCCACCTATTTTGGCGTGATCCGGATCGCCCCTCTCGGCTTCGACCTGCTGTTGCCCGGCCTGCTGGTGGCCGTGTGCAGTGGCGTGGCGGGCGGGTTGTTCGCCCGGCTGCTGGTGGTTTCCCTGGCGGGACGGTCGCCCGATTTCTTTAGCCGGTTTCGCCAGCTGGCGCCGATCCGTTTTGCCGCCGCCTGTGGCCTGGTCGTGGCCGTGCTGGGTGTGGTCAGCCAGGGCGACACCTACGGCAGTGGCTATGCCCACACGCGGGCGCTGCTCGATGGCAATGGTGAGTCGTCACCGCTGTATGTGCTGCTGAAGTTCGTGGCCACCTGGATCACGGCATGGTCCGGGGTGCCGGCAGGCGTGTTTGCCCCGTCGCTGGCCATTGGCGCCGCGCTGGGCAACGACATCGCCCTGCTGACCGGCACGGCGAACGCGGCCACGCTGATCGCGCTGGGCATGGCGGGCTTCCTGGCGGCCGTTACCCAGGCGCCGCTGACCGCCTTCATCATCGTCATGGAGATGGTGGACGGCCATGCACTGGTGTTGAGCCTCATGGCCAGCGCGCTGGTGGCCAGCGGCGTGTCACGCCTGATCAGCGCGCCCCTGTATGCCTCACTGGCAACCCTGCAGCTGCAGCGTCTGACGGCACCCGCCAGCCCGGAAAAAAAAGGAGCCCCTAGGGGCTCCAACTCGAGTAGCTGACCTGCTCGCTCAAACCAGGCCAACCCCCATATTGTATTTGCACAAATGGACCCGGGAATGGGACTTTCCCTAGGTCGTTCATGGGAGGCACTGAGGGCGATGACGCGGCCCGCTGAACTGTGGCGCCGCGGAATCGCTCAGGAGGTGCCGATCCGGGACAGCAGCACCCGCATGCGCTCCAGCAGCATCGCCATCTCGGCGGGGCTGTCCAGAAAAAACTGCGCGCGCGACGCACCGTCGTCGCGGCCGATACGCAGCGTCAGCCAGCTGGCAGGCGCTGCGGCAAACACCGGCTCGTCATTGACGTCGTCCCCGGCGAACAGTGCGCAAGCGGCGCCGCAGCGCGCAACCAGCGCATGCACCGCATCCGACTTGTCGGGCGCGTCGGCCGCCATGGCATTGACGACCATCTTTCCGGCAAAAACCTGGATTGGCGGCCCGGGCTGCGACAGCAGATCGTGTATCAGCGCGCGTGCCCGCTCCCGCTCGCGCGAGAGCCGGTAATGCAGGGCCACGGACTGTCCCTTGTCCTCCACGGCGACGCCAGCCGCCGCCAGGTCGCCAGCGCGCGCGCGCAGCCGCTGACGCAAGGGGTCCAGCGCCGCGATGCGCTCCGCTGCGCTGGCGGCGTCCAGCCCGTCCTCGGCGCCATGACTTCCGACGATGTAGCGCGGTTCGAACCCCAGCCGCGCACGCACGTCGGCCACGGAGCGACCCGTGACGATGGCCACCGGAAGCCGCTGCGCCAGGGCCTTGAGTCGCGCGGCCACCGCCTGGGAGATCCGGGCATCGTCAGGTCGCGCGACGATGGGCGCGAGCGTGCCGTCGAAATCAAACGCCAGCAGTGGCTCCCGTCGCAGGGTGGCCTGCAGTGCGGCGTCGCCCTCTGGCGAGAAAAGGTGCTGCATCTTCGCGCGTGATTCCATGATGGTTCAGTTCGGGGAAATCGAGGATACGCCCGAGCGTCGCACCCGGGCCTCGATGCGTGCGCGCAGGCGCCAGCGCCCGGCGTCGGCCAGCATGCGGCCCGCCCAGCGGAACACGTTGAACTCGCGCACCGTGCTGCGCAGGCTGGCCATGCGCTCGCGCTGTTCCGCTGGCGGCATGGTGGCCGCGCGGTGCAGGGCATCGGCGGTCTCTTCCACGTGATAAGGATTCACGATCAACGCCTCAGAAAGTTCACGCGCAGCACCCGCGAAACGGCTTAGCAACAGAACGCCCTGCAGGTCGTCGCGGGCGGCGACGAATTCCTTGCAGACGAGGTTCATGCCATCGTGCAGGCTGGTCACCACGCAGATGTTGGCGGCTCGGAACAACTCAAACACCGCGTCATGCTCATGGTGTTGCGCCAGCAGGTGCACCGGCTGGTAACCCGGCCGGCCAAACCGCTCGTTGATGCGCTCGGACGTCCGCTGCACACGCTCCTGAAAGCTGCGGTACTCGTCCAGCGCGCCCCGGGTCGGCGCGGCCACCTGCACGAAGACGAAGCGGCCGATCCACGACGGCCATTTCTCCAGCAGCCGTTCGACCGCGTTCAGCCGCTCCAGGATGCCCTTGGTGTAGTCGAAACGGTCCACGCCCACCGCCAGGCACACATCGGCCGGCAAATCCAGCCGCGTGATCACGCGACGGCGGCACTCCGCCACCGACGCCCAGCCCGCCACCTCCGCCGCATCCGGCCATTCGATGGAGATCGGATAGCTTTCCACCAGGGTTTCCTTGTCCTGGAAGGCGATGGTCGAATGCTCGTGCTCGATCCGTGCCTCCAGGTAGCGGTCGACGGTCTCGATGAAATTCTTGCAGTGGAAACGGGTGTGAAACCCGAGGATCGTGCTGCCCAGCATGCCCTGCAGGATTTCCCGGCGCCACGGGCAGATGCCGAACGACTCCGGGTTGGGCCAGGGAATGTGCCAGAAGGTCAGGATGGTCGCCTGCGGCAACTTCTCGCGGATCATCGCCGGCAACAGTGCAAAGTGGTAATCCTGCACCAGCACCACCGGGTCCTCGCTGCGCGCCTCGGCAATCACGGCATCGGCAAAGCGCTGGTTGACGGCGCGGTAGGCCTCCCAGTCCGATTCCCGGAACACTGGCCGGACATGGGCCACATGGCACAGCGGCCACAGGCCTTCGTTGGCAAAGCCGTAGTAATAGCCCTGCTCTTCCTCGGGCGTGAGCCAGACCCGGCGCAGCCAGTAGTCGTCTTGCCCTGGCGGCACCAGCACGCGGTCGCGCGCGTCCACCACCTCGCGGTCAGCGCTGCCGCTGCCGTGGGCGATCCAGGTGCCCGAGCAGGCCCGCATCACCGGCTCCACGGCGGTGACCAGCCCGCTGGCCGGCCGCTTGACCATCACGCCGCCCGTGGTGTGATCGTGGATGTACGGCTCCCGGTTGGACACCACGATGACCTGATCGCCGCTGAGCTGCGCGCGCAGCAGGGCGCGCAGGCGTTCCGCGGTCCATTCAGTCTCCGGCCCCAGGGAGCGCCGGTATTCGTCTTCCAGGTCGCGCAGCCGGGCGCGCAGGTCGGCCGCAAACGGGGCCAGTTCGGGCGCCGGCATCAGCGGGCTGAGCAGGCCCTCGCCGCGCATGATGGCGCGCGCCCCATTGACCCAGCCGCGCCAGCTCAGCTGGGCCACCACCACGGTGATGACGGCGATGACGAAACCGAGCGCCGCAATCAGGCCGATCAGGTAGCGCCGCGTGTCCTGGCTGCGGCGGTCGATGAAGCTCAGGTCGTGCAACAGCACCAGGCGTCCGAGCAGCACCAGCGGCGTCTCGACCTCGCCAGGGGGCGGCAGCGCGTCGAGCGCCGCTCGCGCGTCGTCGGGCAGGAAACCGGGGATGGCGTCGGGTCCGCGCGCGGGCGCGCCAACTGCGGGCCGGTGGCCCATGACCTCGTGGACGCCCACCAGCACCTGCCCGCCGGCCAGCGGCAGCGTCGGCTCAACCAGCCGGGACAGCTCCACCGCGGCCGCACAGGTCAGGCTGGCGGGAAACCGGTCGGTCTTCTGCAGCACCTGCCCCTCGGGACTGCACAGGCCGATGGCAAACAGCCGCTCATCCTGTGATGTGCGCTCAAACAGCGACTGCAGCCGGCCGGCCTTGTTCGAGAGCACCGCTTCAGCCAGGGAATCCGAGAGCGCGTTGGCCACCAACACCCCCCGGCTGTTGAGGTCGCGGCTGAACCAGCGCAGCGTCACCTGGTCCATCAGGGGCGCGGCCAAGTAGGCTGCGGCCACCAGCGTGATCACCAGCGGCAGCAGAAAGCGCAACTGAAGGCGGACAGTCCTGAAAGTCATGGACGGCTGGCGACCCCGGCGCCATGATGGAAGATCGGTGATGAAGACATCCTGTTTCCTTGTATATTTGTACAAATATAACGTACACGCCCATTTTGCGCCTTTGGCTTGACTTTCCGGAAGACCCTGCCCATGTCCACCCTGTCCCCGCCCACCCTCAAACCCGCAAGCCTGGAACTGGCGCTGATCGGAAACTGCACGGTCAGTGCGCTGGTGGATCAGGGCGGCAGCATCGTCTGGTGCTGCATGCCGCGCTTCGACAGTTCACCGGTGTTCGATGCGCTCCTGCGCAGCCGCGAGGGGCTGCCGCTGGATGCGCCATGAGCGTCGAGCTCGAAGGACTGGCCCGGGTCGAGCAGGCCTACGACCCGGGCACTGCCATTGTTCGCACCCAGATGTGGGACAACCACGGCAGCGGGATTGAATTGGTCGATTTCGCGCCGCGCTTCCTGAACCGCGACCGCGTGTTCCGGCCTGCCCAGCTGGTGCGCCGGGTGCGCCCGCTGGCCGGACACCCGCGGGTGCGCTTCGTGGTGCGGCCCAGCGGGGACTGGGGCGCCACGCCACCGACCCTGACCCGGGGCAGCCACCACCTGCGCTACAACCTGCCGGGGCTCACCGTGCGCCTGAACACCAGCGTGCCGCTGACCTACCTGATCGACGGCACCTGGTTCACGCTCCAGTCGCCCGTCAGCCTGCTGCTCGGGCCCGACGAGACGCTGGCCGGCGGCATCAACGAGACAGCGCGCGAGTTCGAGGAACAGACTGCGCTGTACTGGCGGCACTGGACGCGCCGCCTGGCGGTGCCGCTGGAGTGGCAGGACGCCGTGATCCGCGCAGCCATCACGCTCAAGCTCTGCCAGTACGAGGAAACTGGCGCCATCGTCGCCGCCATGACCACCAGCATTCCCGAGGCGCCGCACAGCGGGCGCAACTGGGATTACCGTTATTGCTGGCTGCGCGACGCCTTCTTCGTGGTGCGCGCACTCAACAGCCTGGCCGAGGTGGGCACCATGGAAAGCTACCTGAACTGGCTTTACAACGTGGTGCGCGGCGCCGCCGGCGGGCATGTGCAGCCGCTGTATGGCATCGGGCTGGAGCGCTCGCTGCCCGAATCGGTGATCCCGCACGCCGCCGGCTACCGCGGCATGGGTCCGGTGCGGGTGGGCAACCAGGCACAGGAGCACTTTCAGCACGATGTCTACGGCAGCGTCGTGCTTGGCGCGGCCCAGGCGTTCCACGACCACCGGCTGCTGGTGCGCGGCGACAGCGCCGACTTTGCCGCGCTCGAACTGATGGGCGAGCAGGCCTGGCGGCTGCACGACCAGCCCGACGCCGGCATCTGGGAGCTGCGCACCCGCGCCCGCGTGCACACCTCGTCGGCGCTGATGTGCTGGGCCGCCTGCGACCGGCTGGCGCGCATTGCCCGGGTGCTGGGCCTGCCCGAGCGTGCCGGCCTGTGGAACCAGCGCGCCGCAGTCATTCGCGGGAACATCCTGCAGCACGCCTGGAGCGACGAGCGCCAGGCCTTCGTCGAAAGCCTGGGCGGGCGCGACCTGGACGCCAGCGTGCTGCTGATGGCCGAAGTGGGTTTCCTGCCGCCACGCGACCCGCGCTTTGTCAGCACGGTCGAGGCGCTGGAACGCTCGCTGTGCGACGGCGCGTTCATGCGCCGCTACGAGGCCGAAGACGACTTTGGCCGGCCCCAGACCGCTTTCAACGTCTGCTCGTTCTGGCGGGTCGACGCGCTGGCCCGCATTGGCCGCCGCGACGAAGCCCGCGCGGCCTTCGAGGCGCTGCTGGCGCGGCGCAACACGATGGGCCTGCTCAGCGAAGATCTCGACCCTGTCACCGGCGAACTGTGGGGCAACTTCCCGCAGACCTATTCAATGGTCGGCATCATCAACGGCGCCGTGCGCCTGTCGGCGCCCTGGGACACCGCGGTGTAGTGCAATCGGGACTCAAGCGGCGGGTTTGCCGGGTTCCGGCCGCAACCGCCAGGCCGCTCGCGCCCCCGCGCCCACGGCCGCACCGACGATCCAGAACACGCCGCTCACCCCGATCAGCGCGCCCGCCATGCCGAACAGCAGCGGCATCACCACGCTGGAGGCATTGATCGACATCAGCCGCAGACCCAGGGCCTCGCCCTGGCGGTGCTCCGGCGTGATCTGGTGCAGGGTGCTCATGATCATCGGCTGCACCGAGCCCAGCGTCAGCCCCAGCAGCACCGAGCACACGCCCATGGTCAGGGCCGATGGCATCAGCGGGTAGACCGCAAACAGCACGGCCGTGAGCCCCATGGCCGAAGCCACCACCACCCACTCCCTCAGGTGCGCGGCCAGCATCGGCAAGGCCAGGCGGATCAGCGCCGCCGCAATCGCAAAACCACCCAGCAGAGTGCCGATGACCGATGCGCTGAACCCCCGCTCATGCCCCAGGATCGGCACGACAAAAGTATGCACATCCCAGCACGACGCCAGCAGCCAGTTCACCAGCAGCAGGCGGCGCATCATCGGCTCGCGCAGCAGCTCCCGCACGCGCGGCTTTTCGGCGCCGGGCGCTGCCACCGGTGGCAGCTCGTGGGTGTTGCGCACCCAGACCCAGGTGAACAGCGCGAGAAACGCCATAAGGGCGAACGCGCTGCGATACCCGGTCAGGGCGCCGGCCGTGGCGCCGGCATGGTCGATCAGCAGGCCGGCCGAGAACGGCCCGACGAAGTTCGATACCGCCGGCCCGATGGACAGCCACCCGAACACCTGCTTGAGCTGCGTGGGGCTGGCGGCGGCCCGCCCGACGTGGCGCTGCAGGGCAATCACCGC
>Ga0073899_10006577_pt1 | contig 10035 bp, 10 predicted proteins | sample KloWWTmetaKNB5Ph_FD_88975 | JGI IMG/M metagenome (GOLD analysis project Ga0073899, IMG submission 88975) | Active sludge microbial communities from Klosterneuburg, Austria, studying microevolution and ecology of nitrifiers - Klosterneuburg... | ecosystem: Engineered > WWTP > Aerobic digester >...
CCTGTCCATCTGAATAGCGCACCAAAAAGATATAAGCTGGCGATGCCGCCAATTGATCCAGCAGTGACAACAATGAGCAGAATCAAAGGCAAACCCAATTCGTCTCCCGCACTTCTCCCACTGGCTTGGTTTAGGGCATCAGCAACACCACTGACTGCCGCCAATGCCCAAATGTACCGTTGCGGGTTTATGTCAACGATCTGTTGAATGGTTGCACGTGGTCTTATCCATATTGATACCCAAGGATTCAGCATTTGCTGAGTAGTGTTTTCCATATCGCTATTTTTTATCCGTTGAAATTAACATTCATCGTCCGGTACAGGGTAACCACTGCAATTAATCATTGGATAGAAACTATCCCAGCATTAGACCTGTTCATTAGCAACTTTTTTATCGCGCTGAGTGTAGCGAAGAATACCGACGATTCAAAGATATTCCTCGCTTTATCCATGAAATTTCATCAATGATTACGACAAATTTCCCAAAATCCTGACCAATGTTTTTGGTTAATCCTCATCGACAAAATAATGTTGTATCAAAGCGGCATAATTCGTACACACCAGGCAATATTCAGCGCCTAACTACTAAGGAAATAGATGAAGTAATCCCTACTCGCTTATTGTTTACATTATCAGTTGGAATTTTCACAAATGCCTATGCTTTATGTGAGTTTATTCACAGCATTGTTATTTTTTTCACGCTAATTTGTGCATATCTGCTTATTTCTAACCGTTATCTCTAATTTGTACAGGAGGAAACAATGGCTTTCGCTGGAACAGATAGTGATCACTGGTTGTCGCCAACAAAAACTGAAACCGAGACTCCCAACGCCCCTACCCAGCGTGACTTTAAGTGGGAATATGAAGGAGAAGAGGTTTTTGATAAAACGACATCCGCTCAAGTGGTTCATGATATCGCTTATGAGGCAACCAACTACAACGAATGGGACTTAGCCGACGAGCTATATGATCAAAGCGATGATGAATGGCTCGTTGATTGCATGGGCAAGGATCTCATTAACAAAGAGGATGAATGCTGAAACAATATGCACAAAAACGCATAAAACCCGCTTTAATACTCATTGCGCTGAGCTGACATTGATATATATCCTCATCCACCGGGGTTAATTTCATCAAGTTACCTCAATTGATAAAAAGTAATGTATTACAAAATTTCCCCAAATACCCAGGTTATGTGGCGATCGATTTCAGTAGCAAGATACACTGAATCTTTTAATCAATGCTCCCTGATTCTAATATTAATTTCAGGAACCCGTTGCTGAGGCGGTGGGGGCAGGCGATTCAAGCCCAATACAGTAATACGGTGCGCAGCATTGAAGCTGGGTGCCCCATCCTGATCGCGCAGAATGGACGATACTTTATATTCCATGCTGTGAGCATTCGGATCAAAGCGAATATCATGTATCCAGATACCCGCGCGCTGCACCTGCTGTTCTTCACACTCGTTGGATAGATCCCAACCGGTCAGCATCGGCACAGCATAATCAAAGGGCAAATCATTGATACGAAATGTTTGGATACGCATAATTCCGTCAGTATTTTTGCGGCAGGCGCTGGTTTTACCGATACGCGGATTGAGTGCCAGGAAATCTGCACGCAATTTGACGCTGCTGCCGCGGATCAGAGCAGCGCGTGTTTTAATCCGGTGTGTACGGATATCGTTGTCCTTGAAGATGGTTTGAGTGACCCAATGCGGACTGCCATCGGCACTGAGCGAAGCACCGGTTTGGGACAGGCTGTAAGCAACCTGCAACAAGTCATAATCAGCACGGTCACCCCATTTGCAGGGTGGAAAACGCAATTCGCATTCAAAAGTATCATCGAATTGAAAATCAAATCCGCGCGGGATGATGGCAATAGCATCATTGGCTTTTAAAGTACCTTTACTGCCGGTGTTTTCCAGCGTAGCAACCGCGCCTTGTCGCTTAGTTTGCAGCAGGGATGTTTCGATTCCGTTGTAATCCCCTTCTATCGTGGCATCAAACCAAACTGAGCGATAGCCAAATCCGGTATAAAACACACAAAACTCATAGGCTTCCTCGCGATTTTGATCCTCCAGCTTTCCTTGCGCTTCAAATACCAGAAAAGCGGAGCCTGCATTCTTGACCAGTTTACTGTGCGTAATATCTACCCGCACGGCGTGAACCTCGCGGTCGCGATTCAGATAGCGCAAGTCCCAGCCATTCAACACCACCGTACCGCTATCGACATAGCTGGGCATTTCGATCCATTGCAACACAGTCGCCGCCTCGCTTCCTTTGTCGCGCTGCATGCATTTGCTACCTTCAATCAGAATGAATTTGCCCTCATCCTCAAAAACCGTTTTTCCTGTACCCTTTAAGGTGAGTTGCTCGAAAAGTGTTGCAGGCTGGGATTTATCTGAGGATAAGGTAGTTTTCTTTTCTTGCGGTTTACTCGCGCAGGCAGTAAGTAAAGGTAGCATGCATATTGCAAGAAACAGAGGTGCATGGCGAATCATTCTAACGCTCCAAATATAAGTGTCGTGTCACGAAAACAATACCCGTTCGGTTGAGTTTAATTCACGCAAAAAGGAAATAGCAGTAGTGCCCGCACTCAGTGTATAGCGAAACCACTCGTCAGTTAGGCTTAGTTAGCCTTTCACTCGGCTAATTTTGGCGATTTCCTTAAGATGCCTCAGGCCGCGCATGATTTGAGCAAGATGATGGCGATTGTTAACTTGCAAAATAAAGTGCATTTGCATGTAATCCCCTTCATTTTCCATTGCAATATCATCAATATTCGATTCTGCTTTGGCGATTTCAGCCGCAACCCGAGCCAACACTCCTTGCTTATTCGCCGCAGTCACTTTGATGCTGGCTTCAAAAACCCTGTTGATGTCTTTCCCCCAAGCTACATCCAGATAATTCTCAGAGTTTCTCTGGCTCTGGGCAATATTTGCGCAATCATAAGTATGGATGACCAAACCATGATCTTTCTTGATCAACCCGACAATCTGGTCTCCTGGAAGGGGGCGGCAACATTTGGCAAATTGCACCGTCAGTCCTTCGGTCCCCATGATGATGATTGGTCCGGCTGTTTGTTCGCTGGCAATGGATTCTACCGGCGAGGTCAATCGTTTCGCTACAATCGCAGGCAATTGTTTTCCTAAAGCCATTTCAGCCAATAACTCTTCCTTGGATTTGACGCCGCTATCGCGTACTAATTTTTCCCATTGCGTGGCAGTAATTGCATCCGGATTGATATTAAAAGACAACAGCGCCTGATTGAGCATACGCTCTCCCAATTTGACTGATTCATCGTATTGGATGGTTTTCAGAAAGTGACGAATATGCGAGCGCGCCCTCCCCGTTGCCACATATCCCAACCAAGCCGGATTGGGTTTGGCATAGGGAGCGGTGACGATTTCCACCCGATCGCCGCTTTTGAGTTTGGTGCGCAGTGGCGCATTCTCACCATTAATTTTAACCGCCACGCAGCAATTGCCCACATCAGAATGCACCGCATAGGCAAAATCGACGGCGGTCGATCCTCTGGGCAGCGTCAGAATTTTTCCTTGCGGAGTAAACACGTAAACATCGCCGGGAAAAAGATCGATTTTGAGATGCTCCAGAAATTCCAGAGAATCGGTCGATCCACTGAGCGTTTCCAATAAGCTTTGCAACCATTGGCTGGTTTTCAAGTGCAGATCATTGAAATCACCATCCGAACTCTTATACAACCAATGTGAAGCAACGCCATTCTCGGCAATGCGGTGCATTTCAGCCGTGCGAATTTGTATTTCAATCGGGATACCGAACGGACCTAACAAAGTGCTGTGCAAGGACTGATAGCCATTGGCCTTAGGAATGGCTATATAGTCTTTGAACTTACCGGGAATGGGTCTATATAAACTATGCAGCATGCCTAATGCGACATAGCACGAGGGAATGTCTTTGACCACTACGCGGAAACCATAAATATCAAGCACTTCTGAAAATGATAACTGCTTATCGACCATCTTGGTATAGATGCTATAGAGATGCTTCTCGCGTCCATTGACTTCCGCATCCAGCCCCACTTCTGTCAATTTTTGCTTGATCGCTTCCAGAATCTTTCCCACGACCTCGCGCCGATTACCGCGCGCAGACTTAGTCGCTTTGACCAATACTTTGTAGCGCGTGGGATAAGAATAACGGAAACCGAGCTCTTGCAATTCCTGGTAGATATTATTAAGCCCCAGTCGATGTGCAATGGGCGCATAAATTTCAAGCGTTTCGCGGGCAATGCTGCGCTGTTTGATCGGCAACATGGCCTCAAGCGTACGCATATTATGCAATCGATCGGCCAGCTTAATCAGGATGACACGAACATCCCGCGCCATCGCCAACAGCATCTTGCGGAAATTTTCGGCTTGCGCTTCTTCCTGAGTTTGGAATTCAATCTTCGCCAGTTTTGACACACCATCCACCAATTCTGCCACCGGCTCGCCAAACCGTTCACTGATCTCAGTTTTGGAAATATCGGTATCTTCCACTACATCATGCAATAAAGCCGCCGTCAGCGTAGGTGCATCCAGATGCAGCTTACTCAAAATCCTCGCTACTGCTAATGGGTGAGAGATATAAGGCTCGCCCGATTTGCGGAATTGCCCGGAATGAGCGCCCTGACCAAATACATAAGCATTTTTCAGTTGCTCTATATCTTCCGGTTTAAGATATTGCGCTGTCTCAGAAAATAGAAGATCGGCTTCAGACATGGAATTTAATCAACTCAAAGATACTCACTTAAAGGGTGCTCAATTATTTTGCAGCGATAAACGAAGCAGGCTGTCGATTCAGATCATTCAGATAATGATTAAACTTCTCAAACTGATCTTTGATGTGATTATATGATGGGATTTACTGCGAATGAAAGAAAGTAATGAGGTTGGATTTTGTAGCTAAGGAAAATAGTTCCAGAATACCGGCAGACCGATTACACAGATTACACTACAATCGCAATCGCGTTGCAGCCAATGCATAACCAGTCCGTCATGCATGCGAATACATCACATATTTTTTGGATTCAAAATATCCATGCCAATTTTTCCCTGCGCCAATTCACGCAAAGCAACGACGGTCGGCTTATCACGTGCAGGTTCCACCATCGGCGCTGAACCAATCGCCAATTGCCTGGCTCGGGCTGTCGCCACTAATGTCATGTCAAATCTATTAGGAATTCTTTTTAAGCAATCATCAACGGTAATTCGTGCCATGGGCTTGGTCTCGGTTATTAAAGAATTAAGATATACAAAGGTTAAAAAACTATACCATCATAAAAAACGACTAGGTCAGCTGGGTAATCAATGCACGGTGCGTAGTCATCTGGCGCGCTCTTCTTAAGCGCTCTGCTTTAACGATACAAGTCAAATCATCAAGAGCTTCTTCCAGTTTGTTATTGATAATAACATAATCAAACTCACCGACATGACTGACTTCTTCACGGGCTGCGGTTAGCCGTTGTTGAATGACATCTGCATCATCTTGTGCTCGTGCTTTTAATCGCATTGCCAAGGCATCAGCTGACGGTGGCAGAATAAAAATGCTAATGGATTCAGGGAAAAACTGATGCACTTGCTTGGCACCCTGGCAATCAATCTCAAGCAGGATATCGCGCCCGGATGCCACTGCCTGATCAATCCATTTCTGCGATGTACCATACAGATTGCCATAAACCTCCGCGCTCTCAAGAAACTCTCCATTGACCAGCATCTTCCTGAAAGTGTCCTCACTCACAAAATGATAATCTCGTCCATTCACTTCCCCTGTACGCGGTGGGCGCGTGGTGTGCGAAATTGACAAGCTCAGGTTCAGGCCCGATTTGAGCAATGCCTTAACCAAACTGGTTTTTCCGGCACCTGAAGGTGCACTGATAATAAATAAGCAACCTGTAGATTTAGTCATTTTCTGCCTATTCGATAGGTGATCCCTATTTTATCTTGATGAAAAGATATTAATGAATACCATGCTTGTTGAAATAATTCTGATGATATTCTTCAGCAACGTAAAATTGAGCGGCGGGTAAGATTTTTGTCACCACTGCATCCTGCCAGCGTCCACTTTGCTGCAGTTGATGCATAGAGGCTTGAGCGATAGTCTCCTGTTCGGGTGTGAAAAAGAAAATCACCGAACGGTATTGCGTGCCAACATCATAACCTTGGCGATCCTGAGTCGTGGGATTATGGCAATTCCAGAAATGCTCCAGCAATGTTTCCAAACTGACTGCCGCTGAATCGTACTCAACCAGAACGACTTCGATATGACCAGTAGTGTTGCTGCACACCGCTTCATACGTTGGATGCTCACTATGACCGCCGGAATAGCCGCAAGTAACATTGGTTACGCCCCGGATACGACGAAAAGCCGCTTCCACGCCCCAAAAACAACCTGCCCCAAAAATTATCTTGCTTGTTGCCATTGATGTTTCACCTGGGAAATATCATAAAAAAACGCCCTGCTTAACGATACCTGTCACTCGCAGGGATTAGTTGGCGGCTTTCTCTTTACGTACCTTTTCAATCAGTTCCTCCAAAGCTTTGACCGTATCTTGTGGAGTTCCGCCTTTTTTGCCACTGGTCAGGTATTTACCGTTAACAGCCAGTGCCGGAACGCCCATCAATTGATACTGGCGTGTCATTTGCGTTGATCTGGCAACGTGATTCTGTACTGCAAAAGATCTATAGGTATCTTCAAATTTCTTTCTATCGATGCCTTGCTTTTCAATCCAATCAAATAAAGCAAGTTCTTTATCCAGATCAATTTTGTCCCGATGGATGGCGTCAAAAATTTTGTCATGCAACGTATCGGTCAGTTTGAGCACTTCTACGGTATAGAACAATTTCGCACCCGATACCCAGTTAGCGCGCAGAATGGCTGGTACATAGCGGAAACTCACATCACTGGGCATATTCTTCAGCCAAGCTTTAAGATGCGGATGCAAGCTGTAGCAGTGCGGGCAGCCATACCAGAAAAACTCCAGAACCTCAATTTTCTCAGCACTCTCAGTGGGTTGTGGGTTAGCAACCACCGTATAATCCCTGCCTTCAACAATATCTGCACGCACACTCCAACTATTGATTAGACCAAAGCTCAGCAATAACAAAAAAACTGCAAGTGATTGACGTCGACTCATGCTAACTCCTTAAATAAATTATCTAACGGGTTAATACTTTGTTGCTTGCAAGACCATCTCAATTTGCCTTAATAAATTGCGCGGTGATTCCATTCTCTCTTAATGTAGCGCTGATTTCATCCACATCCGCTCTATTAGCAAAAGGCCCGACACGCACTCTATACCAGATGCCTTTCTCCGCCAGATCAATAGGCTGGATGGAGGCTATCGCACCCAGTAGCGCAAGCCTTGCTTTCATATTCTCGGCATCATCGCGGCTCCTGAATGATCCGGCTTGCAGGAGGAATTTTTCCGCCGGCTTGGTGTTCTTGGTTTGTGGAGTTACCGTCGGTTGCAGCGTTTCTGTAGAAGGCTGGGTGGATGGGGTGCGTGGATGGATCGCGGCCAGTTGCGGCTTGGTGTCAGCCGGAGAAAGGCCTGGTTGAGCAGCCACTACCGGCGGTTTCACTATTTCCACCGGTTTAGGGTTAGCCTCTGGAATCTTGGTCGGTACTGGCGGCTGAGTCGGCTTTTCTTCCATGCGTTTGTAAGCTGGATCGATTTCCGGCTCTTCAATACCGGGCAGTATCTTATAAAAATCGAAACGGGGTTTTTCTTCGATCGCGACAATAGACTCTTCAGGCGCCGTTTTTGCAGGTGTTTTTGATTGCTCGGGAGCCGGTTTAGGTTCGGCTTTTTCTACTTTCTCTGATGAACTGGCCACTTTTTCATTGGATAGAAATGGGCTGGGCGCATAATTGATATACCACCAGATCCCGATGGCACTCACAAGTCCTAATGCGTAACCGACGAATCCACCAAAAAAGGCAGAACCTCCGCCTTCCTTGGTGGAATTTGAAGCCTTACGGGTCTTATAGTCTCGACTCATGAGTATCCTTATGGGTGAATTCGATTACATTTTATCAGGTGCACTGACGCCCAGTAGCTTGAGACCATTATTCAATATCTGCCGGATGGAGGCAATCAGCGCCAAGCGCGCATGCAGCAATGGAAGCTCTGGTACCAGGAAACGTGTCGAATTATAGTAACTATGAAATTCACTTGCCAGCTCTCTAAGATAAAAAGCAATAAGATGCGGTGAAAATTCCTTGGCGGCCGCTTCCACAGTGTCGGGAAAATCGATGATCTTTTGCAGCAAGGCTAGCTCCGCAGGACTGGAGAGTGGCTCCATACTGGCTGTAGCCAGGGTAGCCATATCGCCGTCCCATTGTGCCAGCACGCTGCAAACCCGCGCGTGCGCGTATTGTACGTAATAAACCGGATTGTCGTTGCTTTGCGATTTAGCCAGATCGAGATCAAAATCCAGGTGCTGATCGCTTTTACGCATCACATAAAAAAACCGCGCCGCATCCTTGCCGACTTCCTCGCGCAGTTCCCGCAACGTGACAAATTCGCCGGAACGCGTAGACATGGGTGCTTTTTTTCCATCGCGATACAGCACAGCAAACTGCACCAGCGCAATTTCCAGCTTCGCCGGATCCAGTTCCAACGCCTGTAAAGCGCCCTTTACCCGCGCAATATAGCCATGATGATCTGCTCCCCAGATATTGATAACCTGCTCAAAACCGCGTTCAAATTTATTCAGATGGTAAGCGATGTCGGAAGCAAAATAGGTAAATTGGCCATTTTCCCTTTGCACTACCCGATCTTTTTCGTCACTGAAATCCGTTGAACGAAACCACTTAGCGCCATCCTGCTGATACAAATAATGTTTCTTTTCCAGCAGTTGCATGGTATGTGCGACCTGGCCATTATCGAACAACGATTGCTCCGAAAACCAGGTATCGAATTCCACGCCGAATTCCATTAAATCATTGCGGCAATCGCCCAATTGCTCGGTCAGCACGAAATTGTGAAGATAGGCATAATCCTGTCCCAGGATTTTTTTCGCATTGGCTATCAATTTATCCAATTGCTCATCGGTATCGGTCGCTGCAGTGTGGGCCGATTCCGGTAAACCATCCAGCAACATGGCCGGCTGATGCACATAACGATCTGCATGCGCCTGGAATATCAATTGTGCCATGTTTTTCACATACTCGCCCTGATAGGCATTGGCGGGAAAAGGAATGTGCACATGGTTCAATCCCAGATAACGCAGCCAGGTAGACAGGGTCAGGATATCCATCTGCCGCCCGGCGTCATTCACATAAAATTCGCGCGCAACGTCAAAACCCGCCGCTGCCAGTATATTGGAGAGACTGGCGCCGATGGCTGCGCCACGGCCATGCCCAACATGCAATGGACCGGTTGGATTGGCCGAAACAAATTCCACCTGAATTTTCTTTCCCTGACCAAACTGGCTGTTGCCAAAAGCCTCTTGGCTATGCAGAACATGATGCAGATATTGCTGCTTGGCGGCATGCTTAAGGAATAGATTGATAAATCCTGCGCCTGCGATTTCAATCTTCTCCAAATAAGGCGAAGCGGGCATGGCATCGATCAATAATTGAGCAATTTCACGCGGATTTTTATGCAATGGCTTGGCCAGTTGCATGGCCAGATTGCAGGAATAATCGCCATGACTGGCTTGCTTGGTGCGCGCCAATTCAATGCGGACGGCAGCATCCAATGGGGTGATGCGGCTGGCGGCCTGATGCAGCAATTCAGCAAAATGGGTTTTAAAATTAGGTTGAGCAGATAAAGTCATGGTTAAGCATTAAGACGATTAATAGTGTTGTTGAATTGGATGACACAGCACCCATGCAGTGTTCTCATCGACGCATTCTGCTCATTTTATCAGGTACATCGATCAGACTACAGACTGTTGGCGGTATGTTTCAAATAGACAAATCCCGACACTAACGGAGATGTTCAAGCTCTCTACACTGCCCAGCATGGGAATGCGCACCAACTGATCGCAGCTTTCTCGTGTCAAACGCCG
>Ga0073899_10006579_pt1 | contig 10035 bp, 7 predicted proteins | sample KloWWTmetaKNB5Ph_FD_88975 | JGI IMG/M metagenome (GOLD analysis project Ga0073899, IMG submission 88975) | Active sludge microbial communities from Klosterneuburg, Austria, studying microevolution and ecology of nitrifiers - Klosterneuburg... | ecosystem: Engineered > WWTP > Aerobic digester >...
CCTGATCGCCTACCTCGCCTGGCTCGGAGCGGTGCCCCGGGAAATCAACCGTTCGCGGGCTGAGTTTCCGCCCGAAGCGACGGAGACGGAGGTGAAGATTCCCGGCACCGCCGACGTCGTAACGGTTCGCCGGGTCGGAGTGGACAAGGCCGAAATCGTTCCCGGAGACGGCATCAACGCGAGTGGCTGGCAGGCCCGTATCGTGACGCCGGAGGAGCAACTGCGCCGCTGGCAGAAACGAAACCCCGGTCAGAAACTCGATGCGCCCCTGCCGTATCTGGCGATCCTTTTTCAACCCCAATTCAGCGGCATCCTTCAGGGTAACCTCGGCGAGTCGACCCGCTACTCCGAACCGGTCTGGGACATGATGAAACGACGCTTCCCCATTTCGATTTTCTTCGGCGTGGTCTCCCTCGTTCTTACCTATCTGGTCTGTGTCCCCCTCGGCGTTCTCAAGGCGATCAAGCACCGTACCGTCATCGACAACATCACCTCGATCATTATTTTTGTCGGCTACGCCATTCCCGGATTCGTTCTCGGAGTTTTTCTGGTGGTGGTTTTTGCCGCGCGGCTGGGCTGGTTTCCGCTTGAGGGCTTTGTCAGTCCAAATTTTGCGGATCTCGGTCTCTGGGGAAAGGTCAAGGATCTTGCCCATCACGCGGCCCTGCCCCTGATCTGCTACATGGTGGGCAGTTTCGCGAGCCTGACGATGCTGGTAAAGAATAATCTCATGGACCAGCTCGCCTCGGACTACGTGCGCACGGCGGTGGCAAAGGGACTGGACTTCAAACGGGCTGTCTTCCGCCACGCGCTGCGCAATGCCTTCATCCCTGCGGCCGCTACGATGGGACAGGCCCTCACACTCGTCGTGGGAGGCAGCTTCCTCATTGAACGTATTTTTGACATCGATGGGTTCGGCCTCATGGGTTTCAATGCTCTGCTTGAACGCGACTCGGCCATCATCATGGGAACGGTCACCATCGGCGGCTTGCTCCTGATGCTGGGCAACGTGCTGTCCGACATCATCACCGCCCGCCTCGATCCGCGCATCCGCTTCGAATGATCCGCCGCCTAGCCATTGCCTGCCTTCTGGTTGGAGCGCTCGCCATTCTCGGGGAGCGGCTCGGACTCGACCTGCCCTCCATCGCCTGGTTTTTTGCGATGGGTGAGGGATTCGGCTGGGTCAGTTCCGTTCTGTTGATCCTGGCGGGCCTTCTTGGGCTGCTCTTCCTCCCGTCCCGATTGAACTGGACGCCGGTCACCTTGCAGCGCTTCCGGCGTTTCCGCAGCATCCGGCGCGGCTGGTGGTCCCTGCTGATCCTGGCAGGACTCGTGGCTCTCGCACTTCTCGACCAGACCCTCGTCGGGCGGCGCGCCCTTGTCGTAAAATACGAGAGCCACTGGTATTTCCCCGCCTTTGTGAAGCAACGTTATGCAGAGAAGACGTTCTCAGGCGAAGGCGAGGCCGAGGCGAATTACCGCCAGTTGAAAGAGCGCTTGAAGGGAGGGGAAACGGACGGCTTTGTTCTGATGCCGCCCGTGCCATGGGCTCCAGTTCTCGACTCGGACGATCAACAGACTCTTCCGCTGGAGGCCAGGGACGGTCTGCTTTTCCGGCCGGGTGAGGCACGCCCGTACTCCGGTCGGGCCTTGCGTTACTATGAGGGCGAGGATCAAGTCAAACACACCGACGCACGCATCCGGCGTGGTCTGCCTGATGGCGAGTGGCTGGGTTACGCCCCGGACGGCGGGCTTGCGGTGCGGGCCTCCTACCGTTCCGGAGAAAAAGTGCGTGAGGAATTCACCGGCGAGATGGACCCCGCCGCTTTTGCGAAAGCCGAAACATCGGAGTGGATTGTCGTCGTTTACCCGGCGATCCCGCCGATGTGGAAGGCGGGCCATTATCTGGGCACTGACAGCCGCGGATGGGATGTCCTCGCACAGATGTTCGGCGGCTGGCAGCTGAACCTGAAGGCCATCCTGATCTATCTGACACTCACCTACGGAGTCGGTATTCTCATCGGAACGCTGATGGGCTTCTGGGGCGGATGGTTTGACCTCATTTTCCAGCGCATCATCGAGATTCTTGAGAATCTGCCCTTCCTTTACATCGTCATGATCGTGGTCGGCGTCGTCGGGGTCGCGAACATGAACCTGCCGCTTCTTCTCGGAGTGATCTGCGTCTTTTCGTGGACCGGACTGACCTATGCCCTGCGCGCACTGGCCTACAAGGAGAAGGAGCGGGACTACATTTCCGCCGCCCGCCTTCAGGGGGCCGGCACGTTTCGCATTATCACCCGGTATCTGGTTCCCAACGTGCTTGCCACGCTCGTGACCATTATTCCCTTCAGCGTCGTGGGGATCATGACCTCACTCACGGCTCTCGCCTTCGTCGGCTTCGGGCTGCCCGAGACCTATGCGCAGTGGGGGGTTCTTTTCGACGACGGACTCAACCACCTCTCCGCCGGATGGATCACCTTTTCGATGTTTGCGATCATGGTCATCATCCTCCTGCTCGTAACCTTTGTCGGGGAGGCGCTTCGAGAGGCCTTTGACCCGAAAAAATTCACCACCTATCAATGAGGACGGGATCAAAAAAAGCAGGACCCGGGGGCCGGAACGGAAATTTTCCGTGGACCGTTCTGCCGGGTTTTATCCTGCTCGCTCTTTTGACCGGTCCGGCGTTCCCTTCCAACTTCCCTCCCTATGACGGGACGAAAGAACGGGATGCCTTCTGGGATTACCAGAACGGGAAGGTGCTGGAGCGATTGCAGACAATCGAAAAGGAGTTGACCGCAAAAGCCGCGGCGGAGGCGGACGAAACAGCGAAGGCGGCGATCCATGTCGAGTTGGAAAAAGTCCGCCAACACCTCCTGAAGCCCGATCTCTTCACCTTCGCGACCCCGGCCGATCTGCCGGCCGGCCTCGTTTGGCAGGACGGCGCGGGCGAACCCGAGATCGGCGATCCCAAGGCGCAGAAAGGAGGGACTTTCAATAGCTATATCCCCTCCTTCCCGCCCACCGTGCGCACACTCGGGGAAAACGCGAACAACGCCTTTCGCGGCTATCACTACGACGATATCGAGATGGGCCTCACCGGTTTGCATCCCGAAACCGGAAATGTGATTCCCGGTTTGGCGTCGCAATGGGCCGAATCACCTGACAAACGTACCGTTTACTTCCGCCTCGACCCCGACGCAACGTATTCCGACGGTGTCGCGGTCGAGGCCGACGACTGGTTCAACACTTTTTATATCCAGCTCTCCCAGTACCCGCAGAATCCCTTCGGCAACGAGTGGTATTCCTCACAATACACCAACATCACCCGCTACGACGCGCTGACCTTTTCCATTACGCTCGCCGAACCGAAGGCGCTCGCGCCTTACTGGGCGAACCTCAACCCGATGCCGAGGCATTATTATGCGGAGTTCGGCCCCGATTTCGAGTCCCGCTATCAGTGGCGTCCGCGCCCCACGACCGGGGCCTATGCAATCCTCGAGGGCGACATCAAGTTCGGGCGCAGCATCACCCTGACCCGGGTAAAGGACTGGTGGGCGCGTGACAAGAAATTCACCCGCTATCGCTTCAATCCGGACCGGCTCATCTATCGTGTCGTAAGACTTCCCGAAAAAGCGCTCGAACTCTTTTTTCAGGGGACTCTCGACACCTTTCTCGTCGGTGCGCCGGATCACTGGTATGAGCGGCTCGAGATCCCGCAGGTGCACAACGGCTACATTGAGAAGGCGAAATTCTACAATATCTGGCCGAGTTCCTCAGCCGGGCTTTATCTGAACACAGCGGTGGCACCGCTCAATAATCGCGATGTCCGGATCGGCGTGAGCCACGCAACGAACTACCAGAAAGTGATCGACTTCGATCTGCGCGGTGACTATCGCCGGCTCAACGCGTTTTCCGAGGGTTATCCTCTGCTCGGGAATCCGCCTCTCGTGGCGCGCGAGTTTTCTCCCGAAAAAGCACGGGTCGCCTTCGCTGCGGCGGGTTACACCAAACCCGGTCCTGACGGAGTTCTCGTGAACGAAAAGAACGAGCGACTCACCCTCACCATCACCCACCGGAAGAGCCCCATCATTGACAAATACATGCAGAGACTCCGCGAAGAGGCGCTCAAGTGCGGCCTCGAGGTTCGCCTGGAGAGCATGGACGGCTCGGCGGCGTTTCAGAAGGCGAGCCAGAAACAACATCAGGCGGTGCAGGTGGCATGGGGCATGACACCTCCCTTCCCCGACCACTTTCAAAGCTTTCACAGCAAGGACGCCTACCTCGAAGATGGCAAGACGCCGCGCCCGAACACGAACAATCTCACGAGCTTTGCCAATCCCGAAATGGACGCGCTTTGCGAGGCGCAGCGCAAGGCGACTACGGTGGAGGAATTCCGGCGTACCGTTTTCGGGGCGGACCAGATCATTCACGATGAAGCGATCTGGGTGCCGGGCTTCGAGCAGAATTTCTACTGGATGGCCTCGTGGCGATGGATCAAATGGCCGCCGGGATTTAATGTCGCGGTCAGTCAGGATCCCTATCAGAACCATGTCCTCTGGATTGACGAGGCGGCCCGTGCCGATACGATGGAGGCGATGCGCACCGGACGCACCTTCCCGGAGGTGGACGAAGTCTACGATCAGAATTTGAAAGCCTTAACGCCGAAAGGGGGCGAAGCGCATGAATGAACCACTCCTGGAAGTGCGCGATCTGCGCGTCGGATTTCAAACCGAGCAGGGCCTGCTCACGGCGGTCGACGAGGTCAGTTTCACCCTCGAGAGCGGGAAGATGATGGGGCTCGTCGGGGAATCCGGTTGCGGTAAGAGCGTCACCGCGCGGACCCTCATTCGCCTCCTCGAGCAGCCCTCCGGCCGCGTTCTCAAGGGCGAGGTGCTGCTTGAGGGAAGAGACGTGCTCTCTCTGCCGCTCGAAGCGATGCGCAGGATTCGAGGCAACGAGATCGCGATGATTTTCCAGGAGCCGATGACGGCGCTGAATCCGGTCCACCGAGTCGGCCACCAGATCGTGGAGAACCTCCTTCTTCACGAGGAGATGAGTGCACAGGCTGCATTGAAGCGGGCGGTCGAGCTGATGGAGTGGGTCGGCATTCCTGCCCCGGATGAGCGGGTCAACGACTACCCGCACCAGCTCAGCGGGGGCATGCGCCAGCGCGTCATGATCGCGATGGCGCTGTCGTGTAATCCGAAAGTCCTCATTGCCGATGAACCGACGACGGCCCTCGACGTCACCGTGCAGGCGCAGATCCTCGACCTCATCAAACGTCTGCAAAAGGAAACCGGTATGGCCGTGATCCTCATCACCCACGACCTCGCCGTAGTCGCCGAAACCTGTGATGACGTGGCGGTGATGTATGCGGGGCGGCTCGTCGAGCGCGGCCCCGTCGAAACCATTTTCCGCAATCCCCTGCACCCCTACACCAGAGGTCTGATCGGTTGCCTGCCCCGGCTGGATCACCCGCCGAAGACCATGCTGCCCATCATTCCCGGCATGGTCCCGGGATTACGCGATCTCCCCGTCGGCTGCCGTTTTGCAGCCCGCTGCCCGAATCAACATGGCAATGAGGTTCTCGGGACCCGTCAACCCTGGAAAGAGTGTGGCGGCGGCCAGGGCGTCGAAGCCTGCGCCTGTTTTGCGAATTCGATCTAATTCCGTATGTCCCTGCTCACCGTTCAGAATTTGAAGATGTATTACCCGGTGCGGGGCGGCGTCCTTCACCGCACCAAAGCGGTGTGCAAAGCCGTGGACGGGGACAGCTTCGCCCTCGAAGAAGGAGAGACCCTCGGACTCGTCGGAGAGAGCGGTTGCGGAAAATCGACCGTGGCAAAATCGGTCGTGAGACTGCTGAAACCGACCGCAGGCAGCGTCGTTTTTGAAGGGCACGACATCACCCGCTCGCGGCCGGGAGCGCTGCGGAGTCTGCGGAGGCAGATGCAAATGGTCTTCCAGGATCCGGCAGAGTCACTCAACCCCCGCCACACCGTCGGGCAGATTCTTGAAGAGCCCTTTGTCATTCAAAAGCTCGGCACACGGGGGGAACGAGGGGAATGGGCCGCCGAGCTCCTCCGCCGCGTCGGACTGCCGGAAGACGCTCTGGGCCGTTATCCTTTTGAGTTTTCCGGCGGCCAGCGGCAGCGTATCGGCATTGCCCGTGCCCTCGCCCTGAAACCCCGCCTGATCGTCTGTGACGAACCGGTCTCTGCCCTCGATGTCTCCGTCCAGGCGCAGGTGCTGAACCTGCTGCTGGAGCTACAGACCGATTTCAAGCTCGCTTATTTGTTCATCGCCCACGACCTCAGTGTCGTGCAACACATGAGTGATCGGGTGGCAGTGATGTATCTGGGCAAAATCGTCGAACTCGCCCCGGCGGCGGATCTTTACCGGAACCCGCGTCATGCCTACACCAAAGCCCTCCTCGACGCGATTCCGCAGGCCAATCCGTCCCGAAGGCACGAGCGCAAACTCCTGAAGGGCGACGTGCCGAGCCCGATCAACCCGCCCGAGGGCTGCGCATTCGGGCATCGCATGCGGCATCCCCGGTGGAAAGATAGCGTGGGCATGGATCTCAACCTCCGCGAAGTCAGCCCCGGGCACTGGATTCAGCCCTGCCCGTGTTGCGCCGACCTTTGACCGACAATAGAGGGTTGAGGCACGTCTTTCTATCGAGGCACCAATCAATTTTAGACCTCATTTTCAAGTTCGACTGCGACCTCGCGAATCAATTCGAAAGCGCGACTGAATCGAGGTCCGCTGTTTCCGCCGAACGCCTCGTCGAGACCCGACCGGTTTGAGGAGCGATCAAGCTCTCACGAGAAATGGACGCCCGGTTCGCGCCCACTTGCTCGGCAGCCACAGGCTCGAGAAAAACCTTTCGGGTTTTATGGTGAGGTCGATGTTCGTCAGGCAGGCCGAAAGCATCTGAACGATCCAGTTTGATGACTGGCTTCAACACTCTCGCCCTTCGGAGAATACCAATAGTGCCCACAATCCTGCCCCCGGCATCAAGAAAGGGCTCGACGGTGACGTTGAAACTCTCTCCGTTCCGGGCCACGTCCGTATTCAGCGTCATGCCGGACAGCGTATCGCGATAGTCAATTCCGAGAAGGAAAAGTGGAAGATTCTGATGCTCGTTCTGACCGAGATCTCCCCCAATCAGTCCCTCTTTTGCCACACCAAGTTCCGTCCAGAGACCGCCGTACGCCTGGAGGATACACAAGTTCTCATCTGTCCGCCAGGCGGCCACCGGTAGATTCCAAAAGAGAGGATCGACTGCATGACCCTCGGCACCCGTTAAATCATCGAGTAGTTCGGTGATGTCACGCGCGACCAGATAATAGAAGAAGGTGCCATCTATATTGCGATTCCGTACGACGCGCGTATCGAACTGGCGGCGGCCTTTCATGGTGAGAAAGGTGGCATTAAACCGCATCCCCGCCGCGTGCCCGCGCTTCAGTCTCACAAACGCTTCAACGACATCGTCCTGGTCCTCTGACGGAAAAAATTGGATGAGGTTCTTGCTTGTAAAAGTCCCCTGAGTGAATCCGACTCCCTTTAAAAAAGCCCTGTTGTGATGCCGGATCTCAAGGGACTCGTCGCAGACAAGTATCATGTCGCTCGCAATGCGCATCAGCTGAGTTCCCCATCGGGAATCAGGCCCCCTCCCAAAGACCTTGGCGATCTCTGTTTTCCACCTCTTAAGGCCGCGAACTGGCTCCGGCGATACATCAATGAAATCGTCTGAGATAATCTTCTGGGAGTATGTCATGCCTAAACAATCCTTAACTCAGTATTGTAATTATGAATTTTATAATTTTCAAACAAAATTTATCTCTTTTTTCCTTCTGATATCTCTTCTTCCCTGATACTCCCGCCCTTTCAGCGCTGGCCTCCCCGACGAGTAACTTCATTGGCGATCGCCTGTATCGTCTTCGGCATGGACTTTCGCATGCCACTTTTCACCACCACCTGCGGCGCGAGAAACCCGGGATCAATGTGCAGCGAATACACAACGAGAAAGGTGGACGAGTCCGCCCCGTCAAATATCCACCAACTCCCCAACACATTGCGCAATTCGCCTCCGGCATAGGTAAAATCGGCTCGCGTCATCGGAGTCAACTCGTGCAGGAGACGATAGCGATACGATCCTTTCGGTCCACCGACGTGAGTGAGTTGCTCCACGAGAATCCGGTTCTCCCCGCGCTCGATCACCTTTGATTCGAGGACTCCCTCGATGAAATCAGCGGCATTCTCTTTGTCATTGATGACTTCCCAAATCACCTGGCGGGACCCGGTCATCGTTTTGGCGACCGTCACGAAACGATAATCGATAGTATCCGTTTCGTCGGGGCGTTGGCCGAGAACGACAAACTGGCCTGAATCGAGTTGCTTGCGCTGCTCTTCACCGAGCCAGGGAAACTCCTCTGTGATCCCGTGAGTGGCTATGAGGCCGACAAACAGGACGAAAGTGACTCTTAATTGGCGGATCATTTTGATGGGGACGATCTCATCACCCGACGATGCCTCAAAAGGTCCGCTTGTGCTGCGATTTTTTCAAATCGGCACTCTTTCTTAGGCCCGAACCCGGAAGAGTTCGGCTTCCTAAACGCTGAGTGATGAGGGAAGCCATAATCATACGAGATCGCAACTAGGCGGGTAATAGGCCATCTATTTCGCCCCAACGACTTAAAGGGAGGGGGAAGGGTTGAAAAAGCGATTTTCTCTAATAGTTCGCTCACGCGGTAACGTTCAAATAAACACCTCCTTGAACGCCCGACATGGACAGCATACTCTCCGTATCATGAACGCCATTTCTTATACCGCCGCGAGAGAGAATCTCGCTTCGACGATGAACAAGGTTTGCGAGGATCACGCTCCGATCATCATCACGCGAAACAGAGATCAGGCTGTCGTGATGATGTCGCTGGAGGACTTTGAGGCCTTGGAGAGACGGCCTACCTGCTCAAAAGCCCCAAGAACGCGAAACGCATTATGAGTGCGATCGCTCAGTTGGATGCCGGAAAAGGGGGCGAACGCAGCGTTGACCTGGACGCATGAAGCGCACGCTCACTTTTTCCGATGAAGCGTGGGAAGATTACTTGTATTGGCAGGTTACGGACCGGTCTACCTTGCGTCGTATCAATCAACTCATTAACGAATTTCGACGAAGTCCATACGAGGGCATCGGCAAACCGGAACCTTTGAAGCATCAATTGGCCGGATGGTGGTCAAGGCGCATTGACAGTGAGCATCGTTTTGTCTATCGAGTCACTCAACACGCCGTTGAACTCTCCAATTTGCTGAATCAATACTGAGCTGTTCGAGATCGGTTTGGACATATTTTACTTTTGGCCCGAACGACAATCCCTGATGAACAAATCCCATCTCGTAGAATCCCTCAAATCAGATCTCAGGCAACGTTATGATCGTGCCGTCGCGGCCCTCGCCGGAGCCCACGAGGCGGCCACCGGTGCCGACACCAAGGCCGAGAACAAGTACGATACCCGAGGCCTCGAAGCCTCCTACCTCGCGGCAGGGCAGGCCGATCAGGCCGAGGAACTACTGCGGGGCATCACTTCCATCGATGCCTTTACGTTCAAGGACTTCGACATGGACGAGACCATCGGCACGGGCGCGCTCGTCGAGGCGGAACGAGAGGACGAGTTACTCTATTACCTTCTCGCCCCGGCCGGAGGCGGAATGGTCATCACGGCGGATTCGGGTGAATCAGTCACGGTTCTCGGTCCCGCTTCCCCGCTCGCTGGAAAGTTAAACGGTAAAACCACCGGGACCATCCTCCATGATCCCGATCTGATCATCCTCGAGGTGATGTGAGGCCAATCATCTCAGTTCAGTCCGAGATCATCAGGTTCGTCGGCGACCAGCTTGTGCCACGGACCCAGTTCGCGCAACAAACTCTTCCAGAGCCGATCCACATTCGACACGTCGATAATCGCCTTTTCGGGACGATGCGTAATCCAGGCCCTCTGCTCCAGTTCACCTTCGAGCTGACCCTCAGAC
>Ga0073899_10006581_pt1 | contig 10034 bp, 5 predicted proteins | sample KloWWTmetaKNB5Ph_FD_88975 | JGI IMG/M metagenome (GOLD analysis project Ga0073899, IMG submission 88975) | Active sludge microbial communities from Klosterneuburg, Austria, studying microevolution and ecology of nitrifiers - Klosterneuburg... | ecosystem: Engineered > WWTP > Aerobic digester >...
GCAAACTCGCCCAGCACCCAGAAGGCGTAGAGGAAGAGCAGGGCAATCAGCGCCAGGGTCGGCAGCAGGAAGACCTGCGAGACCTGGTACATCGTGGTTTCGATCAGCTCGGACAAGGGTTCTCTCCAGGAAACGACAAGGGACTCAAGCCGCACGGGCGGCGCCCAGGACCGGGTGGCGCCAGGCCCGCGCGGCGCCACCCAGCAGCGACAGCAGCAGCAGGGCCAGCCCCGCCAGCGTCAGGACGGCCGGCGGTTGCGGGCGCGGCGGCACCTGCTCCAGCCGCAGGCCCTCGATCGGCGGTGCTGTCGGCGTGGGCGGAACAGGCGCAGGCGCCGGCTGCGCGGGGTGCGGCTCGGCCCGTGCCTGGGCCGCGGTGGCCTCGGGCTGTGGCGCCGCCAACCCGAAGCCGGCCTGGGCCACGAATTGCTCGAACACCGCGTTGTCGCTGCGGACCGCGTGGCGCAGCGCCAGGTCACGGTAACGATCCAGCAGCTCGGCCAGGGCCTTCGGGTCGGCCTGCCACTGGCCGAGGCGGGCGGCTTCGATCATGCGTTCGATGCTCTGGGCGAGCGCGTGCGGGTTGTGCTGCTCGAACCACGGCTTGAGGCCGAGGTTGTGCTTGTCGCGCACGTAGACGTCCATGAACTCCTGCCACTGGTCGTGGCGCACGATCTCGCGCGCCACGCTCTGCCAGCCGGCGAAGTTGTTGATGCCGTCGAGCACCGCCAGCGTGCCGGCGTAGCCCTCGGCCATCAGGCCCTGGATGTGGCCGGGGTGGAAGTTGCGCGTGGCCAGCTCCTTGGCCAGGAACTGCGCGGCGCCCTCGACGCGCCCGCCGCCGGCTCCCCGCAGGTTGCTGATGTAGAGCTCCGGCGCCTGGCCGTCCAGGTGGCGCACCGCCAGGCCGATGCCGCCCAGGTACTGGAAGGGGTCGTCGGTGGTCAGCATGCCGTAGAGGTTGCTGCTGCGCGAGAGCACCGCCGCCTCGGTGCCGCGCAGGTGCTCGGCGTAGAGGTTGAGCCGGGCGGCGGTGGAGACGCCGGCGCGGCCCCAGGTGGCCTCGTCCGGGCCGTAGGCGTACTGCATGCGCGAGAGGTAGAGCTCGGCCAGCTTGCGGTCGCCTTCGCCCTGGGTCTTCCAGGTGTCGGTGGCCAGTGCGGCATCGTCCAGCCCGCTGCCGTAGCGGCCCGATTCGCTGGAGAAGAGGCGGGTGGCGCCTGCCGCGCGGGCCTCGGCCGCCGGCACGCCGTTGGCGACGAGGCTGCGTTCGATGCGCGCCGAGTTGGCCGCCACCGGGTTGTCGGCCTCGGCGCGGGCTTCGCTGGCCAGGCGCACCGCCTCGGCGAGCTGCTTCATCACGTTGGGAAAGTGGTCGCGGTACAGCCCGGTGGCCGACAGCACCACGTCCACCCGGGGCCGGCCGAGCTGCTCGCGCGCGATGAGCTTGACGCCCGAGACCCGCCCGCCTGCGTCCCACTGCGGCTGCACCCCCAGCGCCCAGAGAGCCTGCGCCTCCAGCAGGCCGAAGTGGCGCATGGTCTCCACCGACCAGAGTGTGAAGGTGAGCTTCTTCGGCAGCCGGCCGGACTTGACGCGGTGGGTGGCCAGCAGCTGGTCCAGCGCCTGCTTGCCGGCCTCCCAGGCGGCCTTCGTCGGTACGCGGCTGGGGTCGAAGCCGTAGAGGTTGCGCCCGGTGGGCAGGGCGTCGGGGTTCTTGATCGGGTCGCCGCCGTAGCTGGTGGGGGTGTAGCGCCCGTCCAGCGCGCCCAGCAGGGCACGCAGCTCGTTGGCCGCGCCCAGGTCCTCGTACCAGCGGCGCGCCTGGGCGAGCTTCTCGCGCGCCGCCGCGTCCAGGTGCGGCACCTCGGCGCCGTCCTTCAGGTGCGCGGCCAGCAGGCGGTAGGGCTTCGTTTCGACCAGCTTCGTGTAGTCGGCCACCATCAGCTCGTCGGCTTCTTCCTTCGCGTCGTTCGGGTCCTTGACGCCCTCCCAGAAGTCCTTGCCCAACATGGTCAGCACCTGGGCGATGCGCCACTTCTCGTCCACACCGCGGCCGAAGGTGTGCAGGCCCATCGGCTGCACGGTCAGGGCCAGCTCGTGCAGGTGGTCGTGCACCGCGGCGACGAAGCCGTCGAAGTCCGCGGCGATGCGCGCATCGCTCCAGCCCATGTCCAGGTGGATGCGCTCGCGCCGCAGGTCGGCCAGGAACTCGGCGCGGATCTGCTCCTTCACGCCGCCGGCGTCCTGCGCGATCCACTGGTGCAGCAGGTCGTGGATGCGGGTCAGCCGGTCGTGCAGGCCGGCCGGGGTGAGCGGCGGCGTCTGGTGGCTGATGATGGTGGCGCGCCCGCGCCGCTTGGCCTGGGTGGCCTCGCCGATGTTGTCGACGATGTAGGGGTAGACCACCGGCGTGTCGCCCACCGCCAGCGTCGGCCAGTCGAACACCGACAGGCCGCGCTCCTTGCCCGGCAGCCACTCCTGCGTGCCGTGGGTGCCGAAGTGCACCAGGGCATCTGCGGCAAAGGCCTGCCGCGCCCAGAGGTACACCGCGAGGTAGAAGTGCGAGGGCAGCGCGGTGGTGGAGTGGTACAGCGCCTTTTCCTTGTCACCGCCCCGCTCGGCCCGGCCGGGCTGCGGCAGCAGCGTGACGTGGCCGAGCTGCAGCCGCGGCACCACGAAGAAGGGCTCGCCGCCGCGCCAGGACGCGTCGCGCAGCACCATGCTGCTGCGCTCGGGCTCGCCCCAGCGCTGCTGCAGGGCCTGGCCGACCTGGGGCGGCAGGGCCTGCAGCCAGCGGCGGTAGTCGGCCACCGGCAGGCGGTCGGCCAGGCCGTCGCGCAGCAGCTCGCCCAGCACCGCCGGGTCATTGGCCGGACGGTAGCCGGGCGCCAGCAGCCGCTGCAGGCGCGCCGTGAGCGGCTGCTCGTCCAGGGCCTGCGTGCGGTAGCCGGCGCCCTGCAGCGCGCTGAGCGTGCCGCTCAGGCTGCGCGGCAGGTTCATGAAGCTGGCCGAGAGGTTCTTCTCCCCGGCCGGGTAGTTCCAGAAGAAGATCGCCACACGCTTGTCGGCCGCCGGGCGGCGCTGCAGCTGTACCAGGTTCAGCGCCTTGGCCACCACCGCATCGGCCTGGGCGGTGATGGGCACCACCTGCTCGTCGCCGGCACGGGTGGCCGCGGCGATCTGCAGGTCGGTGACCCCGGCGTATTCGGCCTGGGCCAGGTAGAAGGGCACGTCCATCAGCGGCACGCCCTGCGGGTCGGCGGCCCAGGCCGCCTCGTCGCCGCGACGGTATTGCATCGCCTGCAGTACCGGCAGGCCCAGGGCGGCCAGCTCGGTGCGCCGGCCCTCCGGGTTGAGCGTGATCTGGGTGTTGATGATCACGTCGGCCAGCGGGCGCCCGCCCGGCGCCGGGGTCAGCAGGCGGCGCAGCGCATCGGGCTCCATCACCGGGCTGTAGAAGGGCAGCGCCAGCGCGCCGGCGGCCTCGATGCGCCGCACCAGGTGGTCGATCAGGCCGGTCTGCTGCGCGGCGATGCTCTGCTGGTGAAAGGCGATGGCCACCACCGGAGGGCGCAGCGCCGCGTCGATGCCGCGCCAGGCCAGCCAGCGCTGCGGGCCGTCCAGCACCAACTGCGGCAGATCGGGGTGGTAGATGCCGGCCACCGGGAACACGATCGGCGCGGCAGCGGCCTGCTTCCAGGTGCTGCCGCGCCGATCGCCCGCCCAGGCTGACAGCGTCTTGAACAGGTTCTCGAAGTTGTGTTGGCCGCCGTTGACGAAGTAGCCGTGCAGCCGCCGGGCCAGTGCGGCGTCCAGCCCGCCGCCGGGGGTGGGGGCGGCGGTGCCCAGCCAGACGTGCGGCCGTGTTGCCAGCGCCGGCAGCGCCTTGGCCAGGCGCGCACGTACGAACTCCTCCATGTGGGCGCGCGGGGTGTCCAGCAGCACCAGGTCGGCCCCGTCCCAGAAGGCGGGGTCGGTGTCCGCAGGCAGTTTCTCCACGAAGCGGGCCTCCAGCGCCAGCCCCTCGGCCGCGGCCAGCCGCTGCAGCGAGACGAACTTGCCCGCGGCCACCGGGCTGGTGGTGACGACCAGCACCCGGGCCGCTGTGCCTGCGGCCGGTGCGGCGCCCGCCGCCGCCCGTGCCGGCTGCAGCCAGGCCGACAGCAGCAGCACCAGCAGCACCAGCGCCAGCCAGCCCATCGCAAGGCGGCGCTGGCGGCGGCACAACTGGGCGACGGAGGGGGAGGCCGGCTGCGGCGCACGGCCGTGCCGCGGCACCGACAGGACATCGGCCGGCTGCTGTTGGGGCTGCATCACGGTGGGCTGCTCAGAACTGCGTGCGCACACCCAGTGCCACATTCCGGCCGGGCTGCCAGGCGTCTGGGCATGCCGGCGCTTGCGAAAGGTGCAGGGGACAGGTGACCACGCGGGACTCCGGAATGAAGGGGGTTCATCCGGCTGGCGATGGGCGGCCCTGGTGGTCCGCGGCTGGCTGGGATGCTGAAATGTTACTATAAAATGAGAACGATTCGTATTAAATTTAATCCCTGACCCTGCGGACGTGTCATGCCGGCAACGCGGCGTTCCCATGGATGGACTTCAATGCGAATGCTTTGCATTAGCAAACTATCATGGAAGAATGTGTGATGCGAAATGCGAACAGGCGGGAAGGGGCGGCATGGCGAATGGCGATGAGTTGCGCACGCGCGGGTTGAAGGTGACCCTGCCGCGCACCAAGGTGCTGGAGGTGCTGCGCGATGGCCGCGGGCACATGAGTGCCGATGAGGTGCATCGCTGCCTGATCTTTCAGGGTGTGGAGATCGGTCTGGCCACGGTGTACCGGGTGTTGAGCCAGCTGGAGCAGGTCGGGCTGGTGCAGCGCCAGACCTTCGAGGCCGGGCACGCGGTGTACGAATTGGCGCGAGACGGGCACCACGACCACCTCGTCTGCGTGCGCTGCGGCCGTGTCGAGGAGTTTCACGATGCGCAGATCGAGGCGCTTCAGCAGCGGGTGGCGCAGGAGCGCGGATTCCTGCTGGTGGAGCACCACCTGTCCCTGCTGGGCACTTGCGGGCGTTGCCGGGAAGAACTGTCGCGGACGGTGCTGCCAAAAGACTTGTAAATAGGAATGGGTCGCATTACAGTTATGGCATGCGATCACCACTTTCGGTCATGAACCTCGGGCACGATGAAATGCGGCCGGCCCATCCGCCCGTGTCGGCCGCTCCCTTTGGTGAGCAGGAGCCGGATCGGCCGCAGCGCTGGCACAGCCGGGTTCTGCTGGGCGAACGCAAGGAGGTCGAAATCGAACATGACGGCATGGTCTACCGGCTGCGCCTGACGTCGTTGGGCAAGCTGATCCTGACCAAGTAGCCGCTGGTTTCGCTCGTTTTCCGAGTTTCTCGACGGGGTGCCGCCGTGGCGCCGCCCTTGCCAGCCCGTGCGGCGCTGTGGCGTCTGAAGCCTGCGCCGGACCTGCCAGCCAGTCGACCTTCCTCTCCCTTTTCTCCTGATTTCGACTGCGTTCGGCGAGGTGTGGACATGGTGATGATGCGGGTGGAGTGGTTTGTGGTGGGGGTGTCCTGATGTGCGCACCCCGTCCTGGTCTGATGCATTTGATGGAGCGCGGCAGCGCGCTGGATCCTGCCGATGCGGCTGGCGCCGTGGAGTCCTCACCATCTGGCGCGCTGCTGATGCGCCGTCCGCCGGAGGTCCCGGACGCTCGCGACCATGCCTTGAATGCGTTGGCGCAGGCGATGGCCGGTTCGGCGGGGTGCGAGGTGTCCCGGGCGGACGGCGGCGATGGTGCCGATGGCGCGGCCGTCAAGGGCAAGGGCTCGCGTCGCCGGCGTCTGTGGGACCTGCCGCGCCATGCCCATTGCCCGGTGATCGGCGGCTGCCTGTCGATGGGGTTGCTGCGCCGGCTGTCGCAGCGCTTCGTGCCTGCCGAACTTCTTTCCAACGACTACGAACTGCACTGCGCTGCGGTGCAGGCGGCGGCCCAACGCGGGGACTGGTCCGAGAGCCTGCAGCGCGGGCTGGAGGAGCGCTGTGCGCTGGAGCTGCGCCACGGGGGCAGCCTGCGCAGCGTGGACGACCTGCGGACCCGGTGGCGCGAGGCGGTGCGCCGGCACGACCTGTCGCGCTGGCTCTGGGTGGTGCTGACCCACCCGCTGTGTGACGCGGAGCTGGAGTCAGAGGTGCTGCACGAGATGCACATGCTGCAGCACCAGGTGGGCACACAGGAACGGGCCGATGCGAAACGGCTGCTGCAGCTGGAGGCCCGGTTGGCCGAACGCGACCGGGAACTGGCGGCCGTGCGGGCGCGCCTGCAGCAGTCGACCGCCCGGCGGGCTGCGGACCTGGAGCGTTTGCAGGCTCAGTTGCTGCAGGTGCGTGCGCAGCTGCTGGGCCGCGAGACCCTGATGGCCCAGCTGCACGACGAACTGCGCCGCCTGGAGCAGGAGGTGCCGGAGCTGCGCTCGCGCGAGGCGCTGGCGCGGCAGGTGGCCGAGCAGCAGGAGCGCCTCCAGGAGCTGGAGCGGCAGCTGCGCCGCCGGGAGTGGGTGAACGGAGGCCACCGTGCGCCATCGCTGCGTGTCGAGTCAGACCCCGGGGCAGGGCAGGTCGGCGACGGCGAACTGCTGCATCCAGCCCCCGAGGCCGCAACCGCGCTGCTGCAGGACCAGGTGGTGCTGTGTGTGGGCGGTCGGCCGGCCAGCGTGCCGATGTATCGGCACATCGTGGAGCATCAGGGCGGGCGTTTCCTGCACCACGACGGCGGAGAGGAAAGCCATGTGGCCCAGCTCGACGCCCAGCTCGGTGCGGCCGATCTGGTGCTCTGCCAGGCCGGCTGCATCAGCCACAACGCCTACTGGCGGGTGAAGGACCATTGCAAACGCACCGGCAAACGCTGCGTGTTCCTGGAGCGACCCAGCACCAGTGGCCTGCTGCGCAGCCTGGAGCGCCTGGAGCCGCCGGCATAGGCCGGTTCACCGGGGTTGTGAAGGCAGCAGGGGGCGTTCCCAAGCGCGGTCGCCTCTGTGTTGTCGCGGCAAGGCAACATTCACGAGGAATGTTTCGCAAGTACCAATAGGAATCGTTATCATTTGCGCATGCGGCCCAGCCGGAAGCCAGGTCAGTGTGAAGCCCTCCAGGGCCTTCACCCCGCAGCAGCCAAGCCCCACAACGTTCATGCAGGTGCCGAGTTTGGTCGGTGCCCGGTGGCGTGCCGGGGCACCCAGAAAACGATTCCCCGATGGACTGCACGACCATGGCTCGCTCACGTTCCCGCGCTCTTTCTTTTGCCCGACCCGCTGCCCGACCGGCTTCTGACAGCCTCCGACCGGTGGCCCGTGCGGCCCGTTTGACCTGCGCCGCCTGGCGCCACCTGCTGCCCGCCGGCGCCTTGATGGCGGGCGTGGGGCTGTCTGCGGCCGCCTGGGCACAAACCCCGGCGCCCGCGGCACCGGCCGCCTCCTCGGCTGCTCCTGCGGCCGCCGAAACCACGCTGCGCAAGATCACCGTCAAGGGCCGCGGCGAGGTGGCCGGCAAGGACAGCCTGAAGGTGGAGACCACCCGCATCGGCAAGGGCAAGCAGGAGCTGCGCGACATCCCGCAGTCCATCACCGTGGTGACCGAGAAGCTGGTGCTGGACCGCCACCTCGACACCCTCAAGGACGCCTTGAAAAACACCGCCGGCATCGCGTTCCAGGCGGCCGAAGGCGGCGAGGAGGATGTGCGCCTGCGTGGCTTCTCGCTGCAGTCCACCGGCGACATCTTCATTGACGGCATGCGCGACCCGGCCTTCTACGAGCGCGACAGCTTCAACTGGGACCGCCTGGAGCTGCTGCGCGGCTCGGCGTCGATGTTGTTCGGCCGCGGTTCCACCGGCGGTGCGGCCAACCAGGTCAGCAAGCAGCCGCAGCTGGTCAACCGCCACCAGGTGGACGTGACGCTGGGATCACACAGCTACTTCCGCGGTACGGGCGACTTCAACATCGTCACCGGTGAGGACGCGGCGCTGCGCATCGTCGGCATGACCCACCAGGCCGCCAACGACGGCGCCGGCAACAAGATCGACAAGGACGGACTGGCCGCCACCTACGCCTGGGGCATCGGCACGGCCAACGAGTTCCAGGTCGGCCTGTACACGCTGGACAACCGCAACGGCGTCAACTACGGCCTGCCCTGGCTGGAGTCGGGCGTGGCCGGTGCCAACCACCTGTGGAAGACCGACCCGAAGAACTCCTACGGGGCTGCCAGCGACCGCAGCAACGGTGGGGTGGACTACCTGTCGCTGCTGCATGTGCACCGCTTCCAGGGCGGCGGTGAGCTGCGCAGCCAGGCGCGCGTGGCCAACTACGACCGGGACCTGCGCGCCAGTGCGATCCGCTTCGCCAACGCCACGCTGCAGCCCGACGGCGCGGCGGTGACCAACAGCACCTTCAGCGACGCCACCGTGCTCACGCGCGGCAACAACAACAAGATCCAGGACATGCAGGCCAAGTATGTCCAGAGCGACTACAGCAACAAGTTCAACGCGCTGGGGTTCAAACATGAAGTGCTCGGCGGCATCGATGCGGCGCATGAGGACTTCAACAACTTCAGTGCCACAGCGCTGACCAAGGCTCGCACGACGGTGGGTACACCGAACGATGGTGCGGGTGTGGACGAGAGTCTGCGGGTCATCAGCAAGAACCGTGAGTTCACCGCCAAGGGCATGGGGGTGTACGCCCAGGACCTGGTGCAGATCGCGCCGATGTGGAAGCTGCTGGGCGGCCTGCGCTGGGACCAGTTCCAGGGCGACTACCTCGCGGTGGCCGCCTCCGGCAACCCGAACCAGGTGGTCAACGGCGTGACCTATCCCAACCCCTGCTACGTGCCGGCCAACTCCCGCCTGCAGCGCGACGATTCGCTGTGGAGCAAGCGCATGGGGGTGCTGTTCCAGCCCACGCCGTACAGCTCCTACCACCTGTCGTACGCCACCTCGTTCAACACCGCGGGTGACGCCTACCAGTACGACCCGGGCACCTCCAACACCGACCCGGAATCCAGCCGCAACATCGAGCTGGGCGCCAAGCTGGATGCCCAGGACGGCCAGTCCTCCATGCGGGTGGCGCTGTTTCACTCCACCAAGTACAACGAGCGCAACCGCGACGCCGACACGGTCAACGGCTGCAACTACGTGTTGTCTGGCCAACGCCACTCGGCGGGCGTGGAGCTGGACCTGTCCGGCCGCATCACGCCGGCCTGGGAGATGTTCAGCTCCTTCGCCTGGATCCCGACGGCCAAGGTGGATGAGTCCACCGGTTCCACCGGCACCGAGGCGGTGGGATCCCGTCCGGGCCTGACGCCCAAGCTCTCGGGCACGGTGTGGACCACCTACCAGCTCACGCCCAGGCTGCGTGTGGGCGGCGGCGTCAACGCCCGCTCCAGCGACAAGCCGGTCGGCCTGGCGGCCACCTCGCCGCTGAAGGCGCCCGGCTTCGTCACCTACGACCTGATGGGCGAGTACCAGATGCTGGCGGATGTGGCCTTCAAGCTCAGCGTCAACAACCTGACCGACAAGCACTACGCCGACATGCTCTACCGCGGCCACTACATCCCGGGCAAGGGCCGCATGGTGATGTTCACCGGCACCTACAAGTTCTGACCTCCAAGGAACGCTGCGCCGTGCCCACCATGTCCACCCTGCACAGCCCTCTGACCGCCGTCCAGGTGCTGCCGCCGCACAGCAGCGAGCCCCTCGGGCCCGCTGCCAAACGGGCCCTGGTGGCGGGGATGCTCGGCGCCCATGTGCTGGGCGGCTGGGCCCTGCTGCAGGTGCCGGCGGTGCGGGAGGCTGCCGGCCAGTTCGCACCGATCAGGGTGGAGATGATTGCGCCCGAGCCCGAGGCACCCAAACCTCCGCCTCCACCGCCTCCGCCGCCGCCAAAGGTGCAGCCCAAGACGCCACCGCCGCCAGTGCCGGTGATCGCAGCGGCACCGCCGCCCATTCCCCAGCCGGCACCGGTGTTCACTGCGCCGCC
>Ga0073899_10006584_pt1 | contig 10033 bp, 6 predicted proteins | sample KloWWTmetaKNB5Ph_FD_88975 | JGI IMG/M metagenome (GOLD analysis project Ga0073899, IMG submission 88975) | Active sludge microbial communities from Klosterneuburg, Austria, studying microevolution and ecology of nitrifiers - Klosterneuburg... | ecosystem: Engineered > WWTP > Aerobic digester >...
GGTCGAAGCGCTCGTCGTTGACCAGCCGGCCCGAGGCGGTGTCGATGGCGCCGCGGATCAGGATCGCCAGAGCCCGCGGGTCGAAAGTGCCGAGCTGCCCGCTTCTCCGGCCGGAGTCGAGGATCTCGACCAGATGGTCCAGCACTGGGTCCTGGCCCGGTGAGCCGAACCGGGGGGAGCCGTCCTCGCGGCGCGCGTTGGCGGCGATCTCGACGATTGCACGAATGTCGTGGGGGTGCTCGGCCAAGAACGCAAGGTTCTCTTCGACGTAGGCCATCACTTCAGCGCGCGAGTTGTCGTGCCGAGCGATCGCAGCACCGATCCGTTCGCCTGCGCGGCTGTACACGTCCATCAGCACCGAACCCATCAAGTCGTCCTTGTCTTTGAAGTGGTAGAGCAGCACGCCTTTGCTCACACCCGCCCGACTGGCGATGGCCGCCAGCGAGGTGCCGGCATAACCGGTCGCCGACAACGCCTCGATGGCGCTGCGCACCAGCTGCCCTCGGCGCGCCGCGGTGATGAATGTCGCCTGGGTATTTGACCTCATAGTCAGATTCTAGACCAAGCGGTCAGACATCCTCAAGTCACGGGCTCTAGCCCCGCCGCGTGGACCCGGGCCCGTGGGCACTGGGCGGGCGCCGTCGCCAGGCCGAGGGGACGCGTCAGGGTGGTGCTCGCCTGTCGCGGTCAGAGGCCCGCGTCCCATTCGACTGATCTGCGCGTCGGCTCCTTCAGGTGTCGCCGAACGCGCACCAGCTGACAGGTCCGCTCGAGGGTGCGTGCGCAGCCTTCATCGGTGTTGCTCGCCGAGTTGTGGCGACGTCGGGCGCGTCGTGCGGCCATACGGTGGCGTCCATGAAGTCCTCAACGGCCGTGATGCTCGTGGCGAGCGCGGCGGCTGTGTTGGCCAGGGCCCCGGGGACACGCAAGCTGTGATCGGCATCTGGGATCTCGACGACCTGGTCCGCGACTCGGCGAGCGATCTTCGGGTTCCACATGGGGTCGGCTGTGCCGCCAATGAGCATCACCGGCGCCTGCGTCCGTTCGAGTGCCCGGACAACCGTGGCACTGTTCAGCACGGGGTTGAACCAGATTGCCGGGATGCTGTGTGTGGCGGCGACTCCCGCCCCGTAACTGGCGAGTGATCGGCCGATTAACAGGACGGACGAGCCGGCCACCGCGGCAAGTTCGGGGGCGAGGTGGTCGCTGACCCAGTCGGAACGCTCGTGCTCGGCCAGGGTCAGAGGGCGCTCATACTGGCGCCACCACACGGGATGGATGCTTGCTGCGCGGTCGCCAGCGGCATCGGCGGCGTACTTGAGTAGGGGTGTGTAGGGCCCGTGCAGGCCGCCAGGCAGCACGACAGCGCACCTTGGACTGAGTTGGTGGCAACCCTGGAGCGGGGGAGTCAGCATGCCGCTTCGAGGACGAGGGCGAGGATCTGCTGGGTGTGGCCGGGGATCTCTGCGTCCGCCAGCCCGGTGATGATTTCGTCCAGGGTGAGCACCTGATCGACCACGAGTGCATCATTTGACAGCAACCTTGCCGGGACCTTCACGGCGAGCTCGGTGGCGCTAAGGACGGGCCAGTCCAAGGTGCACAGGACTCGTGCTTGCTCCGCGATGCGGTCGTGAAGTCCTGATCGTCCCTGCGCGAGGTCGATGGTGTTCTGGATCGACCACGCGTCCAAGGCGGTGCGGTTGTCATATGTTGCGTTCAGGCCAGCGGCGACGGTGTATGCGGTGGCGATAGTGGCGGCGTTGACCATTGACACGTGGGCGAGCACCTGATCGACGGACCATTGCCCGGGAGGCGGCTCGAGTTCGGTCCCGGTGGTGGCCTTACGAGCAGCTTTCAGCAGGTCGTCGAAGGCTTTGCGCAGGGATTCGTGGTTCGTCATGACACTCTCCTTCACTGGGGGGTTGATCGTCCGGTTGACGCGCGACGCGCATCCACTTTCATGCCAGGACTGCGCGTCCAAGAACTGATTGATGATGGTGGTGAACTCGATCGGTGAGTCGAGCCACGGGAAGTGGCCGGCGTCTGGCTGGACCTCGTGTCTTGAGTCCATGAGCAAGCGACCCAGCTGAGCCACCGCCGCAGGTGGTGAGTTCAGATCTATTTCGCCGGTGTGGAGGAGGACTGGGCAGACGACGTTGTCGAGGCGACACTGGATAGCCGCCCTGTCAGCGTCGGAGGACGCCATGTAGACCGCGGCCGCGTGTTGGTTGGTCTGCATGTCTCTGAGCCGATGGTGTTCCTGCGCGCGCCGGTCCCATCGTCCGTACATCAGCGGAGCAAGTGCTTCGAGATCGCCGTCCATGCCAGCACCATGGAGAAGGCGGTGGAGCGCTGCGTAGGCTCGCGCAAACCAGGGCTCTCCGCGGCGTGTGTCTGCGATCGCCAGCCGCTGCTCGGCCCCCGCGGCGATTCCTGGCAGGGTCGAGCTGGGGGTCAGGAGGACTAGACGACGTACGCGTTCAGGGTGCGTGGTCGCATACAGAAGAGCGAGGTGTGCACCTGCGGAATGGCCAAGGAGGTCGGTCCTCTCCAGCTCGAGGTGGACGCGAAGCGCTTCGACGTCCTGCACGAGGCGCTCTGCACGGCAGGTGTCCGGGTCGTTCGGGACGGCGGACCGTCCGGTTCCACGCAGGTCGGGCAAGACCAGCGTGCGGTGGCGCGACAGGCCTCCTAGGTCGCCGAGGTAGGCGGAGGCCTGCATGGGGCCACCCGGCAAACAGATCAGGGGTGGTCCGTGACCCTCAACTGTGTAGAAGAGCTTTGTGTCATCGACCGCTGAGAAGAACGGCATCCGTGCCCCTTTCGAGTATTCAGCCGGCGCCGACGGGCATGGCTGATGGCGGGTGTTCACGTGGGCCCACGGGTCGGGTCGGCGAAGAACGCGGCCGCATCGATCGCGGTCAGAGGGACCCACTCCGAGTGCTCGTCGCGGCTCCGCCGCTGTTCTCGTAGGCGGATCTCAAGCGCGGTGGCCGGCCGTTCGTCGACGAGGAGCACCAGAGAGTAGAGCGCGGCGAGTACGTGTGCACATTGGTCCGCGCGTGAGAGGCAGGTGCACGTGGTCTTGAGCCGCGAAATAGTTACCGCGACGGGAGCGCCGGCGGAGTTGAGCTGATCCGAGAGCCGGTCGGGGAGGTCGCCCGCGGTCTCTGGCTGTCTTTCACTGGCGAGCACCGCGTTTGCGGCCTGCTGTTCTTGCCTGCTCCACCGAGCCAGTTCGATGACCACATCGTGCTTTGTCCCTCCGTCGTGAACCGTTGAGGTGATGGCAGTGCCGGAGAAGGTGAGTACTGCCTTCTGATTGCGCGCCAAGCTCCGCGCTTTGGGCAGCCGTGGGTTTGGCATGCCATGGGCTGGTTCGATGGCGCGCAACCACGACCTGCCCCAAGCGGTCCCTCCAAATTCGGCTTGCCTCACCAGTCCCGGTCCGCCCAGTGCAGGTCAAGCATTTCGCGCAACCGTTGGTCGGGGAGGGTGGTCAAGGCAGTGATTGGGTCGCCGGTGATGCTGTCGGCCACCCCCCGCTTCTCAACGTGCATCCGTTCGATGTGCTCTTCCACCGTTCCAGCGGCGAGGAGCGTGTAGACGTTGAGGGTCCGTTGTTGCCCGATTCGGTGTGCCCTGGCAGTGGCCTGTTCCTCTACTGCTGGATTCCACCATCTGTCGTAGTGCAGGACATGGGATGCGCGCGTGAGGTTCAGGCCGACTCCAGCGGCGCGCAGGCTGAGTATTAGTACCGGGGGGGCCTCTTCATCTTCCTGGAAGCTTCGGACCAGTTCGTCGCGGCTGGCCGGCGTCAGACCCCCGTGTAGGAAGGGCACCGGTTGCAGCCCAAGGGCTGCGCCGATCCCGGACGCGAGCAGTGTGCCCATGGTCCGGTATTGCGTGAAGACCAGCGCCCGTTCGCCGTCACGAGCGATCTCTGCGAGCATCTCGGTGGCTCGATCGAATTTGCCTGACCGCCCGATCTCCGGGCCGTGATCACCCAAGAACTGGGCAGGGTGATTGCAGATCTGCTTCAGCTCGGTGAGCAGTGCCAGAATGCGCCCGCTGCGACCGATGCCGGCGCCGAAGCCGGTCGAGAACGCACGGTCCACGGAGGCTTGATACAGACGCACCTGTTCCTCGGTCAGGCTGCAGACCACAGTTGAGTTCAGTCGCGGCGGGAGCTCGCTGGCGACGTCGGACTTTGTTCTGCGCATCAGGTATGGCCTGGTGATGGTCGCCAGCGCGGCTGCTGCGGTGCTGGAGCCGCGTTGCTGAATCGGCGCGGCGAATCGCTGCCGGAACCGGGCCCGTGTCCCGAGCACATCTGGGTTGGTGATTGAAAAGATCGACCACAGTTCCTCGAGGTGGTTCTCCACGGGGGTTCCCGTCATGGCGACGCGGCACGCAGCCTCGAGGTTCGCTGCGGCTCGAGTGACGAGGGCATCCGGGTTCTTCAGTTGCTGCGCCTCGTCGAACACCACCACCTCCCAGCGCCGACTGGTCAGGGCCGGGTCCGAGCGCAGCAATGGGTAGCTGGTGACCACCACTGAGTCGTCGGTGAACTCGCTTGGAAGGGACCGGTTGGGCCCGTGGTGTGGCAAGACTCGTAACTGGGGTGCGAATCGGGCTAGCTCACGAATCCAGTTGCCTACGAGCGACGTCGGGCAGACCACCAGATGCGGCATCGGGGCGGCGCGTGCCGTGAGCAGGCCGATGGCTTGCAGGGTCTTGCCCAGGCCCATTTCGTCGGCGAGTAGTGCCCCTACTCCTCGATCAGCTCGATCTACCAACCATGTGATGCCGTGTGCCTGATAGGGCCTCAGCTCAGCGTTCAGCCCCGCGCCCAGCAGAGTCTCGAGTGTGTTGTACGCGCTTCGGAAGTGCGCGATGAGTACCTCGGGGGCCATTATGGCCGTCTCCTCGGCGTTGAGCACAGCGTGCCCTGCCGGAGGAAGGGTCGAGGAGACCGCGTCGAGCGATACCTCAACCTCCGCAGGCGCAGCGAGCCTGGACGACGAGACGATCGTCTGGCTGGCCTGACGCCACCCGAGCGCGGAGGCGTCCAGCTCAAAGGTCTGCTCGCATGCAGCCAGCGCCGGAACAGCGAACTTCAGGTCGCACACGAACGCCTCGACGTCCGCGGGTCGGACCTCGTGAGCCACCACATTCGCGAGGCGGAGAGTGGCCGCACGGCCCACTGGCAGGCCGGCTCGCCTGGTTTGGGCTGGGATGTCTGGAACGCCCCACCAGGCGATGCCGTTCTCGGAGGGGACATACGTGGCCTGCAGTTTCGGGAGTGCTTGGTGGTTCAGGGCGATCATCTCCAGGTCTGAGTGCCTTGGCGGGGCTGGTTGGTACGACGGTTCACGGCACAACTCGCCAAGCGCCGGACCGTGAGGACGCGCCTGCGGCGGACCATTGCACTAGGTGAGGACGACGAGCTGTCGCGTTGCTCGTGTCGCGGCGACATATCGGTCCACCGCAGCAGTGATGCCGGTTCCGAAGTTCTCTGGTGCCACCACAACGACGAGGTCGAACTCGAGGCCTTTGGCCTCGTTCGGGGTGAGGCATTGCACTCGCTCGGGAACTGCGAGCCTGACGGCGCTGATCACCGCGACTGTGCCTTCAGTGTTGCTGCGAAGCCATTGGGTGACGATGGCGTCGAGCTCTGCCACCTTGTGGTGGCGGACGGGGACGCCGGCGCTGCGGATGGATTGTGGCACGTTGGCGTCGGGAAGAACCGCGCGGATGAGGGGCTCGGCATAGTCCATGACCTCCGACGGGGTTCGGTAGTTGATGGTGAGTTTGGCTTGTGTGACGCGATCCAGACCGACTCGTGCGAGCCGCTCGGTCCAGCTCTCTGGGAAGCCCCGCCGGGACTGTGCTCGGTCACCGACGATCGTCAGACTCCGCGAGGGACAGCGGCGCAGGATCATCGACCACTGAGCGTCGGTGAGTTCTTGCGCCTCGTCGATGACGACATGATCGAAAGGCCCCGCCAGGGCTCCCGCCGAGGTTGGACGCAGCGGTTCTTGGTCAGCGAGCACCTCTCGTAGGTCCGCCTTCGTCAGCATCGACATCACCTGCATCTCGGAGTCGTCCGAAGCGACCAAGTGGTCGATGACGGCGTCCATCTGCCGGTTCGACTCGGCAAGCGCGGCCTCCCGGACGCGTTCCCTGCGTGGATGGTCAGGGTCTCCCAGTCGATGACGGGCCGCGTCGAGGAGGGGTAGGTCCGCGTCGGTCCAGGGTTCGGTGGGACGGCGCCGCAGCTGGCCGAGCTCCTCGCGTGTCAACCACGGTGCACAGCGGCGCAGGTATGCGGGTACTTCCCAGAGGTCGGCGATCAGTTCGGCGGGATCGAGCAGAGGCCAGGCCCGATGCAGCGCACGGGTCAGGTCAGGGATTCGCCTGAGTTCCTCGGCCACCGCATCGGGTGTGGGTTCATGCTCCTCACTGCTGAGTGCGGGTGTGACGATGTCCGCAAGGACTTCCCAGATCTGCGCGTGTGCCTCGTTATGTGGGGTTCCTGGTTCCACAGCTGCAAAGGCGGTGGCCCAAGCCCGGCCGGGGAGCCGACACACGCCCCAACGGGTCTCGAGATCCATGGGTTCGGTGGGGGGCTCTTCGTAGAGGGCTACGGCTGGCTCGATTGCGGTCATCATCCGTGAGTCGGCCTTCAGTGCCGCCACCATCGGGTCGGTTTCGATGATGGCGCCGGCTCCCTCTGGCACCAGGTCGAACAGGGTGCAGGTGCGCACTCCCTCCTCACCGAGATCTGGCAGGACATCAGCGATGTAGGACAGGTACTGCGGGTGTGGGCCAACGAACAGGATGTTTCCGTCACGCCGCTGAAGCCGCGGGTCGGAGTAGAGCAGGTAGGCCGCTCGGTGCAGGGCCACCACTGTCTTACCCGTCCCCGGACCGCCATCGACGAGAAGAGGCAGGCGTGCACTGGCACGGATGATGGCGTCCTGGTCGGCGGCGATCGTCGCGAGGACGTCCTGCATGCGTGACGTTCTCGCGCGACTTACCGCGGCTCGCAGTGCAGAGTCCTCGTCGAGGTGGATCGCGGGACCTTCAGCTGGCGATGTGAATGCCTCGTCCCAGTAGTTGACCACCTTCCCGCCTCTCCATCGGTATCGGCGCCGGCTGGAGAGTTCCATCGACTGGGCGGGTGTCGCCGCGAAGAAGGGCTCGGCCGCCGGGGATCGCCAGTCGATGACCACCGGGGTGCCAGAGTGGTCGTGTATCCCGACCCGCCCCACGTAGGTGACGGTCTCGCCGTTCGTTGGAACCATGCGTCCTAGGCAAAGGTCTGCGCCGTACCGGCTCAGCAGTCGTATCCGGGAGCTCAGGTTGTGGACGTTCAGGTCCCGTTCGAGTGCCTCCTGCCCGGGCCGAACGGGCGCACTTCGGAACTGGTTGAGTCGCTCGGAAGTCTGGGCTAGGGCTTCGTCCAGTGCGGTGCTCAAGCGGTCGAACTGCGTAGCGTCGACTCCAACGAGCTCGCGCGCAGCCTTGGCGCGGAGGCGGGGCGGCAGCGCGAACCAGCGTGAGGCGTTGTGCTGGTCCTTTTCGGAATCGTCGGTCTGGGTCATCTCAGGCTGCTGGTGTCGGCTGGTCGACATGTGCCTCACCTCTCGGTTTGGGTGCAGGTAGCCGGCGGAAGACGCCGATGGCGAGTAGGCCCGCCAGGGTGGTTAGGGCAGTGGGCAGCCAGAAGGTTTCGGCGAAGGCGTCGGCGATCTGCGGCGCCACGTGTGCCCTTTCGGCGGGGGGTAGGGCCGCTAACGCTGAGATGGTGGCGTTGGGTGCGTCGAGGTGGGTGGACAGTCGGCTTGCGAGAAGGACCGAGACAACGACAACGCTGAAAGCAGCCGAGATCTGCGCGGTCACCTGGAGCAGCGTCGTCCCGGAGGGAATGTCGGTCGGGGGGAGGTGGCGAGTCGCTGTGGTGGTGGCTGGCATCACGGTGAATGCCGACCCCACCGAAACCACAACCCAGCCCGCAATGATGACCCAGCTGGGCGCGTCATTTGCGACGGCGATGGCCAGAAGTGCGTAGCCGATCGCCGTCGCGGCGATGCCGGAGCCGATCACGACCAGGGGAGCGAACGCGTCGATGAGGCTTCCGGAGAGTCGTATCACCGCGGCGGCAGCCACGGCTCCGGGAGCCATGAACAGGCCCGTACGCAGGGCGCTTTCTCCTTCGAGCACCTGCCAATACAGGGGCATCAGGATCAACGCGCCCATGGTCGCGCCCGTGTAGAGCACCAAGACGGCTGTACCGCCACCGGTGAACCGCTGCCCAAGGAGACGCACGTTCAGCAGTGGAGTGTCCATCCGCAGAGCGAGCAGGGTGAATGCGACCACGAGAATGACACCAGTACCAAAGAGCGCCGTTGTACCCCATGGCAGAGCTCCGGATTCCACACGCGAAGCGGCGAACACGAGCAGGGACATTCCCGGCGGGAGAAGCGCCAAGCCCAACCAGTCCATGCTGGGGCGGGGACCTGTCGGAACGTTTGGGAGGTTCCGCATGCCCAGCAGCACGGCCACTGCGCCGATCGGCAGATTGATCAAGAACATCCATCGCCACGAGAAGGTGTCTAGGAGCCAGCCGCCGAGGACCGGGGCCAAGATCGGCCCGAGCATGATGGGCAAGCCCAGCAGCGCCATCATCCGCCCTCGTTCCTGCGGAGGTGCCGCTCCCAGGACCAAGGTCATCGTCGCCGGCATCACCACGCCTCCAGCGAGTCCTTGGACTGCGCGGAAGGCGATCATGGATTCGACGTTCCACGAGGCGGCCACCAAGGCTGACCCCACCGCGAAAAGGCCTACAGCAGATAGGAAGACCGCGCGGGCGCCAAATCGGCTGATCAGCCAAGCGGCCACCGGGAGTACAGCGGCCAGTGCCAGGGCGTAGCTGGTGGCGATCCATTGGATCTGCGGCAGAGTGGCGCCGGTGGCTTGGGCAAGCTTGGTGAGGGCGACGTTGACGATGGTGGCGTCGACCGGCACCATGATCGCCCCCGTGACGACCGTGAGGACCACGGTCAACGGGCGTGCCTGACTTTGAGACTTCACTATTGTCCTCCCAGGTTCGAAGCCAACGACAGCTCTCAGCCAAGGGGCCCTAGGTCCTCCCCCGCCCCGGAGCTGGCTGACGTTGACTCGGTGTGGTTGTTCGTCTGTCGCTGCCCGAGCGGCTGGTTGAGGTGGGCAGTGGTTCCGACGCTCTGACGAACTGCGTTGATGCGAAACGAGATTGTGCAGCCGAAGGGGGGTCTTGCGGCAAGACCCCCCTCGTGCTATAAGTTGGAGATACGAGGAGAGAGAGCCACGGGAGTCCGTGGCTCTTTGCGTTGGACGAGGAGCTGTGGCCGCTCCTCAGGTGTCGTCGTAGACCAGCTCTGGTCCACTGAGCACATGGACGCCGCCCCCGCCGACGCATTGCCCAGCCGGAGGCGTTAAGCGTCGCGAGTTCCGCTCTCTCGGTGCACAATCGAGGTGTGGTGAGCCCGTAGAAGCCAGGTATAGGTTTAGCCTGCCATCGAGAGGCGCCACTCGTAGACGACGCAGGGCTGTGCCTCTGTGGGCACAGAGGCGTTCTCAACGCTCAAGGCACTCGTCGCGACTTCTTCGCCAAGGGCCTCGCCAAGTTGAGTCGATTCTGTACCGGGGCCCGGCGGTGCCTGGTCATTGCGTCGGGGCGACACCGGATGACACTCGGGCATAACGTTTCTGGGCGGCCTGCGCCGACCCAAGGCCGAGAGCGAAACCGATCCGGGACCAGCTCAGGCCGAGTCGCCGCGCGATGTCGATGAGCGTTGCTTCGTTGGCGTCCAGTTCGGCGTCGGCGTGGGCAGAGAGCGTGAGTGCGGCAATGATGTCGTCGACATCGATCGCATCCTCGCCGTCAGCCACCTCTTGCGCTCCCGCACCCAACTGGGCCGTGAGCCGCACCGCCTCGATCGGTCCCATCGCGTCAGGGTGCCAGGCACGGCTTCGTTGCTCGGCA
>Ga0073899_10006585_pt1 | contig 10033 bp, 11 predicted proteins | sample KloWWTmetaKNB5Ph_FD_88975 | JGI IMG/M metagenome (GOLD analysis project Ga0073899, IMG submission 88975) | Active sludge microbial communities from Klosterneuburg, Austria, studying microevolution and ecology of nitrifiers - Klosterneuburg... | ecosystem: Engineered > WWTP > Aerobic digester >...
AGGCGGGGTGGCTTGCGAGGGTCCCAAAGGGGAGTTCACGCTTTGTCCGCTCGTCGTCGTGCCGGATTGGGTCCAAATGCTCCTGCCGAACCCTCCGTACACCCTGGCGGTCGAGTATGACTGAGGTCAAGCCGCCGCTCAGCCCCACCGTAGGGCATTCTCGCCCTGAGCCGTCGCCTTGCCTCCCTCTCAGGCGACCGTATACCCCCGGTGATGCAGCCTGGTCGGCCGCCAGGTCACACAGCTCCTCGCCCGCCTCTGCGCCCTGGTCCCGCCCCCCGGCTTCCACATGACTCGCTGACTCGCGCTTCTCGCCACACTGTACTCGGAGCCCGCAACCTAGCAACCTGGTCCGAAGGACAGGTCCGACAGGGACCGACTTGGTGACCGGCAGCGGGCGGCCGAGCGGATGCATAGGCGGGCGAGATGCCCGCGTGCGCGAGGCCGTTCGGCTACGTGCCGCGTCAGACCCACGAGTGCGACGCGCCACGGCCTCGCCTCCGTGGAGCCGCTGCACGCCGGCGTTGGTATCGCGACCTGCACCCCGGCAACGTGCTGATCGCCCGCGGTGAGCCGCTGCGCGGCCCTTACACGAGAACGGGACTCGCAGCTCGTCACCGCACTGGCGGCACACGGTCTGCACAAAGCCACGCTCGAAGTCCCCGTGCGTGACGCCTTCGCCCAGCCCTACCTCTGCGCCGACGCCACCGGCGTCCTCGTCCAGGCCAAGGAGCAGTGCCGGCGCGCCCACTTGGGTGCTCATCGCGCCCGAGCGCCACGTCCTCTTCACCGGACGCTTACCGACCACCGGTGCGGAAGACGTTGGCGGACGGCGTTCTCATTCACCTGTGGTGCAGTCGTGCTTGCTGTCTCCGCATTCAAGGAAACCATTATCGAACGGGTCGCCGGGACCTCCGCAAAAGTGAAAGCTCAGGCAATTGAACGGTTCTGGACTATTTGCGCAAGTGTCGGGAAATGACTTGCACCGATACACTGCATCATAGCCGGTATCGCACTCCATCCCGCCAGCCGTCGTCGTAGAACCCGTACTGCCATCCGTCTCGGTACCAGCACAACACCCCGAAAAGCCAGGATTGTAAACACAAAGCTGACCTTCCGCGCATAACGTATCACCGCACTGCACAGGTGGGAACTGAGGCCACTGGAACCCCCCTGTCGTCGTGTTCGACGCACCGGTTGTAGACGACTCAGATGTCGTGTTGGAGGTACTTGTCGCGGACGGACTAGAAGTCGTGTTGGAGGTGTCTGTTATGGAGACACTAGAAGTAGTATTGGAGTTGCCTGTTGTGGGGAACGAGCCTGTGTTCGAAGTACCTGCTGTGGATGCTTCAGATCCACTATGCCCAATCTTGTCCTTGGCGCAGGCCGTGAGCTGGGCAACGGTCAGTGCACTGAGGAACGCGGCACGAATCAACGCGCGCTGTTCAGAGCAAAGTAACCAGGGTAAGCTCGGCATCAAGCGATGGTGGATGCAGCTCTGTGAGGGTGCAAGCCGCTCGAAGCGTCGCCTCGGTGCGTCACCGCACAGTGCGACGGCCTCGCCGCGGCGTGGGTCGAACAACAGGCCCAGCCCGACTACGCCGGCCTCGGCTTCGACGAGCGCCTCGGCCTCCTCGTCGACGCCGAGTGGCTCACCCGCAACAACGCCCGCCTCAAGCGCAACATCAAGGAGGCCCACCTCAAGCTCGGCAGCGCCTGCCTTGAGGACCTCGACTACGATGACCGGCGCGTCATCGATAAGCCCCTCATCCGTCAGCTGGCGACTTGCCAGTGGGTCGCCCAGCATCACCGGGGCCACCGGCGTGGGCAAGACCTTCGTCGCCTGCGCCCAGCACGCCCTGCGTCGGCGTTACCGGGCGATCTACCGCCGCACCTCGCGGCTCTTCGACGAGCTCGCGCTCGCCCGCGCCGACGGCACCTACGCAAGATTGCTCGTCCGGCTCGCCCGCGTCGATGTCCTCATCCTCGACGACTGGGGCATGAGCGTGCCGTCGCTGTGCTGCGTTTGCGGGGAGGTCGTATACATGCCGGCGCCACGGCGCCACGGCGCTGCCGGGCTCGCCGATCGTCACCGACACCAATCGGCCGGTCTGAGAGATGTCGGTACGGTTCTGCGTCGCCACCACCTCGCCACGACGACGACGACCGCGCTCGCTCCGCCCGGCTTCATGCCGATCATCAACGGGCCACGCCACATCTAAACGTCCGAGCATGCGAAGGCTCGACGAGATGCGGAGCGACGCGCACCTGGTCCGAAGGCCAGGCCCGGCAGGCACGAGACAGCGGTCAAGGTCGCCCGGATCCGGCCTTGTGGCTGCCGAGCATGCCGGGCGTACTACCCCGCGGACGGGCCTATGCGCGGCGGCGAGATCCCGGGGTACTGGCCCGATCCTGTCCCGATTTTGTCGCGATCCCGGCCTGTCTCGAGACAACTCCTCGAATTCGGGCTCGTAGGGCCCCCTACGCGACCACATTTACCACATCACCAACGTCAACGACGACGGCACGATCCCGGCGATGCCGATCCCGAACGACACGGTGTACAACAGCTTCCGCTCCGGCGACCTGTCGCCGCCGGACGGCACGAAGACGCCCGACCTAACCCTCGATGTGCCCGAGCTCTGCACCTTCGAATGCGTCGATGACAAGCTGGTCCTGTGGGTCCACGTCGGCAACGAGGGCGCCTCGCCGTTGACCGCGGGCGCGACCGTGGAGGTCCACGGGCTCGTCCTTGGTGTGGACACGACCCTGGCGACGACGAACCTGGTCGACATCATCAACCCCGGCGAGTACCTCGGCGCCCTCGCCTACGAGATCGACCCGACCGACCTCGCGTCGCTCACGATCACGGTGGCGACCCAGGAGCAGGAGTGCAACGTGGACAACAACAAGGTCGAGATCCAGGGCCCGTTCTGCAAGATGTAGGGTCGGCGGCGAGTCGCGGAGGAGACGGGCGGTGCCCCGCTGAGGCGATATTCGCCCGTCCTCAGCAATGCACTTCGACAAGTGCTCGACCGCGGCTCACATCGTCAGGGAGCGTTGGTCGGCGCGGTGAGCGAGGCCAGCGCTTGCACCCCCACCGGCGGCTCGGGCAGCCACGGCACCACGAAGATCCGTCGGGCCAGGCCGCTGGCGATGCGCGCGGTCTGCCGGTGTTCGCCGGCCAGGCGGGCCTGCAGCAGCGGGTCGCGGGTGCCGGTGGCGGCGATGCTCTTGTTGAGAACCCAGGCCCAGGGCTCGATGCTGGCGCGACGCAGGTCGTCCTGCAGCGCGGCGGCCTGGCTGACCGGGGTGACCTCGGGCAGGGTGACGAGGACGACGCGCGTCAGCGATGGATCTTGCAGGCGCATCAGCGGGGTGACCACATTGCCGACGCTGGCGAGGCCCTCGGCCTGGCGCATCATCTGCCGATGATAGGCGCCGGTGGCGTCCATCAGCAGCAGCGAGTGGCCGGTGGGCGCGGTGTCCAGCACCACGAAGGCGCTGCGGGCCTCGCCGACCACACGACTGAAGGCGTGGAATACGGCGACCTCCTCGGTGCATGGAGATTGCAGGTCCTCGAGCAGCAGCGCGCGGCCCTGCTCGTCGAGGTGCTTGCCGCGGGTCGCCAGGATCCTGTCGATGTAGGCCCGGGTCTCGACCGCGGGGTCGATGCGGCCGACCTTGAGCCCCTCGAGGCTGCCGTTCAGCGTCGCGGCGACATGGGCCGCGGGGTCGGTGGTCGTCAGGTGCACGCTGTGGCCGCGCTTCACCAGGCCGACGGCCAGGGCGGCGGCGATCGTGGTCTTGCCCACGCCGCCCTTGCCCATGACCATGATCAGTCCGTGGCCCATCGCCGCGACCTCGTCGACCAGACGCTCGAGTGGGTCCGCGGACAGCGGCGCGGGGGCGGGGTCGGCCTCGGTCGCGGGCATTGGCCCCCGGCCCAGCAGCGCGCGCAGGGCCGGCAGGCCCACGGTGTCGAAGGGCCGCAGCGGCACCTCGTCGCGCGGCAGGCTCGCCAGCGCGGCGGGCATCTGCTCGAGGGCCTCACGGCCGAGGGCCTCGAGGGCGCGGGCGACGGGATCGTCGGGGCTTGTGGCATGAAAGACGCCGTTGATCACCAGGCGCTGATTGGCGAGGCCGAGCGCGCGCAGCTCATCGGCGGTGCGCGCGGCCTCTTGCATCGGGCGCGGGTCCGGCCGGGTGACGAGCACCACGGTGGTCCAGGCCCTGTCGCTCAGCGCAACGAGGGCGGCGTTGAAGCGCGCCTCCTGCAGCTTCAAGCCGGAGTGCGGGCCCAGGCACGAGGCGCCGCGATCGTTGCCCGCGAGGAAGCCGCTCCAGGCGGCGGGCAAGCTCAGCAGGCGCAGGGTGTGGCCGGTCGGCGCGGTGTCGAAGACGACGTGATCCCAGGTCGCCTCGCCGCCCTCGCCCGGGCCCTCGCTGGCCAGCAGGGCCGAGAATTCGTCGAATGAGGCGATCTCGGTGGTGCAGGCGCCCGAGAGCTGCTCGCGCACGGTGGCCCGCTCCGCGGCGCTCGCGTCGGGCCCCATCAGCGCCTGCACCCGCTGGCGGTAGGCCTCGGCCGCGACGTCGGGGTCGATGTTGAGCACGCTCAGCCCGGGCACGCCGGGCACGGGGACCGGCTGGTTGGACAGCGGCACGCCCAGCATCTCGTCGAGGTTGGACGCCGCATCGGTGCTGACCAACAGCACGCGGCGGCCAGCGTCGGCCAGGGCGATGGCGACGGCGGCGGATACGGAGGTCTTGCCGACCCCGCCCTTGCCGGTGAAGAACAGGAAGCGCGTGGGGCTCGAGAGCAGGTCGATCGGTGGCGTCATGGTAGAGGTCCGCGAAGCGGTATCAGGGGACTATCTAAGTCAGGGCGCCGATCCATGCCTCGATCGCGCTACGGGTCGGGGCGCCCCCGGAGTGTACGACGCGCTCGTCGATCACCACCGAGGGGGTCGCCATGACGCCGTGGGTGATCATGTCCGCGGTGCTCGTCACCTTCTCGACCTGGACATCGGCGCCGAGCGCCGCGACGACGTCGCGCACGAGCTGCTCCGTCGATGCGCAGCGGGCGCAGCCCTTCCCGAGAATTTTCACGACGTGTTTGGACAAGGTTCATCTCCCGATTGCGATGAGCAAGAGGCCGCCGAGGATCAGCAGCACGGCCAGCGCCTTACGCAGCGCACCAACGGCGCGGCTCGCCCCGCGCGACTCGACGGAAGACAAGCCCTGAAGACTCGGCGCCGGGGTGCTTGAGGAGGGGCTGGCTGGGTGCCATGCTTGCGGCCCCGGGCGGTGTCCGCCACGCGCGAATTTTTTCTGCCTCCGCCCGCAGCCCCTCCCCGTCGGTCCCCGCATGAGCACCAGCAACCGAATCTCTGCCGTCGAGTTCCCCACGCCGACCCGCCTGCACGTCGCCGTGGCCGTCCGCGATGTCGCCGCTGCGCTGCCGTTCTACCGGACCCTGTTCGGGCAGGAGCCGACCAAGGTGCGCGCCGACTACGCCAAGTTCGAGGTCCTCGACCCGCCGGTCAACTTCTCGCTGAACGCCTCGGGGATCGGCGCCGGCCACGGCGCTGGCCCGCAGCACTTCGGCATTCAGGTCAAGAGCAGCGACGCGGTCGATGCCTGGAAGTCGCGGGTGGAGGCCGCCGGCTTCGCCACCGAGGTCGAGGCGGCCGTGACCTGCTGCTACGCCGTGCAGGACAAGTTCTGGGCCACCGACCCCGACGGGCATCGCTGGGAGGTCTTCGTCGTGACGCAGGCCGAGGCCGCGGTCCACTCGGAGAACCGCACGGTCGCGGCGCCAGCCTGCTGCCCGGGCGCCGCGCCAGCCTGCTGCCCGCCGCCTGAGCCCCGCGCGTGACCACCACGGGGACCGCGAGACGGTCCTCGGGCGCTGCTGCGAGCCGTCCTCCTGAAGCATCACGGCGGTCGCGTGGGGGTTGACGTGCGCGCGAGCGGGCACCGCCGACCTCGGCGCCGGTCTTGACCGTGACGAGCGCGGATGTTAGCTGCGAGCTCATGCGCGAGGTGTCGGTCGTCTTCGCCGGTGGTGGCTGCCGGACGTTCTGGGCGCTCGGGGCGTACACGGCCCTGGCGGATCTCGTCGCGCCGATCGAGTTCGCGGGGGTGTCCGCCGGCGCCGCGATGGCGCTCGCCGCCGCCACGCGGCAGGAGCAGGCGCTCGTCGCCGCCTTCTGCGCCCGCGTGGCCCGCAACCGGCGCAATGTGTACCCCGAGCGGCTGCTGCTCGGTCGCCCCGTGTTCCCGCAGGAGGCGATGTACCGGGCGACGGTGCACGACCTCCTCGGCGGCGCGAGCTTCGGTCGCCTGGCCGACGCGCCGCCGGTCCGCATGCTGCAGGCGTACGTCGAGCCGGGGTGGCCCGTCTCGCGCACCGTGGCGCGCGCGTGGTGGGCCTACGCGGCGCGACGGCGCCGCAACCTGCTGCACGGCCCCGACGTCCCGCACCCGGGGCTCGCCGCGGAGGTCGACACCGCGCAGGAGGCGGCCGACGTCGACGATCTCGCCGACCGCGTGCTGCGCTCCTCGGCGAGCCCGCCCGTGACCCGCGTCCAGCGCGTCGCCGGCCGCACCTACTTCGACGGCTGCCTCGTCGATCCCGTCCCGGTGCGGGCGCTCGGCGAGCGGGCGCGGCTCGGCGCGGTGCTCGTGCTGCTCAACCGTCCGCGCCCGCCCGAGGCCCCCGCGGGCGACGTCCGCTACCTCGCCCCGCCTGCGCCCGTGCCGATCCACAAGTGGGACTACGCGAGCCCGGAGCTGATCCGCCGCGCCTTCGACATGGGCCGCAGCGACGGCGAGGCGGCCCGCACCGCGGTCGCGCGGTTCATCGCCGGCGAGCCGGGTCCAGAGTAGCGAGGACGAGGGCCAGCGCGACGCGGCCCAGGTCCGCGAGGGTGAGCGTCACAATCAGCACAGCCCAGATCGAGAGGAATATGATGAGCACCGCCGGGCCGGTGCGCCAGTGGAATCGGCGGCCGATCTGGGCGCACTCCTTGACCCACGCGTCGCCGCGAACGACGGGGCCCTGGCCCGCTTGGGCCCTCCTCTCGTCGCGCCTGCTGGTGATGGCGAGTGTGGCATCGCTAAACTCGTCAGAGTGAATCACATGCGGAGGTCCCCCATCAAGGGGACCGCTCCCGGTCACGGGCAGTCGACGGAGTCGGCGGGGTGCTGCTGCAGCACCGCGTGCAGGGTCGCCTCGATGAGCGCGCTGGCGTCTGCGACCGGCAGCCCGTTGCCGACATGGATGTGGCCGGCGGCGACGTTGTGGGGCGCCTGCTGGTTGTAGGCGAGCCCGTGCAGGGCGAGGAACCCGGACAGGAAGTTGCCGCTCGTCTCCTGATTGACGACCACGTCGGTGAGGGCGAGCGCGCTGGTCGCGTCGACGATCGCGTCGATCGGCAGCTGGCTCGGCAGCGTGTTGCCCTGCCGGTAGGTCGAGATCGCGGCCCACGACCGCGGCTCGATCGTCGCCTCGCTGGGGAAGTGGTCGTCACCATACCCGTCGGACACCCAGTCCATGGCGGGGTCGCCGGGCTTGCCCATGCCATGGCCCCCCTCGAGCGCCTCGATCTCCCAGCCGATCTTTCCGCCGCGGCTGGTCGTCAGGAGGATCACCGGCTGGTAAGTGTCGACCAGCCGCCAGAAGTCCGCCGACGTCGCCTGATAGTCGACCCGCAGATCGTAGTCGGGCGAACCGACCGCGCCGTCGTCGCCGATCTTGTCGTTGCTCGGGTCGCCGTCGGGCGGGAACTCGGGGAAGAACGCGTGGACGTCGTAGCCGTGGCCGCCCCAATCCTCGCCGATCCAGCCGCCCGGGTTCTGCGTCGGGTCGGTGCTCCACGGCCGCAGCATCTCGGTGGTCGGCGGCCAGTAGCCCATCAGCACCACGTTCTTGACGCAGCTGGCCGGGCCGGTGCTCGACGCGTCGCCGGTCGTCTCGTCGCTCGTGGCCCCGCCGGTGCCGCCGGTCGTCGGCTCCGTCGTGGAGGTCGGCGCGGCGGTGCTCGCGTCTCCTCCGGTCGAGGAGGTCCCGGTCCCTCCGCTCGAGCCCGTCGCAGCCGTCGTGGCGTCCCCGCTGTCCTCGACGGGAGGATCCGCCGGATCACCGCAACCCGCGGCGATGTACAGGGGCAGCGCGACAAGGTGCGCGTGGCGGCCTCGCTTCGGTCCTCGTTTCGGCACGGCGAACATCATCGGCGCATCCTATCCGTTCTCGGCCTGTCGCGGACGACCCGCGCCCGCAGCATCGACGCGGATCGCCGGACTGGGGGAAGCAGCACCCAGGCCCCGCGCTTGCGAGGCCCACGCTTCTTCTATAACCTCGCGTTCATGGGTCTATGTACTATGCATCATCGTGGCGATGCGCTATTTCATCGGCTCGATGATCGCGGGGCACATAGCGATCCTCGCGGAGCTCAAGATCCCCACGACGCTCGGACCGGGCGAGCGCTACGATACGCTCGTCGGCACGACCACGGAGAAGATAAACGCGATCTTCAACGTCACGCCGCTCGGCGTGTACTACGCCCGTGCCTACTACAAATTGCCAGAGCCACTTCCTCGACCCCGACGCGAACATCGGCAGTAACCCTCTTGAGTGGCCCGATCCCGGTATCATGGTCTGGCCGGCGCCATGAGCCGCCACGCGCGGATCCCCGCCGCCGACGACCGCTAAACCGGGCACCGAGACCGTGAGTCCATGCTGATCGCAATCACCCGAGAACCGAGCCCGAGCCTCGCGCGCTGCGAGCTCACCTTCCTCGCGCCGCGCTCGATCGACGTCGCGCTCGCGCGCGCGCAGCATCGCAGCTACGTGGCGGCCCTGGTGGCGGCCGGCTGCGAGGTCGTGACCCTGCCAGCCGAGCCTGAGCTCCCCGACGCGGTCTTCGTCGAGGACCCGGCGATCGTCGTCGATGAGCTGGCGATCCTCACCCGACCGGGCGCGCTGTCGCGGCGGGGCGAGGTCGGATCGATCGGTGAGGCGCTCGCGCCCTATCGTGCGCTCGCCCGGCTGGTCGCGCCGGCGACCCTCGACGGCGGCGACGTGCTGCGCATCGGCCGGACGCTGTACGTCGGCCGCACGGCGCGGACCAACCAGGCCGCGGTCGAGCAGCTGCGGGCGCTGCTCGGGCCCCTCGACTACGCGATCGAGGAGGTGCCGGTGGTCGGCTGCCTGCACCTCAAGTCGGCGATCACCGCGATCGGCGACGGCGTGCTGCTGGCCAACCGGGCCATGGTCGACGTCGCTCGCTTCGGCGGGGCGACGATCATCGACGTCGATGCGGACGAGCCGCACGCGGCCAACGCCCTGCGCGTCGGCGCGCGCCTGATCTACCCGAGCTGCTATCCGCGGACCCAGGCCCGCCTCGCCGACTTCGACGTGATCGAGGTCGACGCCTCCGAGGTGATCAAGGCCGAGGGCGCGGTCACCTGCTGCTCCCTCGTCTTCGAGGGCGACGACGAGAGGAGGCGTACTCGCTCGAGCTCTCAGGGAGTCCCCCCGCGATCACCTTCTTGCCATCGACCGGCCGGCGAGCTTCGAGGTCCCCTGCTGGGATGAGCACTCTACAGGCTTTGATCGGCGGTTTGGCGGGCTGTCTCTTCCTCGCGGCGTGCCCGAACGACAAGGAGGACACGAGCACGACGGCAACGACCTAGGGGACCACCGACCAGCCCTTCCTGATGGCGATCGACAGGGAGTTCCGCGTCGATCGCTTCACGGCGCTCACGGGCCCGTGAACGATGTTCGACTGCGACGAACACCGCCCCGCCGCGGCGGCCGAGGCTCAGGATGTCCTCGCCGGGGGCGTCGCGACGAGCGGCGAGCTCCTCACGTCCTCGCCCCGCGGCGCCGCGCCCTCCCCCATTCGCCGCCTCGCACCGTGCCCCGCGCGCTCCCGCGCACACCTGTGGCGCTCGCCACGGGTCTGCGCAAGTGACAGCGCGCAGGAGTCGGTGTCCACTGGTGACATATGCCGTCATCCTCGCG
>Ga0073899_10006589_pt1 | contig 10031 bp, 10 predicted proteins | sample KloWWTmetaKNB5Ph_FD_88975 | JGI IMG/M metagenome (GOLD analysis project Ga0073899, IMG submission 88975) | Active sludge microbial communities from Klosterneuburg, Austria, studying microevolution and ecology of nitrifiers - Klosterneuburg... | ecosystem: Engineered > WWTP > Aerobic digester >...
ACCCTCACCATCTCGCGCACTGGTATCCGACCGCTGCCTACCTCTACATCCTGGGCCTGGATGCACTCGCGCTGGCCTGGGAGTACCTGCGCAGGCATCCCGATTACCGGCTCGACTGGCGGCGCCGTGCGCGCCGCCCCGATGCTGCGCAGCGCTGGGGCTTGCGCCTGCTGGAAGACCCAGCCCTGGATGCGCGCGACGCGCATCCAGCCTGGCTGCCCGGCCACGATGCCGTGGTGCAGCTCTATCCGGATGCCGATCCGCCCGTGGATACAGAGCTTTTCTCCTTCTGGCGCATCCCCGGCCATAAGCAACTGCTGCACGACGGCAGGGGGCTGACGCTGATTGCACGAAGCCCCGGCCGTTGTCGGCGCTTCGTGCTGGCGCCCGGCCTGGAAGACGGCATGGCGGTGGCCTATGCCTATCGCGGTCGTGGCGTCACGCATGCGCCCGACACGCCAGCGCCAATGGCCCGGCCCAGGCCGCCCCCTGCCGCACTGCTGGAGCTGCACACCTTGCAGGCACTCGACGCGGCCTTGGCAGGCGCGTCCTTGCGCGAGGCAGCCGAAGGCTTGTTCGGTGTAGATGCCGCGGCTGGTTGGTACGCCGACGGCGGCCTGCGCTCGAAGGTGCGCCGCCTGATGCGGCGCGGCGATGCGCTGATGCGCGGCGGCTATCGCCGCCTAGCACAACTGCCGCCGCTTGAGAAGGGTCGTTTTGAAGGCGACGCAAAACGACCCTGAGCAAGAGAGCTTCGTTTTCTGAGACTGCCTCCATCCGGTTGCACTGTGTGGCCGGGCGTTCTCAACCGATGGAGGTTCACACCATGCGTCCCGCTCCCTTGCGACCTGCCGCCACTGTCTCGACCGCTGCCGCGCAGCCCCAACGCTATCTCACCAACGACGAAGCCGCTGAGTACCTGCGCCTTTCGCCGCGCACGCTGGAAAAGCAGCGCGTGATCGGCGGCGGCCCGCGCTTTCGCAAGTTCGGCCGCCGCGTCATGTACGCCGTGGCCGATCTCGACACTTGGGCCGCCGACCGCAGCTTCGAGAGCACGTCCGATCCCGAGTACGCCGAGCAACACTCGGCGGACAGCCGTGCGCGCTGATCGCTGGCGCGCGGGTGGCCTTCGCCATGTCCAGCCCATCGCAGGAGCGGGAACAGCTCGACCTGTTCCGCGCCTTGCCGGGCGAGATGACGCCGCGCGACAGCCAGGACCTGATGGCCTTTCCGTTCTTCTCGCTGGCGAAGTCACGGCGCACGGCGCCGATCGACTTCCGCGCCAGCAGCATCACTATTCGTGTGGAAGGCACGGCCGAGCATGGCATCGCCACGATCTGGGATGCCGACATCCTGATCTGGGCTGCCAGCCAGATCATGGAAGCGCGCGATGCGGGCTTGCGGCCGTCGCGGCTGATGCAGGCCACACCCTACGAGATCCTGCGCTTCATTGGGCGCGGTACGTCGCTGCGCGACTACCAGCGCCTCAAGGCCGCGCTCGACCGGCTGCAATCGACCACGGTGGCCACCTCCATCCGCGAGACGACCGGGCGGCGTCTGCACCGCTTCTCGTGGATCAACGAGTGGAAGGAACTGGCCGATGTCAGCGGCACGCCGCTGGGTATCGAGCTGATCCTGCCGGACTGGTTCTACGCCGGCGTGCTCGACGCCGCGCTGGTGCTGACCATCGACCCAGCGTATTTCCGGCTGACCGGCGGCATCGAGCGGTGGTTGTACCGCCTGGTGCGCAAGCACGGCGGACACCAGCCCGGCGGCTGGCAATTCGACTTCCGGCACCTGCACCGCAAATCGGGCAGCACGGCCAAACCCTACGACTTCGCCTGCGACCTGCGTGTCTTGGTAGCCAAGCAGTCGCTGCCCGGCTACGTGTTGGGCATCGAGCGGATGCCGGATACCGGAGCCGAGCTGCTGACGTTCCGGCCCGTGCCGTACACGGCACGGGGATAACTGCGGTAAAGCCTGTGGACGGACTCGTGCTATCAGGCGTGCCAGGTATCGTGCTATCAGGCGTGGGACTATCGTGCTATCAGGCGTGCCGATCGGCCGCAAACCCGCGCCAGCATTGGGTTTGCGCGCCCTCTAACTTCCCTAACTTAATTTCTCTAACTTTTAGTAGGGAAGCGCCGCTGCGGTGGACAACCACCACGCGGCCACAAACGGCAGGCAATCCAAGCCGCCAGAAATCAGGTTTTGCAGGCGACTCGAAGCAAGGCTTTCCAGCTTGGAGGGCCGCGCCATGATCGTTGCTCTGCTCAACCAGAAAGGCGGTGTCGGCAAGACCACGCTCGCCACACACATCGCCGGCGAGCTTGCGATGCGCGGCCAGCATGTCGTCCTGCTGGACGCCGACCCACAGGGTTCATCGCTGGACTGGACGCAGCGCAGAAGCCAGCAAGGCTTGCCACGGCTGTTCAGCGCCGTGGGCCTCGCACGCGAAACGCTGCATCAGGAAGCACCAGAACTCGCCAGGCGGGCCGATCACGTCGTCATCGACGGGCCGCCGCGCATCGCCGCCTTGGCGCGCTCCGCGCTGCTGGCGGCCGAGCGCGTGCTGATCCCCGTGCAGCCCAGCCCTTACGACCTGTGGGCCAGCGCCGAGATGGTGGCGTTGATCCGCGAGGCGCAGGTGTTTCGGCCTGCGCTGCGCGCGGCTTTCGTCATCAACCGGCGCGTCAGTACCACCGTGATCGGACGCGAGGCGCGCGGCGCGCTCGCCGAGCAGCCGCTTCCTGCGTTGCGCGCGGAAGTGCATCAGCGCATCGTGTTCGCCGACAGCGTGACAGCTGGCCGGCTCGCGCGCGAGACGGCGCCGGACAGCGCCGCCGCGCGCGAAATCACCGCGCTAGTGGACGAACTGCTTCGGTGGCCGACATGACAGCGAAGCCGCCACAGAACAGCAAACGCACGGCCAAGCGCGTCGGCATCGGCGCGCGTCCGCCCGCGAATCCGCACGCCGAGGCATGGATTCGCCAGGGCGATGCCGATGCGCTGGGCAAGGGCGACGTCTACACGGCTCGCCTCACTCTCGACATCACGCCCGCGCTGCGTGCGCGCATCAAGGTGTCGGCCTTCACGCAGGGCGTGACCGTGGCCGACCTGCTGCGCGGCCTGCTGGAGCGGGAATTTCCAGAGCACCTCAGAGAGAACACGCTATGAACGCATCCGCTTCGCCTGCCCCCGCGCCTGTCGCCTTCGCGGCCACAAATGCGCCGTTCGGCCAGCACGCCGGCGCGCCGCTGACGCGCGTGGCGCTGGCCTACATCGAACCGCGCTTCAAGCTCTACCTGCGCTTCGGCGAACCCGTGCGCACGCTCCAGATCGACCGTTGGCGGCGCTGCGCGGTGTTCCTGCCGGGCGCCATGTTCTGCCGCATGCGCTGGCAGGCCAACGACTACGGCACGATTCGCTGGCAGCTCATGGTGATGCAGGCTTGCACGCCGCTGGATGCGGCGCAGCGCATTCCCGGCGTGCAGCCAGGCGCACGCCTGCTGCTGCACGCCGAAGGCGACAACCAGGTGCGCGCTGTGCTGGAGCGCATCGACGCCATCGAGGCGCTGGGTATCGCGCCAGTCCGGGCCTCGCCCGCGTACTGGCGCACGCTCGCCAACCGGCTCGCCGCGCGATTGTTGCTGCCCGAATACAGCGCCGAGCGGCACGCCGCCTGGCTGGCCGGGAGAGCGCTGGAATGACCGCTGTTTCCTCTCCCATCCATACCACTGGAACGGCGCCACGTCCTCGCTCGCGCCCGCGCGCTCGCATCGTGCTGGCGGGCCTGTCCGCCTGCGGCCTCGCTGCGCTGGCCTGGGCATCCCTCGTGCAGCCGCTGCCGCGCCTGATCTACAACCCGTCCGACAGTGTGGCGGTCGGTTGGTATCGCGTCGATCCGCTGGGCCACGGCATCGGCTCGCTGCCATATCGGCTGGAAGTGAGCAGCATCGTCTTGACCACGGTGCCGCCAGATGCCGCCGCGCTGGCTGCGCAGCGCGGCTATCTGCCTGCGCGCGTGCCGCTGCTCAAGCGCGTGGGCGCCGTCGCGCCGCAGGAAGTGTGCATCGCTGGCGGCATCGTCCGCATCGACGGCGTGCCTTCGGCCGCCGTGCTGCCCGCTGACCGCTGGGGCCGGCCGCTGCCATCTTGGCAGCAATGCCGTCGCCTCGAACCCGGCGAACTGTTCCTCTTGAGTGTGACCAACCCGGCGTCGTTCGACAGCCGGTATTTCGGTCCGGTCAGCGCGTCCGCCGTGATCGGCGTCGCGCGACCGGTCTGGCTGGAGACACGGCCATGATGGGCGCCGATTCGCTGCGCGTCTTGTGCTATCAGGCGTGCCAGTCCGGTGGCTTTCCACGTGTCGTCGCGCGTGCAGTGCGGGTGCATTCGCACCGCACTTCGCGCTGCGTTCGGCGAAGCCGTCCAACGTGCAGGCGTCTTGCCTCGGACGCGCCTGGGCAGCGGCCGTCGCCGCGCTGGTTCGCGCGTTCGCCGGCGCGCTGGCTGCAAGCAGCGCAGCGCCCCCGGGCCGCCGACGCCCGGAGCGTCAGCGAAGGGCAAAGGCGGAAGGCAAGACAAAAGGGGGCGGCACCCAGCCGCCCGCAAAGCCAGTCTGCACGTGGGGGTGGCGCGGCACGGAGCGGCTTCGCCGCCGTGCCGCGTGGGGCGCGAGGCCCGCTCCAATGCAGGTATGTCCGCGTGCTCCGCACGACAGGACACGCCGTAGCTTGCAGGGAGAGCAGTCATGACTGATCGCCGCGACGATGATTTCCGCGTGCGCCCCAGCGCCCCCAAAAACCGGGGTAAGGCCCAGAGCCAGAGCTTCGTGTCGAAGGTGCTTAAGCAGGCCGGCAAGGACAGCGGCGGCAAGTCGGCGATGCGCCGCCCTGGCAACGGCGGCAACGGACAGCACGCCGGCCAGCGTCCCGGCTCGCGCCTGGGGCGCGGCCATACGGCAGCGCGCTTCGCGAGTGCGAAGCTGACGTCCTTATCGCGGCGCGTGACCATCAAAACGCTGCTCGTCAATCAGCACCGGGCCAGCCCGCAATCGCTCGCCAAGCACCTGCGCTACATCGAGCGCGACGGCGTGGGCCGCAATGGCGAGCCGGGCCGGGCCTACGGGCCGCAGACCGACGACGCCGACCTCGATGCGTTCAAGGAGCGCTGCGCTGATGACCGGCACCATTTCCGCTTCATCCTTTCGCCCGAGGATGGCGCGGAGCTGGAAGATTTGCGCACCTACACGCGGCACCTCATGGACCGCATGGAGGCGGACCTGGGCTCGGGCCTCGATTGGGTGGCCGTCAACCACTGGAACACCGACAACCCGCATACGCACATCGTCGTGCGCGGGTGCGACGACACCGGCAAAGACCTCATCATCGCGGGCGACTACATCGCTGATGGATTCCGGCACCGGGCCGCCGAGCTGGCGACCGAATGGCTGGGGCCGCGCACCGAGCTGGAGATCCAGCACACTTTGCAGCGCGAGGTGGATCAAGAACGGTGGACAAGTCTGGATCGCGCGCTGAAGCGTGAGCTGGGCGACGATGGCCGAGTGCAGATCGAACGTCTCAACGAACCGAGATTGCAACGCCAGCGCTTGCTGCTGATCGGCCGGCTGCAACGCTTGCAGCGCCTGGGCCTGGCCGACGAAGTGCAGCCGGGCACCTGGGCTGTCCATGCCGGCGCGGAGAAGACCTTGCGCGCCCTTGGCGAGCGCGGCGACATCATCCGCACCATGCAGCGGGCCATGCGCGGCGAGCCGCGCGATCTGGCGGTGTTCGAGCCAGGTGACAGTGGCCGCACCATCCTCGGCCGCGTGGCCGCGAAGGGGCTGACCGACGAGCTGCGGGACCGGGTGTATCTGGTTATCGACGGGGTGGACGGCAAGGCCCATTACGTCGCGCTCAACGCGCGCGACGAGCTGGCGAACTATCCGACCGGCGCCGTGGTGGAGGTGAAAGGTTCGGCCGACGTACGGGCGGCCGACCGCAACATCGCCGCGCTGGCGAGCGACGGCCTGTACCGCACCGACCATCACCTCGCCATCGCGCAGGGTCAGGCTATGCCCAGCCGCGATCCGCAGGAAGTTGTGGCGGCCCACGTTCGACGCCTGGAAGCCCTGCGCCGCGCCGGAATCGTGGAGCGTGTCGCCGAAGGCCTATGGAAGGTGCCCGGCGACCTGCCGGAGCAGGGACGCCAGTACGACGCGCAGCGCCTGAGCGGCGTGGCCGTGGAGCTGAAATCGCACCTGCCCATCGAGCGGCAGGTGCGCGTGATCGGCGCTACCTGGCTCGACCAGCAACTGATCGGCGGCGGCAAGGGGCTGGGCGACTTGGGCTTTGGCAGCGAGGCCAAGCAAGCCATGCAGCAGCGCGCCGACTTCCTGGCCGAACAGGGTCTGGCCGAGCGGCGCGGGCAGCGCGTGATCCTGGCGCGCAATCTGCTGGGCGTGCTGCGCAACCGGGAACTGGCACAGGCCGCCCAGGATATTGCCGCCGACACCGGCCTGGAGCATCGACCCGTAGCCGACGGCCAGCGCGTGACCGGTATCTACAGGCGCTCCGTCATGCTTGCCAGCGGGCGCTACGCCATGCTGGACGACGGCATGGGGTTCAGCCTGGTGCCGTGGAAGCCGGTGATCGAGCAGCGGCTTGGGCGGCAACTCGCCGCGACGGTGCGCGGCGGTGGCGCGTCATGGGAAATTGGACGGCAGCCTGGGCTGTCCCGAGGTTAGCCACGCCAACGTCAACGATCCCACAGAATGGATTCAAAGTAATCCTCTGCAACCTCATCTGGAATAGCAGGTGGCGCTGGAAACCTACACACGGCGATGAGTGAAAGTTCTGTCCCATGATCGAGCCCGCGGAGCGGGCTTGAGAGGAGAACAGACCATGAGCAGAAGACCGCGCAGGAACCATTTGCCGACGTTCAAGCCTCGATGCGGTAATTGCGCATCAGGCCCAGATCCTCATGCTCCAGCATGTGGCAGTGGTAGAGGTAGAGCCCTGGATAGTCGGCGAAACGCATCAAGAGCTTCACACGATCACCCGGCATCACCAGCACGGTGTCTTTCCAGCCTTGATCGACGTAGCCATCGCGCACGCTGCCGCTGACCGCGCCGTGGCGTCGCTCCAGCACCTGAAATTGCTGATCGTGCACGTGGATCGGATGGGCCATCGTCATCATGCCGCTGTCGTTGGCGAACTCCCAAACCTCCGTGGTTCCCAGCTTCACGACTTCATTGGGCGCCACGGCCATCATCTCGAAGCTGCGGCCGTTGAAGCCCCATTGCATCTGCGCCATCGTGATGCGGAATATTCTTGGCTTGGCACGGTTTACCGCATCCTGCAGGCGCGGCCAGGAGATCGCAGACAGCCGATCGGGCAGTTCGATCGACCCGTTCGCCTTGCGCGCAACCTTGACCGTGAATATCGGAAACCGTGCACCAGCGGCCAGCGACGAGCCGCCCATCGCGCCCTCCATGGAGCCTCCACCCATCATGTCCATCATGCGCCCCATGGCGCCTTCAAACGCAAGACTCACCATCGTGAGCTGCGTGCCCACGTCGTCCTTGCTGAAGTCGGCCCACAGTTCAACGCGCTCGGCGGGGGCCAGCATCACGTAGTCCTTGTGCACAGGCCGCTCGAGCAGCCCGCCGTCGGTGCCGATCACGGTGAGCGGCCGGCCGTCCTGCCACGCCAACTTGTAGATGCGCGAGTTGGAGCCGTTCAGGATACGCAGCCGATAGGGGTGCGCGGCGACCTCGATCGATGCGTCCGGGCGGCCGTTGACTAGGACGGTGTCGCCAAGGAACCCCATCATGCGCGTCATCATGCCGTCCGACATCATGCCGCCCATCATTCCCCGACCGCCCATCGTGTTGTCCGGTGCAGACGGCGCGCCGGATGCGTCGGCGTGCGCGGTCGGCCCGGTGCCGCCGAGGTAGCGGAACTGGTTGCCGTCGTCGAAGCTGCGATCCTGAATGACGATCGGCAGATCGTATTCGCCGCGTGGCAGCGGCAGCGCCTGCTCCTCGTCATCGCTCACCAGGAGCAGGCCGGCAAGGCCGAAATACACTTGCTCGCCCGTATGGCCGTGGGGGTGGGGGTGATACCAGTAGGTGCCGGCGCGGTTGCGCACTTCGAACTCGTAGCGATAGCGCTCGCCCGGCCCGATGGCAAAGCGCGGATGCCCGTCCATGGTGTCGGGGACGTGCAGGCCATGCCAGTGCACGGTGCTCGGTTGGTCCAGTCGGTTGACGAAATCGATGCGGACTTTTTGGCCGCGCTTCAGGCGCAGGATCGGCCCCAGGTAGCTGTCGGGCAGCGCCTGCACGCTTGCCGGATCCCCTTTCAGCACGCGCGACTGATAGGACCACACGGATGTGGCGCGCCCCGAGCGCAGCGAAACACTGCGCGGAAGAGCGATCAATTCCAGAGCAACGTCTGGTTCAAAGGTATCGCTTCCGCCTTGCATTCCGGGTGCGGCTTGGGCTTGCGGCAAGCCAGCCAGCAGTGCCGCAGTGCCCATGCCGACGCCGTTCATGAAGCCGCGGCGGGTGAAGAATTCGTGGTTCGCCATGTGACGGTCTCCAGAGCTCAATGGTGATTTCTCGCGGGTGCATGCACACCATCTGGGCGCGCCTCAAGAATCGACCATCATCCCGTTCCAACCGAGACGGTTCGCTGGGGTCCGGGCCTGATTCGTTTGGAACCGTCGCCAGTCGCGACGCCAGCCGGCCAGTCGATTCGACCATCATATGCTCGGGCTGCTTTGATCCACCAGCACCAGCAGCGTGCCGTTGGGGGCGCGCCGGCAGCCATTGGCAGAGCCGTCCACGCCAGGCAAGCTGACGGGCGTGCGGGGCATGGACGGCTCTTGTTTTACGGTTTCTCGCGCAGAAGGCGCTTGAGGTCGCTTGCCGGGCATGGTCGCAAGCAGCACTGTTTCAAGAGACATCGGGTGTCGCCATCGCATGCCCCTTGAATAGCCGCCCCAATGATGCCGGCGTAGCAGCAGGAGAATCAACCTGCCGAGTAAAGGCGCAGACGCGCGTCGCGTTCGGCAGGTGATTCGCTGCGCAGTTCGTTGATCACTTGCACACGCGTCTTGCCAGGACCTGCATCGGGTGTCCGGATCGGGTAGTTGCTCTCGCCGTAGGAAAGGCGGCCTTGCCGCATCGCACCCTCGGCCTCCGCCTTGACTTGGGCGCGGGTTTTCTCGCTCTTGAAGTGTTCTGGATGAACGATGACGCCCTGTTCGTTGTTGGCGGGATGCTCGTATGCTGCCGAAGCCATCCCTGGAAGGCCCAGGGCAGCCACTGCGGCTGCGGCGGCGATCATGGAAGAAAGGGAGAGGCGTTGTTGGGTCATGATTGAAGCTCCTGACAAAGGTGGATGAGACTTGCATCTCCCATGCCTTGGTTAGGCGCTGAGGAGATGTGTTCATCGTAGGGAGCGCACCCCAACAGAATCTAGACGGCCCGATGAGTTTGTTGTCAGCTTGATAGCTGTGAGCCCTGATGAGGAAACACCAAGGCGAAGCAGGTTAGCCCGTGGCCCGACGTCGCCGTGACGCGGCCGCCGTGGGCCTCGGCGATGGCGCGCGTGATGGCCAGGCCCAGCCCGGAGCCGTCGGTGTCCGGATGGGCCCTGGAAGCATCGGCGCGGTAGAAGCGGTCGAACAGCCGGGGCAGAACCTTGGCATCAATGTCGGCTCCAGTGTTCTCCACGGCCACTGTCGTGGCTTGTGCCGTGCCGGTAATGCGAATGGTGATGTCGCCGGCGTCGGGCGTGTAACGCAGGGCATTGGACAGCAGGTTGCTCACCGCGCGGCGGAACATCAGGCGGTCGCCTTCGATCTCGCCAGCGCCTTCCACCCGCAGCCGGATGCGTTTTTCCTCGGCCACGGCCTCGTAGAAGTCGAGCAGCGCCTGCGCGTCCTGGCGGACGGAAAACCGCTCCTTGTGCGGCAGATCCACGCCGCGCTCGGTCTTGGCCAGGAACAGCATGTCGGAC
>Ga0073899_10006590_pt1 | contig 10029 bp, 5 predicted proteins | sample KloWWTmetaKNB5Ph_FD_88975 | JGI IMG/M metagenome (GOLD analysis project Ga0073899, IMG submission 88975) | Active sludge microbial communities from Klosterneuburg, Austria, studying microevolution and ecology of nitrifiers - Klosterneuburg... | ecosystem: Engineered > WWTP > Aerobic digester >...
GATCCAGCGGCTGATCCTGGTTGAAGCAGGAGAAGACATACGTCTTCTCGCCAGTCACAGGATCGCTTTGCGGCTGCAGGCATTGCGCGCAAATCTCCTTCATCATGCATTGCATCGGCGAGTTGATCGACCCGATGGCAAAGTGGTGACGCTTCAGGTGCGGTTGCAGCACCTCGTGACGCGCCACTGCAACGGCAGCCATCATGCTGTCGGAGCCGATCGCAATGATGCGGTCCGCATCGTCCAGCCGGATCGCACAGTCTCCCAGCGATCCTTGGGCGTAGGACTTCATCGCCTGAACGATGTTGCCGACGAACGACTTGTCCTGGGCTCGCCTCGGCATGAATCCGGGCGCCTCGTCGCAGCACCAGACGATAACGTCCGCGGCATTCTCGATGTCGTCGACCTTGTATCGGTCCTCGACCCGCTTGTAACCCGCGAAATACAGCACCTTCGAGCCCTTGGCGCGAAATGCAGCCCCGATCGAAAACAGCACCGCGTTGCCGAGCCCACCGCCGCACAGCACAACCGTTTCGCTGCCGACGATTTCGGTTGGTGCCCCGGTCGGTCCCATCAAAATGACTTGCTCTCCGGGACGCAGCCGGGCGCACAAGTCGCTGGAGCCACCCATTTCCAGCACGATCAGCGACACCAGTCCGTGCTCACGATCCACCCTCGCTCCCGTGAGAGCGAGTCCTTCCATCTGCAGGCGTGTGCCATGCACAGTCGGCGCGGACGCTTCGAAGTTCTGCAGGCGATAAAATTGGCCCGGCTGAAACTTCCGGGCGGCGCGAGGCGCCCGGATCGTGATCTCGACGATGTTGGGCGTCAGACGTTCCACCGAATGCACGCGAGCCACCAACTGATCTGCCAACCCCGCAAAGAACACATCGCGCGGCCGTCTGGATTCGGGCTCACGCGCGGCCAGCACCCGGGAAACCGCCGGAAAGCCCTGCTTCGCCGAGGCCATAGCCTTGACGACGTTGCCGAAATATGAGGGGTGCACGTCACCGAAGAAACTGACGAAGCGACCGTCGCTGTGACGCTTGAGCAGCACGTCGCATGACTGCGGTTTCGCCATTGCGTGCTGGGGTGTCACCGCGCGGCCCTGCTCGTCGCACGCCTTGAAGTACTTGCCGCCGAGCGGGAAAGCGTCCGGGCTTTCCCGGGCGAGCACAGTGTTCGGCTGTGTACCTGCTGCCACGAGGATCGTGTGCGCAGGGAGCCAGTGCTCTTCGCCGGTGGTCGTCGACTTCAGGCGTATGCCGCGCGATGCACCGTTATGGTCGACATCGATGCTCAGCGGCGACAGCTCGCCAGCGAACCACACGCCCTCTTCCAGCGCCTTCGCGACTTCCTCGTGGTTCAACGTGTAGGAGGGGCTTTCGTTCAGGTGGCGTCGGTAGGCAATCGTGACGCCGCCCCACTGTCGCAGCAACTCGGCGATCCGTGGCTCGCGTTGCTCCTGCGCCGCGAGTGCGCGCTCCTGGCCGATGGCACGAGCATGTGCAAGGAATTCTTCAGCAATCTCGCGTTCGTCCTCGTCCCAGCTACTCCGGATGCGCTGTTCGGATGTTGCGTTCGCGAGTTCCTCGTAGCGGTACAGGAACTTCTCTACCTGCACGACGTAGTAGGCCAGCGACTCCGTTGCGGCGTCGATGGCCGTCAACCCGCCGCCGATCACGACGACTGGCAAGCGCAACTGCATATTGGCGACGGAATCGGCCTTGGCGGCACCTGAGAGTTGCAGCGCCATCAGAAAATCAGATGCTGCTCGAACGCCGCGGGCCAGCCCATTGGGTATGTCGAGTACCGTCGGCCGCCCTGCTCCGATACATAGAGCGACGTGGTCAAAGCCGATGTTCCAGGCGTCTTCCAACGTCAGCGTTCCGCCGAATCGAACCCCACCGAACATCGCAAACATGGTTCGTCGTTCGAGCAGGAGGCGGACCATCTTGAGGAAGTTCTTGTCCCAGCGCACGGTGATGCCATATTCGGCCACCCCGCCAAACCCCGCCATGACGCGGTTGTCGAGCGGCTCGAGCAGTTCGTTCACGTCGCGGATCGGGCGAAATGCCGCGCGGCGGCCGTCCTCGTCCACCCCCGTGAGATCCAGCCCGAGAGCTTCGATTTTCAGCCCATCGATGCCGACGACCGTGTGCCCGTCGTTGATCAGGTGGTGCGCCAAGGTGAATCCAGCGGGACCCAAGCCGACAACCAGCACCGTGCGTCCGCTCTCGGGTAGCGGATATGGACGCCGGATGTTGAGTGGATTCCAGCGCGTCAGAAGTGAATAGATCTCAAACCCGAATGGCAGTACGAGGACATCCTTCAACGTGCGCGTTTCTGACTCGGGGATGTTGACAGGGTCCTGCTTCTGGTAAATGCACGCTTTCATGCAGTCGTTGCAGATCCTGTGGCCGGTCGCGGCAACCATGGGATTGTCGACCACGATTGTCGCCAACGCCGCGATCGCATGTCCCTGGGTTTTGAGCAGTTGAAACTCTGAAATCCTTTCCTCCAGTGGGCAACCAACCAATGTCACGTCCAGTGGCGACTTCCTGAATCCCGGTGCAGAGTCGTCCAGCGACTTCGCCGCCTTTTCCAGCAGGCCTCGAGAACACGAATCCTTGCCTTGCCTGTGGCACCAGATGCAGTAGTAGGCATGATCCAGGGCGCCGACCAGGTCTCTTCCATGGTCCGTCAGGGCAAAGCCTTCCCGACGGCGCAGATGCTCTGCCGAAAAGCGATTGATGCCGGACGCCTCCTCTGTCTGCAGTGGCACCAGCCGTTGGTGATCGAGCTTGGCGGGTGTTTTGAACAGCACGCCAGCGCGATGTCGTACCTGCCCCTGCTCCGTTGTCGCTGCCCACGCGGCGTAACGCGCAGCCAGTTCGAGCTTGTCGGCGTTGGCTGCCTTGTCCAGCTGCCACGCAGTAACCTGACGCGCAAAGTCCAACTCGTCGAACGGTGTTTCGAGCAGTTTTCGCTCGGCATCCTGAGGGTCGAACCCGACGAGGTCCTCGAACTTGACCTTGGTCAACGCGTAACGTTGCACGAACAGTCGCTTTACGGCATACAACGGCTCGAGTTCGTGATGCCGCGCTGCCAGCGCGCACACTGCGTCGTCTATTCCAAACAACCGGGCGACAAATCCTTCGAGATGAGGTGCCAGCGCCACGAGAAGCTCCGCTTCCGTCTTCCTGTCGAGCGCAGCGGGGTTCGCTCGTGCCGCCACCAGCGCGTCAGCGACCTCGGATTGCAGGCCGCCGAGCACCTCGAGGAATGCTGCGTCGAGCTTCACCAACCCGTCACGGTTGTAGAGGTCTTTGAAGCGGAGACCGAAACGCAGCTCTAAGTCGGGCGACGAACTGGGCTGGTTGTTCATGGATGCGCGGAACGACATACGGTGTCAGCGAGACAATCCCGCAGCATCAGTGATTCACTAGATCCATGGCAGACTCGCGATCTCATCGATCTCGAACAGCTTGGGAAACCGCGTTTACCCGGCTCCTGCACAGCTTGGAGTTTCCGGGAACTCGCAGCGCCCACGCACCTGTCGATGGATAGGACGGCTCGTCATTCAATGGACTTGCTACGAGCCTTCGGTGCGCCTCACGAACGCCAGGTGTGGCTGGAATGCGGAGTGAAATACTGGGCCAAAGTCGCGGCGCTGGTCCTGGCTTTCTTCAACTCCGCTCGCGCAACGACCCTGAGGTGCACCTCATCAGGCCCGTCGACAAAGCGCAGTGCGCGGCCCCATCCGTAAAGAGCCGCAAGTGGCGTGTCCGGAGTGAGCCCCATTGCGCCGAATACCTGCATGGCCCGATCGATCACCCGGACCTGAAGCCGGGGCGCTACGACCTTGATGGCCGAGACATCGACGCGCGCGGACTCGTTACCGTGCCGGTCGATCCTGGCTGCCGCAGCGAGCGTCAACAGCCGCGCCTGATCAATTTCGATGCGAGACTCCGCAATCCAGTCCTGGATATTGGCGAAGTCGGCGAGCTTGCGGGAAAAGGCCTGCCGCTCGAGAGCCCGCGCGCACATCAGCTCCAGCGCCAATTCGCACTGTCCGATTGTCCGCATGCAGTGGTGAATGCGCCCGGGACCGAGACGGGCCTGGGCTAGGGCGAATCCGCGACCTTCCGACCCAAGAAGATTCGATACCGGAACACGCACGTCCCTGAAGACGATTTCGTTGTGCCCTTCTGGCGCCTCGTGGTGCAAGACAGAGATATTGCGAACGATTTGCACCCCAGGCGTGTCCATCGGCACGATCACCATCGAATGCCGCTCATGGGGCTCGGTATCGGGGTTCGTCACTCCCAGGACAATGGCCATGCGACAAAGGGGGTGCTGCGCGCCGGTGATGAACCACTTCCGTCCTGAGATGACGTACTGGTCCCCTTCGCGACGAATACGCGTCTGGATGTTGGTGGCATCCGACGAGGCCACGTCAGGTTCGGACATCGCAAAGCACGAGCGGACTTCACCGTTGAGCAGCGGAATGAGCCACGTTGCCCGTTGCGTCGGACTTGCGAAAAGGTGCAGCAGCTCCATGTTGCCGGTGTCTGGAGCGCTGCAGTTGAAGACCTCCGATGCCCACGGCAGCCGACCCATTATTTCCGCCAGCGGAGCATACTCGAGGTTCGACAACCGGGTTCCGGGCTCATCCGGCTGCAGGCTCGGCAGAAACAGATTCCAGAGACCGAGCTTCCGTGCATGGGCCTTCAGATCCTCGATGAAGGCCGGATAACTCGTGCCTTGGGCGGTCTCGATGTGCCAGCGCCTGTTTTGCGGCAGCAGATAGTCATCCATGAACCGACGAACCTGCCTGGCAAGTTCGTTGACTCTGTCGCCGTATTCAAAGTCCACTGCCTTGCTCCGTTGTGTCCGAGTGAGCGCTCAGCGCTCGCCCCACTGTTCACCCAAGACAAGCCTTCTGCGGGCATCCCCAATCTGGAACTGGTCCCAGCCCGAACAAGAGCAGGCCGGACATGCACACTGCCGGGATGCCTAACAGGATGAACGTTTCATAGCTTCCTGTCAGATCGTAAACGAGTCCGCCGAGCATTCCGCCGCTCGCACTGCACAACGCAACGATGCTAGACATCACGCCGTAAATCTTGCCGAAATTTCGCAGGCCTCCATATACGGAGGTCAGATAGGAGCAAATCTGGGCTGTGGCGCCGCCGGCAAACCCGACAAACAGCATTGATATGACGATGGTCGTTGGTGTGCTGAATTGATCGAGCAGCGGAATCAGAGCAACCACCAGAACAAAGTTGATGGTCGCGCCGATCACTCCCGGATGAAAGCGAGCCATCAACCAGCTGGTGGTCAAGGTCCCGATCAGAGTCGCGATGCCCGAAAGGCTGGCGAGCAGGGCTGCATCTCGCCTGCTGACCCCCGCCAGTTCCAGAATCGGGACCTTGTGAATGACCAGCACCGCGTTAATCAACAGGGTAAAAAGCGTTGCTAGGGCGATCCGCCACAGGGATATGTTGCGCAGCGCCTCGTGTATGGAAAGACCCGGCAGGCCCGCGTTCATGCTGTCCGTGCCGAAGGCCTCGGCCCCCTGTTCAATACGCGGCGGCTTCTTTCGGTCAGGCCGCACATCACGGATGAAGACGAAGGCCAGAAGCCAGGTCGGCACCATCCAGCCGAACCCTAGCGTGAGATAGGCAGTTCGCCAGCCGTATCCGTCGATCAGGACCTGCGCGAGCGGAGGGGCCAGCGCAAAACCAAGAGCAGGCCCGCACAGGATGATCGCAAGCGCCAGGCTCCGCCCTTTTTTAAAGGCATGCACGATGATGGACATCCACGCCGTGAACTTGAGCAACAGCGAGATGACAGCATAAACGGACCACAGCGCGAGCCACTGTACGGCCGAACCGTTTGCCAGGCTGAAGGACGCAATCGACAGGCCCATCAGGACCAGGCCGAATACGATGAATTTTCGCGCGCCCCACTTGTCTATGGCGGCCCCCACAAACGGTGAAACCACAATCGTCAGCGCAGCCACGACGCCAGTGCCCGCGGTAATGAGCGTGCGGCTCCAGCCGAATTCCTGGGAAAGAGGCGTCAGGAACAGGCCCAGCGTTACATAAGCAACGACCGGCATGGTCATTCCAGCAGTACAGGCCAGGACAATCGGCCAGTAGGATCGCCATTCCTCGCGTGCAGTCATCGATAGCATCTGTCCGTCTCTTGTTTGCCTGGCAGGGAGAAGACGTACATGGCGTTGCGCGCCCCGGCTGGCCCGTGGGCAGCCCCTGAGCTGACGCCGACCGCCACGTACTGTCGGCCATCGACCTCGTAGCTGATCGGGTAGCCAAGCACCTGATTACCGAGGATCGTCTCCCACAAGGTTTCACCAGTCTCCTGGTCGAGGGCGCGGAAGCGCCTGTCGCCGTCACCGACGAACAGCAGCCCTCCGCCGGTTGCCACGATCGAGTTCATCGGTGACCGGCCCGTACCGCGCACCCATTTGGTCGCGCCGGTCTCCACATCGACCGCATAGATGTAACCGCTGTTGTGATCCAGCCTGCCGATCAGTTTTTCACTTGCTGAGAACGGAGCCATTTCTCGATGCCAGTTGTCGACCAGGTAGTAGCGCTGCCACTCGAGCAAGCTGGCGCCAAGCGCAGGGCCGTCGTCATCGAACCAGGTGATCCAGCAGATCGGGCGTCTGAGCGCGAAATACTGCGTATTGGTCTGCGGACTGTAGGCGCCCTCCTGCCAGCTCCTTACATATCCCCCACAGATCGTGAATTTCTGGTCTGCTGCAGTCGGAATCACATCAGCATTAATTTCGACGTGGCCGGTCTCACCTTTGATTTTTGCGACGATGTTCTGCGGCGTAGTCGGGCGGCCCCACAGGAATTCGCCGGTGGCGCGATCGAGCGTGTAGATGATGCCGGTCTTGCCGGGGATGCCAGTCAGCACCTTGCGGATCTCCCCAGGCACCACGTTGGGGTTGATCCAGGCGACCTCGTCGGCGTCCGGAGCCACCGCAGTGTCGACCAGAATGCGACCAAACGGATGGTCGATGTCCCAGTGATCCCGCAGGTGCTGGTAGTACCAGACGATAGCGCCGGTATCGGGATTGATCGCCAGCGTCGACGTCTGATAGAGGAAGCGACCGTTCTGAACGTCACCACCAAGCAGGAACTTCGGATAGGGTGAGGTGACAGATGTGCCGTAATAGACGAGATTCAGCTCGGCATCGTAGCTGGGAGGCATCCATGAGCCAATATGCTGGCGTTTCTCGTAGGGAACCTCGCCCCAAGTGTCATCGCCGGCCTCGCTCGGGCGCGGAATGGTGGGGGTGCGCCACAACTCCTTGCCGGTCGCCAGGTCGTGCGCGGCGATGAAGCACGCTTCAGGACCAGCGCCTGGCAAACACGTCCGGTTGGTCAGCACTTTGCCATCGATGATGACGGGACCAGCAGCCGAGATGTTGGTTGCAGCGGCGTAGTCGTGAAGGCGGGTTTCCCATGCGAGCCTTCCGGTCCTCACATCGATCGCCACGAGATAGCCGTCGGCCGTGTCGAAGACGAGCTTGTCGTCCCCTATGCCGATCGTTCGCTCGATCAAGTTCGTCTGCCCAGCTGTCCTAGCCTCCAGGTCCGCTGGTAGCGACCGCCGATACTCCCAGATCTGATCGCCGGTCGTAGCATCGAGTGCCACGACGATGTCGCGCGACTGATGCAGGTACATGATGCCGTCATAGACCAGCGGCGTGCCCTCCCAGCCGCCCGGCTCCAGGCCCAGCGTCCACTCCATGCGCAGAGCGGAGACATTCCCCTTGTTGATCTGCGAGAGCGGGCTGTAACCCCAATGATTCTGTGTTCGCCTGAAATTCAACCAGTCACCATCATCCGGATCGGCAAGCGTTCTCGGTGTGACAGGCATGAAATCGGCATATCGGTCAACTGCAGCACGGGAAGCCGAAGCAATTTCCGTTGGGCGGTAATCCGCTACGTCCGACGCCTGGACGACGCCGAACGCATTGCCGAAGGCATTGCGTACATAGGTAGCGACAGCGGCAACTTGCGTATTGGTCAGGTTACCGAAGGGCGGCATCATGTGCCCGCCATTGATGATCTTCGGAATCACCACGCCCTTCCGCTCGAGAATCCCGGCCCCGGCCAGCCTGGCGACGGGCCCTTCGCCTTCGGGGCCGTGGCAACCGATACAGTTGCCGGAATAGACCTGACGACCCTGGTTCATCAGCGCGACCATGGTCGGATCGACCTCGGCGGCCTGCTCCTGCGCGTCTTCGCGTGCCATCAGCACCGCTGGCAGGGCGATCCCCGCACCGGCCAGGATTGCGATTGCAGTTAGCTCCCGTTTAGGCAGAGCCGGCTGCGCCCTTCCAGAAGGTGTCGAAGAAGACTTCAGCCCCGGCCCGCTCACCGATCTTGCTTCTGGGTCGAGTTCACCCAGCTGCTGGCGCGGTCGTGTGGGTGCGGCTCGGCGGTTCCTTCGAGGTATGCCTGCAGCACCTGCTCGCCGCGCTTCGAATTTCTCTCGCGACCCTGGATCCTCCACATGGCTCGCACACCGAGCATGCCGCCGACGCGATAGCAGATGTACGAGGTGTACTCGATTGCAGTCTTGCGCCCAATGCGCTCGGCGAGCGCGTCGAACAGCTCGGGAGTGAGCTGCCCTTGGACGGTCGCGCGCACGTACTCAGCGAGTTGCCGATCGGCCGGCGAGAGATCCTCGAGGCGATCCTCGTAGATCGCCTGGATGTCGGACGCAGCAAGCCCTACTCCGATGGCGTCGGCGACGTGTATCGCTGGCAGGCTCCGTGTTCCGGTCAACAGCTTCAGCAGCATGCCGACGGTCAGCTCGGCCAGCTCGCGATCGCGATGCGTGAAGCTGCCGCGCTTCTCGGCCGGCTGGTAAAAGTCGCCGAAGTTGGCCCACAGCTTCGCCACGCGGGGGCTCTGTAGAAGTCCTTGGAAGTACGGGGTCAGCCGGTATTCCTGGCCTGCATTCGCCGGAACCGATTCGAAGAAGCGCTTCGAGCGCGCGAGTAGCGTGTCGAAAATCTCGCGCTCCTCATCGTCGAGCGACTCCCGATCAGGGAGCGGCAGTCTCGACTTCTTGATCTCGGCCATGGTGAGGCCCGGGATCAGGTCTTCGCCCTTGAGCTCGTACATGCGCTACTCCTCGATCTGTTCTCAACAGCAAGAAAAGATCCTGAAAAGCCGAGATAGCCGAGGCTGACCTGCGTCTCTTCGAACCGCCTCTCTAGTGTTCCACTGCGCGACCTTGCTCAATCGCGCAATACACCACAGCGGAGACTAATCGGGCCCGACTTGTCGACTGGCGCCGAAGAAGACGAATCCGAGCACGCACCGCTCGTTCGTCGGGTTGCGCCACGCGTGCACCGCACCGTTCTGGACGAGTACGTCACCGCGACAGAGCTTCACCACGATACCGTCGGACTGCTCGAGGTCGATCTCGCCCTCTAGCACGAAGACGATGTCGATTGTGTCGTAGGAGTGCATCCTCGACGAGTTGTCGTGACCACCCTCGAGCGGAAAACGGGGCGGCAAGACCCACGTCTCGACCTGGACCCCGCCGGGCCTTCCTACCGGCAATCCCGTGCGTGCCTCGAACGGCCCCGGCTGGTGATAAGGCAGCGTCGGGAGTTCGTCCCAACCCCAGACGATATGCCGAAGCATGTCGCCGTCGAGCCTCAGCGGCTCGACGACCTCGACGTGTGTGAACACGCTCTTCCCGTCAACTGTCTCGCCGGTGACGACTCGCCGCATCTGCGGGTTCATTACGTTTCCTCTCTTGCTCGCAAGAATCCCGCGAAACGGCAGTGACCTAGAGCAGCTTGCTGACCGACTTTCTCAACTCAGCGCGGTGGTCGGGGTGTGCAATGTCAATCAGCGCCTGCGCCCGCTGGCGCATCGTTTTCCCGATCAACTCGGCGACGCCGAACTCGGTGACGACAGTGTCGGCGAGATCCCAGGGAATAGTCACCATCTGCCCTGCGGGGAA
>Ga0073899_10006592_pt1 | contig 10026 bp, 9 predicted proteins | sample KloWWTmetaKNB5Ph_FD_88975 | JGI IMG/M metagenome (GOLD analysis project Ga0073899, IMG submission 88975) | Active sludge microbial communities from Klosterneuburg, Austria, studying microevolution and ecology of nitrifiers - Klosterneuburg... | ecosystem: Engineered > WWTP > Aerobic digester >...
CCGCGGCGAACAGGATTGCATGCCCCCAGGTCAGGGAAATGCTTCTTGCGGTTGCCAGCCGGTCAGAGACGAGAATAATATGCATCCCTTCCCTCCCATCAGGTTCGTTTCAGTGCCGGCATACCGATCGGCCAGCACTGAAACTTCATTTTCGATGACATCGCGCAGCCTCCAGGACCACCTAGCCTCCGGCGACAGCATGGCGCGGCTTGCAGCCCACGCCCAACGCCTGCTCCAATTCCAGCGTCTGTTGGAAGCTGCGCTGCCGGCGGCGCTGAAGCCGTATGCCAGGGTCGCCAACTTCCGTCTGGGGAAACTTCTTATCCACGCCGACAGCGGCGCGGTCGCTGCGAAGATCCGTCAGTTCGGACCGAGGCTCGCCAGCGATTTATCCAGTAAAGAGGCGAAGATTACTCAAATCGAGGTCCGAGTGCAAGCCCGAAACCGCTCTTCTGCCTTGGCTCCAATGGAAAGACCCTCTCTTCCTGGATCAAAACAGAAGCAAGGGCTCACTGCTTTAGCCCGAAAATTGCCTCAGGAGTCTCCCCTGAAGGGCTCGCTGGAGCGACTGCTGCAAAGTATCAAAGAATGATCAGGCGCTCTGCCGCCATCAGGACCAGAACCAGCAGCGCAAAGGCCAACGCCGCTTTGGCAACGCGCGCCGACAGAACGAGATAGCGCCGGTCACGGGTAAACAACCAGGCAACGAGGCTGCTGCCTATGGTGATCGCCAAGAGTATGCCGACGATCCGGAGCAGCAGCACGGGAAATCCCTAGATCAGTTGTGGATACAATCGCGCGACGGTTCCCGGCGCTTCCTCGGCGCTTTGGAAACTGGCGAACTGCCAGGCCGATACGTCGGCCAGCAAGGCCCGCAGCAACTGGTTGTTCAAGGCATGGCCGGACTTGTGGGCCGCAAAGGCGCCGAGCAGGGGATGCCCGGCAAGGTAAAGATCGCCGATGGCGTCGAGGATCTTGTGCTTGACGAATTCGTCGGCATAGCGCAGGCCGTCGCTGTTCAGGACCCGGTATTCGTCCATCACGATGGCATTTTCCAAGCTGCCGCCGAGGGCCAGGCCCTGGTCGCGCAGGGTTTCCACATCCTGCATGAAACCGAAGGTCCGCGCTCGCGCCACTTCACGCAAGTAGGATTGATCTGCAAAATCCACGTGCGCGCGCGAGCCGGCGCGATCCACCGCCGGGTGATTGAAAACAATCGAAAAATCAAGACTGAAGCCGTCATACGGGGATAGCCTCGCCCATTTGTCGCCGTCTTTGACTTCCACGGTCTTCAGCACGCGGATGAATTTCTTCGCCGCGTTCTGCTCCGCGATGCCGGCCGACTGCAGCAGGAACACGAAGGGCGCGGCGGAGCCGTCCATGATCGGCAACTCGGCCGCATCGACATCGATATAGATGTTGTCGATGCCGAGGCCGGCCAGAGCGGACATCAGGTGTTCAACGGTGGCGACCTTGACCCCGCCCGATTCAAGGCAGGAGGCCATGCGGGTATCGCCGACGCCGAACGGGTCGGCCTTGAGATCGACCGGCGAAGGCAGATCCACGCGGCGGAAGACCACTCCGGTATCCGGTTGCGCCGGTCGCAGCATGAGCGTTACCTTGGCGCCGGAGTGCAGACCAACGCCGGTGGCCTTGACGACGGATTTCAGGGTGCGCTGACGAAGCATGGTATGGCGATCAATGGGAAATGGTGCGTAGCAAAATTTTAACATGCAAGTCCGACCGGACGGGAGGGCGAGGCGGGGTTTCGCGAAGCATGCTTCGCGCCGCCGCAGCCAGGCGGCTGTGCAAAGCCGGCCGTGGAGACCCCGCCCGCCCGGCTTGCGTCAGCTCTCGCCTCAGTCCGACTGGCGGCGCAAAAAGGCCGGGATATCGTACTTGTCCACTCCCGACGCTGCCATGGCTTCCGCCTGCGGGTTACGCGGTGCGGAACTGCGGGCGCTGCTGGTCACGCTGGACAGGTCGATTCCGGTGCCATTGCTGCCGGCTTCGAATACCGGAACGTTGTCCGTGCCGGTGCGCAGGCCCAGGGTTTCGACCACGTGCATGACCGGCTTGGCTTTCTCGGTCGTGGCGACGATACCCAGACCGGTGGCGACCACGGTGACGCGCAGTTGGTCTTCCATGCCTTCGTCGAACACGGTACCGCAGATCACGGTGGCCTCGGGCGCCGTGTATTGGCGGATGGTCTTTATCACCTCCTTGTACTCCTTGAGGCCCAGGGTACTGCTGGCGGTGATGTTGACCAGCACGCCGCGGGCGCCCGACAGTTCGATTCCCTCGAGCAGCGGACTGGCCACCGCCCCCTCGGCGGCGATGCGGGCGCGATCGACCCCGGCGGCGACCGCGGAACCCATCATGGCCTTGCCCATCTCGTGCATCACCGTGCGCACGTCCTCAAAGTCGACGTTGACCAGGCCCGGCACGTTGATGATCTCGGCGATGCCGCCCACGGCGTTGCGCAGCACGTTGTCCGCCGTCTTGAATGCTTCGAGGTAGCTGATCTCCTCGCCAAGTACTTCCTCGAGTTTCTCGTTGAGGATCACGATCAGCGAATCGACGTGCTTGGCCAGCTCGGTTACGCCCTCTTCCGCCACGCGCTTGCGCCGGCCCTCGTATTCGAAGGGCTTGGTCACCACCGCCACGGTCAGGATGCCGAGGTCCTGGGCCACCTCGGCCACCACCGGACCGGCACCGGTGCCGGTGCCGCCGCCCATGCCGGCCGTGATGAAGACCATGTGCGCGCCGCGCAACGCATCGGCGATGCGTTCGCGATCCTGCATGGCCAGCTCGCGGGCCTTTTCCGGCTTGCCGCCGGCGCCAAGTCCCGGGCCGAGCTGCAGCTTGACGTGCGCGGCGCTCTTCTTCAGCGCCTGCGCATCGGTGTTGCAGCAGATGAATTCGACACCGCTGACGCCCTCGCGAATCATGTGATCGACCGCGTTGCCGCCGGCGCCGCCGACACCGACCACCTTGATCACCGTCGAGTTGGCCTCCGCTTCCTGCCCCGCTACTTCCTCAAGTTCAAACATTTTCGCCTCCTGAAAAGAACAACCACATCAAAAATTCCGGGAAAACCACGTCCGCATCCGCGCCAGAACCTGCTTGAAGCTCTTCGGACTTTGCACCTTCATGCCCCGGTGGCGCTGCGCCACCCCTTCCTGCAACAAACCCATGGCCGTGGAGTAGCGCGGATTGCGCACGTAATCGCGCAGGTTGCCGTCGTAATTCGGTGTTGACAGCTTCACGGTCGTATGAAAAACCTCCTCGCCCAGTTCGGTCATGCCGGGCATCTGCGCCGCCCCTCCGGTGAGCACGATACCCGCACGCAGCAGGCGCTCCTTGCCGCTGCGCTGGAGCTCCTCCTGCACCTTCTGGAAAATCTCTTCGACGCGCGGCTGGATGAAACCGGCCAGTGTCTGTCGCGAAAGCTGGGTCGACGGCCGGTCGCCGACGCCGGGCACTTCGATCATGTCTTCCGGATCGGCCAGCTGCTGCAGCGCGACGCCGCAGCGGATCTTGATATCCTCGGCATCCTGGGTCGAGGTGCGCAAGGCGATGGCGATGTCGTTGGTGAGCTGGTCGCCCGCAATCGGGATCACAGCGGTATGACGGATCGCCCCCTGCAGGAAGATAGCGACGTCGGTGGTGCCGCCACCGATGTCCACCAGGCAGACGCCGACATCCTTCTCGTCTTCGGTCAGCACCGCATAGCCCGAGGCCAGCGGCTGCAACACCAGGTCGACCACCTCGAGGCCGCAACGATGCACGCATTTGACGATGTTCTGCACCGCGGTCACCGCGCCGGTGACCAGATGCACCTTGACGTCGAGCCGCCTGGCGTCCATCCCTATCGGCTCCTTGACCCCGTCCTGGCCGTCGACGATGAACTCCTGCACCAGCGAATGCAGGATCTGGTCGTCGGCGGAGATCGACGTGGCGTTGGCCGCTTCGATGGCGCGCTCGACATCGACCTGGTTGACCTCCTTGTCGCGCACCACGGTCATGCCCATCGAATCCTTGCTCTTGATGTGGCTGCCGGCGATCCCGGTGTAGACCTCGCGCACCTTGCAGCCGGCCATCATCTCCACCTCGGCAATCGCGCGCGAGATCGAATTCACCGTGGCCTCGATGTTGATCACCATGCCGCGCTTGAGGCCGCTGGATTCCTGGGTGCCGATCCCGAGCACGCCCAGCCGCCCCTCGGCGTCAAGTTCGCCGACGATGGCTACGATCTTCGAGGTGCCGATGTCGAGGCCGACGATCAGGTCGCGTTTGGTGTCCTTGCTCATGACTGTCCCGCCGCCCGCGGCCGCAGTGCAAAGCCATTGGGATAACGCAGATCCACCGTGCCGATGGTCCGCATGTGGCCCTTTGCCGCCTCGCTCACCGCGGCGTAATTGTTCGTCAAGCGGGTCACACGCTCGGCCAGCGGATGCCTGGCCTGGTCGCGCCCGAGCTCCAGCAGCACACCGTCGTCGAGCCGTATCTGCCACGCCTCGCGCGCCGAGAGATGGACCGCCACCGGCTTGCGCCCGATGGCGTCCAGGCGGTCGCTGAACTCCGTGTAACGCGCCAGCACCCGCGACGCCGATCCCTCGGGGCCGGAGAATACGGGCAGCGCTTCGCGCGACGACGCGAGGAACACCTCGCCATGCGTATTGACCAGGCGCGGCTCGCCTTCCTGCGGCGTCCAGCGCGCGGCGGCGCGATGCTCTTCGAGCTTGAGTTCGATGCCGTCCGGCCAGAGTCGGCGCACCGTTGCCGTGCGGACCCAGGGCATGCGCTCGAAAGCGGCCTGCGCCGTATCCAGATTCACGCTGAAAAAGTTTCCGGCAACGGCGCCGCGCGCCGTGTATTCGATCTGCGCCCGCGAGACCTGCCCGAGCGGTGTCGCCACCACCAGTTGCCTGAGCGGAAACACCGGCAGGCGCTGCAAGGCCATGGTGGCGGCCCAGGCCAGCAACACACCCCCGGCCAGCAACAGCAGGTCCGCCAGCAGGTTGATCAGCACCGGTCGATCCCAGAAGCCATCGCCGCCGGTCGAGCCGTTGCGCCTGGAGCTGCGGACCGCGCCCGCCCGTTTGCGGCGCGCACTGTCTTCGGCCACGGCACCCCGCGCCGCCCGCCAGGGGGGCCGCGCAACCGTCTTGGCGCGGCCCGGCGACAGTTGCTCAAGCATAGCGGGCCTCCTCGAGCAGCTTGAGCACCAGTTGCGGAAACGCAATCCCGGCCGACCTTGCCGCCATCGGCACCAGCGAATGGTCGGTCATGCCGGGCGAGGTATTCGCTTCCAGGCAGAACATGCGGCCCGCGGCATCGAGCATCAGGTCCATGCGGCCCCAGCCGCGACCGCCGAGCACGGCGAAGGCGCGCAGCGCCAGATCACGCATTTCGCGTTCGCGCTGATCGCCGAGGCCGCTCGGGATGCGATATTCGGTATCGTCGCGCAGGTACTTGGCATCGTAGTCATAGAACTCGGTGGCCGGCACGATGCGGATCACCGGCAGGGCCTCGCCGGCAAGGATGCCGACGGTAAACTCGCCGCCGCCCAGATACTGCTCGGCGATCACGCATGGGTCGTAGCGGGAAGCCAGCTCGAAGGCCGCGCGCAGGCCACCCGCCTGCTTTACCTTGCTGATGCCGATGCTGGAACCCTCGTTGGAGGGCTTGACGAACAGCGGCAGGCCCAGGCGCGCCTCCACGGCCGCGAAATCGCTGGCGCCGTCGAGCACCATGTAATCCGGCACCGGCAGGCCGCTGGCTTGCCAGACCAGCTTGGAACGCCACTTGTCCATCGCCAGGGCGGACGCCAGCACGCCGCTGCCGGTATAGGGAATCGCCAGCAGGTCGAGTGCGCCCTGCAGCGTGCCGTCTTCGCCGCCGCGCCCGTGCAGGGCGATGAAAACCCGCCGGTAGCCCTCGGCATGCAGCGCTTCGAGCGGCTTATCCCGCGGATCGAAGCTGTGCGCATCGACGCCGCACGAGCGCAACGCCGCCAGCACGGCGGCCCCGCTTTTCAGCGAGACCTCGCGCTCGGCCGACTTGCCGCCCATCATCACCGCCACCTTGCCGAAATCCATCAAGCTCCTTCTCTTTCCTGCCGGGACTGCCGGTCGACATCACCCACGATTCGAACTTCGCGTACCAGGGAAATGCCGAATTTTTCAGCGACTTCGGCCTGAACCCGGCCGATCAGCATTTCTATCGCAGTAGCGGTCGCCGCGCCGTCCCGATTAACGATGAAATTCGCATGCTTTTCGGAAACCCGCGCGCCGGCGATAGCTGCGCCCTTGAGGCCGGCGGCCTCGATCAGTCGCGCCGCATGATCATCGGGCGGGTTGCGGAACACCGAACCGGCATTCGGCAAGGCGAGCGGCTGCGTCGCAACGCGTCGTTGCAGCAGTTCCTTGATCCTCGCGCGTGCCGCATCGGGATCGCCGGGCGGAAAGCGGAACCAGGCACCGGCGAAGATCTCGTCGGTCGAGGTTTTAAGCCCGGCGTGGCGGTAGCCGACGGCGAAGTCCTCCGGGCCGCGAATGATCCGTTCGCCACGACGGTTCAGCATCAGCACCCGCTCCACGTAGCGCCAGGTCTCGCCGCCATGGCAGCCGGCGTTCATCGCCAGCGCACCGCCCACGGTGCCGGGGATTCCCGCCAGGAACCCGGCTTCGGCGCAGCCCTGTTTGCCGGCGAAGCGGGCGAGCTTGGGCGATGCGACGCCGGCCTCGGCGAAGAAACTGCCATCGGCTTCGCGACGCAGGCTGGCGAGTGCGCCGTGGGTGAAGATCGCGGTACCGTCGAAGCCGCCGTCGCGCACCAGCAGGTTGCTGCCCAGGCCCACCAGCAGCAGCGGTTCGTCGTGGCGCACGGTACCCAGAAAAATCGCCAGGTCGTCGAGGTCGGCGGGAAAGAAGGCGCGCGCCACCGGGCCGCCGGCACGCCACGACACATGCGCTGCCATGGGTTCGTTGGCTTTGATCGGGCCGCGTAGTTCAGCCATCGACCAGCTTCCCCGGCACGCCGCCGATGGAACCGGCGCCCATGGTGATCACCACGTCGCCATCCTTCGCCGCGGCGAGGATCGCGGCCGGCATGGCGGCGATCTGCTCGACGAAAATGGGTTCAACCTTCCCCGCCACGCGCAGCGCACGCACCAGCGAACGCGAGTCGGCGGCGACGATCGGTGCTTCGCCGGCGGCATAGACTTCCCCCAGCAGCAGCGCATCGACGACGCCCAGCACCGTGACGAAATCCTCGAAGCAATCGCGCGTGCGCGTGTAACGGTGCGGCTGGAAAGCCAGCACCAGGCGCCGGCCGGGAAAGGCGCCGCGCGCAGCGGCCAGTGTCGCCGCCATTTCCACCGGGTGGTGGCCGTAGTCGTCGACCAGCGTGAAGTGCCCGCCGCCGGGACAGGCGATCTCGCCATAACGCTGGAAACGCCGGCCGACACCCCTGAACTCGGCCAGCGCCTTGATGATCGCCGTGTCGCCGACGCCGACTTCCGTGGCCACTGCAATCGCCGCCAGGGCATTCAGCACGTTGTGGCGTCCCGGAAGATTGAGCACGATGGGCAGCCGGGTGACCTTGCCGTTGGTGCGCACGCAGGTGAAGCGCATCGTGCCGCCGTCGGCCACCACGTCCTCGGCGCGGAAATTGGCGTCGCTGTCTATGCCGTAGGTTACGATCTGCTTGGCCACGCGCGGAATGATTTCCTGCACGTTGGGATCGTCGCCGCAGACCACGGCCACGCCGTAGAAGGGCAGCCGGTGCAGGAAATCGAGGAAGGCCTGCTTGAGCCTGGCGAAATCGTGGCCGTAGGTCTCCATATGGTCGGCATCGATGTTGGTGACCACCGAAACCACGGGTGACAGGAACAGGAAAGAGGCATCCGACTCGTCGGCCTCGGCCACCAGGAAATCGCCGCTGCCGAGTTTCGCGTTGGCGCCCGCCGAATTCAGCCGCCCGCCGATGACGAAGGTGGGATCGAGCCCGCCTTCGGCCAGGCAGCTGGCGACCAGGCTGGTGGTGGTGGTCTTGCCGTGGGTGCCGGCGATCGCGACGCCCTGCTTGAGGCGCATCAGCTCGGCCAGCATCTGCGCGCGCGGCACCACCGGCACGCGGCGCTCGCGCGCCATTTGCACTTCCGGGTTGTCGTCCTTCACCGCGGTCGACACCACCACCGCGTCGGCCGTCGCGGCATTCCGCGCGCTGTGGCCGATGACGACGCGGATGCCCTGCGCCGCCAGCCGGCGCGTCGTCGCGCTTTCCGCCAGATCGGAACCGCTGACCTCGAAGCCCTGGTTGGCCAGCACCTCGGCGATGCCCGACATGCCCGAGCCTCCGATGCCGACGAAGTGGATGCGTTTGACTTTATGTTTCATGGGCTGCCTTTCACTTCGCGAGCTCCGCGCAGGCCTGCGCCACGACCGCCGTGGCTTCCGGCCGTGCCAGTTCCCGCGCCTTTTCAGCCATCTGCGCCAGCTGCCGGCGCGACAGATTGCGGATTTCCGCCACGCGTTCCGGAGTGAGTTGATCCTGCGGCAGCAGGATCGCGGCCCCGGCCGCGCTGAGGAAGCGCGCGTTCGAGGTCTGGTGGTCATCCACCGCATGCGGGAAAGGCACCAGCAGGCTGGCGACACCGGCCGCGGCCAGTTCCGCCACGGTCAGGGCGCCGGCGCGACAGATCACCAGGTCGGCCCAGTCGTAGCCACCGGCCATGTCCTTGATGAAGGCCACGCAATTGGCCTTGACGCCGGCCGCCTCGTAAAGGGCTTCCAGCGTGGCCAGATGCTTCTCGCCGGCCTGGTGCACCACCACCGGGCGCTCATCCTCGCCCAAACGCGCCAAGGCTTTCGGCAGGACTTCGTTCAAGGCCTGCGCACCCAGGCTGCCGCCGACCACCAGTATCCGCAGGGGGCCCTCGCGCTGCTCATAGCGAAGCGTCGGCGCCGGCAAGGCGGCGATTTCCGGGCGCACCGGATTGCCGACCCACTGTCCCTTCTTGAGCGCCCCGGGAAACCCGGTCAGCACGCGGTCAGCCACTCCCGCCAGTACCCGGTTGGCCAGCCCGGCGACCGAATTCTGTTCGTGCAGCAACAGGGGCACGCCCCGCAGCGAGGCCATCATGCCGCCCGGGAAACTGATGTAACCGCCCATGCCCAACACCACGTCGGGCCGGATGCGCCCAAGCTGTGCCCAGGCTTGGCTGAAGCCGCGCAGCAGGTTGAGGGGCAGCAGCAGCTTGCGCAGGAGCCCCTTGCCGCGCAGCGCCGTGAAATTCACCCAGGCCATCTCGTAGCCGCGCCCGGCGGTGAGCTTCGCTTCCATGCCATCCGGATTGCCCATCCAGGCGATGCGCCAGCCCCGTTCGCGCAGGTGCTCGGCCACGGCGAGGCCTGGCATGATGTGGCCGCCCGTGCCGCCGGCCATCACCATCGGCGTTTTCGTCATGGCTGCTGACCCCGCATCATGGCGCGATTCTCGTAGTCGACCCGGAGCAGGATCCCCAGGGCGAGGCAGTTGGCGACGATGCCGGAACCGCCGAAGCTCATCAGCGGCAGGGTCAGGCCCTTGGTCGGCAGGAGGCCCATGTTCACACCCATGTTGATGAAGCCCTGCACCCCGAGCCAGATGCCCACGCCCTGGGCGACCAGGGAGGAATAGACGCGGTCGAGCAGCAGCGCCTGGCGGCCGATGACGAAAGCGCGCTGCACCAGCAGCGCGAACATGCCGACCACGAAGCAGACGCCGACGAAGCCCAGTTCCTCGGCGATCACCGCGAGCAGGAAGTCGGTGTGCGCTTCGGGCAGGTAGAACAGTTTCTCGACGCTGGCGCCGAGGCCGACACCGAACCACTCGCCGCGGCCGAAGGCGATCAGTGCGTGCGACAGCTGGTAACCCTTGCCGTAGGCATCCTGCCAGGGATCCATGAAGCCGAAAATCCGCTCGCGGCGGTAGGGCGAGGCCCAGATCATGATGACGAAGCTGATCGCCAGCAGCACG
>Ga0073899_10006594_pt1 | contig 10026 bp, 7 predicted proteins | sample KloWWTmetaKNB5Ph_FD_88975 | JGI IMG/M metagenome (GOLD analysis project Ga0073899, IMG submission 88975) | Active sludge microbial communities from Klosterneuburg, Austria, studying microevolution and ecology of nitrifiers - Klosterneuburg... | ecosystem: Engineered > WWTP > Aerobic digester >...
AAGGCACGTTTGTGCGCATTACGACCCCGCCGGTAGAAGGCAAGCTGGTTGCCGGGTTTCAGGGCGTGGACGTGGGCGACAAAATCCGCGTGCAACTGGTGGATGTGGATGTTCAGCGCGGGTTTATTGATTTTAAGCGGGTGAATGGGGCAGGCAGACGATAGACCACAGACGATGGACGATGGGCGTTTTTGCAACCCATCGTCCCCGGTCTCGTTATTGTTAATTTATTTGGACTTACGCAAAAAATAGATTTTGGCGCTCAAAATTCTGTTTGGGCGGTCAAACAAAATTTAATGGCATTTTGCGTAAGTCTAGTTTATGTATTAACCTGCTAATACTTAACCAACATCCCCGATGCATACTCCACCAAAGGAGGAAAATCAATCATGATTTTGCAGTTTGTGGGATTGTTCGTTGTCGGTGTCGTTGTCCTGTTCTTTCTTTCAGGCGTGCGGTTTATCCCCAATAACCGGATCGGCATCGTAGAGAAAAGGTTCAGCCGCACAGGGTCGCTCAAGTCGGGCTTCATCGCGCTGAACAACGAGGCGGGTTACCAGCCCAAGGTGCTGCGCGGCGGTTTGCACTATCTTATGCCCATCCAATACGCGGTGCATGTGGCGCAACTGGTCACCATCACCCAGGGCAAAATTGGGTATGTGTTCGCCCGCGACGGCCAGCCGCTCTCATCTGACCAAACGCTGGCATCCAACGTGGATGTGCGCAATTTTCAGGATGTGGAGGCGTTTTTGAAGGGTGGCGGCCAGCGCGGCCCGCAACGGCTGGTTTTGCGCGAAGGCACCTACGCCATCAACCTGGTGCAGTTTGTGGTCATCACCGAGGAAAAGGTGTTCAGCTTGCCGCTTAACCGCGATGACGCGCAGGTTATTACGCGGATGGCCGAGGTGATTGAGGAGCGCAACGGGTTCAAGCCGGTGGTGATTAAAGACACGGATGACCTGGTGGGCGTGGTCACGGTGCACGATGGCCCCTCGCTGGCGCAAGGTGAGATCATCGCGCCGGTGATCGGCGATGACCCATCCAATGCGGAGAAGTTTCACAACAACTTCCAAAACCCAGAGCAGTTTTTGGCGGCGGGCGGCAACCGCGGGCGGCAGTTGCAGGTGTTGGTGGAGGGCACGTATTACATCAACCGCTTGTTTGCCACGGTTGAGATGATCCCCAAGACCGTGATTGATGTGGGCACGGTGGGCGTGGTGATTTCGTACACCGGTGGCGCGGGCGCAGATTTGTCTGGCACAGATTACCGCCACGGCGAGCTGGTGGAGCGCGGCAAGCGCGGCGTTTGGAACGAGGCGCTTTTGCCCGGCAAGTATGCCTTCAACACCTATGCGGGCAAAGTGATTGCCGTGCCGACCACGAACATCATCCTGAAGTGGATCAAAACTCAGGTGGGGTCGCATCGGTATGATGAAAACCTGAGCGAGGTGTCGCTCATCACCAAAGACGCGTTTGAGCCATCGCTGCCGCTCTCGGTGGTGGTGCACATTGATTACAAAAAAGCGCCGCTGGTCATTCAACGCTTTGGCGATATCAAGCGGCTGGTGGAGCAGACGCTTGACCCGATGGTCTCGGCGTATTTCAAGAACATTGGTCAAACGCGCACGCTGATTCAGTTGATTCAGGATCGCAGCCAGATACAACTGACCGCCAGCCAGGAGATGAAGGAGCGCTTTGCGCATTACAACCTGGAGCTGGAGGAAGTGCTGATCGGCACGCCATCTTCTGCCAGCGGCGACAAGGCGATTGAGACGATTTTGACCCAGTTGCGCCAGCGCCAAATTGCGGTGGAGCAGATTGAGACCTACACCCGCCAGGAGACGGCGGCCACCAAAGAGCGCGAACTGCGCGAGGCCGAAGCGCGCGCCCAGCAGCAGCGCGGCATCACCGAATCTGAATTGAGCATTACGGTGCAGACCAACCAGGGCAAGGCCGAATACCAGCGCGCGGTGCAGCAAGCGCAGCAAATTCGCACGTTGGCGCAGGCCGAGGCCGAAAAAGTGGCGCGGGTGGGCATTGCGCAGGCTCTGGCGGTGGAAGAGCAGGTGCGGGCGTATGGCGGGCCGCAATTCCAGGTGACCCAGCAGGTGATGAACCGCTTTGCCGATGCCATCCAGCAATCGCGGGTGGATGTGGTGCCGCGTGTGGTGGTGGGCGGCGGCAAGGATGGCAGCGGCGGCACGGGCAACATCATGGAAGGGTTGCTCACCATGCTGCTCTCGGAGCGGATGGGTGTGGATGTGGCCGCGCAGGCCAGCGCCCCGCGCTCGCCAGAGGCCGAAGCCCTGCGCGATCAAATCCGGCAGAGCATGGCCACGCCGTTGCCTGAGATTGAGACCAAGGCTTGAAGACGATAGACGATGGACGATAGACCACAAAATCGTCCATCGTCCATCGTCCATCGTCCATCGTCCATCGTCCATCGTCTTGTCTGCGTAGGCCAGCCGTATGCGCGGCGCAGAGAACCCGTCCGGTAAAATACTAGGACTTGTCGTAGCATGAATGCCGGAGGGTTCTTTTTTTATGAGGAATTTGCATTTTTTCTTGAATGGTCTGACCACTGCAATTTTGGCTGCGCTTTTGGTGATGGCCGTTGCCACGCCATCTGCTGCGCAGGCCGGCCAGCCTGCGGGGGGCAAGGTGTTGTATCTGCGGGATGAGGCCGCGTGCGCTTCAACGCCTACACTGCCCAGCGCGTATCCGTTGCCAGATGCGCAGAAAAACTGCGATGCGCCGCAAACGCTGGTGGTCGCGGGCGCGGATGGGCGCATTGTGCGCGAGGTGCGCTTGCCCGCGCGGGTGAGCAGCTACGCCTTCTCGCCAGATGGCGCGTGGATGGCGTATCACACGGGTGAAGCGGGCGGGTGCGAGAAAGGCGCGGCCACCTCAGCCGACCTCGCGCTCAATCTGCTTAACATTCAAACCGGCGAATCAAAGCTGGTGACCAAGTTGCTGAGGGCAGATTATCCGCAGAATTTTAATGAGCTTGCGCCAAATGCCGATTCTTTCTCAAAACTTCATGCGTGTATGAGTTTTGATTTGGGGATTCGCAGTTTGGCGTGGTCATCTGATGGCGCTCGGCTGGCGTTTGCGGGCGAGATGGACGGGCCTTCTTCAGATCTATATTTGCTCACCCTCGCTTCAAACAAGATTGACCGTTTGACGGATGGGCCAGAGAATATCCGAGAGATCAACTGGTCGCCAGATAACCGCTGGATTGAGCATTCATCCAATCTTTCCGGGCTGGCCGGAGATATGAAAAACTTGCACTTTGCGTCCGTAGATGGCTCTGTGGTCTATTCAAGAGGGGGCGGCGTGTTTGAAGGTTGGGTAGACAACACCACGTTTATTCGCGGAAACTGCGCAGCAAATTGTTTGTATGACAGTGTGATTGAAAAAGTTAACTTTGTCACCGGCAAAAAAATTAATTTGTTGCCTAAGAATCAAGAGGGATGGGTAACAATTGACGCGGCAAATCACACACTAGCGTTGGTTAATCTTAATCCCCCGCAAGGCAACACAACACAGAAGGAAAGCCTTACGACCGGATTAGCGCTGATAGACGCGAAAACATTGAAATCGCAAAAGGTTAACTTGGGAACACGGGGTTGGTATAACGCAACATTTGTTGGCAAAGGCGACGTGCGCATGTTTTTGGGGGATATTGAAACTCCGAGCAATCCAATTTATATGTTGCACAAAAACGGCTCCTTTGCGCAGCTCTCGCCAAATATTCAAATATCGGCTTATCAGCCACATCTTGATGGCATCTCGCCGGACGGCAAATACTTTGTCATCCCCAAAGCCGATGGGCTTTACGTGTATCGCATCAACGATGGAACGTTTGTGCGCTCCATCAAAATGGACGTGCCGCAGCCCGCGGTGAAAGATGATGACAAGGCGGACGTGCGCTTCTTCTGGTCCAGCCAAAGCGCGGCGTTTGTCAAAGTGACCCAGCCCGGCGAGGCTGCATCCAAACTATACGCGCTGGACTTTTTATACGGCCAGCCGCAACTGGTAGACAGCGGGCTTTTGAGCGGGGAGATGGTTGTTGGAAAATAGACGATAGACCATAGACGATGGACGATGAGTTGCAAAATCGTCCATCGTCTATAACTATCACTCTCAACTATCACTCACTGCCAACCAGCGCCACACACGTTTCAACCGAGCGCACCATATCCTGCACGCTGATCCACTCCAGCGGGCCGTGCAGGTTTTGCATCCCGGTGAACATGTTGGGGCAGGGCACGCCGCGCTCGGTGAGCTGGCTGCCATCTGTGCCGCCGCGCACTTTTTCAAAGATGGGTTCAATGCCAACGCTCTTCATGGCCTTGACCGCGAAATCCACCGCGCGGGGGTCCTTCTCCAGCCAGTAGCGCATGTTGCGATATTGCTTCTCAATTTTGCACTCAATCTTGGCGCGGGGTTCGCCCTTGCCAATGGCCGCGCAAATGCTTTGCAAAAGCTCGCCGTGCGCGGCAAGGCCATCCACCTCAAAATCGCGCAAGATGAGGCCAATGACGGCTTTGGCCGCCGTGCCTTGCACCGTGCTCACATGAATAAAGCCCTCGCGGTCTTTGGTGGTCTCTGGGGTTCGTGTGTGCGCGGGCAGGGCGTCAATGATTTTCGCGGCCAAATTCAGCGCGTTCACCATCTCTTTGTAAGCCGTGCCGGTGTGGATGGAAACGCCCTCGATTGAAATTGTCGCTTTGTCCGCGCTGAACGTCTCGATGTCAAACTCACCCACGCCGCCGCCATCCAGCGTGTAGGCAAAATCTGCGCTCAAATCTTCTTTGGTCACGTTGCGAATGCCCGTGCCAATTTCTTCATCTGGGGTAAAACAGATGCGAACTTTGCCGTGCGCAATTTCCGGGTGAGCCAGCAAATGCTCGGCCATTGTCATGATGACCGCCACGCCGGCCTTGTCATCCGCGCCCAGCAGCGTGGTGCCGCTGGCGGTGATGACGGTATGCCCCACTTTCTTTGCCAAATAGGGGAACTGTTTGGGCGAGATCACCTTGCTGGTGTCATCGGGCAGAACGATGTCCGAGCCGTCGTAATTGCGATGCACGATGGGCTTGACGCCCGCCGCATGAAACGCGGGCGCGGTGTCCACGTGCGCCAGCAGGCCAATGGTGGGCATGGCGTTTTTTGCGGTGGATGGAATGGTGGCGTACAAAACGCCCTTCGCGGTCAGGTTGATCTCGCTCGCGCCCATTTTCTCCAGCTCGGCCTTGAGCATGTTTTGCATGTTCAACTGGATGGCCGTGCTGGGCGAGCTGGCCGATTTCTCATCCGATTGCGAATCCACGCGGCAATACCGCACAAGGCGTTCTTCCAGGGAAGTTTCAAATGTGGTCATGGTTTGTTATTGGACGATGGACGATAGACGATGGACGATGAAAATATCTAGGTTGTCAAAATATCGTCTATCGTCCATCGTCTATCGTCTTGGTTACAAATGTTCCGTCGCTCACTCTCACCCGCACATTATCACCGGGTTTAACATTGCGCACAGAGCGCACAATGGCGCCATTCTCGCGGGTGACGATGGCATAGCCGCGCGCAAGGGTGGCTTGCGGGCCAATGGCGTTGAGGCGGTTCGCGGCCCCATCCAACCGAGCACGATTGAGTTGAACGAGCGAGACCGCCGCCGCTTGCAGGCGTTGGCGCAGGTCGGCCACGCGCTGTTTTGCGCGGGCAATCTGGCCGATGGGGCTGTAGGCCCGCAAGGCGCGTTGCAGGCTGATGAGGCGCTCGCGCTCGGCGTTCACCCGCGCCCCTGCCATTTGCGTGAGCGCCTGCGAGAGGCCATCCACCTGAAGCCGCAGGTCGTTGATGTCTGGCGTGATCAGCTCGGCGGCGGCGCTGGGGGTGGGGGCGCGCACATCCGCCGCAAAATCGGTCAGCGTAAAGTCAATCTCGTGGCCCACGCCGCTCACCACCGGCGCGGCAGAGCCAGCCACCGCGCGAACCACCCGCTCATCGTTAAACGGCCAAAGGTCCTCGGCGCTACCGCCGCCGCGCGCCACCAAAATCACATCGCACTGGCCGGTCTCGTTCAGTTGGCGGATGGCCCTCACGAGGGTGGGGGGCGCGTCATCGCCCTGCACCTGCGCCGGGGCCAGCAGCACCTGCGCCAAGGGGAAACGCCGCCGCAAAATGTTCAGCACATCTTGCAAGGCCGCGCCGGTGGGCGAGGTGGCAATGCCGATCACGCGCGGGAAGGCGGGCAGGGGGCGTTTGCGGGTTTCATCAAACAGCCCTTCTGCGGCCAGCTTTTGTTTGAGCAGCTCAAACTGGGCGTATAAATTTCCCGCGCCCTCCAAAGTGAGCGATTCGCAATACAACTGGTAGGCCCCGTCGCGCTCATACACGCCCACGCGCCCGCGGGCCACCACGCGCTCGCCATCGCGGGGCAGCGCGGGCAGGCGGATGGCGCTCGTGCGCCACATCACGCACTTGAGCGCAGAGGCGGAGTCGCGCAGGGTGAAATACACATGCCCGCTGGTGTGCTTTTTGAAGTTGCTCACCTCGCCCTGCACGCGCACATCGGCCAGCGCGTCGTCCTCTTCCAGCACCGCCTTGATGTGCGCGTTTACATCGCTCACGCTCAGGGCTTCGCTATCTTGCTGAAAGAGAAAGGGTTGGAACATTGCGGGGAATTGTAATGCGGAGTTTTTGTATCACGCAATTAGCAGTCCGACTGCTATTCCAACCATCACACCTTCACAGATTGCTCTTCCTTGAACGGATCAACAATCTTTATCCCGCGATACAGTTGCCCATCATTCAAATCTTCCGAGAAGATGTATTCGCAGTTGGCTTTCTCGGCTGCCGCCACAATCAGGGCATCCCAAAATGAAATTTGCGAAAGCAGGTGAATGTCAATGGCCTGCTCAATCAAATCCAAATCGTTCGCCACCACTTCCATGTTGTGAAAGTTGTGAACAATTTGCTTGGCGGTGATGGCCTCTGTTTTTAGTTTGGTTGTGGCCACAACAAAAAACTCTTTCACAACCTGCGTGGAAATAACAGGCAAGTGCTTGCTCGCAATGGCCGAGACAATCTCTCTGGCTTTTGCCTGTTTTGCGCGGTCTCGCCCGTCAAGGGTATAAACCAAAATGTTGGTGTCTATAAAAATTTTAGACACGATAAAGCTCGTCCCTTTTCCACTTTTTGCCATCCGAGGAAACTTTGGCCTTATCCATCAGAGCAAAGGTGTCATCCAGCCACTTGGTGGAATCAGACGTGACTGTTTGCTGTATGAGTTTTCTGACCAGAACATTGAAAGAGATATTGTGCCTCCGGGCGTATTCGCGCCCGCTCTTTAACGTATCTTCATCAATAGACAAAGTAATGTTTTTCATGTCAATTGTTTACACAGTATATGTGCGCACATTTATTTTGTCAAATAAAACCCAAAGAACATGTAAAAAAAACCTCGCGGGTCACAACAACCCGCGAGGTTTTTTAAACCATCACCCAGCGAAATTTACTTCGCGCTATACCCCGTGATCTTGCCAATCCACGCGATCATTGCCTCCGGGTCTTGATCCGCGCCGTGACCGGCATCCCAATACAAAGCAGCGTTCACATCTTTGCCTTTGTTCTGCAAGCTGGTCGCCAGATTCGCCAGCACAGGCAGTCCCGTATCTGTGTCGCTGGTGCCTTGCCGAATCCACCAGTATTTCGCCATGCCCGCGTTGTTTTGGGCAATGAAATACATCGGGTTCATCAAGTTCAGCAAGTTGGCGATGTCCGCATCCAGTGCGGTGCTGGTCTTTTGGGCCACGGCGGCGGTGAAGTGCCGCGCGTTGGTCGTCTTTGTGCCAAACAGGCTGTTCTCACCCGCAGAAAGGTCCAGCGCGTCAAACGCGGGGACGTTCTTCTTGCGGTTGGCCAGATGAGCCAGGAAATCGGCAAAGCTGAACGAAGCCGTCTTGTTCTCCCATTTGATCCACGCATTGGCCTGCAAATACGCCGCGCGTTTATCATCGGCCAGGCCGTTCAAATACGCCGTAAGCGATGGCATCAAGTAGGTCTTGAGCAAATAATCCTTGTAGTTGTCGGCGGTGAGCGGGCCAAAGTTGTTCACGCCTTGCAGGTTGAGCGAGGCGAGATACGCCGGATAAGCCGCCGCCAGCTCTTTGGAAAGCGCGGCATCTACCGTTTGCCCGCTGGGGCTGAGCGAGCCAAGCTCCCACTCGTAAATCATATCGGCGTGTTCCAGATCGGTGATTGGGCAGAAGTCCGCGCTGGCATAGATGTTATCTGGCGCATCGGCGGCGCCGATCTCCTTCAGATACGCATCATACAAAGGGCTGTTGCCCGATGCGCCCAGCAACGCCGAGAGAGCGCCGCCCGCGCTGGTGCCACGCGAGATGATCATCTCCGCGTTGCCCGGCATCACCTTGTCGTTGTAGCGCAGGTAGCGCACAGCGGCCTTCAGGTCAACGATGGCCGCCGGGGCTTTGCCGTAATACGTGCCATCGGCGGCTTTGTTGTCGCGCCCGCGCGCGCCCGGCACCGCCACCACGTAACCTGCGGCCAAACCTAAATCGGATGGGCTTGCGCCGCTGTTGCCGCCCGCGCCCATCATGCCGGCCGGTGGCGCACCACCCGCTGGCATTGTGCCGCTCATTACGCCGCCAGGCATTCCTCCGCCCGCCGGCATCCCGCCGCTGCTGGCATTGCTAGACGACATGTATCCGCCCACGTTGTTGATGAACAAAATTGGCGCGTTGGTCGCGTCAATCGCTTTGCCGTTGATGCTGACTGGCACTTTGACATCCATGCTCTGATAGTTCAGATCAACCGGCTTGCTCACATACGGAATATGCTCATACGCGCGATACACCACCACCGAGCTGCCGGTCGTCGTTGTCACGGTCACGGTTTTTTCGGTGTACGTGTTTACTGGGAAATCTAGCGAGATGGCCCCGTTAGCCGCCCCGCTGGCGGCCGTGCTGGTGGCGGTGGGTTTGGCTGCGCTTGTGGCCGATGGGGCTGCGGTTGGCGCGGTTGTGGGTTTGGCCGCTGCTTGTGAGGTGGCCGTTGGCTGCGCGGGCGTTGTGGCGCAGCCGGCAAACGCCGACACGCCCAGCGCCATCAAACAGAAAATGGATAGGGTCTTTTGATTCATTTTTTACTCCGTTATTCTTCAGAATTGAATAAATTTTCACGAATAACGGTTGGATGACGGTTGGAAGGGTATTACGCAAACGTTTTCGTAGACATCTGCGTCCACCAAAAAACCTCGCAGGTTGGCGCACTAAATTTTGGAAAGCCGAAGCCTAGTGCGCCAACCTGCGAGGTTAAATTCACCCTTCACCCTTCACGCTTCTAATCTCTGCCTTCCACCTTGCGCACATCTTTGGGCAAAGCGCGGGCAATGCGCTGGCGGTCTGCGGCGGCTTTGATGCGCAGCGGCAAGCCATACAGCGCAATGAACCCCTCGCCGTCGGTCTGGTCATACACCTCATCGTCCATGAAGGTCGCCAAATCCTCGCGGTAAAGCGAGTAGGTAGCCTTGCGCCCCACCAGCGTGGCGTTGCCTTTGTACAGCCGCACCCGCGATGTCCCCGTGACATCGCGCTGCGTGACCGCCACAAACGCTTGCAAGGCATCGCGCAGGGGCGTGAACCATTTGCCGTTATACACAAGATCGGCGTAGCGCAACGCCACCATCTGCTTAAAGTTTGCCATCTCGCGGTCCAGCGTCAGCTCCTCCAACCCCTGATGCGCCTCGCGCAAAATTGTGCCGCCGGGCGTCTCGTATACGCCGTGACTTTTCATCCCCACCAGGCGGTTTTCCACCAGGTCGGCGCGGCCCACGCCGTGTGTTGCGCCCAGCAAATTCAACGTGCGGATCAACTCGTGCCCGCGCATTTCCTGCCCGTTTAGTTTGCGCGGCACGCCGTTCACAAACTCAATTTCAATTTCCTGGGCCTGGTCGGGCGCTTTTTCTGGCGCGACCACCAGTTGGAACATGCGCTCGTC
>Ga0073899_10006596_pt1 | contig 10025 bp, 8 predicted proteins | sample KloWWTmetaKNB5Ph_FD_88975 | JGI IMG/M metagenome (GOLD analysis project Ga0073899, IMG submission 88975) | Active sludge microbial communities from Klosterneuburg, Austria, studying microevolution and ecology of nitrifiers - Klosterneuburg... | ecosystem: Engineered > WWTP > Aerobic digester >...
AAGGTTCAGCTCTCTTTGAATGTCGAGCCACCGCCGCTGTCCGCTGTCTGCGCCCTCACCATCGCCGCATAGCGCCCGTCGCGGGCCAGCAGCTCCTCGTGCCGGCCGGCCTCGACCACCCGGCCGTTCTCCATCACGCAGATCGCATCGGCACCACGGATGGTGCTCAGCCGGTGGGCGATGACGACCATCGTCTTGCGGCCATGCCACTGGTCGAGGGCCTGCTGGATGGCGCGCTCGCTCTCGGTGTCCAGGGCGGATGTCGCCTCGTCGAGGATCCAGATCGGGGCGTCCTTGTACAGCGCCCGTGCGATCGCCAGGCGCTGGCGCTGGCCGCCGGAGAGCTTGCTGCCGTTCACGCCGATGGAGGATTCGACGCCCTCGGGCAGGCTGGCCACGTGGTCCCACAGCGCGGCGGCGCGCAGGCAGGTCTCGACCCGGGCCAGGTCGCGCGGCTGGGCGTAGACCACGTTGTCGGCGATCGAGGCGTCGAACAGCACGATGTCCTGCGACACCACCGCAAACTGGCGGCGCAGGTCGGCCTTGCGCAGCTCGGCCAGCTCGATGCCGTCCAGCGTCAGGTGGCCCTGGTCGGGCGCGGCGAAGCCCAGCAGGGTGTTGACCACGGTGGTCTTGCCCGCACCGGAGCTGCCCACCAGGGCAACCGTCTGGGCGGGTTCGATGCGCAGGCTCAGGCCGTCGAGTGCCGGCCGTTCGGCGCCGGGGTAGGCGACGCTGACCTGGTCGAAGACGATCTCGCCGCGCGCGCGCTCCAGGGTGCGCTCGCCACGGTCCGGCTCGGTCGGTGCGTCCAGCAGCTCGAAGGTGGCGCGGGCCACGATCAGCGCGCCGATGATCGGCTGGGACACGTCGGTGAGGTGGCGCGTCTTGGACACCAGCAGCAGCAGCGTGGCCACGTAGCCGGCGAAGCTGCCGACGCTGCCGTTGCCCGTCTGCGCCTGGTAGAGCGCCAGGGTGACGATCGACGCGACGCCGAAGCTGGCCGCGATCTGCGAGACCGGCGTCATCATCGCCGCGGCAGCCACGCTCTTCATCGTCATGCGCTGCACCTCGTTGGCCTCGCGCTCGAAGCGCCCACGCTCGAAGTGGCCGGCATCGAAGGTGCGGATCACCCGCCAGGCGCGTGCCAGGTCGTCGACCACGTTGACCAGGCGCAGCTGCGCCTCGTAGGCCAGGCCGCCGACCTTCTGCACGCGCCGGTGCACCTTGCGCACGCCGACCGACAGGATCGGCACGGTCACCATCGACAGCAGGGTGAGCTGCCAGTTCTGCCAGAACAGGTAGGCCAGCAGCGCGATCGCGGTGGTGCCGTCGCGCAGCAGGGTGATCATGGCGCCGCCGAGCTGGCTGGCGATGTTCTGCGGGTCGTTGACGATCTTGGTCACGGCGGTGCCGGGCGTGACGGTGGTGAACACGCCCGCATCGGCACGCAGGATGGCGCCCGCCAGGTCCTTGCGCAGCCCCAGCACCGCCCGCGAGGTGCTGCGGTTGAGGGTGAAGGTGCCGACGAAGCTGAACACGCCGCGCAGCAGGAACAGCCCGATCAGTGCCACCGGCACGGCCCACAGCGGGAAGCTGGGCTTGGCGAGGAAGCCCTCGTCCAGCGCGATCTGAAGCAGGCGGGGGATCAGCGGCTCGGTGGCGGAGGCGAGCAGGAAGGCGACGATCGCGACGAGCATGCCGCCGCGATGGGGCCAGAAGTAGCCCGTCAGCCGCTTGGCGGTGACGCGGTTGCTGTGGGGCTCGCTGCTCATCGTGGACGCGGGCCGGCGCCCGTGGAAGGAGAGGGGATGGTGATCATGTCGAGGCGTGCGACCGCCCGGGCAGCGGCGGCGGAGGTGGCAGATTGTCCGCTACCCGGGCCACCCGGGCTGCCCGCGAGGTTGGCCGGTACGGGTGGCCGATGCCGTCGCCGGGGCCTGGGCCGTTGCGCATGCCCCCCCCGAGCCCGGCCGGCCCCTCCCCCCTCGTCTCCCCCTTTGGGGCGATGCCCGTGGCGCGGCTTCCTGCCTATCGTGGTGGGGCCGGATGCGGCATCCGTCACGGGGGCGGGCGTCACGCCGGCATCAACCTCGCAGGAAAGGTAGGGTCGAACGATGTGGAAGCTGCTGATCACCGTGTTGCTGAGTCTGGCTTCAGCCCTGGCGCTGGCCGCCGTGGATGTCAACAAGGCCACCCAGGCCGAGCTGGAATCGGTCAAGGGCATCGGGCCGGCGATGTCGGGGCGTTTGCTGGACGAGCGCAAGAAGTCGTCCTTCAAGGACTGGGAGGACCTGATCTCGCGCGTCAAGGGCGTGGGCCCGGGCAATGCGGCGAAGATGTCCGAGGCCGGGCTCACCGTCAACGGCGGCGCCTTCAGCGGGGCGGCGGCGCAGCCGGGCAAGGCAGCGAAGCCGGCGAAGAAGGCATCGCAGTGAGCCGAGGCGGGGTGAGCCGGGCTGGCTCGGGCCAGCCAAAGAAGCGCTGCACCTCGTCGCGCCGGGCCAGTGTGTCGGCCAGGCCCAGGGCGATCAGCGCGCGGGTGTAGCCCGGCTCGAACAGCAGGTAGCTGGCCAGCGCCGTGCCGCCGGTGGCGCCGTGGCCGGCCACGCCCACCGAGCGCAACAGCGTGCGGATGGTCAGCGGCAGGCTGTCGATGTGCGCGGCGGCCAGGTCGTCCAGCCGCTGGCTGGGGGCGATCACCAGGGCCTCGACCGGCCGCAGCGGCGTGCGCGCGCGGGCCTCGGGCGGCAGCAGCGACAGGGTGGTGTTGATGCGCTGCAGCCGCTCGACGTCCACCGCCAGCGCGTCCAGGAAGATGTTCGACAGCGCATGGCCGGCGATCTCGGCGACGCTGGGGTAGCCTTGCGCCTGCACGTGGCGGCCGCCGGGCTCGTGCATGCGCCCGGCGCCGACGACCAGCACCCGGTCGGCACCGAGGTGGATGGCTGGCGAGATCGGGGCGGCCTGGCGCATCGAGCCATCACCGAACCACTCCCGCCCCTCGGGCATCTCCAGCGGCATCGACGGGAAGACGAAGGGGATCGCCGCAGAGGCCAGCAGGTGCCGCACGCCGATGGCGGTGCGCACCGCCACGCGCTGCGAACGGGTCCAGGGTGGCAGCTCGTGCAGGCTCTCGTAGAAGGTGACGTGCTGCCCGCTGGTGTAGCTGGAGGCGGTGACGGCGAGGGCCTGCAGGCGGCCATCGCGCATCAGTTGCGGCAGGCGGTCGAAGCGCATCAGGCGGTGCAGCAGGGCTTCGAGCGGGCTGTTGTCGAGCAGCGAGCGTGGGCGCAGGCGCCGAAAGCGCGCGACGGCCCAGCCGAAGGACATCATCGTCAGTCAGGGGGCGCCGGTGCGGATGACGGCCAGCGAATCGGCACGGTAGACCTGCTCGGCATGGAACTGCCCCCAGACGTCGGCCAGCATGGCGACCGCGTGGTCGAAGCGGTCGGCACCGCAGGCCAGGCCGGCGGCGTTGATGGCCCCGGCCGAGGTGCCGGCGAGCACCTGGAAGGGACTGGGCCCACCCTGGCCGCAGGCGGCCCCGCTGGCGCGTGCGATCTGCGCGATGCCCTGCAGCACCCCCGCCTGGTAGGCCGCGCGGGCACCGCCGCCGGTGAGCAGCAGGCCGATGACGGGGGGAGGGGTGGCCCGGTCGTTCATGCTGCGCAGTCTAGACAGCGATCGGCCCCACGTGCGCCCGCAAAGAAAAACCCGCCGTGGCGGGTTGCTCGGAGGATGGGCTGGTGAAGCCGCGCCGATGCGTCAGTCGCCGCGCCGGCCGTGTCCGCGGTCGTCACCGTGGCCTTGTCCGTGCCCGTGCCCGCGGCCCTGGCCAGGCCCCCGGTCGTCACCACGGTCATCGCCCCGGTGGCCGCGGCCGTCCCGGCCACGCTCGCGTCCCGGGCCGTCGCGGTCATACCAGTCGTCGCGCACGAAGTACACCGGGTGGCCGCAGGCGTGGTAGCGCTCGCAGTGCCGGCGCCAGTTCTTGCGGTGGCCTGGCGGCACCCACAGGTAGACCGGCTCCGGCGCCGGGCGGGGCTGTGCGCCGCGCGGCGGTGGGGCCGGGTGGATGATCACCGGCCGCGGCAGCACCACCTCCGGTGTCGGGAACCGGCCGATGTCGACCCGGCCGTACACGCCGGGCTGGCTGATCTCGACCGACACGCCCACGGCGGCCTGGGCGGGCACCACCGCGGCGAGGCCCAGGGCCAGCGCGGCAGCTGTCTTCCACAACGTCATCTTCAAGCTCCTTGGCGGGTGCCCGAACCACTCGGCGACCCTGCACCACTCAACGGCCGCGGTGGCCGCTGCGCCGACCCCGGCCGGTAAAGTTGTGTGACCAGTCGTGGTCAGGCGTGCCCGGGCTTGATCAGGCGGGGTCGGCGTAGACCAGCGTGCAGCCGCCCTGCGTGGCGCCGCGCCACATCGCCAGCGCGGGGTCGCTGGGGTAGAAGCGCCCGGCATCGCCCAGGTCGACCTCTCCGACCGCGCCCTCGCGCTGCACCAGCAGCCGCACCGGGGTGCCCTGCAGCAGCGGGCCCTCCGGGCTGTCCAGGCGCTTGGCCGGGAAGTCCCGCAGGATCTGCTCCAGCGGCGCCATCGGCGTGCTGCCCAGGCCCTGCACCGGCACCCGCAGGTAGCGCGCATGGCGGCAGCGCGCGGCGGGCAGGTCCAGGATCTGCAGCACGTTGAAGCGCATGCCGCCGCTGAAGCGGTCCGGCTGGGCCTTGCCCTGCAGGATCAGCACCTCGTCGTCCTTGAGCAGCGCCTGGTTGGCGTTGAGCAGCTCCTCGGCGACGACGGCCTCGATCGAGCCCGACTTGTCGTCGAGCTTGAAGATCGCCACCTTGCCGCGGTTGCCGTTGACGATGCGCAGGTCGCTGACCACGCCAGCCAGCGTCTGCGGGTCGCGGCTGTCGGACACGTCGGCCACCTCGCGCTTGACGAACTGGCGCACCTCGGCACCCACCTGGTCGAACAGATGGCCGCTGAAGAAGTAGCCGATCGCCACCTTCTCGTGGCCCAGGCGGGTCTTGACGTCCCAGGTCTCGGCGGGGTTGTACTCGGGCTCCTGGGTGGAGCTGCCGTGGTTGTCGTCGCCGTCGCCGAACATGTCGAACAGCCCGCCCTGCGAGGCGTGCGCGGCCTGGGTGTCGGCGTACTCGAAGGCCAGGCCCACGCTGGCCAGCAACTCGGCGCGGCCGTCCAGGCCCTTGGGGTGCAGCTTGTCGAAGGCGCCGGCCTTGATTAGCGCCTCCACCACGCGCTTGTTGATGCGCTTGCGGTCCACCCGCGCGGCAAAGTCGAAGATGGACCTGAACGGCCCGCCCTCGGTGCGGGCCTCGACGATGGCCTCGATCGCCCCCTGGCCCGTGCCCTTGATGGCGCCCAGGCCATAGCGGATCAGCCGCTCGCTGGCCTTGCCCGATGTGCCTCCCACGGGCTCGAAGCGGTAGACCCCCAGGTTCACGTCCGGCGCCTCGAAGGCGACGCGGAAGTGCTTCATCGCATCGTCTCGCAGCACCTTCAGCTTGTCGGTGTCGTCGAGTTCGATGGTCATGTTGGCCGCGAAGAACTCGGCCGTGTAGTGCACCTTGATCCAGGCCGTGTGGTAAGCCAGCAGCGAGTAGGCGGCGGCGTGCGACTTGTTGAAGCCGTAGCCCGCGAACTTCTCCATCAGGTCGAAGACCTCGTCGGCCTTGGCCTCGCCGATGCCCTTCTCGGCCGCGCCCTTGCGGAAGATGGCGCGGTGTTCGGCCATCTCCTCGGCCTTCTTCTTGCCCATGGCGCGGCGCAGCATGTCCGCGCCGCCGAGGCTGTAGCCGCCCAGTACCTGGGCGGTCTGCATCACCTGCTCCTGGTAGACCATGATCCCGTAGGTCTCGGCCAGCACGGCCTCGGTCAGCGGGTGCGGGTACTCGACCACCTCCTTGCCGTGCTTGCGCGCGACGAAGGTCGGGATCAGGTCCATCGGCCCTGGGCGGTACAGCGCGTTCAGCGCGATCAGGTCCTCCAGCCGGCTGGGTCGCGCGTCCTTGAGCATGCGCTGCATGCCGCCGGATTCGAACTGGAACACCGCCTCGGTCAGCCCGTCGGAGAACAGCTTGTAGACCGCCGCGTCGTCCAGCGGCAGGGTCTCGAAGGCGAAGTTGGCCTGGTCCGCGTGGCGCGCGACGATGAAGTCCTTGGCCAGCTCCAGGATGGTCAGCGTGGCCAGACCCAGGAAGTCGAACTTCACCAGGCCGATGGCCTCGACGTCGTCCTTGTCGTACTGGCTGACCGCCGAGTCGCTGCCGGGCTGCTGGTACAGCGGGCAGAAGTCGGTGATCTTGCCCGGGGCGATCAGCACGCCCCCGGCGTGCATGCCGATGTTGCGCACCATGCCTTCGACGCGGGTGGCCAGCGCCAGCAGCTCGGCCACCTCCTCTTCGGCGGCTTCGCGCTGGTCCAGCTCGGGCGCCTCCTGGCGGGCGTAGATCAGCTTGTCGTCGGGCTTCTCTGGCACCTTGGCCAGCGTCACCGTCTTGCCCGGCGGGGCGGGGATGAGCTTGGCGATCGAGTCCACATGCCCGTAGCCCATGCCCAGCACGCGGCCGATGTCGCGCAGCGCCGCCTTGGCCGCCATGGTGCCGAAGGTGGCGATCTGGCTCACCGCGGGGCGGCCGTAGCGGTCCTTCACGTAGTCGATCACGCGGTCGCGGTTGCCCTGGCAGAAGTCGATGTCGAAGTCGGGCATCGACACCCGCTCCGGGTTCAGGAAGCGCTCGAACAGCAGGTTGTACTGCAGCGGGTCCAGGTCGGTGATCGACAGCGCATAGGCCACCAGCGAGCCCGCGCCCGAGCCCCGGCCCGGGCCCACCGGGCAGCCGTTGGCCTTGGCCCAGCGGATGAAGTCCGACACGATCAGGAAGTAGCCCGGGAAGCCCATCTTGATGATGGTGCCCAGCTCGAACTCCAGCCGCTCCACATAGCGCGGCCGCTCGGCGTCGCGTTTCGCCACGTCCGGGAAGAGCAGCGCGAGCCGTTGCTCCAGCCCCTCGAAGGACAGCTCGCGGAAGTAGGACTCCATCGGCATCTTCGTGCCGTCGGGCAGGTCCGGGGTCGGGAAGTTGGGCAGCTGCGGCTTGCCCAGCACCAGCGTCAGGCTGCAGCGCCGGGCGATCTCGACCGTGTTGGCCAGCGCCGAGGGGATGTCCGCGAACAGCGCCTGCATCTGCGCCGCGGTCTTGAAATGCTGGTCGCGGGTGAAGCGCTTGACGCGCCGCGGGTTGGCCAGCGTCTCGCCCTCGGCGATGCACACCCGCGCCTCGTGCGCCTCGAAGTCGTCCGGCTCCAGGAACTGGATCGGGTGCGTCGCCACCACCGGCAGGCCCAGCCGGGCGGCCAGCGGCACGGCCGCGCGCACCCAGGCCTCCTGGCCCGGCAGGCCGGCGCGCTGCAGCTCCAGGTAGAAGCGCCGCGGGAAGATCTGCGCCAGCCGCCGTGCCAGCGCCTCGGCGCGCTCCGCGTCGCCCTGCGCCGCGGCAGCGGCGATGGCGCCGCCCTGGCCGGTGCCGCCCATCGGGGCGCCGGACAGCGCGATCAGGCCCTCCGACAGCTCGGCCAGGTTCTGCCAGGTCACCCAGGCCTGGTTGCGCTGCACGTTGCTCACCCAGGCGCGCGACAGCAGCTCGCACAGGTTCAGGTAGCCGGTCTTGTTCTGCACCAGCAGCAGCAGCCGGCTGGCCTGGCGCGGCTCGCCGGCGGGGCCGGCGACCTCCGGCTCCAGCCAGATGTCCGCGCCGAGGATCGGCTTGACGCCCTTCTTGCGCGCCGCGTTGTAGAACTTGACGCCGCCAAACAGGTTGGCCAGGTCGGTGATCGCCAGCGCCGGCTGGCCGTCGCTGGCTGCTGCCTTGACGGCATCGTCCACCCGCAGGGTGCCGTCGACGACAGAGAACTCGGTGTGGGTGCGCAGGTGGACGAAGGTCATCGGGGGATTCTAGGGAACGCCCCCCGGTCGGCGGGAAACGTCCTCAGCCCCCTCTGACGCGGTCGAGCGGGCACTTACACCAGGCGGACTGCGGATCCGTAGCGTGCCAGTTTGGCGTCGGCGGTCAGCAGCAGCAACGGTTCGGTGAGAGCCTGGGCCACGAGCAGTCGGTCGAAGGGATCCTTGTGGTCGTCATGCTGTGGCAACGTCGCCACCGCCAGCAGGTGTGGGGCCGAGATCGGCAGCCATTCGAAGCCGTCCACCTCGATCTGCCGGCACAGCGCCTGCAGGTCAACAGTCAGTTTGCCCAGGCTGCATTTGATCGCCATCTCCCACAGAGAGGCGTGGCTGACGTGGATCTGATCGGCTGTTTCCACCGCCTGCTTGGCTGCAGCCGGCAGGCGCTGCGGCCAGCCGAGCCACCAGAGCAGCAGGTGCGTATCAAGCAGCAGGCGCATGGCCGGGCGCCAGTGCATCGAACAAGTCGTCCAGCGGCTCGTCAAAGTCATCGGACAGCCCGATCCTGCCGGCCATGCTGCCGGGCGGCGCCACGCGCCGCTTGGGTGGCTGGTAAGCCGTCAGTGTGGCGATGGGGCGCCCCGCGCGGGCGATCACGACCGATTCGCCTTTCTCCACTTCAGCGAGCAGCCGGGACAACCGGGTCTTGGCATCGTGAACGTTGACGGTGAGCATGGCACTGGCCCAGGGTGGACTAACAGTTAGTTTAACTGAGCAGGGTCCGCATGCGAACCTGTCCTTGGTCAAGATCGCTGCAATCGGGACAACCCTTTGTCGCGCTGTGGCAGCGAAGGCGTTTTCGCACCTTCGCCAGCGGCGTAGGATCTTTGCCACAAGTGATTCGGGCCCGGCCGGGCGACCCGTGGTTTGCGGGTGCCGCTCCGTCGTCGGCCTTTGACGGAGACCACCTTGCAGCCCACCCGCGCGGCCGATCCGGCCCTCACGGCTCACTTTCACCGAGTCGTCGATTGTCAATGGGCGTGTCCCGCCCACACCCCCGTCCCCGAGTACATCCGCCTGATCGCCGCGGGCCGCCATGCCGATGCGTACATGGTCAACTGGGTGTCCAACGTCTTCCCCGGCGTGCTCGGGCGCACCTGCGACCGCCCCTGCGAGCCCGCCTGCCGGCGCGGCCGGGTGGAGGAGGCCAACGGCGAGCATCCGGAACCGGTGGCGATCTGCCGCCTCAAGCGCGTGGCCGCGGACCTGAAGGGCGATGTGCGCGGGCGCATGCCCCGCTACGCCCAGCGCAACGGCAAGAAGGTGGCCTGCGTGGGCGCCGGGCCGGCCTCGATGACGGTGGCGCGCGACCTGGCCGCCGTCGGCTACGACGTGACCGTGTTCGACGGCGAGGCCAAGGCGGGCGGCTTCATCCGCTCGCAGATCCCGCGCTTTCGCCTGCCCGAGAGCGTGATCGACGAGGAGTGCGGCTGGATCTTCGACCTGGGCGTGAACTTCCGCAGCGGCACGCGCATCGACTCGCTGCGCGCGCTGCTGGGCGAGGGCTACGACGCCGTCTTCGTCGGCAGCGGTGCGCCGCGCGGGCGTGACTTGGAAGTGCCTGGCCGGCAGGAGGCCGCCGCGCAGATCCACCTGGGCATCGACTGGCTGGCCAGCGTCTCGTTCGGCCACGTGTCGAAAGTGGGCCAGCGCGTGATCGTGCTTGGTGGCGGCAACACCGCGATGGACTGCTGCCGCTCGGCGCGGCGCCTGGGGTCGAGCGACGTGAAGGTGATCGTGCGCAGCGGCTTCGAGGAGATGAAGGCCTCGCCCTGGGAGAAGGAGGATGCGATCCACGAGGGCATCCCCATCCTCAACTACCACGTGCCCAAGGCCTTCGTGCATGCCGACGGCCGGCTGGTGGGCATGAGCTTCGAGATCGTCGAGGCGACGTACGACGAGCGCGGCCGCCGCAGCCTGATCCCCACCGGCGCGCCGGATGCGTTTTTCCCCTGCGACGAGGTGCTGATCGCCGTCGGCCAGGAGAACGCCTTCCCCTGGATCGAGCGCGATGTGGGCATCAAGT
>Ga0073899_10006597_pt1 | contig 10024 bp, 6 predicted proteins | sample KloWWTmetaKNB5Ph_FD_88975 | JGI IMG/M metagenome (GOLD analysis project Ga0073899, IMG submission 88975) | Active sludge microbial communities from Klosterneuburg, Austria, studying microevolution and ecology of nitrifiers - Klosterneuburg... | ecosystem: Engineered > WWTP > Aerobic digester >...
GCGGAAGCACCAGCGGCGGCGGCGGAAGCACCAGCGGCGGCGGAACCACGAGCGGCGGCGGTGCGCCAAGCGGTGGCGGCGCGCCGAGCGGTGGCGGAGGGAAGACGGGCGGCGGCGGGGCACCGACCGGTGGCGGGGGAACGGGCGGCACGTCGTGCAGCCCCGCGTGCCAAGAGCCGAAGGACATCTGCAAGAGCACGAACAACTGCGTCGAGTGCCTCGTCAATGGCGACTGCACGCCGTCGAAGCCCTATTGCAAGGACCAAGAGTCGTGCAAAGAGTGCCTCTCGGACGCGCACTGCCCGGTCACCAAGGCGTGCCATCCAGAGCAGAAGCGCTGCCTGGTCAAGTGCCAGTCCGAAGGGGAATGCGCCGGCCTGCAGGACCCTCACTGCAACACCACCCTTCACATGTGCGTGCAGTGCACCAGCACTGCGCACTGCACTTCGCCCAAGATCTGCAAGAGCGACGGCAAGTGCGAAGACCCCTGACCCGGGGTCAGAAGCCCGCGCGCCAGACCAGCGCAGACTGCACTAGCAGCGCGTTCAGATCGCCGCCGGTGACCCAGTCTGCATCGAGCGACAGATCGAGGTCATCGCCGACCGAAAGCCAGACCGCGCCGCCCAGCGCGTGCTCGAGCACCGCCTGGGTCGACGCTTGGTAGCGGATCAGCGCCGGGCGATAGCGTAGCGAGCCGTCGCCGCGCCCGTCGAGGAACGGCAGCCCCGGGCTCACCCAGAGCGCCGCCGACTGCAGCAAGGTGCCGCGCGATCCCGACACGCCCGTATCCAGGCGCAGGCGCCCGATCACCTCCGAGAGCCGCAGGTTGCCGTACCCAGCGAGCTGGTCGAGGTCGGTGTTCGCAGTCCGGCTGACGGTGACTCCGCTCGATAGCCGCGTGTTCGACCAGGTGAGCCCCGCGTCGCCCCCGGCGACGTACACCGCTTCGTCCCCGAAGCACGGTTCCGGCGTGGTGCCCGTGGCCCGCGGCAGACACAGCCACTCGGGCGGCAGCAGCGACGCAAGGTAGCGCGAGCGCTCGGGTCGCTGCATGGCGACACGCCCGCCCACGTCCAGCGGGCCCGCGCGAAACGCCAGATCGGCGCCGGCGGCGCTGAGCTCGGTGGGCTCGGCGTTCCACGGGTTGTCGCGGTCGAAGAACGAAACTTCGGCGAAGGTCCCGACCCGACCGAAGTCGGGGTTCAGATCGACCAGCAGGTTCAGTCGGCGCTCGTCCAGCTCACCGTCGAAGCGCGAAGCGTGCCCGCCCACCACCGCTCGGGGGCGCCAGGCGGCGTTGCTGTCTTCCAGCTCGAGCTCGCCGCCGAAGCGCGCCACCCGAGTCGAGGGTGCACCCGAGAAGGGATCGGCGACGAACCCGCCAAATGCGCCGACGGTCAGGCCGCCGACCAGGGGCGCGTGCAGCTTCAGCCCGTCCAGGCTCCCGAGGCTGGCGGACGCGTAGCGGAGCCGGCCGAGCGCGGCCAGGAATGCCGCGTCGTTGCCGTAGGCCGCCTGCAGCGTGCGCAGCCGCGCCAGCGGGCGCGAGGCGCTGCCCGCGCGATCGTCGAAGCTGCCGCCGGCCCACGCACCCGCGCTCACGTCCAGATCGAGCGCCGCCGGCAGCTCGACGAACGGCTCGTAGTGCAGCACGGCTCGGGCCTCGCCGTGGGCCCAGGCCGGCTCGGTGCCCCGCGTGGGAACCACGCCATATCCGGAGAGTGAGGCCATGGCCTGGCTCCGCGCTTCTCGCGTGACTGGCCCGAGCGGGATCGGCCGGGGGTGCTGGGCTGCCGCGGGGAGCGCTGCGCGTGGCCACACGCCGCGGTGGCTGGCGAGGGCAGCCGGCGCGGCGATGGGCTCGACCTTCTCGGGTGCGCGATTGGGATCGATCGTCACCAGCCCGGTCGCGCCGACCTCGAGCGGAAGCCTGCCCAGCTCGAGCACCGCGTTGGACGGGCTGACCGCCACGATGCTGTACTTCTTGCGCGCGACCTCGGCGCTGTCGCCGGTGCGCAGGCCGGCCTCGGCCCCCGGCTCGACATAGGCGCGCCCGCCGGCGACCTCGACCACCGTCACCCTGATCTTGCCGCTGGCCTCTCGCTTGGCCGGCTTGGCTTTGCCAGGTTTGGCGGGCTTGGGCTGGCCGCCGGCCGGGGCGGCAACGGCCAAGAGCAGCCCGACTGCGACGAGCGCGGCGCGCGTCACCGGCGCACCCCGCCCGGGTGACAGCTCAGGCAGCTTCCGATGGCACCCTGCACGCGACGATGCTGGCGGCGAGTACGTGCGGCGTCGTGAGCGTGACAGCCGTCGCAGCGCACGATGCGCGGCCGGTCGAGCGAAGCGTGACAGCTGCCGCAGCCGAGCCCGCGGTGCTTGCCGTGCGAAATCGGAAAACGCGAGTCGTGTGAGCGTGCGCTCGACAGGCCTTGAGCCAGGCCGAAGGTCTTGGATGCCGAGACCACCGCCGGCGACCAGCCGGTGGGGCGGTGGCACTGGGTGCAATCTCGCGAGAACGGTGGCTTCTGCGGATCGCCCGGCGTGCCGGTGTGCCGCGGGTGAATGTCTGCGCGCCGATAGTCCTTGGCGTGGCAAGAATGGCAGTCGGCGGGCACCGAGCTAAAGGTCCGCTCGGTGGTGCGCCGGTGGCACTCGGTGCAGTCGAGCAGCGCGTGCTTGCCGGTCAGCGGAAGACGGGTCGACCGGTGACGCTCGAGGGCGCGCACGTCTTCCCAGCGTCGCGCCGAGTGGCACGAGTCGCAGCTCTGCCCCAGGCGGCGCTGATGAGGGTCGTCGTGACAGCTGGCGCAGTCGCGACGCACGGTGCGGTCGCCGGTGTGGCAATCCGTGCACGCGGCCGAACGATGGCGCCCCCCGAGCGGGAACCCGGTGCGCCCGTGGTCGAACCCCGCGGCGGCGCTCGAGGTGCCGCCCAGCAGGTCCCAGCCGGTGGTGGTGTGGCAGGCCCGGCAATCGAGGCCCCGGGTGATGCTCTTCCGGTGCGGGGCCTTGGCCTCGGCCGGACCGGCCAGCGCCACCAGCGCGCCGAGCGCCAGCGCCAGCAGCAACAGCGCGGTGGATCGGTTCACGAGCCACCCCCATGCGGATCGGCGTGGCAGTCGCGGCACTTGCGATACCCCAGGCGCCAGCGCGTGGTCTTGCCGCCATCGCCCAGCTTCTCGATGGCGTGGCACTTCGAACAATCCAAGCGGCGATGCGCGCCGTCCAGGGGATAGCCGGCGAGCTTTCCGTGGTCGAACTGCGAGAGCACGAAGCGCTGCGTGCCGTGACAGGCGTCGCAGCCCTTCACCGGTTTCGTCAAGCGGAACTGCCCGCGGTGCACGTCGGCGTGGCAGCCGGCACAATCGCGCGGAGTGCCTTGATAGCTGGCGCCCTTGCCGCTCTTGCGATCGCTCTCGGTCGGCCGATGGCAGCGCCCGCAGGCCGCCGAGGCGTGCGCGCCGGACAGCGGCCACCGCTTGTGATCGATGTTGGGCGTGTCCCAGCCAATCGGCGAGTGGCAGCCAGCGCAGCCGTGCTTCTGCATCTCGGTGGTGAACTGATCGGCGTGGGGGTTCTCGTGGCACTTCTCGCAAGCACGCTCGGCCACGTTCCACGCGGTGCGCGGTTTGCCGGGCGTGTGGTTCTGGTGGCACTTCCCGCAGGGCACGGCCACGTGGTGCCCCACCAGCGGGAAGCGGGCGCTGGCGTGCAGGTCGGGGCCGAAGAGCGTGGGCTTGAAGCCGCTGTCGGTGTGGCAGTTCTTGCACTCGCCCCCGCTGCGCTTCTCGAACTCGCCGGCATGCGGATCGGTGTGGCAGCCCTTGCACTTGTCGAACGAAAGCTCGCGATAGCGCCTCTGCGGGGGCTTGTCTGGCTGGTGGCACTTCTGGCAGGCGGTCTGCACGTGCTTGCCGTGCAGCGGGAAGGGCGTCTTGTCGTGCGCGGCCAGGCCGATCTTGGGCGGAAGCCCCAGCCACTTGATCGACGCGTGGCAGCTCTCACAGCGGTTGCCGAAGGGCGCCTCGTGGACCGGCTTGTGGCAGCTCGAGCAGCGCGCGCCCTTGGTTGGTCGAGCGTACATTCCCTTGTCGTGGCACCGGCCGCAGGCCAGGCGGCCGTGCCCGCTGGCCAGGCTCAGCCCGGGGTGGGCGCCCGCCTTCATCTGGATCGTCCGGAAGCTGCTCTCGACGTGGCAGTTGGTGCAGGCCTTGCTGAACCGGCCGCCATGGGGGTCGTGATGGCAGCTGGCGCAGCCCCCGGCGTCGAGCCCGCGCCAGCGCGGGGGTTTGCCGTGACAGTTTTCGCAAGGCACTTGCCCGTGCGCACCCTTGAGCTGGAAGCGCGCCAGCGAATGGTCGAACTTGTCGATCTTCACCTGGCCCCAGTCGCTCTCGTCGTGGCAATTCAGGCAGGCGCCGAAGCGGCCCGCGTGCGGATCCTTGTGGCAGCTGGTGCAGGCCGTTCCCAGCCCGAGCCAGCTTCTGGACTTGTGACACGCGCCGCACTTCGCCTGGGCGTGGTCACCGTTCAGCTTCCAGACCTGGCCATGGTCGAAGCTCTTTGGATCGAAGCGCACCAGGGCCGCGCCCCGCCCGCGGTGGTCCGAGTGGCACTTGGCGCACGACTGCCCGCGATACGACCGCCCGTGGAGGCCCGCCCCGCTCGCGACCGCCGCGCCGATGTTCACGTGGCAGCCGGTGCAGAGCGAGTTGGCCACGCCCTTGCCCGACGTGTGGCAGCGCCCGCACTTGTCGTCCCCCTCCAAGTCGGCGTGCCCGCCGGCCAAGGGCCCCGGCGAAAGCAGCTGCGCCCGCGCGGCGGCTGGCCACAGCAACACCCCCAGCGTGGCGAGCAGCACGAAGACGAGGCGCGCGTTCATTCGACCGAGAAGATCCAGCGGTACCCCAGGTACCAGGCGACCACGATGTGGACCAAGACCAGCACCACCAAGAGCAGGGCGAAGAACCGGTGCAGCCCGCGCCACGAACGCACGAAGGCGTCCAGCGCCACGGCACGCACCTCGGCCACGGCAATGTCGGCACTCTCGCTGACCTTGGCGCCCAAGAGGCGCACCTCGGTCAGGTGTGCGAGCTCGTGCTCGGCTGCAGTCTCGAACACGATCTGCCGGCGGCGGTTGGCCTCACGGATCCAACTCGGAATGGTGAGCAGCACCGAGAGCAGAGAAGGGCGTCGCGGTTGGCTCGGCGGCACCGCGTTCAGGCGGGCGCGGATCACCTTGCCCATGCCCTGGCCGACAGAGTCGAAGTCGCTCAGGTGCTTGTCGAGCCGTGCGTGGTCGACCCGCGGCGTCAGCGTGTAGAGAAAGCGGCCGAACACGCCGGTGAGCAGCACCACGAAGAGCGCCAGCATGGTGGTGGTGGCGATGGGTGAGCGCAGCTGAAACGCCGAGTGGAAGACCACCAGCACGCCGCCGATCAGCCCGGTGGTGACGTGCAGGTTCAGCCAAGCGCGCAGCGAGCCGAGGCGCGCACGGGCCAGCCGCCGCCGAACCAGGTAGAAGAGGTTGGTCAGCATCAAGATCGTGCCGACCACGCCGTAGCCGTGGCCGATGGGCTTGCCGGGTGAGAGCAGATCGTGGTCGGCGTGATCCAGGCGCGCCTCCAGGTCGAGCGCGTAGAACGCGTACCCACGCCACATCAGATAGGCCGAAGCGCCGAGCAGCAGGATGACCAGCACGACCGCCCACAGCACGCCGCCTGCCTGCTCGCGCGGGGGATCGGTTACTGTGGTGTCAGGCCCGGACACGCGGGGAAAATACACGAGTGGGTTCGGTTTCGAATCACAAAGTTCTTGACGTGGCGCTGGTGGTTGCGCTGGGCAGCGCTGCGCTCGCAGGCGCGTGCGGCGGGCTCACCGGCGACGCCGGCGACCACGTCGAGATCCGCAATCGGCAATGCGTGATCTGTCACGAAGACGAGTATGCGAAGACCAGCAAGCCGCCGCATGCCGGGCTGTTCTCGAAGCAGTGCGCGGACTGCCACACCGAGAGCGCCTGGGTGCCGGCCAAGTTCCAGCACCCGTTCCCCTTGGCGGGGGCGCACGCGAAGGCCGGATGCGTCGCGTGTCACGGTGACCCGCCCAAGTATGACGGCCTTCCCACCGAGTGCGTGGGCTGTCACCAAGACGACTACGACAAGAACCCGTATCCTGGGCATCAGACCTTTCCGCTGAGCTGCGACGACTGTCACAACACGCTCGCCTGGAAGCCCGCTTCGCCCGCCGCCCATCCGTTCCCGCTGACCGGGGCGCATGCGGTGATCGAGTGCAAGGCGTGCCACCAGAACGACGTGTTCAAGGGCACGCCGAAAGTCTGCGTGGGCTGTCACCAGGCCGACTACGACAAGAGCCCGTATCCGGGTCACCAGACCTTTCCGACCAGCTGCCTGGATTGCCACACCACCTTCGCCTGGAAGCCGGCCTCGCCGTTCAAGCACCCGTGGGCGCTGAACGGGGCCCACGGCAAGGCCGCCTGCACCGCGTGTCACACCGGCAATCCTCCGGTGTACAAGGGCACCAGCACCGCCTGCGTCAGCTGCCACCAGGCGGACTACGTGCAGAGCCCGTACCCGGGGCACTCGTCGTTTCCGACCACCTGCGGCGATTGCCACACGACGGCCGCGTGGAAACCCGCGGCAACGGTAACGCACCAGTGGCCGATCACCGGCGCGCACTCGGGGCTGGCCTGCGCCAAGTGTCACGTCGGCACGCCGCCGGTCTACAAGGGCACGCCGAACCAATGTGTGGGGTGCCACCTCGCGGATTTCAATGCCAGCCCTTACCCCGGGCACTCGGGGTTCTCGAAGACCTGCACCGATTGCCACACCACCACCGCGTGGAAGCCGGCGTCCGGCGCGGGCCACCCGGAGGCCAAGTTCCCCCTCAAGGCGGGGGCTCACAAGGTGTTCGCGTGTAACGAGTGCCACAACGCGAAGCTGGGCCCGAACGGCAAGGGCAACGCCGATTGCGTGGGCTGTCACACCGGCCAGCACACCCGCGCCAAGATGGACGGCAAGCACTCGGGCGAGAAGGGCTATCCTTCCGGGGCGGCGCCGCCGAACTTCTGCCTGACCTGTCATCCCCAGGGCAAACACTGAAGAATGACTTCTTGGATCGTCCTCGGCGCCGTGGTGGCGCTCGTGGCCCTGCTCTACGCCCTCTGGGATCGGGTAGAGCATCGGCGGGTTGCGGCCGCCGCAAAAGAGCAGGCCGACGTGGCGTCGATGGGCGAAGTGGTGCCCGCCAGCCTGCATCCGATGATCGATCCGGGGCGCTGCATCCAGTCCGGAGCGTGCATCCGAGGCTGCGTCGAGAAGCAGGTGCTCGGGCTGGTGGGCGGGCGCGCGCACCTGATCAACCCCATGGCCTGCATCGGGCACGGGACCTGCGAAAGCACCTGTCCGGTCGGCGCCATCCAGCTGGTGTACGGCAGCAAGACCCGGGGGGTGGAGCTGCCGCGACTGGACCCCGAGTTTCAGACCAACCAGCCCGGGATCTACATCGTGGGCGAGCTCAGCGGCATGGGTCTGATCCGCAACGCCGTGAAGCAAGGGGTCGAGGCTGCGGCCAGCATCACCCGCGGCCCCCCGGGGCAGCCGCCCCGGCGCGGCGTGGGCGGGGCGTTCGACGCGCTGGTGATCGGTGCGGGCCCCGCGGGCATCGCGGCCACGCTGGGGCTGATGGCGGCCAAGCTGAACGTGCAGATGATCGAGCGTGAGGCCTTCGGCGGCACCATCACGCATTACCCCCGAGCCAAGGTGGTGATGACCGGCGCGCTCGACCTGCCCCTCTACGGGCGGGTGAAGCAGAAGACCATGAGCAAGGAAGAGCTGGTGGCCGTCTGGCAAGACATCTTGCAGACGATCCGCCCGCCGCTGATCACCGAAGAGCTGGTCGAGCGCCTCGAGCGCGACGCCCACGGCATGTGGGTCGTGCACACCACCCGCGGCTCGCACCGCGCGGCCAACGTGGTGCTGGCGCTCGGAATGCGCGGCGCGCCGGCCAAGCTCGGCGTTCCCGGTGAAGAGCGCCCGAAGGTCGCCTATCGCCTGCTCGAGCCCGAGCCCTTCCTCGGCAAGCACGTGCTGGTGGTCGGCGGCGGCAACGCTGCGGTCGAGAGCGCGCTCGCGCTCAGCGACTTCGGCAAGTGCGCGTCGGTGACCATCAGCTACCGTCGCGACAAGTTCGCGCGCTGCCGCGCCGAGAACCGTCGTCGCATCGATGCGGCCATCGCGGCACAGAAGGTCAGGTTCTTGCCGAACAGCTCGGTGAAGCAGGTGGCCGACCAGGCGGTGAGCCTTGCCACCCCTGCGGGCCCGATCGAGCTGCCGAACGATGCGCTGATCGTCCAGATCGGAGGCACGCCGCCGACCCAGATCCTGAAGAGCTTCGGCGTCGAGCTGGTGACGAAGTATGGCGAACGCTGAGGCCGGCCGCACACGGGACGGGTGCGCAGCCTTGGCCGGGCTGGGGGTCTGGTAGGCTAGCCGCTCATGGCCGGGGAACCCGACGCCGGAGCCCGCATCCTCGGGCGGTACGCGCTGTTCGCCCAGATCGCGGCGGGGGGCATGGCCGCCGTCCATCTGGGGCGCCTGCTCGGTCAGGCGGGGTTCGCCCGCACCGTGGCCATCAAGCGCCTGCACCCCTACCTGGCAGAAGACCCCGAGTTCGTCTCGATGCTGCTCGACGAGGCGCGGCTGGCCGCGCGCATCCGGCACCCGAACGTGGTCTCCACGCTCGACGTGGTGGCGCTGGATGGCGAGATGTTGGTGGTGATGGAGTATGTCCACGGCGAATCACTGGGGAAGCTCTTGGGGCGGCTTCGCAAACAGGGCGCCGTCGTGCCGGTGGCCATCGCGTCGAGCATCATGTCCGGCGTGCTCTACGGCCTGCATGCCGCGCACGAGGCCAAAGACGAATCGGGTCACGCGCTCGACATCATCCATCGCGACGTGTCGCCGCAGAACGTCATCGTGGGTGCCGACGGCGTGGCGCGGGTGGTGGACTTCGGCGTTGCCAAGGCCGCGGGCCGCCTGCAAGAGACGCGCGAGGGCCAGCTCAAGGGCAAGATCCGCTACATGGCCCCCGAGCAGCTGAAGCGCGGGGACGTGGACCGAACCGCGGACGTGTATGCAGCCTCCGTCGTGCTGTGGGAGTGCCTGGCGGGCCGGCGCCTCTTCGACGACGAGAACGAGTGGAAGATCGCCGACGCCATCGCCCACGGAGCCAGCGCGGCACCCTCGGAGCTGGTGCCCGCTGTTCCAGCGGCGCTCGACGCCATCGTGATGAAGGGCTTGTCCCCCGATCGCAGCCATCGCTTCCAGACGGCGTTCGAAATGGCCGCTGCTCTCGAAGACGCGGTCCCTCCGGCGACCGCCCGCCAGGTGGCGGCGTGGATCGAGGCGGTGGCCGGAGACGGGCTCTTGGCTCGGGCCGCGACCCTGGCGGCGGTCGAAGAGCAGTCCCGCGAGCTGGTGGACGCCACGCCCGCGAACTCGGGCTCGTGGCCCAGGGCGAGCGCCGCCAGCCTTCCCGGCCCGACGTCGATCTCGGGCGAGGGCTCGGAGCCTTCGCGGACGGCCGCCGGGACCGCGAAGTCGTACCTGCCGGCAAGTCCGGCCGCTTCGGCCCCGCGCTGGAGCCTGCCGCTGATCACCGCGCTCGTGGCGCTCGCCGTCGTGGTGATCGGGCTCGGGGCGTTCGGGTTGACCCGGTCGTCGCGCTCGGCTCCCGCGGCGAGCAGTGCGGTCAGCGCTGCACCGACTGCACCGGCACTGCTCGCGCCGAAGGCCTCGGCGCCGCCCGAGCCCGCCACCTCGGCGTCGGCACCTGCCCTGGCCGAAAGCGGAAAATCGGCCGATGGACCAGCGCCCAAGGACAATCTTCCGAGCGGAACCGCGCAGGGATCTGGCAAAGTGGGGCGCCGGCCTCGCACCAAGGCCGGCGCGGCTTCATGCGACCCACCGTTTTCCTTCGACAGCAACGGAGTGAAGCACTTCAAGCC
>Ga0073899_10006598_pt1 | contig 10023 bp, 6 predicted proteins | sample KloWWTmetaKNB5Ph_FD_88975 | JGI IMG/M metagenome (GOLD analysis project Ga0073899, IMG submission 88975) | Active sludge microbial communities from Klosterneuburg, Austria, studying microevolution and ecology of nitrifiers - Klosterneuburg... | ecosystem: Engineered > WWTP > Aerobic digester >...
CTTCAGCAAGGAGAAATTCTTCAGGTGCATATCGGCGTTGCCGGTAAGGAAGCTGAAGAGCACTTGCTCGTAAAAGGCGATCACATCCAGCTGCGGGTTGGTTGCAAAGCGTTGGATGGCTTTCACGACCTGCTCATGGGAGCCACGATACTTGTGCTCGGTCATGCGTTCGGTCAGCTGGCACATGTCCTCCATGTGTAGCTTCTTCATCTTACGTCCGCCGGGCTTTCCCACGCGATCCACGCGGCGCGTGATATAGGCCAGCGTTCCATCCTTCATGGAAAGCAGGCCGTGCGGCACCGTGCGAATGCCAGCCAACTCCGCCATGTGCATGGTCAGGTCCTCCAACTCCACCATCTGCGGGTAGTTCGCCGTGGGCGGCTTAAGAATGTGACTACCCCAGACACCCAGTATCGTGAACCGGTCAGGCGATGTGGATGAGACGCCGCGCATAAGGCCCAGCGACAACTTCGTCTGCGCACCGGCCACCGTCGCGCTGCGCAACACGCTTTGTTCAGCAAGGTCCAGGATGTCCAATTCTGTGAACGGCAGATCCGGTGGCACGGGCGCGCCGAAGAGCTTTCGACTGCAACGCGCATGGTAGAGCCGTTCCGTTCCGTCGAGCGGCTCGTAGCAACCGAAGCACCTAGCGTTCGACATCAGCTTGCGTGTTGTCCATCGGTTCGATGCTCACTGCGCCGATGCAGTCCTTGCAGCACACTAACAGGAGGCCCATGCGATCGCGCGGGTTCACCTTCCAGCTCTTTTCGGCGATGCTCAACATCCAGCCTTCGGGGATCAGCCCATCGAAGAAGGGAAAGAGCACCGGACTGCTGAACGGTGCCTCCTGCAGCGGCAGCGTGAGGCTCACTGGCTCAGCGTCGCTTTTGGTGATGTAGTTGGGTCGATAGCTGAATACGAACCCGCGCTCTTCCTCCCAGAGGATACCCACCCACTCATCCCGAAGAAGGACCTTAGCCGTTCGCATCGTCAGTTGAGTTGCAATCCGTCGGGACCGGTGCCAGTTCATGACCGAACAAGCGCAGAACATCGTTCACCTTGTCCATGCGCAAAGTGGCTTTGCCCGCTTCCAATTCACGCAAGAAACGCAGGCCCACACCAGCCTTGTCGGCCAGTTGGGGCTGTGTGAGCCTCAAGGCTTTGCGCTTGGAAGCCACGAAGGTGGCGAGTGTCTCAGTGCTCATTGGATACCCTTTCGGGTGCAATATAGATTGATATTCTCACATTCAAACGATATCGTACCCTTTAGGGTTCCATTCTACTTCAAGCAAGCGAACAGAACCAATATTATACCCGATAGGGTTCATACTGATAGTATCGACCCTAATACTCCCGTTCGGGTATGAAACCTCTCACGACTTAGTTGGACAGGATGCGGCGGTAGCTTCGCCCCGTTCCCGAACCCGATGCCCCGAATCTGCGGCACCGGGTTTCGGGCATTTTGGTGTCCATGAGTTTAACCTCCCTCCCCGACCTCCTCTCCCTCTTCCGTGACGATGCGCGAGTCGCACGCATAGCCGAAGGTTTGCAACCATCGAATGCGCGTGTGCAGATCGCGGGCACCATCGGTTCATCGCAAGCGTTGATCGCCGCTTCGGTCATCGATCGTATGAAAGGCGTGCATGTGTTCGTCCTCACCGACAAGGAAGAAGCGGCGTACTTCATCAATGACCTGGAAGCACTTCGCAGCAAGGACAAGGAGGCACGCAACGCGAAGAAGGAGGGGGACATGCTCTTCTATCCTGCGCCATCGCGTTCGCCGTATGATCCCGAAGGCCACCACGATGGCGAGCGGGTGAGCAGAACAGAGGTGCTCGAAGTGCTGATGAAGAAGCCGGAGCATCTGGTGATCGTCACCTATCCAGAGGCATTGGTGCCGTTGGTCGTGGGCCAGGAGACGCTGGTGAAGAATACACTCACCGTGAAGCGCAACGAGGAGCTGCCGATCGACACCTTGGAGGAATGGCTGTTGGAGACCGGCTTCTCCCGTGTGGAATTTGTTTACGAGCCCGGCCAGTTCAGCGTGCGCGGCGGCATTGTGGACGTGTTCAGCTACGGTAGCGATAAGCCTTACCGCATCGAGCTATACGGCGATAACGTGGAAAGCGTGCGCCGCTTCGACCCGCAGGACCAGCTGACGGTGGAGCGGTTGGCAGAGGCGGTGATCGTACCGGATCTCCAGGATGAGGACGCGGCACGCCAACAACTCTTCTTCGCGCAATTGCCGGAGAACGCGACCATCTGGCTGCGCGACCTGCAAGTCATCGGCGATGCAGCAACGAAGCAGTTGAAGTTGCTCAGCGAAGCATACGAACGACTCCAGGAGAAGGACAAGCATACGAAACCAAGTGATCTGCTGGCCACGGATGCTGCGTTGATCAAGGGACTGCTCGGCTTTCGCAAAGTCTTCTGGGCTTCGAGCCTTGAGCCACTAGCCTCTAGCTTGATCTCGGCCGGGGACAAGCTGGCGGCTAGTGGCTCGCAGCTAGTGGCTCGCATAGACTTCCAACAAAGACCGCAACCCACGTTCGCGAAGGAATTCAAAGTGTTGAGCGGCGACCTGCACAACAAGCAGAACGCAGGCTACACCAACCTGATCGCGTGCAACAGCGCGAAGCAGAGCGAACGCCTCTACTCCATTTTCAACGACATGGAGCACGAGGTGGCCTTCACGCCGCTGGTGCTCGACCTGCACGAAGGCTTCATCGACCCCGAACTGAAGCTGGCGCTCTACACCGATCACCAGATCTTCGAGCGTTACCACCGCTTCCGGCTGAAGGAGGGTTTCCGCAAGAATTCGCAGGCGCTTACACTGAAGGAGCTGACGCAACTGAAGCCGGGCGACCTGGTGGTCCACATCGATCACGGCGTGGGCGTGTTCAGTGGACTGGAGAAGATCGACGCGGGCGGAAGCATGCAGGAGGCGATCCGACTGATCTACCGCGACAACGACATCCTGTACGTGGGCATCCACAGCCTGCACCGCGTGAGCAAATTCAGCGGTGAGGAAGCGGGCGCTGCACCGAACGTGAGCAAGCTCGGCAGCCCCGCGTGGAAGAATCTGAAGGAGCGCACCAAGGCGAAGGTGAAGGCGCTCGCGTTCGATCTGATCAAGCTTTACGCGCAGCGCAAGAGCAAACCGGGCTTCGCGTTCCAGCCGGACAACTACCTGCAGCACGAACTGGAGGCGAGTTTCATCTACGAGGATACGCCCGACCAGTTGAAGGCCACGCAGGACGTGAAGCGCGACATGGAAAAGGCCACGCCCATGGATCGGCTGGTCTGCGGCGATGTCGGCTTCGGCAAGACGGAAGTCGCGATCCGCGCGGCGTTCAAAGCAGTGTGCGACAGCAAGCAGGTGGCGGTGCTGGTGCCGACGACGATCCTCGCGCTGCAACACGCCAAAAGCTTCGCGGCGCGGATGAAGGGATTGCCGGTGCGGGTGGATTACATCAACCGCTTCCGTAGCAGCGCCGATCAATCGCAAATACTGAAAGACCTCAAAGACGGGAAGATCGACATCATCATCGGCACGCACCGGCTGGTGAGCAAGGATGTGGTGTACAAGGACCTTGGCCTGCTGATCATCGACGAAGAGCAGAAGTTCGGTGTGAACGTGAAGGACAAACTGAAGACCCTGCGCGCCACGGTGGACACGCTCACGCTCACCGCCACGCCGATCCCGCGCACACTGCAGTTCAGCCTCATGGGCGCGCGCGATCTCAGCATCATCAGCACGCCGCCGCCGAACCGGTATCCGGTGAGCACGATGTTGCAGCCGTACGATGAAGTGACGATACGTGGTGCGATCGAATACGAGCTCAGTCGTGGCGGCCAGGTGTACTTCCTGCACGACAAGGTGAAGAACATCGAGTTCATCGCCGACATGATCCGCAAGCTGGTGCCCGGTGCGCGTGTGGGCGTGGGCCACGGTCAGCTGGAAGGCCACAAGCTGGAAGAGGTGATGCTTGACTTCATCGAGGGCAACACCGACGTTCTCGTGTGTACCACCATCGTGGAGAACGGCCTCGATATCCCGAACGCCAACACCATCATCGTCAACGAGGCGCAGAACTTCGGCCTCAGCGACCTGCACCAGTTACGCGGCCGTGTGGGCCGAAGCAACAAGAAGGCCTATTGCTATCTGCTCGCGCCCAGTCCGCACCTGTTGCCCGACCTGTCGCGCAAGCGTCTACAAGCGATCGAGCAGTTCAGCGACCTCGGCAGCGGCATCCACATCGCCATGAAGGACCTCGACATCCGTGGCGCGGGAGACCTGCTCGGCGCGGAGCAGAGCGGTTTCATCAACGATATCGGCTTCGAGACCTACCACAAGATCCTGGAGGAAGCCGTGCGCGAACTGAAGAGCGAGCATTTCGCAGAACTCTTCGAGGACCGCCAGCTTGCACGCGGAGGGACACGCGACCAGAGTGACGATTGCATCATCGAGACCGACCTGACAATGCTGATCCCGAACAGCTACGTGAGCGAGACGGCCGAGCGCCTGGCGCTTTACCGCAAGCTGGACGACATCAAGGACGAGAACGAACTGCAGAAGTTCACGACGGAAGTCACGGACCGCTTCGGGCCGATACCACAACAGGTGATGGAACTGATGGAGGCCATCCGCCTACGTTGGCTGGGCCAAAGCATGGGCCTGGAGAAGATGGTGCTGAAGAAGGGCACGCTCATCGGCACCTTCATCGCGGACCAGAAGCATAGGTTCTTCGAGGGCGATACGTTCCATGCTGTGCTGCGCGCGGTGCAAGCACAGCCGCGGAGGTTCAAGGTGTACGAGAAGGGAGGAACGCTACGCGTGAGCGTACAGGATGTAAAGAACGTGCAGGTGGCGAAGCTGGCATTGGAGAGTGTTGTTGGAGTTGCCGCCTAGTTTTACAGTGTGCAATTCCAATTCTTCACCCCGGATCCCGCACTGCAGCCGTTCATTCGGCAATACTGGCTGATCAAGGGCCGACAGGAGAAGCAGGAGCCGATCGAGCTGCTGCCCGACGGCGGGGTGAGCTTGGTGCTGAACCTAGGCGATGGCATCCACAGTGCGCGCTTCGGTACGCGGTGGTGTGAGGAGGGTGCATCGATCGTGGGTGCGCAGACCCGTAGCGACACACAACTGCTCATGGGCGAGAGCCTTCTGTTCGGGATCACGTTCAAGCCGGGTGGCTTCACCTTCTTCCACCGCTACGACCCGCTGGATCGCATGGCCGATGAGGTGCAGCCTTTTGACCGATCGCAGTTCCCGGACCCCGACCTGATCCTTCGGCATCCTTCAGCCTACGTGGACCGCTTCTACTTGGAGCGTCTGGAGCCGCCGCGCTTCTCGTTGACGGAAGTCGTGGCAAGCGTTGAGCAGCGCAACGGCCGCGTACGCATGGACGACTTAATGCGCTGGCATTGCACCACAGCACGGCAATTGGAACGCCAGTTCAAGCAGCAGCTCGGCATCACCCCGAAGGAGTTCATTGACCTCACACGCTTCAACCATGCGTTCGGCATGGTGGCGCGACACGGTGGCACGCGCAGCTTGATGGACATCGCGTGGGACTGTGGCTACTACGACCATGCGCATTTGACCAATGACTTCAGTCGGCGAATGGACCGCGCGCCTTCCGCCTTCCTTTTGTCGGATTCTTCCAAGATCATCGCCGCATAGCTCCCATAGCCTTGCGCCATGGACGGTTCGAGTCCCTTGGCCCAATCCTATCGCGGCATCCTGCTGCTCGTGGTCGCGCTCGTGCCGATGAGCTACTTCGGTTTCCGGGCAAGCTATTGGGAACACTTCCCGCGCTTCTTCGGCGTGGGTTGGGAAGTGCACTTCCATTTGTTCACCATCGCCTGCTGGTTGGCCATGTTGGTTTCACAAGCATGGCTCGCGGTGAAAGGTCGCATCGCACAGCACAAACGGATGGGGCGCCTCTCCTACTTCCTCGTGCCGCTCATCGTCATCGGCTTCGGACTGGTCACCAACTATGGCCAGTTACGGCAAAAGCAACCGGACCTTCTGGGCGCGACGCTATTCGATGGCTGCGCCTTCCTTGTGTTCTACATCCTGGCCGTCGTGTACCGCAGGAACACAGCGTACCATTCACGCTACATGATGCTCACGGCCGTGCCGTTCATCAACCCGACGTTGGGTCGCGCCATCGCTCCGGAGGTCAGCACGACCGTAGAGTTCCTGCTGATCATCGCGCTACTGGTCGCAGCACGGGTGCGCAGGACAGCATGGCAGCCTTACCTCGTCGCCTTGCTCACGCTCATCGCATTGACCCTGGTGATCGTGTACGTCTCGGTGATCGAGCCAGGGATCATCGAGCGGGTGTGGGAGGCGATCTAGGGTTAGCTCGGTTCCTGGCGCCCCTCCAACTCCTCGATCGTCCTTCTCGCCGCCTCCAATCGCACCGGGTTGTTCTTCGAATAGGCGGTGAAGGCAGCGTTGGAGAACAGGTTGTGTGAACCGATCACTTCCAACCTCCCCCTAGCGCCTGGTACACGTTCACCATCGCGTTCATCTGCTGTTTGCGCGTCTCCACCAGCTCGAAGCGCGATTCAAGGGCATCGCGCTGGGTGAGGAGCACTTCCATGTAATCGGCGCGAGCGGAACGGAATAGGTTGTTGGAGATGGTGATGGAACTGGAAAGCGCGTCCACTTGCTGCGCGCGCAAGTCATAGCTTCTGCGCAGGTTCTGAATGTTCGAGAGCTGGTTCACCACCTCCACATACGCGGCAAGCACGCAGCGTTCATAGTCGTACACCGCCTGCAACTGACGGGAGTTTGCACTTGCATAAGCGGCCTTGATCGCGTTCCGGTTGATCAGCGGGGCGACCAGGTCACCGGCAACATTGTAGAGCAACGACGCCGGGGTTTCCATGAGCCTTGAGGCATCGAAGGCGTTCACCCCGATGCCAGCGGTGAGACGAAGCGATGGGTAGAAGTTCGCTCGCGCGGACCTCACATCGAGCTTGGCGGCCGTCAATTCCAATTCCGCCTGGCGGATGTCAGGACGCTGGGTGAGCAATTGCGATGGAAGCCCCGCGTAGATGGTATCGGGAATGAGGCTGGAGAACGCCTGTGAATTACGCGCAACGGGTTGCGGATAACGGCCCACCAAGAAGTTGATCCGGTTCTCCGTCTCCACGATGCGCTGCTGAATGTCGAACTGGACACTGCGGTTCTTCAGCACTTCAGCCTCGAAGCGCCGCACAGCGAGCTCGGTGACCTTGGCGGCTTGCTTCTCCAGTTTCACGATCGCCAAGGCATCCTGTTGGATCGTGATGTTCGACCGCAGGATCTCCAACTGGTTGTCAAGCGCCATCAGCTCGAAGTAGGAGTTGGCGATCTCTGACACGAGGTTGGTCACCATGAAGTTCCTGCCCTCTACCGATCCGAGGTAGCGCATGACGGCAGCTTGCTTGGCGTTCCGCAGCTTCTTCCAGATGTCCAGTTCCCACGAGGCATGCACACCCACCATGAAGTCCGGCAGCGGTTCGGGGAACTTTGTGTCGTGATCGACCTCCAGGTTGTGCTCCACGGCGCCGTTGCGCGTGAACTCGCCCACCTTCTCCGCACCGGCAGCAGCGCCGAAGTCCACGAAGGGCAGGTACTCGCCTTTGCGCGCGCGCACCTCGCTCTGCGCGATGGTGATCTCCTGCAACATGATGTTCAGTTCCTGGTTGTTGGCCAGGGCACTGTCGATGAGCGCACGGAGGTTCGGGTCGGTGAAGAACTGTTGCCGGCTCTTCGTCGCGGCATTCGTGGTATCGGTGGAACCAGCGTAGGTGGCGGGCTCGGACTTCCGCGCTTCGCGCACCTTCAGGGCGGGCACGCAGGACGAAAGGGACAGCGCCAGCACGCATGTGATGGCGAGAAGGTTGATCGATCGGCTCATGGCTGCGGTCTTGCTCATCAGTCCTTCTTGCGTTTCAAGATCTCCCGCAGGCGTGCGTTCAGCATCCTGTAGGTCTCGCGGGTCCTATTCCCTTCCTCGCCCGCGCGCACGAACTCCTCCGATATCGGTTCATCACGCTCGTCGCCGATCAGTTTCCTCCCTTGTATCATGGTTGCGAAGACATAATAAAGGCCGGGGATCACGAGTACGCCCATGACCGTACCGACGAGCATACCACCCAGCGATGATGAACCGATGGTGCGATTGCCGATCGCGCCCGCGCCCGATGCGAGCACGAGCGGAAGCAAGCCTGCGATGAAGGCGAAGGAGGTCATGAGGATCGGGCGGAAACGGGCCTTCGACCCTTCAACAGCGGCTTCCAATACGCTGGCACCAGCGCGTTGCTTCTGCACGGCGAACTCCACGATGAGCACCGCGTTCTTGCCCAGCAGCCCGATGAGCATGATGATGCCGATCTGCGCGTACACATCGTTCGCCAGGCCCATGGCCTTCAGCATGAGAAAAGAACCGAGCACACCTACGGGTAGGGACAGGATCACCACCAGCGGAAGAACGAAGCTCTCGTACTGGGCGGCGAGCACGAGGTACACGAAAATGAGCACCACGATAAAGATGTAGATGGCCTCGTTCCCGCGTTTGGCCTCATCGTAGGAGAGTCCTTCCCAGGCGATATCGTAACCGCGTGGCAGTGTCTCCTTCGCGACTTCCTGGATCGCCTTTATCGCGTCGCCGCTGGTGTACCCTTCCACCGAAAGACCACGGATGGTGGCCGAGTTGTACAGGTTGTAGCGTGTGATCTCGTTGGGGCCGAGGCGCTTCTCGAAGTGCATGAACGAGGAGTACGGCACCATCTCCCCTTCTTCGTTCTTCACGAAGAGACCGGTGAGATCCGTGGGGTAGCGACGATACTCCGGAGCCGCCTGCGCATACACCTTGAAGAAGCGGCCGAAGCGGATGAAGCCTTGCTCATAGGTGCTCCCGATGAGGATGTTCAGGTTCTCCACCGCCTTGCCGATGGACACGCCCTTCTGCATGGCCAGACCGTTGTCGATGATCATCTCGTACTGCGGGAAGTTCGCAGCGTAAAAAGTGAACAAGCCGGTAAGCTCCTTGCGTTTCGCCAGCGCGGCCATGAACTCGTTGTTGATGCGCTCGAACTCGTGGTAGTCCGTGCCGTTGGTCTTGTCCAGCATGCGCAGCGAGAAACCCGCCGATGAGCCAAAGCCGGGAACGGCGGGCGGTTCGAAGTATTCGATCACGGCACCGAGGTCCTTGGTCTTGTGCTCCAATTCCTCCATCACCTCGTGTACATCCTTGTCGCGCTCGTGCCACGGCTTCAGGTCGATGAGGCATGTCCCCGCGTTCGATCCGCGACCTTCGGTCATGATCTCGTAACCGGCCAGCGACGACACCGATGCCACTTCAGGGATCTCCTCGCAGATCTTCTGCAGGTCATGCGCCACTTTGTTGGTGGTCTCCAGTGTGGAGCCGGGCGGCGTTTGCACGATGGCGTAGATGGTGCCTTGGTCCTCGCTGGGGATGAAGCCCGCGGGCAAGATCCGGTTGGTAAGGAAGATGGCCACGCAAAATCCGGCGAGCAGACCGAAGGTGAGCACCCGCCGCACGACGATCTTGTTGAGGATGGCGACGTAGCGGCCGGTCAATCGCTCGAACCAGCGGTTGAAGCCATCGATGAAGCGGTCCATGATCGACCGCTTGCGCATGCCATTATGCGGCTTCATCAACATGGCGCAGAGCACGGGCGTAAGGGTGAGCGCTACAATGGCAGAGATGATGATGGACCCCGCCATGGTGATGGAGAACTGGCGGTAGAACACGCCGACGGGACCGGTCATGAACGAGATGGGAATGAACACGGAGACCATCACCAGTGTGATCGCGATGATCGCACCCCCGATCTCGCCCATAACCTCCTTCACCGCAGCGTAGGGCGTGATCTGATGGTTCGCCTCCATCTTGGCATGGACAGCCTCCACCACCACGATCGCGTTGTCCACCACGATGCCGATGGCGAGCACCAATGCGAACAACGTGATCAGGTTGATGGACAATCCGAACA
>Ga0073899_10006599_pt1 | contig 10021 bp, 9 predicted proteins | sample KloWWTmetaKNB5Ph_FD_88975 | JGI IMG/M metagenome (GOLD analysis project Ga0073899, IMG submission 88975) | Active sludge microbial communities from Klosterneuburg, Austria, studying microevolution and ecology of nitrifiers - Klosterneuburg... | ecosystem: Engineered > WWTP > Aerobic digester >...
TCAAGCGCGGGCTTGCCGAGGTGGACCCGTCGGCGGCATTCAGGATGAAGGACCGCTTCGAGCGCTATGCCCAAGAAGTCACGGCCTGAGCCCAAGCGGTACTCGCTGGAATTCGGCACCAAGGAGAAGGTGCTGAACTACACCAGCCAGACCTATCAACTGACCCGGCCGAACAAGGTGGGCGCCGTCATGGCCCTCATCCGCGAGTGCCAGCCGTCCACGTTCGATGAATGGAAGACCTGGTTCTTCCGGAACGCCCGCACAACGGCGAAGGAACCGACACCCGTTACAGAGGAGAGCCTGCGCGAGTTGGGCGAGCGCCTGTACGAAAAGCTGGTGTCCGTGGTCATCCCGGAATGGACGGCCGCTTTCCGGCAGGTGACCCGAGAGGATTGCATCACGTACATATACAACCTCACCATCAACCGGACCTACGACGGATATCTCCGTGAGAAATCCGTCGTGTTCGATGGATTGATACCCGCGTTCCCCGATGTCCGGTTCGAGGCCTCGGATCCCGAACTGGACCACGCCGGGGACATCGACTACCTCGGCTGGGTGGGCCGGAAAGCGATCGGCATCCAGATCAAGCCCGTGACCGCCAAGGCCAACTTCGGGAACTACTCGCCCAGCGAACGCATGCGGGCCTCGTTCGATGATTTCTCCTCGAAGTATGGTGGCAAGGTCTTCATCATCTACAGTCTGGACGGTGAAGTGGCCAACAAGGATGTCATGAAGGCGATCCGGGACGAAGTAGCCCGCATAGGCTGATCCGTTACCGCCCCGCCATCATCCTCTCCACATACTTCCCCAGCACGTCGAATTCCACGTTCACCCGCTGGCCCGCCCGCAGCGTGCTGAAGGTGGTGTGCTCGAAGGTGTAGGGGATGATGGCCACGCTGAAGTCGCGGTCCGTCAATCGGGCGATGGTCAGGCTCACGCCGTTGAGGCAGATGGAACCCTTCTCCACCAGCAGGTGCTTCTGCTCGGGCAATGCGAAGGTGAAGCACCAGCTGCCGTCGCGGTCCTCTACGGACAGGCAGGCCGTCACGGTGTCCACGTGGCCCTGCACCATGTGGCCGTCCAGCCGGTCGCCCAAGCGCAGGCAGCGTTCCAGGTTCACGGGATCGCCGGGCTTCAGGTCGCCGAGGTTGCTGCGGCGCAGGGTCTCTTCCACGGCGGTCACACGGTAGCGGTCGCCCATCAGTTCCACGACGGTGAGACACACACCATTGTGGCTCACGCTCTGGTCTATACGCAGTTCGCCGGTGATGCCCGCGCGCACGATGACCTCGCGGTTGGCGCCCGTGCCGCGCACATCGGCCACTTCGCCGGTCTCCTCTACGATACCCGTGAACATCAGTTGAGCTGCGCCTGCTTGCCGCGCAGGACGTGCACGTAGCCCTTCAATCGCAGCGGCTCATCGCCCGCGAGGCGTTTCATGGTCACATCGCAGGTGTAGTAATACACACCATCTGGCACCGGTTCGCCGCCGCCTTTATAGGTGCCAGGCCACTCGATCGCCGGATCGTTGCTGGTGAACACGAGCTGGCCCCAGCGGTTGAAGATGTGCAGGTCGATCTCCTTCACCCCACGGTAAGGGAAGGGTATGAAAAGGTCGTTGGAGCCATCACTGTTGGGCGAAAAGACGTTGGGCAGCTCGTACACAGGGCAGTTGTCGCCGCAGACCGTATCGCTCCGCAGGCTTTCATTGCCCACCGTGTCGATGGCCGTTACCGCGTAGCAACCGGCCACGCTCTGGCCGTCGGTGTGCTGGAACCAGGTGTTCTCCGCGCCGATGAGCGTGGCGATCACCTGCAAGGGCTCATCCAACGAAGGCGTGAACCAGATATGGTACTCATACGTATCGTCCGCACAGCTCTCATTGGGGTTGTTCCAGGTGAGCGTGTTCAGCGGTGTCTCGCAGTCGTTGTCGATCGTCACCGTTGGCGCGCAGGGCGGCGTGAGGTCTACCGGTCTGGCGCAGGCTATCTGGCTGAAGTTGATGAGCGGCGCTACGATGGCCGGGTCGCTGTAGGCGCCTGTGGTGCGCACGTACCAGCAGTACTCCTGTCCGTTCACCAGACCGGTGTCCACGTAAGTGCCCGTGGTGCTCGTGCCGATGAGCGTGAAGACATCGGGGGTCGTTTCCCGGTAGAATTCGAACAGCGTATTGATCCACGGCGTGCTGTGTTGCGCGTGGAGGGTCACCTGCTCGTCGTTGGGCTCGGGCACCAGATAGACCGATGAGGCCGCGTTGCCGCTTCCGATGAACGCATCGTCCGCCCCGTACAACTCCACGCGGTAGACATGCGCACCGCCCACGGTATTGATGCCGGTGTGCAGGTAGCTGGTGTCCGGGTGTTGCAGGAAGGGCGACGGGCCGCTCGTGTACAACAGGGTGTTCGCCGTCGTGAAGCCGTCGCCCGCGTACAGCTTGAAATAGTACGGGCCGGGATGCTGCGCCGTGTCCAGGTCCCAGGCATTGCTCCAGCGCACGGTATCGATCCCGGTGGCCACGTCGGTGACGCCCACGCTCACATGCGTCATGATGGGCACATCGCGCTGCAGCATGTTGCAGAACTCCACGCTGGCGTAGCTCTCGGCGCCATCGGCGAAGAAGGCCGTGACCATGTAGCAGTAGGTGACGCCGAAGGCGAGGTCGTGGTCATCGTACGCGGTGCTTCCCCAGCCCATCGTGGTATCGATGAGCGTGTAGCCGGTGAAGCCGGGCACGCCCGTTTCGCAATGGTCGGGGTCGAAACCGTACAATTCCTGCCGACGATAGATGCGGTAGCCGACGGCGTTGGGGCATTCGTCCGGGTCCCAGTGCAGGCGCATGATACTGCCGTCCGGCGTGGCCGAGGGGTTGAGCGGAGCGGGGGCCACCACCGTGACGTAACCCACGCCGAAATCATACAGCGCCGGGTTGTAGTTGTCGTGCGCGCTGAAGGTGACCTGCCAGGGTTGCTGGCGCACATGGGCGCATTGCGTGTTCCATGCGAAGGTGCCCGAGACCGGGCTGGTCCCGGGATTGGTGGTGAAGACCGCCGGGCTCTGGGCGACCACGAGGGGGCCGCCATAGGCCTCCAAGGTGATCACCTGTCCGAAGTCCGGGTCCGTGGCCATCACCTGGAGCGCGAGGGGTGTGCCGGCGACGACGCAGGTATCGAACATGGCACCGAGCTGCGGCGGTTCATCGGCGCACGGCGCCGCGACGATGATGAGCATGTCGCGCTCCACCCAGCCGATCATCTCCCCGTCGCGCCACTCGCGCACGATGAACGCGATATTGTACCAGCCCTGCTGTTGGGGCGAATCCCAGGTGATGGTGCCCGTGACCGGGTCCATGGAATACTGGTTGTCCGGACCCGGCAGATACTCGTCCGGATAGAGGTAATTGCCGATGGGGTCGCCGAGGTAGTTGCCGCTGACATCGGGGCCCAGGCACACCACCGGCTCATACGAAAGGCTGTCGCCGTCCGCGTCGTAGGCTGCCGGGTTGTGTATCCAGGGCTGGTAGATGCACGCCAGCTGGATCGGTGCGTTCAGGAATTCGGGCAGGCAGTCGTTCAGCAAGGACGTCACGATGATCTGCGACTGCACGCACATGGGGATGTCCACCGATCCGGGGATGTTCAAGATGCCTGCCACGCGGTTCGGGTCGATGAACTGCAGGGTGAACACGCCCGGTGCCGCGTACAAGTGGGAGGCGACATAGATGTTCTTCTTCACGCTCACCGTCCCGAACGTGAGGATCGTTTCGGACAGGCGGGGCACGGTGTCCATCTCCCCATCGCCCCATTCGATCACGAACTCCGGCCGGTCGGCCTGCGAGTTGGGGTTCGTGTGGGTGATGATGGTGACCTCGTACTCCAGGCCACCGAGGTGGCACACCAGGATCTCGCCCGCCTCGTTGTGGGTTGCCAATGAGGGCATCGCCGCCAGCAAGACGACACAGGCGAACAGGGTGCGGAGCAGGACTCTCATGGGCAGCGGGCCGAAGTTCGCACATTCCGGGGCGGGGCCGACGCGGAACGAGGAACGGCGCGCGGGCTATCTTGCCCCACCTTCGCCCGCTCCTTTCCGGCCCGCGCAGGTCCCACCCATGATCAACCTCACGAAAGCGAAGGCTTCGGCGTCCGCCAAGGACACCCTGGTGCTGCTGAAGGACCCCGCCCGCCTGCGCGACCTGTCGCTGGAACGTAACGACCGCCAGTACCTCACCGAGCAGCTCAACGGCGACAGCGACACGGCCACCTGCGACATCAGCGGGCGTCTGGTGATCGTTCACCTTGTGAAGGCCGGCACGGCGAACGCCCAGTTGGAGAAGGCGCGCCGCGCAGGGAACGCCATGGTGCTCAAGCTCATCGGTGCTGAACGGGAGGAGGCGCAGCTCACCAGCTTACAGGACGACCCGGCCCTTACGCTGGCGCTCGCCGAGGGTGCGGTCCTGGGGGCCTACGAGTTCCGCAAGTACAAGACCACCGGCAAGAACGCCACCCTGAAGCGCATTGCCGTGGTAGCGCCTGAAGTGACGGCCAAGGCGCTGGATGAACTGCTGGACCTGTGCGCCGCCGTGCATGCCGCGCGCGACCTGGTGAACGAGCCGTACAGCTTCCTCACCGCCGTGCAGCTCGGCAAGGAGTTCTGGAACCTCTCGAAGAACGCGGGTTTCAAACTGCAGACCTTCGACAAGACGCGCATCGAGGCCCTCGGTATGGGCGGTCTGCTCGCGGTGAACAAGGGCAGCATCGACCCGCCCACCTTCAACGTGCTGGAGTGGAAGCCCAAGGGCGCGGTGAACAAGAAGCCCATCGTGCTGGTGGGGAAAGGTGTGGTGTACGACACGGGCGGCCTCAGCCTGAAGCCCACGGCCAACAGCATGGATTACATGAAGTGCGACATGGCGGGGGCCGCCGCCGTGGCCGGAGCCATCACGGCCGTGGCTGAACAGGAACTGCCCGTGCATGTCATCGGCCTGGTGCCCTCCACGGACAACCGCCCGGGCGAAGCGGCCTACGCGCCGGGCGACGTGATCCGCATGCACAGCGGCCTCACCGTGGAGAACATGAACAGCGACGCGGAGGGGCGCATCATCCTGGCCGATGCCCTCAGTTACGGCGAACAGTTCGAGGCCGAGTTGGTGATGAGCATCGCCACGCTCACCGGCGCGGCCGCCCGCGCCATCGGCACCTACGGCAGTGTGATCATGGGTACCGCCGGGGAGGACGCTTTCGCGAACCTGCAGGCCGCAGGTGAGCGCGTGTTCGAGCGCCTGGCCCCCATGCCCTTCTGGGAGGAGTACGGGGAGGAGATCAAGAGCGACGTGGCCGACATCAAGAACCTGGGCAGCGACCTGGCTGGCCAGATCACAGCGGGCAAATTCCTGGCGCGCTTCACCACGCGGCCGTACATCCACATCGACATCGCCGGCACGGCGTTCCTGCACAAGCGGGATCATTACCGTGTCAAGGGCGGCACCGGCGTCGGTGTGCGCCTGTTCTATGAATTCATCAAACGCCGCGCGGCGCTGAAATGAGCGAAACGAAAAGCCCGCGGGTGGGCATCAGTTGCGGCGACCTCAACGGCATCGGCCTGGAGGTGGTGCTGAAGGCCTTCGAGGACAACCGCATGCACCACGAGATCACGCCGGTGCTCTATTGCGGCGTGAAGGCCGTGAGCCATCACCGCAAGGCGCTGAAGCTGGACGAGGTGCAGTTCCACGGCGTGAAGAGCGTGAACGACATCGTGCCGCGCAAGTTCAACGTGGTGGACCTGTGGGAAGAGGACATCGCCATCGAATTCGGCAAGCCCAGCGGACAGCAAAGCAAGTACGCCATCATGAGCCTGGAGGCCGCCGCACAGGACCTGGGCCAGGGCAAGATCGACATGCTGGTGACCGCACCCATCGACAAGCACAGCATGCAACAGGCCGGCTTCCCCTTCCCCGGCCACACCGAATTCCTCGCGCACCTCGCGGGCAGCGACTCCCCCGTGCTCATGATCCTCGTGGGCACCGGGCTGCGGGTGGCGCTGGTCACCGGCCATGTGCCCATCAACCAGGTGGCTGAAGGAGTGACCACGGAGCGCATCCTCGGCAAGGCGCGCCTGTTCCACCGTTCGTTGCAGGCCGATTTCGGGATCAATTCGCCCCGCATCGCCGTGCTCGGCCTGAACCCGCACGCGGGCGACGGCGGCGCCATCGGCAACGAGGACAAGGAGCGCATCGCGCCCGCTGTACGCAAGCTGCAGGAGGAGGGCATCAATGCGATGGGGCCCTACCCCGCCGATGGTTTCTTCGGCAACGGCAGCTACGAGCACTTCGATGGCGTGCTGGCCATGTACCACGACCAGGGGCTCGCGCCCTTCAAAGCGCTCAGCTTCGGCCATGGCGTTAACTATACCGCCGGGCTGCCCATTGTGCGCACGTCGCCCGACCACGGCACGGGCATGGACATCGCCGGGAAGAACGAGGCCGACCCCGGCAGCTTCCGGCATGCCATCTGGCTCGGGCTGGACATCATCCAGGACCGCGAGCGGTGGAAGCGCATGAGCGCGAACCCGCTGCGCCCCCAGAAGAAGGAAAAGGGCGGCGAGTAGGCCCCCTCAGGCAGCGGAACGGGAGGCGCCCAACGTCCTGCACACAAACCCCGAAGCATGCGCTCATCCCCTCTCCACTCCATTCTCGCCTTCACGCTCGCGGGGCTCTCCTCCGAAGCCGCCGCACAGCAGATCGTCGGGTTCCAGATCACCGAGGCCTCGTGCGACACCCTGCACGCCGAGATCTCGGTATTCTTCCCCTTCGGTGCCGGGGACGCGTGCCCCGCGCTCAGCGGCACCAGCATCTGGCCCGGTGACGCCACGAACTTCATCAGCCTCTATTACGATATTTCCGGGGTCTGGCCACAGGTGGGCTGCACCGCCACCACCACCCTCGCCATCCCCCTGCCCGACGGCAATGTGATGGTCAACCTCGCCACGTTCAACATCAACGAGGGGGATACCTCCGTGCTCGTGGCGGACACCGTCCTCAACGTCTGCACCACCAGCATCCCCGTTGTTCCGTCGCCGCTCACCGGTTTCTGGGTACAGAACGATCTTCTCCAGTGGCCGCCCGCGCGCTTCCCGGACGGGTCACGGATCCGGATCGTTTCCAGCGGCGGGCAACTGGTGCGTTCAGCCATCACGAAGGCCGGGCAGTGCTGGCTGGGAGACCTGCCGCCTGGTATCTATACGGCCTGGTGCACGGGGAGCCGTGGGACCGCGTTCCGTTTCGCCCGGCGCTGAGGACCGCCTCGGCCAAGGGCCAGTCACTCCTTCACGAACCGGGGACCTGCCGAGCCATCGGCACTGCGGATGGCATACACCCCGGGGTTCAAGCCGGACACATCCACGACCGTGCCCGTGGCGCGCACCAGCACGGACAGGACGCTCCGGCCCGCCATGTCAACAACGAGCAGCGGCGTGCCGATCGGCAGATCGGATGCACGGACGGTCAACCGGTCCTGAACAGGATTGGGCGCCAGGTCAACCTGTAGGTCGTTGCTGATGGTGGGCACGGCCACCGGGAAATTGCCCAGTTTGAAGACCACGCCGCTCGTGTTGCAGACCCACGCGCCCTCCAGGTCGTTGTCGAGCGCGATGCCGCTGAGGTTGGATACACCCGATGGCAGCGGATGCTCCGCGACGAGATCGCCATCCGGCGTGAACTCGGCGATGGTGCTCTCATCGCTGCTCACCACGAACAGGTTCCCCGAGATGGGCGAGATATCGAGATCGCCGTAATCGACCTGGAAGGCCGGCATGGTGGAGAAGGTCTGGAGCGTGTCGCCCGTCGCCGCATCCACTTCGGCGATGCGGTTCGCCGGAAAGCCGCCGGGCACCTTGTCCTGCACCAGGAAAAAAGTACCGCGCTGCGGATGGTAGGAGCCGCCCACCACGTGGCTCACCCCGAATCCGGTGACCAATGTATCGATCACCTGGTTCGTCACCTCGTCGATGGCGTAGATCTCGGCCACGCCGGTTTCGCCGTTCACCAGCAACAGTTGACCCTGCGCGACGAAGGTGCCGTTCATCGTGAGGTCCACAGGGGTCATGTCGATGTCCACGTCGTTCGCTCCCTCACCGATGACGTCCGCCGAAGAGAGGAAGGTCCCATCCTCCGCATAGCGGTCGATCACGCTGGCCGAACAGCCGATCACCATGATCTCACCGTCCGGAGAATTGTAGGCGATGCCGCAGGTGCCGCCGGTATTGGAGGGATTGAACTGCGTGAGGATCGTCAGTTGTGCCGATACGGGCGACAGGCACAGTGCGGCAATGGCCAGGAGAGGGTAGCGTGTGATCATCGGGATGGCTTGTCCGTCAAAGCTAGGGCATCGCGACCGCGCAAGTCCCTCCCGATCTTGGGGGATGCACACCTACATAAAGCCCAGCTCCAGCTGCGCCGCCTCGCTCATCATCGTGCGGTCCCAGGGCGGCTCGAAGGTGATCTCCACCTTGGCGCTATTTACGCCCTGCACGCCGGCGACCTTCTGCTCCACTTCGCCGGGCAGCGTCCCCGCCACCGGGCATGCGGGGCTGGTCAGGGTCATCTTGATATACACGCTCGCATCGTCGTGGATCACCACGTCGTAGATCAGGCCCAGCTCGTAGATGTCCACGGGGATCTCCGGATCGTAGATCGCCTTGAGGGCATTGATGATGCTCTCCTCCAGTTGCTTCTTCTCGTCGGGGGTCATGACCGGGAGGAAATGCGGGTAGCTGGTCTATGGTCTATGGTCGTTGGCCATGCGACCCGGCATGCGCATGTCCAACGACCATAGACCTCGGACCATAGACCGGGTAATGACAAACTCCAAGTGCCTACCACAGTGCTCATGCCTGATCCGCATTTGCAGAGAACGCCAACGCATATCTCTTCATCTGATCGATCATCGCACTCAGTCCGTTGGCGCGGTTGGGGCTCAGGTGCGCGCGCAGACCAATCTGGTCGATGAACTCCGTGGACGCACTGAGGATCTCCTGCGGCGTGCGGTCGTTGAACACGCGCACCAGCAGTGCCACGATGCCCTTGGTGATCATGGCGTCGCTGTCGGCGGTGAAGTGCACGAGTCCGCCCTTTTCCTCAGCGTTCAGCCACACGCGAGCCTGACAGCCGCGCACGATGTTCTCTTCGGTCTTCTTCTCTGGCGCGATCAGCGGCAGGTCCTTGCCCAGCTCGATCAGGTGCTCGTAGCGGTCCTGCCAATCGCTGAAGAGGGCGAACTCGTCTACCACTTCTTGTTGGGCTTGGGCGATACTCATGATGGTGGTCATCGCAACATCTTCACGCCTTTTTTCACTCCAGCGACCAATGCATCCACTTCTGCGATCGTATTGAAACACGCGAAGCTCGCCCGGGTCGTTCCGCTCACGCCGAAGCGTTCCATCAGCGGTTGCGTGCAGTGGTGGCCCGTGCGCACGGCGATGCCCTGTTGGTCGAGCAGGGTGCCGAGGTCGTAGTGGTGCACGCCGTCGATCACGAAGCTGATCACACCTACTTTCTCGCTTGCGGTGCCGATGATGCGCAGGCCATCGATGGTGAGCATCTCCTTGGTGGCGTGTTCGAGTAGTACATGCTCGTGCTTCGCCATCGCTGACTTGTCGTAGTCCTCCATCCAGCGGATGGCCTCGCCCAGACCGATGATGCCCGCGATGTGGGGTGTGCCCGCTTCGAACTTGAAGGGCAGCTTCGCCCAGGTACTCTTCTCGAAGGTGACCGTGTCGATCATCTCGCCGCCGCCTTGCCAGGGGGGCATGCGTTCCAGCAGCACTTCGCGACCGTAGAGTACACCGGTGCCCGTTGGGCCGTAAGCCTTGTGCCCACTGAAGGCATAGAGGTCGCAGTCCAGGTCCTGCACGTTCACGTTGAGGTGCGCGATCGCTTGTGCACCATCCACCACCGTGACGATGCCGCGCTTCTTCGCTTTGGTGATCAGTTGCTTCGCCGGGTTGATCGTGCCGAGCGTGTTGCTCA
>Ga0073899_10006600_pt1 | contig 10021 bp, 11 predicted proteins | sample KloWWTmetaKNB5Ph_FD_88975 | JGI IMG/M metagenome (GOLD analysis project Ga0073899, IMG submission 88975) | Active sludge microbial communities from Klosterneuburg, Austria, studying microevolution and ecology of nitrifiers - Klosterneuburg... | ecosystem: Engineered > WWTP > Aerobic digester >...
AACAACTCATCGACCTCGCCGCCGCCCGCACCCAAGGCACCCGCCCCGCAGCCTGACCCACGCGGACATTTCACCTGAGGCAAGCGTCACCCCCACGCGGACAACTTGACATGAGGCAAGACGCACCGGGTCGACCGCAAGGCACCTGCCGCGGACGTCCCTAGAGGCCGCGAGCAGGCCGGGAGACGTCGTCGGTGGGGTCCCACTCGGGGCCGCCCAGGTCCCTCGACCGGGGGGACCGCTCGGTCCACGCGCCCGGGGCATCGGGTGCCGGATCGGCCGGGACCCACGACGGCGGACCGGTGCGACCGGCCGCCGGCCCCTCGTCGTCGCCCACGATCACCCGCACGGCCCTGCCGGGCGCGGGCCCGGACTCGGAGGCGGCCAGGGCCTCGGCCACGGGGTCGCCGGGGACGGGCGGGAGCAGGGCGCCGTCGGGCCGCACGGCCGGGAGCTGCGCCATGGGAGCCGGAGTCCAGCCGGCGCTGTGCTCGCCCACCGCGGTGGCAGCGGCGCCGGAGGCCGCGTCGCCGGCACGGCGCCACACCACGCCCGTGGCGGCTTCGGCCGCCCAGGTGGGTTGACGCGTCGGATCCGGTGGGACGGGGGTCTGCTCGGCGACCACGGGTGCGGGTGCGGCCGCCTCGGCTGCGGACGCGACGACGGCCCGGTAGCCGTGCCACAGCAGCCAGGCGAACAGGGCCTTGAACACCACCTCGGCGATGCCGCCGATCGACTCCAGCAGCCGGGAGAACCACCCCGCCGGGTCGATCAGCGCCCCGACCGTGAGCACGAGGCCGGCCGCGGCACCCAACGCCATGACGACGGCCGAGGTGAGGGTCAGCAGACGGGCTCGTCGGGTGACCGGGGCCACCATGAGGCAGGCCAGCACGAGCACCGTCAGGACCATCGCGTCGACCAGCCCGAACAGTCCCGTGGTGCCGCGCATCACCGTGGTGACCGGGGTCCGGCGCGCCTCGACGACGAACCTGACGACGGTCGCCCCGCTCTGGAACAGCACCACCAGCAGCGCGACGATGGCGGCCGGCTCCCGGAACCGCTTGAGCTGGTCGATCATGCGTACTCCGCCCCGGCCCGGGACTTCACGGCCTCCACCAGCTGCTTGATCTGTTCGGCGGCCGCCATCGGGCACACGAGCACCACGTTGCCGCTGCTGACCACGACGGTGTCGGTCAGTCCGACGACCGCGACGATCGTGCCGTCCGGGCCGCGGTTGACCACCAGGTTCCGCTCGCTGTCGAGCGTCACGACCGCGCCCTCGACGGCGTTGCCGTCCACCTGCGGCAGGTGGGGCGCCAGGGCGGGGAAGCCGCCCACGTCGTACCACTCGATGGGAAGTCTGACGGCCACCACGCGGGCCGACGAGCGTCCCTGGGAGACCGGCTCCATGATCGCGAAGTCGACCGAGTTCTTGGGGAGCGCGGGATAGATCTCGCCGAGCCGATCCGGGTGTTCCGCCAGGTCGGAGACTCCGCGCAGCGTCTCCGGCTGCAGCACGGCGAGCTGCTCGAGCAGCGTCGCGGCGCTCCAGACGAACATGCCCGAGTTCCACCAGTACTCGCCCGAGGCCACGTAGTCCTGAGCCGTCGCCAGGTCCGGCTTCTCGCGGAACTCCGTCACCGTGTAGGTCTCCGACAGCCCTTCGAGCCTGTCGCCGCGGTGGAGGTAGCCGAACCCCGTGTGCGGCGACGACGGCACGACCCCGAAGGTGACCAGGGCCGAAGGGTCGCGCTCGGCGGCCGTGAAGCCCTCCACCAGCGCCTGCCGGAAGGCGTCGACCGGCCTGATGATGTGGTCGGCCGTCAGCGTCGCGACCACGGCGTCCGGGTCGCGGCGCACGAGGACGGCGGCCGGCCAGGCCACCGCGTTGAGCGAGTCGCGGCCGACCGGCTCGCCGAGCAGGTTCTCCGCGGGAAGCTCCGGCAGGTCGCGAGCGATCTCGTCGAGGTAGCCGGCACCGGCGCAGACGAGGATCTGCGCGTCCGGGACGAGCCCGGCGATCCGCTCGTAGGAGATCCGCAGCAGCGACCGGTCGTCGATGAGGGTCAGCAGCTGTTTGGGCATCCCCCGCCGCGACAAGGGCCAGAGCCTCGTGCCGGCTCCACCGGCCATGATCACGACGTAGCGCATGGCCGTCAGCCTAATGTCGTTGCGTCCGGGTCCGGCTTCTGCACGTCGACCCGCTCGTCGGCGGCGATCCGCGCCACGTCGCCGGCGCCGGTGACCACGACCGCCGATCCCCCACCCAGCAGCGGCGCGACCAGGCCCGCCACGACGGCGAGCCGGGCGTCGGGCGCACGCACCAGCACCCGCCCGGGCTGCGGCTCGACGGCGGCCAGGGCACCGTACGTCCACTCCTCCCAGGCCGGGTCGTCGGCCAGGTGCGGGTGGCGCAGCGGCGCGTCGGGCTCGGCCAGCACCTCGGCGAAGTCGATCACCGGGGCGGGCGGACGCAGCGGGAGTCCGAGCGGATGCAGCGAGCAGGCCACCACCGAGAGCCCGCCCGGCGGCACGACAGCCCACGGATGGCCCGGACCCACCATCGCCACCTCGATGCCGGCTCCCGGCTCGCTGGTGACGTGGGCGCCCAGCTGCCACCCTGCCATCACCGCGATCAGGCCGACCCAGTGCCCCGGGCGCTCCGTCACCACCGGCACCGCCAGGCCGTCCCCAGGCGCCAGCCCGAGCCCGTCGAGCAGGTGGCAGGTCTTGTCGACCCAGTTCGCGAACGACACGGCCGACAGCTCCGTACGTTCCTGTCGGTCGAGGTCGTAATAGGTGAGCAGCGGCTGGGGTCCCCGGCGCCGGACCCGGGCGAGCAGAGCGTCGACGACGTCGGTCACGCGACGACGCTACCCCGCCTGGACGCGGGTGTGTCGCTCACGGTCACACCAGACCGGCGGCCCTGAGGGCGTGGGTCGACGCCTCGTCGATGGCCTGGCGGACCGCGTCGCCCAGCGCCGCAGGCGTCGTGGCGACCGCCCGCTGGTGGAAGCCGACCCGGCGAAGGCGGCCCGAGGCGGTCATCGTGACCCGGACCAGCCGGGTCGCGGAACTGCCCGTGACCCGTTCCAGCCGGTCGTCGGCGAGGTCGGCGGCCGGAGGTGGTGGGCACGACCAGGACGCCGCCTCGGCAGCCGCGGTGACGTAGGTCTCCAGCACCGACGCGGTGAGCCTGGTGGCAGTCGACTCGGCGATGCGGTCGGTGAAGGCGACGTGCAGGATGCGGCCGAGACAGTCGACGCGCACACTGCAGAGGTCGTCCGCGGCGCTCCGGCTGCTGCCCGGCACGAACGCGTCGTCGTCGCTGCCGGGATCGTCGACGGCCCGCGCCGGGCCGACCCAGTCGATCACGCCCGTCATCGGTCGGCCCGCCCGGGACGGTCGCGTCCGAGGCCGCGCAGGAAGCCGGCCCCCCAGCAGACGTGCATGACCATGAGCACCAGCGGCAGTCTCGCCCGGACTTCGGCGGGCATCGGCCGGCGCATGGTGACCGACCCGACGGTGACCGCGACGGCGTAGAGCACGGGGGCCAGCCACCCCAGCCGGAGCCACCGCCACGGGCCGGTCGGGGCGACCGCGCCCGCAAGCCCGAGCAGGGTCCCGCCCGCCAGACCGGCGACCACGGCCGGTGGGGCGAGGTAGCGCACGCTCGCGGTCTCGGGATAGCGCCGGATGACCTCGCGACGCCAGCGACCCGTCTCGTAGAACTGGCGCGTCAGAGCTTTCAGGTTCGACCGGGGGCGGTAGGTGACGCGGAGCGCGGGATTGAGCCACACGTGCTCGCCGCTGCGCCGGAGCCGGTGGTTCAGCTCCCAGTCCTGGGCGCGCCACATCGTCTCGTCGAACCCGCCGACCGCCTCGAGCGCGTCGCGGCGGAACACGCCCAGGAAGACGGTGGGGGCGGGGCCCTCGGGCGAGTCCTGCAGGTGGAACGACGCGTTCCCCAGCCCGATCCGGCTCGTGTAGGCGACGGCGACGGCCTGCTCGAAGGGCGAGGTGCCCTGGGCGTCCATCAGGCCGCCGACGTTGGCCGCCCCGGTGCGCTCGAGCGTCTCGACCGCGGTGGCGATGTAGCCGGGAGCAAGTTCCCCGTGCCCGTCCACGCGCACGAGGATGTCGTGGCGAGCCGCCCCGATGGCGATGTTGAGGCCCGCGGGGGTCCGTCCGGTGGGGTTGTCGACCACTCGCACCCGGGGGTCGGCCGCCGCCAGCCCGTCGGCGATCGCGCGGGTCCGGTCGGTACTGGGCCCCACCGACACCACCAGTTCCAGTTCACCGGGATAGTCCTGGGCCAGCACGCCTTCGACCGCGGCCCGCAGGTGACGCTCCTCGTTGCGAACCGGCATGACCGCGCTGACGGCCGGCCACGCGAGACTCGTCATGCGTCCTCCGAAGGTGCCGGCACCGCGCCGGTCGGTCACAAAGCGATCCGGACCAGACTAACGGCGGTCGCCCCCCGGGCGCACGCAACCTGTAACGCCCGTGTAGCGCCCCGGCTCCGCAGGGGATTCAGCGGGGCGGTGGAGGTCAGCGAGCCGCGCAGACCTCGGCGAGGTCGGCGGTGACGGCTTCGGTCGAGGGATCCGGCTCGGCCGGCGCCGCCGTCGTGGTCTTTGACGTCGCGGCCTTGGTGGGGGCCTTCGACGACGACTTCGCGGTGGCGGCAGACGGGGCCTGGCTGGTCTGCGCGGGCGCGGGGGCGGCACGGGTCGTGGCCCCCGGCTTGTCGAGCGCCTCGGAGGCCGCGATCTCGGCGGTGACCGTCTGCCGGATCAGCGGGTAGTTCGGGGTGCCCGGCGCGATCAGCGGGGGGGTGAACGAGACACTGGCCGTGTCGAGTCGCTTCGCCTTGAGGGCCAGGTCGGCGAGCCCGTTGATCTGCGACGACGGCACGTCGGTGACCAGGATCTGCCCCGTCGCGCCCGCGAGCTGACCGAACTTGGTCGCGACCGTCAGCGGGTCGAGCTGGTTGAGCATGGCGCTCATCACGCACTTCTGCCGCTGCATGCGTTCGTAGTCGGTGGAGCCGAAGCGGGAGCGCGCGAACCAGAGGGCGTGGTAGCCGTCGAGCTGCTGGTTCTTGCCCGGTTCGATGTAGCCGTACACCTTCGACCCGCCGCCGCCGATCGGCACCCGCTTGTTCACGTCGACGCGGATGCCCCCGACGGCGTCGACCAGCTCGACGAAGCCCCACAGGTCCACCATGGCGTAGTAGTTGATCTTGAGCCCGAGGATCTCCTCGACGGCCTCCTTGGTGGCCTGCACGCCGGGCAGCTTCACCCCCGGGTAGAGGTCCTTGTGCTCGACGCCGAGCCCGTACACAGCGTTGAGCAGACACTCGTGGGTGGGGCAGCCGTAGCCCTTGGGGTAGAGCTTCTTCAGGGGGGACGAGTCGGGGAAGGGCACGTCCTCAAGGTTGCGCGGCAGGCCGAACAGCACCGTCCGGCCGGTGGTGGCATGCACCGACGCCACCATCACGGTGTCGGCCCGCAGCCCCTCACGCCCCTGATCGGCATCGCCCCCGATCAGCAGCACGTTGATGCGACCGGCGTTCGCTCTCGAGTCACCACCACCCGCGAACACGCTCGAGACGAGGTTGCCCGACGATCTCATCGCCGCCGAGACCGTCCAGGTACCGAAGACCAGCGCGCCCACGAGCAGGGCCGAGACGGCGCTGAAGACTGCCCCTCGCACGGCTCCCATCGCGGCGGGTCGCGCCGCCCACCAGGTGTCGGCCACGAGGAACGCCCAGAACAGGCCGAGCGCCAGCACGACGAACGACCCCAGCCACAGCACCCAGCCCGTCGTCAGGAGGGTCACCAGCACGGTACGGGCGGCGAACGCCAGCACGACCGCCAGCAGGGCAAGTCCCACGAGGGTGAGCCACACCCGGAGCCCCAGCCGCCCGAGACGACGGTTGCCGGCGGCGACCTGGGCAGACCCCGGGACGACCAGCGACATGGCGAGCATCGTCAGTCCGCGGCGCAGTTTGACGGCCCGGCTGCGAGTCTCCGACGACACGTTCGTCGGGGCCGTGGTCGCGGCGGTGGCCAACAGGACTCCTCGGGGCTGCTCGAGGCCCTCGTGTCGGGGCACGGGGCCGGTCCGGTGAGCCCAGTATGGCGTGACCTCCCCAGCCGCCCAACGTGCCACGCGGTCGGGACGGTCGCGACGACGCTCAGCCGAGGGCGGCCCGCACCTTCTCGCCCTTGGCACGGGCGGCGTCGCGGAGGTCCGACTGGAACGCCATCATGCGCTCCAGCAGGGCCGGGTCGCCCGCGGCCAGGATCCGGACAGCGAGGAGTCCCGCGTTGCGGGCGTTGCCGATCGCCACGGTCGCCACCGGCACCCCGGCCGGCATCTGGACGATCGACAGCAGCGAGTCCATGCCGTCGAGGTAGGTCAGGGGTACCGGGACGCCGATCACCGGCAGCGGGGTGAGCGCTGCCAGCATGCCGGGGAGGTGCGCGGCGCCGCCCGCCCCGGCGACGACGACCTTGAGACCCCGCGTGTGAGCCTCCCGCCCGTAGCGAACCATCTCGTCGGGCATGCGGTGCGCCGAGACGACGTCGGCCTCGAACGCCACGCCGAACTCCTCGCACGCCGTGGCTGCCGCCCGCATCGTCGGCCAGTCCGAGTCCGACCCCATCACGATTCCCACGAGAGCGCTCACGCGTCTCCTCCCCTCAGGTAGGCGGCCCCGTCGCGGGCCCGCCGCCGGACGTCGTCCAGATCGTCACCGTAGGCGGTGACGTGACCGACCTTGCGGCCGGGGACGACCGACTTGCCGTAGAGCTGCACCCGCAGCGACGGGTCGCGCGCGAGCACCTCGTCGAGGCCGGCGACGAGATCGGTGCGCGCGCCGCCCAGCACGTTGTGCATGACGGTCCAGGGCGCCCGGGCCCCGGGGAGGCCGAGCGGAAGGTCGCAGACGGCCCGCAGATGGTTCTCGAACTGCGAGGTGTGGGCGCCGTCGATCGTCCAGTGACCCGTGTTGTGGGGCCGCATCGCGAGCTCGTTGACGACGACGTGGCCGTCGGGGTGCTCTATCAGCTCGACCGTGAGGATGCCGGTCACGTCGAGCTCCGCCGCGATCTCGAGCGCCAGTCGCTGGCAGGCCACCGCCTGCGCCTCCGACAGCCCGGGTGCCGGCGTGGTGGTCTCGACGCAGACCCCGTCCAGCTGCACCGACTCCGAGACGGGGTAGGCGACGGCCTGACCGTGCGGCGACCGGGCCACGATCGCCGACAGCTCCCGCACGAACGGGACGTACTCCTCGGCGATGATCTGAACCCCGGCATGGCCGGCCCCCTTGGCCTCGGTCGGGCCCTGGCCGCGGGTGAGCGCCTCGAAGGGCGCGACGCACCCGGCGGCGTCCTCGACCTTCCACACGCCCTTGCCGTCGTAGCCACCACGGCTGGTCTTGGCGATCACCGGCCAGCCGACCTCGTCGCCGAACGCGGCCAGCGCGGACGGCGACCCGACCACCCGGTAGGCAGGGACGTTCGCACCGTGGACCGCCAACCGCTGCCGCATCACGGCCTTGTCCTGGGCGTGCACGAGCGCCGCGGGTCCCGGCCGTACCGTCGCGCCGCCGGCCACCAGCGACTCCAGAATCGAGGTGGGGACGTGTTCGTGGTCGAACGTGACCACGTCGACCCGCGCCGCGAAGGCGGCCAGCGTCGCGAGGTCGGTGTAGTCGCCCACGACGACGTCGTGCACCACCTGTGCCGCGGAGACGTCCGGACCCTCGGCGAGCAGCACCACTCGCAGGCCGAGCCCCACCGAGGCGGCGTGCATCATCCGGGCCAGCTGCCCGCCACCCACGATGCCCACGGTCGTCACGGGTGGCACCCTATCCGCACGACGACCGGGCACCGACGCCCGCCCGGACCGCGGCACCCTGCCATGATGCTGACATGACCGCACACATCCTCGCCGCCGGTGGCGGAGGGTTCTCCGTCTCGCCGATGGGGCAGCCGACCGCTCTCGACCGCTACGCGCTGGAGCTCTCGGGCGCCCGGTCCCCCCGCGTCTGCTTCGCTCCCACCGCGTCGGCCGACGACCCGACCTACGTCAAGCGGTTCCTGGTCGCCTACGGCACCCTGGGCATCCGACCGCAGGTGCTCACGCTGTGGGAGGACGCGCGGCACTCGATCGAGCGCCTGGCCGAGGCCGACGTGGTCGTCGTGGGCGGCGGGTCCACGGTCAACCTGATGGCCCTGTGGACGGCCCACGGCGTGCACCGGGCGATCGCCAAGCTCGCCCACGAGGACGGCAAGGTGCTGCTCGGCGTGTCCGCGGGAGCCTGCGCATGGCACGAGGCGTGCATCACCGACTCCTTCGGCGGTGCCGACCCCTGGCGCGGTGGGGTGGGTCTGGTCACCGGCTCGTTCTGTCCCCACTACGACAGCGAGTCCGATCGTGCCCCCGCCTACGTCAAGGCGGTGTCGTCGGGCGCGATCCCGGGCGGGTACGCCGCCGACGACGGGGCCGCGGTGCACTACGTCGACGGGGAGCCCACGGAGTTCCTGACCGAGACCCCGGGCGCCCGGGTCTACCGGGTCGCCCAGTCGATCGAGCCGGGCACCTCCGGCATCCTGGTCGAGCCGCAGCGGATGACCGCCATCTGATCCCTGGCCCTCCCGTGGCGGGTGTCCGGGCGGGTCAGCGCGGCTTGAAGATCAGGGTGCGCTGCACGACGAAGTTGACCGACGTGGCCACCCCCTGCGCCACGACGAAGGCGCCGACCTGAGCGGCCCGCAGCCCGAACGAGCGCTCCAGGGGCGGGTAGAGCAGCGCGAAGAGGCCCACCTGGAGCACGAACGTGGTGGCGTACAGGGCGACGACGGCCGCGAACGCACGCTTCGAGCCGTCGGCCCGGAACGTCCAGCGGCGGTTGATCAGGTAGGCCGTGGTGGTGCCGGCGACGAACGACAGCGCTTTCGCGACGGCATGGGTCAGGCCCAGCGACATCCCCACGACCAGCAGGCCGAAGTCGACCAGCGCCGACAGCCCGCCCGTCAGCACGAACCGCACCAGCTGCCCGCGGAGCGGCGGCTGGGCCGGCATCAGGTGGCGGCGCGCCGGTCGCGCCCGTCGCGCCCGTCGCTGTCGGAGAACAACAGCTCGGTCATCGTGAGGTGCACACGCTCGACGTCGGGGATGTCGACCAGGGTCAACGGCTCCTCGGCGGCCGTCGTCATGGTCAACGAACCGCAGCCCAGCAGGCGGTCGGTGAACGACCGCTCGTAGGTCACGTTGGTGATGCGGACGAGCGGCAGGTCGTGGCCCCGGGTGGTGAGGATCCCGGACCGCGTGATGAGGCGCCGGGTGGTGATCGTGTAGGTGGTCGTCAGCCACTGGGAGAAGGGCGCCACACACCACGCCAGGAAGGCGAGCAGCGCGACCACCACGATGGCGAGCGTGCCCCAGGGCCGCACCCGGTCGGGCATCAACGGACGTCCCAGGGCCAGACCGGCGCCCGTGGCGAAGCAGAGCAGCACGAAGAGCACCGCCGGCCACAGCACGTGCTTCCAGTGGGTGCGCGTCTCGACGACGATGCGCTCGCCCTCGCCGAGGAGCTTCTTCGACAGTGCCATGGTGACAGTGTGACGCACCGCGGCGGCAGCTCGGCCCGCCACTTGCCCGGACGTCGCGCAGACGGCGAGGGCGGGCACTACTCTGCTCCCCGGACACCCACCCCGTCCCCCTCTGCCCGACGACGAGCAGCGGAGCCCTGACAAGGAGCAGCATGACCATCCCGCTACACGACGACCCGGAACGGCACCTGCCGCCCCATCACGCCCCCCTGCCCGAGCTCGGCGAGATCGCGCCGGCGACGATCAGCCAGGCGACCTTCCTCGAGGTGCAGGGCAACGTCACCATCGGCATGCTGATGGGGCTGGCCCAGTTCGTCACCACGTTCGTCATCACGTGGCTCTACATCCGTCACGCGAACCGGAATCTCGACCCCATCGCGGCGTCGCTGCGTGCG
>Ga0073899_10006601_pt1 | contig 10020 bp, 11 predicted proteins | sample KloWWTmetaKNB5Ph_FD_88975 | JGI IMG/M metagenome (GOLD analysis project Ga0073899, IMG submission 88975) | Active sludge microbial communities from Klosterneuburg, Austria, studying microevolution and ecology of nitrifiers - Klosterneuburg... | ecosystem: Engineered > WWTP > Aerobic digester >...
GCAGGCTTTTGCATCAAGCTTCTGCTGATTGGCTGGGCCTTTCGAGCCATTTCACCAACGTTGCATACAAAAGTTCCGGATCAACCGGTTTGGGAATATGGTCGTCCATGCCGGCGCGCAGGCAGAGCTTGCGGTCTTCATCAAAGGCATTGGCGGTCATCGCCAGAATCGGCGTAGTCGGATTCAAAGAAGCGGCGCGAATGGCTTTCGTCGCCTCCACACCATTGAGAGTCGGCATTTGCATGTCCATCAGGATCAGGGCGTAGCGTTTCTGGCACGCCATTTCCAGTGCCTGCTGTCCATCCTCGGCGACGTCGACGGCAAGTCCGACATTCGCCAACAATGCCAGGGAGATTTCCTGATTGATCGGTTCGTCCTCCGCCAGAAGAATGCGGGTGCCTGCATAATTCTGGCATAGGTGTTCTTCGGCTGATTTCTGCGGGCTAATCTGCATCGGCAGTGCATCGCCACGGACCTGACGCTTGAGTTGGACATTGAACCAGAAAGTACTTCCGACACCTGGGGTGCTTTCAACACCGATCTCACCTCCCATCTGTTGCGCCAGTCGCTTGCTGATCGCCAAGCCCAGTCCGGTGCCGCCGTATTTCCGGGTCATTCCGATGTCACCCTGCTCGAAGGACAGGAACAGTCGATCCAGTGCCTCAGGGCTGATGCCGATACCGGTATCCACGATTTCAAAATGCAGTCGCACGGCTTCCGTGGAAGTCTCGAGTTGTCGGGTGCTCAGGGTGATGCACCCGCGGTCTGTAAATTTGATGGCGTTGCTTGAAAGGTTTACCAGGATTTGTCCGAGGCGCAGCGGGTCGCCCACCAGCCGCATATGCAGGAGTTCATCCGGTACGTTTACTTCAAACGTCAAACCTTTCTCCGCGGCGATGTGGGCATGTACGCTGGAGAGACTTTCGATGATATCGGCGATTTGCATGGGAAGTTCGTCAAGATCCATGCGCTGGGCTTCGATCTTGGAAAGATCGAGAATGTCGTTGAGGATGGCCAGAAGATTTTTGGCAGCGCCTTTGGCTTTGTCGAGTTGATCGACTCCCTTGGGATCGATCATGCGTCGCCTGGCGAGTTCCAGCATGCCCATGATGCCGTTCATCGGTGTCCGAAGTTCGTGGCTCATGTTGGCAAGGAAGCTGCTCTTGGCCCGGTTGGAACTTTCGGCCAGTTCCTTGGCTACTGACAGTTCACGGCGTTGCCGTGCTTTCTGCATGAGCAAGCGGTTGAAGGTATCCACCAGCATTTTGGCCTCTCCGGTGGCATTGACCTGGATCGATTCAGGGACGTCCTCGTCCAGGTCGCGCAGCTTGTTTACAGAATCGATGACATCCAGCAAGGGCTGGATGACGTAGCGGGTGAGCGCCCAGTAGAGAAGAGCCAAACCAAGGACGATGAACAATCCACCCACCCCAAGTACTCTCGAGACAAAGTTCGCCAGGCGGCGATCGAGATTTTCTTGCGAGGAGCCAATCACTACCGCACCAACGGCTTGGCCCGTCGCGTCGACCACTGGCTTGAGCGTGGCGAAAAAATCCTGCCCCTGGATTTTGAAGGTGAATTGCTGCTCGCTGGTCGTGCTGATCGCGGCCTGGGCAGACGGCAGGTCGGGCAGGCGTTTGCTGGCAACGCCGGACGAATTCTGGAACAGCACCCGGCCATTGGCTGAATATACGGCAACGATCTCCAGATCCTCATGGCTGCTGACCGCGCCGTTGCATTGGTCGTCAAAACCGATGATCTCATCGGCACGTAATCCCAATGCCAGAATGCGTTCAAGTTGGGTAGCCATCTCATGCGAGACGGCGACACTACGTTCGGTTACAGCCTTGCCATAGGCTTGGGAAAAGGTATGAGCTGCCGTCAGCAGTACAGCAAGCACTGTCAGAACAAGCGCGCTGCAAGCGATCAATAGCACCTTGGCGCGTAGCCCCTGCGTCATTTCGCATTCCAGTCAAAGCGGGTAATGACCTGCGTGGACAGGAGCAAATCGCTGTGCACGCGGATGCCAAGCTTATTGGCCCGGGCGAGGTTGATCACCGGGGTTCCCTTGGTGGTGGTCTGGATGGGTAGTTCACGAGGTGATTTTCGATCGACCAGAACCTGTCTTGCCAGTCGCCCGGCAGCCAAGCCTTGTTCGCGTTCAGAGACGGTAACCGCCAGCAGCGTCCCGTGATAAACCCGGTCAATCCAGAAACTGAGATCAGGCAGCGTGGAGTTTTCTGCTGTCCACCGCAGCACATCCTGAAACGGTACGTTCTTGCCTGCTGCATCCTTGAAATTGAAGATGCCAATCAGCGCAATCGCATCCGCCATCTCCGGGTAAGCAGCCATGCGCTGCTTGAACTCGTGGAATGTCCGGACGGTTTCCCAAGCCACAATGCTGACATCAGGTGGCAGCTTCGCCATCTTCATTCGCTCGACGACCGGTCCCCACATTGCCGCATTGTCGAGCACCACCACCATCCGTTTCATGCCAGGTACAACACGCTTGAGCAACGTTACGGATTCTGAAAAATGCTCGTGTTCGACGACACCGGTCACGTTGTCGGCTTTGTCGAAACCGTATTGTTCGGGCGCATTGTTCACGCCGCTGAATACCTGGACAATCGGTGTGTTCAGATAATGACGGGTAACGAGTTCCTGGGCGTCGTCGTCTGTGGTGTAGATCAGGTGTGGCGCCCATTGCTCGATGAGTGCACGGGCCGCCGCGCCGCGCCGCGCTCTGCTTTCTGCCTGGCCTCAGAATGGCGCTTGGTGTCCAATTCGAATACCTTGAATTCGGCCTTGATACCCCCAAGCCCAGTCTTAAATCCCTCCAGTTGGCCTTCAGTCCAGCGCCATGGCGTGTGGTAGCTCATGACATGGAGGATGCGGGTCGGCGGTGTATCGGTCTGTGGCGCCAACTCAGCCGATGCCGGTGACGAAAGGGTCAGAAAGATTGCGCCAAGAAAAATGGACGCTGAAAACAGGACCCTCATGTCGCCTATCTTGTTCATCTCGTCGAATCCCCCGGTCGATTTTTATCGATTATAGATCCAGGAAAGACCATGCGGTCACCACGCCTAAGGCTGGTTAGCCCCCGGGAAAAACTGTCAGAGTATTCAGATGCCCGTAAAAAAGCCGGGGAGGCCCGGCTGTCGATGACAATGATGCGCTTAATGCCTTGGCTGGATTGCCTGATGACTGGCGTTCAGCATTTGTACGCTGGCTTCTTCACTGATGCCGCTGGATTCTGTGAAATAGGTGTCTAACGGACACTTGTGGCCGGGTGGGCAATCATGCTCGTGAGCACATTCGGCCTGGGTTTCGTCGGTCATGACGAGTGTATGAAAATCCTCGCAACGAGCGAGTGGAGCGTCGAAGATGGACATCGGAGTCTCCCTGATAGTTAGCTACATGGTCAGTCTAGTCCTGAAGCGTTCAATTGGCTATCACCAATAATTGATCTCGATCAAAGGGTGAGATGTGGCAAAAACCAGCCGGCCGCGGGTTTGGCGGGGTCTTCGCCGATATCGATGATCTGCATCTCGTGAGTGCAGGCAAGACGCGAGGCGGCGCGCTGCCAGGCGGCATTCCCGGCCAGATCGTCAGCGTTGAAGATCATCAGCAGCGGTGCGATGAGCAGGTCGAGCGCCTGCCCGCCGGCTCGGTCGATCAGGCCGCCATGGCAGGCCACGGCCATGACCTGTGTGTCGCGCTGGGCGGCGGCACGAATGGCAGCCGGGGCGACATCGCCGGTGGTGAAAATGGCCAGCGGAAGTTTCTCCATGTCGCCGTCGATGCGGATCATGTCGAGGATGTCGATCAGGCGCTGGGTGAGCCGTGGGACATTTTGCGTCGCATCGGAATACTGCATCTCCTGGGCCGTCAGCAGTTCCATGGTGAAGGTGGCGAAACCGAATTCGCCGAAGCAGGATGAGATGGCGACATCCTGCGCGGCGTGATGGGCGCGGGCGACGAGGATCAGGCCACGCGGCTCCTCGGGCAGTTCAAGCTGGCCGTGTAGCGAGCCATGGGGCGTTTGCTGGGTGATGTAGCGGTTCATTTTGAGAGACGGACGGGGATGCGTTTGGGGCCGAAGGCTTGGCCGGCATGACCGAGCATCTTGCCGAAGCGGCCGGCAATCGCGGTCTGGCAGTGTGGGCAATGGCCTTCGGGGGTCAGGTCGTAGCGATGAATATCGTACCAGTCGCGGATGATCAGCGCGGCTTTGCAGTGGGGGCAGAAGGTTGTGCCGCCTTCGGGGTCATGGACATTGCCCGTAAAAACGTGATGCAGGCCGGCGTCGATGGCGATGCGGCGCGCCTGTACGAGCGTGGCGGGCGGCGTCGGCGGGGTGTCGCCCATTTTCCAGTCCGGGTGAAAGGCGGAAAAATGCAGCGGGACATCCGGACCGAGTTCGCGGGCGACCCAGTTGGCCAGTTCCTTGATCTCCTGCGCGCTGTCGTTCTGGCCGGGGATGAGCAGGGTGGTGATCTCCAGCCAGCAGTCGGTTTCGTGGTGAATGATGGCCAGCGTGTCGAGGACCGGTTGCAGATGGCCGACGCAGAGCTTGTGGTAAAAACTTTCCGTGAAGGCCTTGAGATCGACGTTGGCTGCATCCATGACGGCGAAGAAGTCGCGGGCCGGCGCCGGGTGAATGTAGCCGGCGGTCACCGCCACGTTGCGGATGCCCTGCTCGCGGCAGGCCTGCGCGGTATCGATGGCGTATTCGGCAAAGACCACTGGGTCGTTGTAGGTGTAGGCCACGCTGTCGGCCCCGTGTTGTCGGGCAGCCAAGGCAATGGCCTGGGGGCTGGCGCTGTCCATCAGGCGGTCCATGTCCTTCGATTTGGAGATATCCCAGTTCTGGCAAAACTTGCAGGCAAGGTTGCAGCCGGCCGTGCCGAAGGACAGGATGCTGCTGCCCGGATAAAAGTGGTTGAGCGGCTTTTTCTCGATGGGGTCGATGCAGAAGCCGGAGGAGCGGCCATAGGTCGTCAGTTGCATGGCGCCATCGACCATCTGCCGGACGAAGCAGGCGCCGCGCTGGCCTTCGTGCAGCTGGCAGTCGCGCGGACAGAGATCGCACTGGACCCGGCCATCGGGCAAGGCGTGCCACCAGCGGCCGGGGAAAAGTGACTCGGCGGCGCTCATGGTGCAGCCTCCTTCCACTTTTTGACCCCGTAACGTTCGAGGCGGACATCCGGGCCCCAATAGCTGGCTGGCAGCCCGGCCTTCTGCTTGAGGTGGGCCATGAAGTTGGCCGGGTCGGGCAACTGCTCCCAGACCTGGGGCAGGAAGGTCGAGCGCCGCTGGCCGGCGGTAAATATGACGCCGTCGATTTGCGGACGCAACTGGGCCAGGGCATCGGCCTCGCTGGTGAATGAGATCGGTTCCGACGGCGTCAGCAGCGAGACTTCGACGCGGGTGATGGGTAGCTCACTGGCTGTCAGTGGCTTGAAGCGCGGGTCGCGAAAGGCGGCGGCGCGGGCGTTTTGTGCCACATCCTCGGCCAGCGGCCGCCAGGCTTCGAGGCTGCCGATGCAACCGCGCAATTCGCCACGCTGGGTCAGGGTCACGAAGGTGGCACCCATGGCGTGCAGGGCTGGAAAATCTTCCGGACCGATGCTGACGCTGCCCAGCTGGCTGGCGATGGCATGGCGGGCCAGACTCAGTAGCGCGCTGCCGAGATCAGTCATGGCCGGCGCTTTCAGTGAAGGAAAAACTCGCGTAACCAACGACGCGGCTCTTGTCGCCGGCCGTGTCGCCCGAATTGCACAGGCTGAGCAAGGTCGGGGTCAGGCCACGGCGCTTGGCAGCACAGAGCAAACCGTTGATCGGGTAGGCGCCGCAAGCCTGTTCGGGGTGGATATGCTGATCGAATTGCAGTATGTGCCGGCAGGTGTTGCCATCGACCTGCTGTGCCGTGGCGTAGGACAGGAAGTGCGAGAGGTCGGAACTGACGACGATCAGCGTTTCCGGACCGCCCCACAGGCGGTCGAGCACCTCGGCGATAGCCTCGGGCGCGGCATGGCCGACGGCCAGCGGTAGCAGGGTGAAGTCGGGAAGCACCCGCTGGAGGAAAGGCAGATGTACCTCCAGTGAGTGCTCAAGGGCATGGACCTTGTCGCTGAAGACAATCTGCGGCAAGTCGGCGATGGCAGCACTGGCCGGCGCATCGATGCTGATTGTGCCCAGCGGAGTGGCAAAGGCCCGGGCTTCCGGCAGCGCGATGCCGTCGACGGCGACCCGGTGCGTCGGGCCGAGCAGGATGACGCGGCGGATGGTCGCGGCCCACGGAGCCAGAGTGGCGTAGGCCGTGGCTGCGGTTGAGCCGGAATAGACATAGCCGGCGTGTGGCACGATCAGCGCCTTGGGCTGCATGCTTGTAGCTGCCCCGGCACCGGCCAGTAGCTGATCGACCGTCGCCGCCAGGGTGGCCGGGTTCGCCGGGTAGAAGCTGCCGGCAACGGCGGGCGGACGGGTGTGGGTCATGGCGTCACCTCAAACCAGTAGTAATCCAGCCGCCATGCCGCCGCCGATGGCGAGCAGGCCGGGCAGGGCGTGACGGGCCAGTTTCGCTCCGCCGATACTGAGGACCAGACCGATCTTGAAAACCAGGTTGGCCATCAGGGCCAGTGTCACGGCAATAACGGCATCGCCACCGAGCAGTTTTTGCAGGTTGAACATGCGCAGGCTGGAGAGCACGCTGGCGTCGGCATCGGTCAGGCCGGAGGCCAGGGCGACGATGAAGACACCGCTGCTGCCAGCGATGTCCTGTAGCCAGGCCGAAGCGAGGAGGACGATGGCGTAGAGCAGGCCGAAGGAAATGGCCGTGCGCAACTCGGTCGGATTCTTGACTTCCGGCATCGGCAGCGGCCCGGCTGCGCTCAGCACCTTCCAGCCATACAGGGACATCGCCACCCCCGGCACAATGCCGCAGGCGAAAACAATCGCAATCGGTGTTGCCAGACCCGGCGCAAGCAGGCTGGAAACGATGCCGATGCGGATCATGACCATGATGTTGGCGATCAGGATGACGATGGCCGACATGGGGATCAGGTGGTCATGGTCGCGGGCGTGGCGCGAGAACATCATGGTCGTTGCCGTCGACGAGGCCAGCCCGCCGAAAATGCCGAGCAGTGCCGCCCCGTGCCTGGCGCCGACAATACGCAGGGCGAGGTAGCCGGCCAGCGCCAGCCCGGAGATGAGCACCACCATGTACCAGACCTGTCGGGGATTGATGGCGTTGTACGGCCCGAAGTCCTCGCTCGGCAGAATGGGCAGGATGACCAGCGAGAGCACGGCGAATTGCAGGATGGAGTTGATGTCCTTGGGTGTCGTCCGCTCGCTGAACTGGCGCAGCTCCGCCTTGAAATAGAGGAGTACGGTGGTGGTGATGCCCAGCATCACGGCCAGTGTCGAATAGCCGAACCAGACGGCGGCGCCGAGGCCATAGGTGATGATGATGGCGGCTTCGGAGGTGAAGCCGCGATATTGTTCTTCCTGCTGGGCTGAGAAATTCGAAGCCACCATGCTGCCGGCGATCACCACCAGGCCGGCGACCAGCAGCCAGGGACCGCCGGTTTTCTCGCCAAGTAACGCAAACAGGCAGCCGAGCATGGCGACTAGCGCGTAGGTACGCAGGCCGGCCGAGGCATCCGGGCGCCGTTCGCGCTCCATGCCGATGAGCAGGCCGATACCCAGTGTGGTGGCAAAGGCTTCAACCGGAGCAGCCAGTTCAGGAGCGACGAAACTCATGCGATCCCTCTTTTCTGATCGTTATTCAGTAAAATTAAGCCATGCCACGCCATTACGCAATCGTTCCCGCTGCCGGCAGCGGTTCCCGCTTCGGTAGCGAGAAGCCGAAACAGTATCTCGACCTCCTCGGTCGCCCGCTGATTTTCCATACCTTGAAGGCTTTGACCGCTTGCCCGGACATCGAACGGGTATGGGTCGTGCTGGCCCCGGACGATCCGTGGTGGCCGCGTTTCGACTGGAGCGAACTCGGCGCCAAGCTCGAAACCGTGCGCTGTGGTGGCGCGACGCGAGCCGAGAGCGTACGCAATGGATTGCGTGCTGCATCGACCGTGGCGGCCGACGACGACTGGATACTCGTGCATGACGCAGCGCGCCCCTGCCTGTCGGCGGCCATGCTCGATGCCCTGTTTGCCGAGCTGGCCGATGACCCGGTCGGCGGCCTGCTCGCCGTGCCTGTCGCCGACACCCTGAAGCGGGCCGATGCCGGCCAGCGCGTCGCCGCCACCGAGCCGCGCGACGGCCTGTGGCAGGCGCAGACGCCGCAAATGTTCCGCTATGCCCGGCTCGATCAGGCCTTCAAGACCGACATGGCCGTCACCGACGAAGCCGGCGCCATCGAGGCAATGGGCCTCAAGCCGAAGCTGGTGCGGGCTGATTCGACCAATCTGAAAGTCACCTATCCGGCCGATCTGGCGCTGGCGGCAATGATACTGAGGGCACGCAAATGAATTTCCGCGTCGGGCAGGGCTACGATGTGCACAAGCTGGTCGAGGGCCGCAAGCTGATCCTCGGCGGCGTTGAAATTCCCCATGCCACGGGTTTGCTCGGTCACTCCGATGCCGACGCGCTGCTCCATGCGATTACCGATGCTCTGCTTGGCGCCGTGGCGCTGGGCGACATCGGGCGCCATTTTCCCGACACCGATCCGCGCTACAAGGGCGCCGACAGCCGCGTCCTCCTGCGCGCCGCCGTGGCCTTGCTGGCCGAGCGCGGCTGGCGGGCTGTCAATGTCGATGCGACCATCATCGCCCAGCAACCGAAGCTCGCACCCCATGCTGCGGCGATGGTCGCCAACGTCGCAGTCGACCTTGGGCTTCCGGTCGATTGCGTCAATATCAAGGGCAAGACCAACGAACGGCTTGGCTATCTCGGTCGGGAGGAAGCGATTGAGGCGCAGGCGGTGGTGCTGGTGGAGCGGGTTGGGTGAAGGCCAAACCAGATCAAGCCAAATGTCCCTGAACGCTATCGTCATGTTTGCTCCGTTGGGTGAGCAGGAGAAAATCAGTCATGGATCTCGATGAAGAGATTCGTCAGCGAAACCGGCGTTATCTTCAATTCGCACTGATCCTTCTGGCGAGCGGGTACCTTGCTCTGGCTTCATACCTCGGGCTGGTATGGGCGACAGTCTGGATGTCTCCGGTGTTTGGCAGCTTGCTGGCTTACTGGCTGGTCCAGCACTGGGCTGGAAAGTCCTTTCGGTGGCTCAGAAAACGAGCATATGCCGGCACTGACGGCATCTATCACGCCTACGATGATCTCCAGGTCCGTGTGCGCTGGAACGGGGCTTTCTGCGAAGTGGCCATGGTCGATGTGCTAAATGTCCTACGCATTCCGAAAGACGAACAGCGCAAGATAATCCGCCGCCTTGCCCTCCGGTATCCAGGCGAGGTGTATCAATGCGCCCAGAAGGAATGGTGGTTCGCTGACGCGGCCCTGCTGGACTGGCTGGCCGACAAGGGGCAAAACCTGCATCAGCACGTCTTGCGCTTCAGGCGATGGTTCGAGAGGGAAACCTTCCCGGCGCTGCGGAGAAAAGTAGAACTGGGGCAGGTGCCGGTCGGGAGTCGCTGACCACTTTATGCGTATTCCCTACCCATCTAATTTGACTGCCGTAGTGATCGCAGCTTTCGGCCATGAGCTGCCGGTCGAGGTCGCCTTTCAGTTTGAATTACCAAGGCCTCAACTACCCCAGCTAAACGACCGGTTTACGGCAAGTAAGTGGCCGGCGTCTCGGCCTCAACTCGGCCAACAATCGACCTCAGGCCACACATTTTGAGTATGGCCATGATGGCTGATTTCAGCCGGTGCCGGAAATTGGCTATCTATGCTGGCGTTTCCCCGTCAGTTCATCAGCTAGTATTGGCGCCTTTTGACAAAGTCCGCCTGCTACGAATCAGCTCAATCTATTTTCATAAACGATGCCAAATCTCTTGGGAATTAAATTGCTCTTTCCTGAGCGGGGGTAGACACTGAGAA
>Ga0073899_10006602_pt1 | contig 10020 bp, 6 predicted proteins | sample KloWWTmetaKNB5Ph_FD_88975 | JGI IMG/M metagenome (GOLD analysis project Ga0073899, IMG submission 88975) | Active sludge microbial communities from Klosterneuburg, Austria, studying microevolution and ecology of nitrifiers - Klosterneuburg... | ecosystem: Engineered > WWTP > Aerobic digester >...
GGGTCTTGCGTGCCACGACCTCAACGAGTGCAAGACACGCGTTGGGTTCGTCCGAAACGATAGTCCACACGAACTCGACTAACTGCCGACGGAGCCACTCGTCCGGGTCGTCGAGCAGGTCGCGCATGACGGCAATGTCTTCATTTGTGAGGCGAAAGCCTGGATGCCAAAGGGGGCGAAGTCGAGTGCACGCGATGGCAGCCACCTTTCGCTTCTCAAGAGAAGCCTTCGCAAACTGAGAAATCAGCCCAGAATCACCGCTTACACGTAGGCCGGCTACGAGCGAAGCACTCCAGTACATCGGAAGAGTCGACTGATCGATATCGATTAGTTGAAGCAAGCTGCGAGCATAGTCTGGATGACGGGATCCGAGTTCCAGCAAAAAACTCGCACCGCCAGATAGTCCTCGACTGCCAGCGGGTCCGGCAATTGAAGCGAGTTCATTTGCCAATGCCACTGGATTACCCTCGGCAATGAGCTTAGAAATAATGGACGCCGTCAAAACTTCAGATTGTAAATCGTGTCGGGCGCCGGCCAGCAGAGCGTAAAGTTGGTAAGAAGGCCGTGAATCCGCCTCATTTTCGAGCGTAGTGGCGCGTTTGCCAAAGAGGCGTTTCGAGGCAAACTCGGCGTCCCAGTGGACTACTTCGATCAGGCAGTCAACCACGTGCGGCGCACGCTCAATCAAGATCACACCTTCGACTACTAAGAAAATGCGATTCAGCTCTTCATCGAGGTACTCTTCAGTTGGGGTAGACTGTACTTCCACTTCTGGGTGCTCCCCAGGTGGGGTAGGTTGCACCTCCGCAGAGTCTTGTCGTCTTGGTCTCGCCCGGCGCACCTCGCTGGCTGCGTCACGAAGTACCCTGGCTGCGTTGGCGCGAACGGCATGCGAAGAATGTGCTAAAATCAACTGCAGCAGGCCAAGGGCGGCGGCACGGAGACGTCTGAGTTCGTCAGTGAGTGGGGGGCGGCCGCGCTTAATCACAATATTATTGCCCTCGACCTCAGAGAACTGGACTTCTAAGGCCAAGAGTCTCGCTACGCCAGCCAAGACCATGCGAAGGCGGCGATCCTGATGGGATGCCCACCAAGCGCGCAACACATCAAGCGCCTGCCATAAGAATGAGGTGTCGCCGTCTTCCGGGTATTGTACGCCGTCTGTGAAAACACGCATGGCGCCAAACCCAGCGCGGTCATTGAAATCTTGGGATTCTGCAATGATTGCAAGCAACTCAAGCGTGCGCGCTTGCAGGTTTGCGTGGCCGAGAACGGGACGTAGAAGTGGAGGGACGATGTCCAAGAACGAGGATTTACTGCTCCCGAAGATCTCAAGTTCTGGCTCGTGCCTCAGGTTGCCCGCGAGTGACATAGCAACCATTCTCTCGACAATCGTTAGAAATTGTTCAGGTCGGACGTATGCTAATGCTGCAAAGTTATTCAAAAATTTCTGACACTGTAGAGTGTCAAACTGATCCAGCGGCGCGATTGCGGTCGTTACCACTTCATCAAGTAGTAATTCGCCGCTTAAATATTCAGCCCGTGCAAGATTTGTGATGAGCCGCCTCATGTCAGGTACAGGCCCGTCGAGCATCTGCCGGTGTCGGTCTGTCGGCAAATTGCTCTCGGTAAACATCGCTCTAACCAAAAGATAGTCTGCGACCAAATCTGGTGCGATGCAGAGGAAGCGCCCGCGTTGCTCAGCGAATCCCGAGCGAAGCACATCTTCTACGGCTCGCATCACTCGGGGCAGATTGTCTCCGATGAGTTTGGCAAATGAGTCGCGGGTTGCGGGATCTCGAATATTGATAGGCTCAACTGCCGCCAGCACATCGAGCAATGTACGATGAAGCTCCTTCTCCTGAGGAGCAACCTCGTCCAGATAGCGATCGATATGCGACTTGATGATTCGTTCTTTGGTCAGTTGCTCGACTAGAGTTCCATGGCCGATGGCTTCGCTTGCTAGAATTAGCCACAGGGGCACGCCCTCCGCTAGTCTTATGAGGGCACGCGCGACGTCTCCCGTATGACCAAGTTGGCTAGCCAGTTTCGGCAACACTGCCTCGATCCGAGGAAGCTCTGCGAGGACGACTCGATTTGCACCAAATGCTCGTTCCAACGACGCGCGCACCGGGCGCGAGACGGCGCCTCGACAGGCAACTAGCATGCGTACACGTCCACCAAAGCGTCGGTGGGCTGTGGCGAGCCACAGGACTCGCTCTAGGTCCGTGTAACGGTCGGCTTCATCCAGGACAAGGAGGTGACGTTGGCTATCATCAATTTCAGTCAAGTGTTGTTCGAAATGTCCGCTTTCGATTTGGATTGCCCGGATTGTAAGGTCATCGTCGTGAGCGCAGGCAAGCTCCATTAGTGTTCTGGTTTTCCCAACTCCGCCCGTTCCAGTTATGAAGAATGCAGCATTGTCGCTTTTTAGAAAATCCTCAAAATGGGCCGTAATTTCATCTCGACCAGCGTACGGGAGACTGTCATAGAACTCACCAAATGGCCGCCGCCGCTGCTGTCGCCTAAATTCCGCTAACGGAAGAAAGAGCGGTGGGTGGTCGCCGAACATTTGCGCCATCACAAATGGCTTTGAATTACACAGCAATTCAACCTTGGCGCCTTCCCAAACATCTACGCTTATGCCATGAGCAACGAGGGGGGTTAACAGGTCGATGATTTCTTGGCGTTGCTGTGGCAGGAGATGGAGGCTGATGATTAGGCGGTACTGCGTTGTGCCCGTCCAAAGCCGCGCTCCCATGCTGTTTGGGTCCGAGGCGAGATGGTCTATGATCCGCTGAACTTCTCCTTTCGTTATTTTTCCGTCCTTTCCTTTGCTGCCCCGGAGTTCAGCCTTTAAGTTGTCCATGTCTGAATAATGCTTGCATTGAAACCGCCAACTGCCATGGATGCCGTCATACTCTCCCTCGAAGGAGGCATCGATGCCGTAGTCACGACCAGCCTTCGTAAACACATGAACGTGCTTGGATACCTCTTGGAGGAGCAAGCAGCCAATTAGGTCCTGGAAACGGTCGCCAGAATCAATGTTGTGCCATGGGAAATTAGTCATGTGTACTCGGCTCTACTTCTGGGTGGGGTTCGCGGGAGGGGCTTCGGCAGGAGAATGCATCATGCGGGTCTTTGAGGCAACTCAGAAGCAGAGGTGACGTGACCAGCGCCGCGAGGTCGACGCTGGAGTGCGGCAGGTCGGGCGGGTACAGTGGCCCGCCAGTGAGCTGCACCGACACGGTCGTCTCGCCCTCGACCTGCCCCTGCCGGACCAGCGCCCCTGCGGTCGCGTGCCGAGCCACCGCGCCGACCCCCGGCAGCTCGAGCTGATGACCGGCAAGACCGAGGACAGCGCGCATCGATCCGCACGGACGGCGACGAGCTCGGTCATGGTGTAGACCGAGTCAGGTTCGCTACCTCAGTCTTAAGAGAGAACAGGTCGCTGAAGTAGGGGCGCAGTTCTGTTGACGTGTTGGACTCTAGGCCTAGACCAATCACCCGCACGTTCTCATGCTCTACAAGATGTTGAACTACTTCGTGGAAGTCACCATCTCCTGCACCAAGCAGCAGTGTCTTCCACTTCCGTCTGTTGAAAGAAAGCATGAGGTTGAATGCCAGTCCAACATCTACACCTTTCTGCTGGACCAACTCGTAAGACGTTCCCATAGTCGGATGAAGGACCGGGCCTCCGCCCATCTGACGCGGCCATGAAAGGGTTCTACGTGAAAGCCAGTACAGTTTGACACGAAGGCCTGGTCCCGTTGGGGGACGGTGAGTGAGAAATGTGTGGAAGCCGTTCCTCGCTGCGCTAGGTGGATCTTGATCGGCGGTGAAGTAATACGCTTCGTCGATCACTTGGCCGGCCTGGCAGTACAAGGTCTCCAGGCGATTCCGGAACTTCGTATAGTCAAGTGGTGCACCTCCGGCCACTTCTCGCCACGACTCAAAGATGTAGGCGCCATCAACGAACCAAGCAATGCTATCGGTCATTTGTTCCTCCTGTTGGTTAGGCAACCGAACGCGAGGGTAACAGCCTGCCCTTACGAGGTCAAACTCGCGGATTCCGACGGTACGGGCTTCATGACTACGCCGCGCCGGAGGTCCGCGGCGGCGTGCATGGATGACGGGGTGCTGTCGGCTGTCTGCTGCGCACCGGCGCGGCGTGGCTTTCACCCGGCCGGACTGCTCGCCCGCCATCCGGGCGGGGCTTCAAGAAGGCTCCTCCCGGCCTTTCGTCTTGGCCGCCTTGATCTTCGCCTCCCTCACCTCGACCTCCTCGAGCGGCACCTTGTCCGCGGAGCCCCAGCGGGCGTGGAGAATCGGCCGGATCTCGTCGAAGGCGTAGCCGAGCGCGCGTTGCTCGACGATGAAGCGGGCGTGGTCGATCGCGTTCCTGGGCCAGCGGGACCAGACGCCGTTGCCGTCGGACATCGTCCGCGGGATCGGGAGGAGGCTGCGCTGCACCCACTCGTAGAGGGTCCGTCGGCTCATCTTGACGATGTCGAGCAGCTCCTCCGTCGAGGCGAAGGGTCGATCGACCGGCGGGGGCCGGCTTGTTGCCTTGCGGCGTGTCACTGGGCCGCATGGTAGGGCGAAGGCCGGCGCTATGCCACCCGGCGCTATGCGCGAAATTGAACAGTTTGGGGCGAGATTTTATTTGACGCCTGCGGTCTGAACCGCGTATGACTTCCGAAAGGTATCGGATAGGTTGCGCGGAGGTCTAACCGCCCGCATCCTGCGAACCAGCCGAGTCCTTGCCCTTAAAAAGCCACGCCCCGCAGTGCGGGGCACGGTGCCTCGTCGCGTGTCGAGCTGGCAGGCCACCCGCGACGAAGCACCGCCACCCTACCACAAGTTGCGAACAACGAGAGGGAGGCGAGCATGAACACAAGCCGACGCGAGGCACGCCGGGCGGAGATCGACCGCGATCACCGCCTGGTGGCCCTCGGATTCCTGAAGAACTTGCAGCGGCTGGTCGATGACCAGCTCGCGCGCGTGCTGCTGGACGACGCGGTATGGCCCGACCAGGTCCTCGAGGCCGTCCAGGCGGTCCACGAGGCGGGCGCGGCGGAGCACCGCCATCTCAACGACGAGCGCATCAACCTCCGCGGCCAGCGTGGCGCCACCTTCGAGGATACGGCGCCGCTCCCCGAGGTGCTGGGGGCGTACCGCCACCGCGGCAACTATCACGGCGCCTTCGCCACGATGGGCGATGCGGGGCGCGTCCTGCTCCTCGAGCTCGAGCTGCCGGAGGGGTGGGTCGACCGCGGCCTCGGCGTGATGCTCGCGGAGATGCTCCACCGCCGCGGTGAGCTGTGGACCTTCGAGCGCAACGGCGCGGTCCATGTGTTCTGTCGACCCGGGAGTCCGGCCGATCAGGCGCTCAGCCGCCGCGCGCGTCGCTGGAGCGAGCGCAGCGGGACAGACGACGCGGATGTTCGAGATTGCGGGCCGCCGCGCCTGCGCCTCGTCGGCGACGCCGTTTAGCAGCGCACGCCGCGGGCCGAGTCCCTCGGCCAATGCGTAGCGAATCACGCGAGATCCAGGCCCTGCCTGGACAGCTCTGCGCCGCACCTGCGCGCGCATCGTCGGCGATCGCGGTCGCCGAAGCCAGCGCTGACATCAACGCGCTCGTGCGAGCGCCACAGGAGGAATTTGCCGTGAAACGAACCCCGATGTTCCGGGCCGCGCTGTCGGCCTTGTTGTGGTCGATGGCCTGCTCACCGGATGATGTGGCCCAGGATTCGACGACCACGCCTGATGACGATGCACCTGTCATCGATGCACCTGCACCCGATGATCCCGGACCCGTGCCGCCGCCCCCTCAGGACCCTGGGGCGGGTGGCACGCCCTGTCAGGTGGACGCCGACTGTGACGCGGGTACCTACTGCACGCTGAGAATCTGCGTCGCCGGCTGCGAGGAGGCCGGCGGGTGTGAAGCGGGTCAGGTCTGCGACGCGCACGGCCGCTGTGCCGCGGAGCAGGAGGATGCGGCGCCGCGTCTGCTCGGAGGGACCCCGAGCCTGGCGGAGCAGCACACCGCGCTTGCGCCGGGCGAGACCCAGGCCCGCACCGTTCTTCGCAACGAGGGCACGACGCCGCTGGCGTATCGCCTCGCCGCGGCCAGTCCGGCGGTGACCGTAAACACCGCGCCCGCGGCACTCGAGCCCGGCGCGGAGATCGAGCTCGTGGCCGACGTCGACCTCGCTGCGCTGGCCTCGGTCGATCGCGTGTTGCCGGTCCAGCTCATCACCAGCGGCGGCAGCATGCTCTGGTCGATCGAGACCCAGGAGATGCCCGAGTCCGGCAGTTTTCGCGGCGCGGTGAGCTTCACCGTCGGGAGCTTCAGCCTCGGGAGCAGCGAGCTCACCGTCGATCTCGACTTCCGCGCGGATGGGACGATCGTCGGCCGCGTCGACAACGACGCGAGCCTGCTGTGGCCGCAGCCGCTCGCGCTGAGCGGGACCTGGACGGTCGCCGGAGACGTTGCCTTGGAGCTGCGCGACCGGCTTCCGGCGGAGAGCTGGCGTCAGAGTCCGCTGGCGCGCGAGCTGGGCCGCGTGCTTGCGCTGACCGGCACGCGCACGGCGGCCGGGCTGGACGGCACCGTGATCGAGACGATCACCGGCCTGCGCGCTGCTCCCGTGCAGCTCAAGGGGGCGTTCACGCTGCGCCGCGAGGGCCCGCTGACCGGCATCGTCCATGCCCCCGACTTCGTCCCCAAGGATGCCGTGGCGCCGACCTGGCTCGCGCCGCCGGGGCTCGACCCCAAGGCATGCGACGGCCTCGGCTCCGCCTATGGGACCGCGCTGACGCTTCCCGAGCCCGAGCCGGCCTGTGACGCCTGCAAAGACGGCAACTGCGCGCCGGACGACATGATGGACTGCGGCGTCGCGCTCCGCGAGGCCGGCAACAACCTCGATGACCTGCTCGCCGCGCTGCACGGCGGCGGCAAGGTGACACCGCCGACAGGCCCGTGGACCTGGGACGACTGCGCCGCGCAGACCCCCATCTATGGCGCCGACGGCCGTTCGTGCCTCGATATCGCCGCCCTGCGCTGCGGCAACGCCCTGTTTCGACGCGGTAGCGTCCAGACTCCCGGCCCGTGGGGCGTGGGGCTCCAGAGCCTCTCGGCGGTATTCGCCGCCGACGAGGCCCACGCGGCCGCGCTCCTGTCGACCGAGGCTCAGGTCGACGCCGTGTTCGCCTACAAGGACGAGGTCGGCGAGCCGACCCCCGACGCGCTGGGGCGCGAGCTGGACATCCTTGCGGCCGACCGCGAGCGTCTCGCGGCTGCGCTCGCCCCGATGCTGGCGCCCGCCTATCCGAAAGGCCTCGCCTGGCTCGAGGACACCAAGGCGCCTGCCGCCACGGCCCAGGCCCACCTCGCGCCGCTGGCCCTGATCGCCGCGCATGCCCAGGCCACCGCGGCCTGGTCCCGTCTGGCCCAACGCACCGGACAAAACCCCGATGACGTGCGCGCCCCAGTCCGCCTCGCCGCGATCGCCATGCACGCCGCGAGCGCCGAGCTGTACGTGCGTCTCAAGGACGACCCCGCCGCGGAGATCGGTCTGCACGCGCTCGGCCAGGCGCTCGAGTTACTGCGCAGCGCCCACGGCGAGCTCGGACCCGGCGCCAACCCTTTCGGATATCCCGCCGCCTACGTCCCGATCGCGCTCGGACCCGAGGACATCGCCAAGAGCCGGACCAACTTCGAGGCCGTGTACGCGCTCGCGGAGGACGACGTGACGCAGCTCGATCAGGTCGCCGCCGATGCCTGGCAGAAGGCCCGCGACTACGAGCAGAAGACCCACGCGGTCGCCACGACGGCCCTGCAAATCGAGACGGAATACGACGGCAAACTGCGCGCCCTGTGCGGCAGCCTGCCCGGCGAGACCAAACCCGCGATCGCCACCTGCGGCGAAAATGGCGGCCAGCTCGCGGAGCTGCGGGCCGCGGTCGAGGCCGCCGGCCTGCGCATCCGCCACGCGACCCAGGCCAGCGAGAACAACCTGCACGCGATCGCGGTCGAGGAGGAGCGCTTCGCCAAGATCCTCGAGATCCAGCTCGGCCTGTCTGCGGAGATCGAGGCCGCCCACGGCCGCATCTTCCAGGTCAAGGACCAGACGGGCGAGGACCGCTCGGCGCTCGTGCAGGCCGAGGCGATGGCCGAGTGCAGCCGCGTCCAGGAGAACGCCGATGCCGAGGCCGCTGCGCTGACGGCCAACTGCCATCAGGAGTACGCGAGCAAGGCGTTCTCCGGCCCCGCGATCGTCGGCGTCCCGACCCCGGATCCGATCGGCCTTCTGCTCGCCATGAAGACCTGCGCGGCCAAGCAGGCCAGCCTCACCACGTCGACCGACAACCAGTGCGAGAGCGTGCTCGGGCAAGCCGGCCTGCAAAACTCGCTCGATGACCTCCAACGCGGCGAGGACCAGGAGATCATGGCGATCAACGCGGAGATCGATCAGGCGATCCGCGACAGCGACGTCGAGGCCCAGCGCGCCTCGTCGGTCGCCCTCGTCAAGAACGTGCGCGCCGAGGGCCTGCTCCTCCAGATCGAGACCCAGGAGGCCCAGCTGGCGCGAAGCACCGCCATGACCGCGATGTGGAGCGCCTACCAGGAGGTCGCCGCGCTCTCGCAGGAGAAGGCCCGGGTGGTCGGTCTCATGGTGGAGGACAGCCCCGACAACGCGCTGACGCGCCCGCATTTCCTCACCGCGCGCCTCGCCGCCGCGGCCCGGGTGCTGCCCGTGCGCGAACGGACGATCCGCCGCGTGTACCTGGCGCTGCGCGCCCTCGAGTACGAGCTGAGCCAGGAGTTGCCCGCGCTACGCGACCAGCTCGCCACGGCCCGCGCGCCCGAGGACTTCGCCGCGCTCATGGCGTGCCTCGACAACATCGCCGAGGACTACCGCCTCGAGCACGGCTTCGGGCAGCCGTATGTCACCGAGGTCAGCCTGCGCGGCGACATCTTCGGCATGACCACCGACATCCCCGATGTCGACGGCAGCCCCGCGACGCCAGCGGAACAGTTCGCCGCGCTGCTGCAAGACCCCTTGCACGCCCAGGCGGACGGCGGGGTCGCTTTGCCGTTCGCGCTCCCGGCATTCGAAAGCCGGCAGTTCTCAGCCCTCCTCTGCGACGACCGGATCGAGACGATCGAGGTCAAGCTCGTCGGCGACTATCTCGGCGACAAGGAGGCCGAGGTCATGCTGACCCGTCAGGGCCTCGCGGGCGTGCGCCGCTGCGACGGCGCGAACCTCCCGCAATGGTCCACATATGTCCCCTACGGCTTCGACCGCGAGCAGGTCGTGATCCAGGCCGGCGTCGGTGACTGGGGCACCGCCGGCCCGAACGGGGGTTACGCCGCGTGGCCCGTGCACGGCGAGCAGTGGACCCTCACGATCCCGCCGCCCACGCTGGCGCCCGCGAACCTCGACCTCGACCTCGCGCACATCGCCGACGTCGTGCTGCGCCTGCATCACCGCGCCGGCACGATCGCACCGGCCGGGCAAGGCACCTTCACCCCGAGCTGCGGATGATGATCATGCCGACGCACCGCATCATCCCGGCCTCGGCGCTACGGCCCGGCCTCGCCACGATCATCGTCTCGCTCCCCGATCGGACGATCCGTAGCTGCGTGTTCATGGTCCAGGTTTGGCCCCACGGCGTCGTGCAAGTCGCGTTCACGTCGGGCGACATGATCACGCTGTCGACGCGGACCATGGTCGGGCGCATCGACCACGCCGCGGGCGATCGAGCCCGCCTCTCCTCGGGCCGGGGGCATTGAGGCGATGCGCGGAGACAGCCTCTGCCTGGGCTTCACCGCCGCCGCCGGCGCGAGCGACCGCGCACGGCTCGATCCCGATGCAAGGGTGGGCGCGTCGTGGCCTCGCGCGAATCCATGCTCCATCCGGTGTCGGTTCACATGCCGTCCGGGTGACGGATCGGATGCCGGTTCGGTGTCCGTTCGGGTGATGGATCGGGTGTTCGTTCGAGTGTACGCAC
>Ga0073899_10006604_pt1 | contig 10018 bp, 11 predicted proteins | sample KloWWTmetaKNB5Ph_FD_88975 | JGI IMG/M metagenome (GOLD analysis project Ga0073899, IMG submission 88975) | Active sludge microbial communities from Klosterneuburg, Austria, studying microevolution and ecology of nitrifiers - Klosterneuburg... | ecosystem: Engineered > WWTP > Aerobic digester >...
AGGGCACCAGCCGGTTGGAGCCCAGGGGTTCGATCTCGCCCTCCTGCAGCGCCCGCAGCAGCTTGGCCTGCAGGCCCTGGGGCATGTCGCCGATTTCATCGAGAAACAGGGAGCCGCCATCGGCCAGCCGGAATTTGCCGTCGCGGCCCTTGCGGTCGGCGCCCGTATAGGCGCCCGGAGCCACGCCGAAGAACTCGGCCTCCAGCAGGGTTTCGGGTATGGCCGCGATATTCACGCTGACGAACGGCCCGGCGGCGCGGGCCGAGGCCGCATGCACCGCGTGGGCCAGCAGCTCCTTGCCGGTACCGGTTTCGCCCAGCAGCAGCACCGGGCTGGACGACTGCGCCGCCCGCCGCGCCTGGCGCTTGACTTCGGAGGCCGCCGCACTGGCCCCGATGAAACTGGCGAAAGTGTGTTTGGCCCGGCGCTGGCCATAGGGCGCCTGCAGGGCCGAGGCGCTGCGCTGGCGCGCCAGTTCGCGCCGGGCATCGTCCAGGTCGCGCTGCATCAGGGCGAATTTCTCGATCAGCGGTTGCAGCGTGGTTTCGGGGTGGTCGAACAGCACGATACCGATGGCGCCGATGACCTGCTCCTGCGCGTCCCGCAGCGGGATACGGCTGACCAGGAAGGTGCCGGCCTTGTTGGTGAGCAGATCCACCAGGATGGCCTCGCCGGTCTCCAGCACCCGGCGCATCTGGGTGTTGGGAATCACGTCCTCGACCATGTGGCCCTGGAACTGGTCGATGGAGCTGAACCCCAGATCCGGCAGGAAACGCCGGTAGCCCTCGTTGACCCAGACGATGCGGCCACTGTGGTCCACCAGGAACATGCCCTGGCTGATGCTGGAGAACACATGGAACATCGAGCGCGCGGCCAGCTCCAGGATGCCCTCGGCATCGAGCGGCAGGGCGGGGTGCGGAACACGGGTGTCGGGCATGCGCCGGATGTTAGCGTGCCGACGCCGCGCTCCCGCGGCAAGACGCTACTTCTTGCGGAAAGCCACCCACGCCGCCACGGCGGTGAAACTGGCGACCAGCGCCATCAAGATCCAGAAGCCGTGCGGATTGTCGGCCAGCGGAATACCGCCCACGTTCATGCCGAACAGGCCAGCCAGGATGTTGATGGGCAGGGCCAGCACCGTCACCACGGTGAGCACGAACAGGCTGCGGCCGTTGTCCTCGTTCACGCTGGCGGCAATCTCTTCCTGCAGCAGCTTGATGCGCTCCTGCAGCGAAGACATGTCGCGCAGCACCACCGAGAACTCTTCGGTGGACTGGCGCAGCTCCTGCACATCGTTCTCGTCCATCCAGTCGGGGGGGTGCTGCAGCAGCCGGAACAGCGCCGCCGGCTCGGGCGCCAGCAGGCGCTGCAGCCGCACCAGCAGGCGGCGCATCTCGCCCAGGCGGGCACGCCGGTGCTCCAGCTTGCCCGCCAGCAGTTCGTCCTCGGTCTGGTCCACCCGTCGGGTCACGCCCCGCACGATCTCCACCAACACATCGGCCTGCGCCCGCATCAGGTGTTCGAGCAGCGCGGTGCTGGAGCGCAAAATTTCACCACTGCGCACCGTGGTGCGCAACTGGTCTACCGCACGCAGGGCCTGCTGGCGCGCAGTAACTACCAGCCCTTTGTCCACACTGATCCAGAGCGTGGAGATATCAGACGGCTCGAAAGCGAAGTCGAAATGCACGTCGTTAATGACGGCGATGAGGGACTGGTCTGCCCGCTCGATGCGGGTGGAGTACATGCCGTCCTTCAGGGTCTCGAAGAAGGTATCGGACAGGTTCGCATGGCGCGCCAGCCAGCGCTCGGCCGATGCATGCGCCAGGTTGAAATGCAGCCACATGAATCCGTCTTGTGCGAGCGGCCGCTCGGCCAGCACCGCCAGACGCTGGGCAGCCTGCGCCGAATCCATGGGCTGGGCCGGCTGCCCCGGCAGGAAGACATAACCACAGATCAGGCCACACTCTTCCGCGCCGTAGCCGGGGGTGGTTCTTTCAGTCGCTTGCATGGCGGGGTGGAGATCGTGTCCCGTGAAAGGGCATTCAAACCGGCCATGGTGCCCCCTCAACATGTCAGATTCATGACATCACCATGAAGCACGCCTATCTGTCACGGTTTCGTCACGGAATGGCGGCAAGCTGAGGGGATCATTTCCATCCCTGCCCTGCCATGAACTTCACCACCGACAACACCGACCTGCTGCACCGCTTTGAAAGCGACCTGATCGACAGCTACGACGAAGAACTGGAGCTGGAAATCGACGACCGGCATTTTTCCGGTGAAGGCTCTGCCCGCCATGACGCTGCCGGCAAGCAGGCGCGCCAGGCCTATTTCCGTGAGCTGTTTCGCCTGCAGGGTGAACTGGTCAAGCTGCAGGACTGGGTGTCCAGCACCGGGCAGAAGGTGGTGGTGCTGTTCGAGGGGCGTGATGCCGCAGGCAAAGGCGGTGTCATCAAACGCATCACGCAGCGCCTGAACCCGCGAGTGTGCCGCGTGTCTGCACTACCAGCCCCCAACGACCGTGAGCGCACGCAGTGGTACTTCCAGCGTTATGTGTCGCACTTGCCCGCTGCTGGCGAAATCGTGCTGTTCGACCGCAGCTGGTACAACCGCGCCGGGGTGGAGCGGGTGATGGGCTTCTGCAACGACACCGAATACGAGGAGTTCTTCCGCACGGTGCCCGAGTTCGAAAAGATGCTGATGCGTTCGGGCATCCGGCTCATCAAATACTGGTTCTCGATCACCGACGAAGAGCAGCATCTGCGTTTCCTGGGTCGTATCCACGACCCGCTGAAGCAGTGGAAGCTGAGCCCCATGGACCTGGAATCACGCCGTCTGTGGGAGGAATACACCAAGGCCAAGGAAACCATGATCGAGCGTACCCACACGCCCGAATCCCCCTGGTGGGTGGTGCAGGCCGTGGACAAGAAGAAGGCCCGCCTGAACTGTATCAACCACCTGCTGTCCCAGATGCCTTACCACGAGGTGGAGCATCCCGCTGTCGACCTGCCCGCCCGCGTGCGCCATGCCGATTACATCCGTCACCCGGTGCCAGCGGAAATGTACGTACCCGAGAAGTTCTGACCTACAACTGGCAGCAAAGTCAGGCCGGCAAGTTGGCCCGCTTGCGCTGCGACATGGCTTTAGCCACACGCGGCAGCACCAGCACCGCCAGCACCACGATGATCAGGGTCAGGGACATGGGGCGCTCGAAGAACACCCGTGCACTGCCTTCCCCGATGGACATGGCATTGCGCAGTTGCGCCTCGGCCAGTGGCCCGAGGATCATGCCGATCACCACCGGCGCCGTGGGGAAGTCAAAGCGGCGCATCAGCACCCCCAGCACACCGATGGCATACAGCAGGAACAGGTCGAACGCACTCTGGCGCATGCCGTAGGCACCCACCGTGGCAAAGATCAGGATGCCGGCATACAACTGCGGCTTCGGAATCTTCAGCAGCTTGACCCACAGGCCCACCATCGGCAGGTTCAGCACCAGCAGCATGACATTGCCGATGTAGAGCGAAGCGATCAGCGCCCAGACCAGGCTGGACGACGTGGTGAACAGCTGCGGCCCGGGCTGGATGCCGTAGTTCTGAAACGCACCGAGCAGGATGGCCGTGGTGTTGGAGGTCGGAATGCCCAGCGTCAGCAGTGGAATGAGGGCAGCGGTCACGGTGGCATTGTTGGCGGCCTCGGGGCCGGCCACGCCTTCGATGGCGCCAGTGGTGCCGAACTCGGCTTCGTCCTCGACGTTTTTCACCAACTTCTTCTCGGCGGCGTAGCTCAGGAAGGTGGGTATCTCGGTGCCACCAGCGGGAATGGTGCCAAAGGGGAAACCGATGGCGGTACCCCGCAGCCACGCCGGGATGGAGCGCTTCCAGTCGCGCCGGGTCATGGTGACGCGGCTCATCTTGTTCTGGGACTCTTTGACCTTGCCTTCGTACAGCACGGCGTACAGGCACTCGGCTACCGCGAACAGGCCCACCGCCACCAGCACAATTTCCACACCGTCCAGCAATTCAGGCACCCCGCCGGTATAGCGCGCCTGGCCAGAAATCTGGTCCATGCCCACCAGCCCGACAGCCAACCCCAGGAACAGCGCCGTCATGCCACGCAGGGTGCTTTTGCCCAGCACGGCACTCACCGTGGTGAAAGCCAGCACCATCAGCATGAAGTACTCCGGCGGTCCCAGTTTCACGGCATATTCGGCCATGATGGGCGCAAACAGGGTGACCAGCACGGTGGCGATCGTGCCCGCCACGAAAGAGCCGATGGCAGCCGTGGCCAGAGCAGCACCTGCCCGGCCGCTCTTGGCCATCTTGTTACCCTCCATGGCCGTCACCATACTGGCCGTTTCACCCGGGGTATTGAGCAGGATGGAGGTGGTGGAGCCGCCGTACATGGCGCCGTAATAGATGCCGGCGAAGAAGATCATCGACGCCGTGGCTTCCACCTTGGCGGTGATAGGCAGCAGCATGGCCACTGCCACCGCCGGGCCGATGCCAGGCAGCACACCAATGGCAGTGCCCAGCGCACAGCCGATCAGGGCCCACATCAGGTTCACCGGCGTGCCGGCAATGATGAAGCCTTGCAGGAGTTGGTTCCAGATGTCCATGGCTTACAACCATCCAGTCGTTGTGAGTCCTGGCAGATTGATCGCCAGGAATTGGGTAAACATCCAGAACACCGGAGCTGCGATCAGGAAGCCGGTGATCAGGTCTTTGACCAGCACTGCAGGCTGCATGGCGTTCTGCCCACTGGCCCGGCGCAGCCCCTGCACCGCCAGCATGAAGCACAGGGTGCAGCTCAGGATGAAGCCGATGGTGGTGATCAGCGCCGCATTGGCCAGCAGGCCTGCAGACACCCAGATGAAGCCTGGCCAGTACGGTGCAGGGGAATCTCCGGTGTCTTGTTCGAGTTCACGAAAGCCCCCGGTAAGGGCTTCACGGACGATCAGCACCCCACACAGGGCGAGCACGGCAGCCACCAGCCAGGGCAGGAAGTTGGGGCCTACGCCCGCATATCCAGCTTCCGACGGGATGGACAAGGCACCAAAAGCCAGGCCGGCACCAATCAGCAGGACACCGGCACCCACCAGGGTTTGCAGTGCAAAAGGAGAGTTTGCTTGTTTCATTTTTAAAGGCCTTCGTGGAGCGCCACCAGCCAAGGGGCGGAAGGACTGGCTGACCTGGATGCAGCAAGGCTCCTGGCAAGGCCATGTTCAGGCCTCCAGGAGCAGGTGCTGCAGGGTCGTCAGATCATGCCGGACTTGGCCATGGTGGCCCGCAGGCTGGCGAACTCGTCGTCAACGAATTTCTCGAATTCGGCTCCCGTGAGCAGCGCAGGTGTCCAGTCGTTCTTCTTGAGTGCCTCGGCCCAGCTAGCGTGTTTGGTGGCCTTGACGATCATGTCGATCAATGCCTTGCGCTGGTCGGGCGTGATGCCGGGGGCGCCATACACACCACGCCAGTTGCCGATTTCCACATTGAAGCCCTGCTCCTTCATCGTCGGGATATCACTACCCTTCAAACGCGCAGGAGAGGTGACCGCAATGGCGCGCATCTTGCCCGTGTTGATGTATTCGGAAAACTCGCTCAGGCCGCTGCCACCCACCGTGACGTTGCCGCCCAGGATGGCTGCGGTGGCCTCACCGCCTCCACGGAACGCGACATAGTTGATCCTGGACGGATCAACTCCGACTTCGCGGGCCAGCATGGCCGCAGCAATGTGCTCGGTGGAGCCACGCGACCCACCACCCCACTTGACGCTGCCAGGATCCTTCTTGAGTTGGGCAACCACGTCACCCATGGTCTTGAAGGGGGAGTTTGCCGGCAGCACAAACACGTTGTATTCACTGGTGAGGCGGGCCAGCGGCGTGGCCTGCGACAGGTTCACCGGTGGCTTGCCGGTGATGATGCCACCCAGCATCACGGCACCCATCACCATCATGGCGTTGGGGTCCCCCTTGCTGCCATTGACGAACTGCGCCAGGCCGATGGCGCCCGCAGCACCACCCTTGTTGTCGAACATGACCGTGGATGCTGCGCCGGATTCGATGAGCGACTTGCCCAGCGCACGGCCCGTAGTGTCCCAGCCACCGCCGGGGTTGGCTGGCAGCATCATCTTCACGTTGGGGCCAGCGGCATGTGCGGCCATGGGCAACGCACCCGTCGCGGCCAGTGCGGCCAATGTCTTGAGGAAGGTGTCACGACGCATGTATGTCTCCTGATAAATGCATGAGGAATCCCATGCGCATGATGCGCCCGGTGGCTGTCATTCGGCTGTCGGCCGCACTAGGGGAAATACTGATGTCACAGCGCAAGGGGGCCATGCCGGGGGCGATGGTATGGTTCCGGTATGCGGCTACTACTCGTGGAAGATGACCAGGTGATGCGGACCACGCTAGAGCGTGCGCTGACACGCCGCGGCATGCAGGTGTCGGCGGTAGGTGATGGCATCGAAGCCCTCTCGGCCTGGACATCAAGGCCGCCCCACGTGATGGTGCTGGACCTCAGTCTGCCCGGCATGGATGGACTGCAGGTGCTCAAGGAAGGCCGCCAGCGCGGGCTGCAGACCCCCGTGTTGCTGCTGACTGCACGGGGCACGGTGGGCGACCGCATCGTCGGGCTCAACAGCGGTGCCGATGACTACCTGCCCAAGCCATTCGATCTGGACGAGCTGGAGGCCCGGCTGCGCGCCCTGGTCCGCCGCTACCCTGATTTCGATGAGCGCAGCACTCCTGCAGAGCAGATGCTGGGCACCTTGCGCCACGACAAGTCCAGTGGCGCCATCTACCACCTGGACAAGGTGCTGGAACTGACTCCGCGCGAACTCGCACTCATGCAGGCCCTGATGGCCAAACCAGGCCATGCAGTGTCAAAGGAACAACTGTTCGAGCTGGTGTTTCCGGGAGAGCAGGACGTGCAGTACGAAGCCATCGAAGTGGTGGTCTACCGGCTGCGCAAGAAGCTGGCCGGCACCAGGACCACCCTGATGACCCTGCGTGGCCTAGGTTATCTGCTGAAGGCCGATACATGAGGGTCTGGCCCCGTACGCTGTCCTTGCGGCGCTACCTGCTCAGCGGCATCCTGCTGCCCATCGGCATCTTTGTGGTCTTCAACACCGTGAGCCTCTACCGCCAGGCCCTCAGCGCCGTCAATACGGCCTATGACCGCACTCTGCTGGCGTCCGCCAAATCGATCAGCGAGCAACTGGACGTGAAAGGGTATGACGAAGCCTCGGAACTGCGCGCCCTGGTACCCCACTCTGCGCTGGAGGCCTTCGAGGCCGACAACCAGAGCCATATGTACTACCGGGTCTCCAGCCTCAACGGCGAGATGGTGTCGGGTTATGCAGAGTTACCATTCTGGCGCGGCAAGATTCCCGACAAGCCCCCTTTCGCGGCGCTGGTGGATTTTTATGACGCGCAGTTCCGGGACCAGGATGTACGTGTGGCCGTTCTGCTGCAGCCGGTGGCCAGCGCACAGGGCCGTGGCATGGCCGTCATCCAGGTCGCGGAAACGCTGGAGCTGCGCCACGCCCTTACCCGCCAGATACTGTGGAATACGCTGCAGCGCCAGGCCATCCTGGTTGCGGTCATTGCGGTGGTGGTGGTGGTGGTGGTGCAGCGCGCCACCCGGCCGGTGCGCCGGTTGAGCGAAGAGCTGCAGGCCCGCCCGGAGGACCAGCTCACACCCATCAGTGCGCCGGATGCCCCCCGCGAACTGCAACCACTGGTGGACGCCACCAACCAGGTGATGCTGCGGCTGCAGCACCTGCTGGACCACCAGAAGCGCTTTGTGCGCGATACCTCGCACCAGCTACGTACACCCCTGGCCGTACTCAAGGTGCAGGTGCAATCAGCCTTGCGCGGGGATATCGATGCACACCAGGCCCTGCACGATATCAGCCACACGGTGGACCGGGCGACCCTGCTGGCCAACCAGATGCTGGCGCTGGCCAAGGTGGAGCAGTTGCGCCAGCAACCTGGTGCAGCCCCGGTAGACCTGGGGGAAATCACCCGCGCCGTGGCCCTGGACCTGTCGCCCCTGGTCGCCGAACGCGATCTGGATTTCAGCATGGAAACGACGGCTACACCTGTACGGGCCCACGACTGGATGCTGCGCGAACTGACCCGCAACCTGCTGCATAACGCGATCAAGCACAGCCCGGACGGTGCCGCCCTGGTGGTCCGCGTTGATGCCCTGGATGGGCATGCTGTGCTGACCGTGTCAGACAGGGGTCCCGGCATCGACGGTGAATTGCGCCAGCGGCTGTTCCAGCCCTTCTCCGCTGGGAATGCCCGCACAGGCTCGGGCCTCGGGCTGGCCATTTGCCGCGAGATCGTTGCGGCACTCGGGGGGGACATCGAATTGAATAACCGGGACCAACCGACATTTGCTGCAGGACTGGACGCCGTAGTGCGCTTGCCCCTGGCAAACAGCTGACACACAATCACCGCCATGCCTGACATCAACAGTATGCGTCTCGACAAGTGGCTGTGGAGTGCCCGGTTCTACAAAACACGCAGCCTTGCCGCCGAGGAGATTGGAAAAGGCCGCGCACAGGTCAATGGAGCGGTCGCCAAACCATCACGGGACATTCGTCCTGGCGACAAAGTCACCCTGCAACAAGGCTATTTGCGCAGAGAGATCGTTGTGCTATCTCTGAGCATGCAACGTGGTCCTGCCAGCCAGGCACAGCAGCTTTTCGAAGAAACCCAGGCCAGCCTGCAGGCCCGGGAGCAGGCCGCAGAACAGCGCCGTCTGGCGCCTGAGCCTGCCCAGGCCCTGGCACAAGGCCGCCCCACCAAACGTGACCGACGGGACATCCAGCAGGTCCACGAATGGAATGACCGCTGGAGTGCGTCAATCGACAGATAAGGCCAGACCCTGGGGATACTCTGCACACCTACACGCTCCGTGTGCGCCGGCATGATTTGGGCTGAGCATCCCTAGCCGTGGCGGCTGTCCAGTTCCAGCTTGAGTGCCTCACACGACGGGCTGCAAGCCAGATACAGGCGCCCTGCGACCCGTTTGGTCATCAGCAGGGAGCGGGGGCGGTGCACCCCACACTTGATGCAAGACATGGTGGCACAGGTGGCATTGGGGCCAAAGGCCGAACCGGGCGCTTTCGACTTGTAGCGCAGACCATCATTGGCCACCACGGTGGCCACACTCGAACTGGAATCGGACATCAGGAACCTTTCGGTACACGCATAAGGGCAGGAGGTCGGCACTTGCAACCATTGTGGTCAAGGCGCACAGTGCAGCCAAGGTGAAAACCCTTGGCGCCCTGCACCACCTTGCGCCGCCACTCGGGGTGACGAACTACAGCTCGGCGATGGCTTCCTCACTCTGCAGCACACCCGTGGACTTCTTCAGCGTGATCCGGCGACTCGATACCTGCACCCGGGGGTATGCCGGATGCTGCACATTGATCAGCACCACATGCTGCTGAGGCGCATACGGTGATGGCGCCCATACGCTCAGCAGCCGGTACAAGGTCAGGTAGTTGCGCATCTGCTCGGCAAGATAGTCTTCGTCACCCACCAGCCACGGCTTCTCCAGCTCCATGGTTTCATGCAGGCCGGGGCCCGATGGCAGGGCAATCGTCTCCCGCACCACGATGGTTTTACGCTTGTCGTTAGCCAGCCACTCCGGGCTGCAGAAGGCAGCAAGCTCGGGGGTTTCGTACGCACGCACCAGCGCAGGCACCTGGCTCTTTCGCGGGGTTGGCAATTGGTGCATGCTGAAGATCTTGCTGCGAAGCATCTCTTCTTCAGTCGTCAAACGGTATGCCTTGAGCAACATGAGGACCTCTCTCCTTTGTCTAACCACGGTTCAGGGCAGGCTGACAAACGCGCTACCAATACCCCATTCTGGAAAGTCGGGGCTCTGTTGCACAAACCCTGCCCCCCGAACTGTTAGCCTCGGGACATGAGTGAATCCAAGAGCGCCAAGCCCCGCTACAAGACCACCAACTGGGCAGCGTACAACGCAGCGCTCAAAGCCCG
>Ga0073899_10006605_pt1 | contig 10017 bp, 9 predicted proteins | sample KloWWTmetaKNB5Ph_FD_88975 | JGI IMG/M metagenome (GOLD analysis project Ga0073899, IMG submission 88975) | Active sludge microbial communities from Klosterneuburg, Austria, studying microevolution and ecology of nitrifiers - Klosterneuburg... | ecosystem: Engineered > WWTP > Aerobic digester >...
ACAGACCGCGCCCAGCAACATGATCGTGGCGGTGCCCGCGTTCCAGCATTCGCCGATGTTCGGGCACTTCGCTTCCTCGCAGACGGTGGCAAGGCGGTGTTCACGCACGGTCTGCTTGACCGTTTCGAAGCCGCGACCCGCCGGCATCGGTGCCCGCAGCCAGCCGGGCTTGCGGCCCGCAGGCGTCACCGGCGCGCTCGACGCAGCGGCCTTGATGCCGTCACGGATCGCCGTAAACCCTTGGACTGTCTGGTATTTTTCACCGCTTGAGGCGGCGGTCTTGACGCCGGGGACGACCGGGATGCCTTTGAAATCGCTCATGGGCGGGCATTGTACTTGCGGCGGCGGCAATTACTTACTTCGGTAGTTGCTTCGGGCTCACGTTATGAGCCTCAGAGCTGTAAGACTGAAGCATGTTGCATTTCGATTCGCTTTCCAAAGCCGCTAGGTGCATCTGGGCCAAGAGCGGCGATCCCGTTGGCCATGGCCTGCTCGCGCACATGTTCGATGTAGCGGCCGTGGCCGAACGGATTCTCGCCCGCGAATCCCCGGTTTTCCTGCGTCGCCCTGCAAAGGCCTTGGGCATACCAGAGTCGAGTGTCATCCGCTGGCTGGCCACCGTGGTTGGCCTGCATGACATCGGCAAGGCGATTCCGGGCTTTCAGGGCAAGTGGGATGCCGGTCAGGCGGCCGACGAGATCGCGGGATTGACTTTTCCACCTCGGTTGTTGAGCGTCGACGCACACGACCGCGCCAGCGCATTCGAACTGCGAATGCTGCTTGCGCCTGCACTCGGTGCACATGCCTCTGCGGTGGCTGCCGCTGTTGCTGCCCATCACGGCTACGCCTTCCTGCCGGACGAAATCAAAGGTGCACGCCGCGTCGGCGAGCCCACCCCATGGGCCTCGGCGAGGCGCGAGTTGTTCGACGCCTATTGGTCGACACTTGCCCCGGCGCCACTTCCAGACGATGCGCCGGGCTTCGATCTGCCCCTTTGGTCCTGGCTCGCTGGCCTAACGAGTGTGGCAGATTGGATTGGCTCGAATGTCGAGTGGTTTGCAATGTCTCAACGTGCAGAGAGCTTCGTTGAACACCACGCCGCCGGATTGCGTCTCGCAGACGATGCATTAGACAAGATCGGTTGGCCTCGCCATCGGTCGCTATTGCGGGAGACAGCGTCGGCCGACGTACTGACAGCTCGCATCGTTGGCGAGGCAGCCCTGCGGGCACGCCCGCTGCAAATCGCCGCCGACCGGTTGCTGAATGAAGTACACGCGCCCGTCCTGCTCATCGTCGAGGCCCCGATGGGCGAAGGCAAGACAGAACTCGCCCTGCTGGCCCACCTGCGGCTGCAGGCGGCGCTCGGACATCGCGGGCTCTACATCGGCCTGCCGACACAGGCTACCGGCAATGCCATGTTCGACCGCACCCTGCGCTTCCTGCGCGCGTTCGGCAGCGATCAACGCCTGGACATCCAACTGGCGCACGGCGGCGCCATGCTCGACGAGCGGCTGGTGGAATTACGCGGGATTCACGGCGAGGTTGGCGACAGTGTTCGCTCGTCCGCCTGGTTCTCGCAGCGGCGCCGGCCCCTGATTTCGCCATACGGCGTTGGCACCATCGACCAAGCCTTGTTGGCGACATTGAATGTCAAGCACCATTTCGTGCGCTTGTGGGGCCTGACCAACCGCGTCGTGGTGCTGGATGAAGTGCATGCCTACGACACCTACACCAGCGGCCTGATCGAATCGCTACTGCGCTGGCTGAAGGCCCTTGGGTGCTCCGTCGTGGTGATGAGCGCCACGCTGCCACGTCAAAAACGCGATGCCCTCGTGCGTGCCTGGGGCGCAGCACCAGAGAAGGCACCTTCACTGGCCTACCCCCGGATCCTGCTGGCCAACGACCACGGCGTAAGTGGCGAAAGCTACGCGTCGAGAGAGTTGGTGCCGATCGAGTTACTGGCACTGGACGAAGAGCTGGACACCCTTGCCAGCTGCGCCTTCGATCAGGTGAGCAAAGGTGGCTGTGGTGCCGTGATCGTGAACACTGTGGATCGCGCACAGCAGCTGTACAGGAAGCTGCATGAACGCCTGGACAGTGACATCATGTTGATGCTGTTCCATGCCCGCTTTCCTGCCGACGAACGCAGCGAACGTGAGAAGGCGGTGCTCGGCATTTTCGGCAAATCAGGCAACAGGCCGGTGCGCGCACTGTTGATCGCCACGCAAGTGGTTGAGCAAAGTCTGGACATCGACTTCGATTTCCTGATCACAGACCTGGCCCCTGTAGACCTGCTGCTGCAGCGCGCGGGGCGGTTGCATCGTCACGAGCGCGAACGCCCATCCGCCCATCGACAAGCGCGCCTGAGGGTTAGCGGCTTGATGGCGAGCCGTCTGCCGGAACTGAAGAAGACCGCCTGGGGCGTCATCTACGATCCATACATCCTTTGCCGTACCTGGGCCTTCGTATCGCGAGAGTCGCAATGGAAGTTGCCGCAGGACATCGACCGGCTGGTGCAGACAGTTTATGGCGACTATGAACTTCCCGAGGGCATGGACGCGAGCACGGAGCACTACATACTCGTCGAAGCAGACGGCATACATAAGGCCAATGCAAGCCACGAACGTCGATTGGCGGCCAACGCAGTGCTGAACGCGGGCGCCGAACCGCAGGACGCCTACGTCGGCAAGCCGCGCGGCTCCGGAGGGTGACTTTCCGGGCATCAGAAACGTGACTCGCCTGGGCGAAGACAGCATTACCGTGCTGCCCGTGCACACCGATCACGGTGCATGGCGCCTGCGCCCTGGCGATGCGCCATTCGACCCTGCGTTGCAACCGTCGCACAGTCTGGCCAGGGACATGCTCGCCCGTCAGCTCAAACTGAGTCGGTGGGACCTCGTCAAAGCGCTGCGCGCCGCCGAAATACCGCGAGGCTTTGCCGAGCACCCGTGGTTGCGCGACGTCAAGCCTTTGTGCCTGCAGGACGGAATGGCGAGCATAGGCAAGCTGCACGTTCGGCTCGATCCCGCGCTGGGGATCGTCTACAGCCAGCTCGACGTCGCTACGCCAACCTCCCAGGAGACGACCTCATGAACGCCTCTTCGCCGACAGCACCGGCGTTCAACCTGCTGGATACGCCGTGGCTACCAGTGCGCATGCTGGGCGGTCAGGTCACTGAGCTCGGCCTACTCAAGCTGTTCGAACAGGCATCACAGATCGAAGGATTGATCGAATCCTCTCCGCCTAATCTCGTGGCACTGCATCGGCTTCTTCTGGCCATCGCGCACCGCGCACTCACGCGCAGCCTCGGCACCTGGACAGACCGCGACCGCGCGCGCTGGTATCGGGAGGGCCTGCCCACCGACGCGCTGGTCGACTACTTGCACCATTGGCGGGAACGCTTTTGGTTGTTTCATCCAGAGCATCCGTTCATGCAGGTGGCGGCGCTGGCCACGGCTGAAGAAACGCGAGACAAGCTGAAGCCGTGGACGCAGATTGCTTTGGACAGCGCGAACGGGAACACCCCGGTAGTCTTCGACCATGCCGTAGATACCGAACCCATGGAGGTTTGCGCCTCCGTGGCTGTTCGCAGCCTGCTCGGATTCCTGCAGTTCACTCCAGGTGGATTGGTGCAGGTATTTCGCAGCGCCGACAAGGCTGGCCCGTTGGCCGACACTGCGGCGGTGATTCCCGTCGGCTCAAGTCTGACGGAAGCACTGGCTCTGGGCCTGCATCCCGCAACAGACACGGCCGACGACTCGCCACCTTGGGAGCGCGGCCTCACAACCCTTGCACACCTCCGCGCTGATCCGACGCTGGCCCGCGGTATCTGCGATCGCTACACCCGGCTCTCGCGCGCCGTGCTGCTCATGCCGCACACAACCGCGCAGTCAGTCTCTGTTCGCTGGCTACGCTTTGGCGCTGGTCTGGCGCTGGCAGAGGATCCCAGCGCACCCGACCCGATGGCTTCTTTTCGCGCGGGCAGCAACGGTCTGGTTCGCATGACTTTCCACGAAGGTCGAGCTATCTGGCGGGACCTCGGAGCGCTGTTGCCAGACAGCACGGGAATACACGCCCAGCCCGCTGCCATTGTGAGTTGGGCAAGTAACCTGCATGACGCCCGTGGCGAATGGGATGTCGCGGTTCCCGTGCTCGTCGCTGGTCTCTGTTCCAAAAAAGCAAAACTGGTTCGGTGGCGCAGCGAGCACTATGCGCTCCCAAGTTCGGCCTTGAGGAGCGCCGACGTGGCGACTGCGCTGCGATCTGAACTCAAGTGGGCCGAGGAGCTGTACTACACGGTGCGCGGCGTCGCCAGTGAAATGCTCGCCAAGGCAATGCCCGACTCGTCGAGCAAGGACACTCGATCCAGAGCACGAGCCATGCTCCATGCGGGACCCTTCCCGCCCGCGTATTTCTCCAAAGTTGAGTACAACTTGCCGGCGATGCTTGACTCAGTCGCGCGCAACGATCTGGACATGGCGCACGCTCTGTGGGCAGCTGCTCTGGTGGGCGCGTCTTAGTCGGCTTGGGATGCCGCGCGCGGCATGTTGGGTCAGTCAGCCGCCGCACTGCGCGCTGAGGCGACGAGCTACGGGAAGTTCCAGTTTGCAATCAAGGATTTCAGGATGGTCGCCGCTTCGGGGCAAACCGCCACCATGTCCGCCGTGCCGCAGGAGGGTTCAAATTGAGCGACTACACCGATTCATTCATCGCCTACCTGCAATCGCTGACTACGCGTGACCGTGGAACGCTTGCCGTGCTGCGCCGTAGCCTGGGCTTCGCACCGGGCGCCTATCCACCGGCGTACCCCAGTGTCGAACGTTTCGCGGTGCAAGGAGGCGACAAGGATTCTTTGCGCCAAGCTCTGTACCTCACAGCCGGCTTGTTCGCACTTCACCCCCAACATGTTAAGGGCCGCAGCATCGGCGACGCCTTCGGGCAGGTAATGCAGCGGCGCGGCAGCCCGAGCATCGAGAAGCGCTTCATCGCATTGCTGTCCGCTGAGGCGGAGAGCCTGCCTGACCAACTGCGTCAATTGGTCACGCTGCTCGCGGCGGATGGCATCGGTTTCGACTTCGGCGCGTTATTGAACGACATCGAACCCTGGCTGCACCCTCGTGCATTCGACACCCGTGACCGCATTCGCCAACGCTGGGCTCGTGCCTTCTACCGCGCCACGCTGCCGCAAACGCCGGCCGCGGATGCCCAAGCCACCCAGACCTGAGCCCCGAAGGAGGAACCCATGAGCTTTTTCGTTGAATTCCATCTGATCCAGAACTTCGCCCCCTCCAACCTGAACCGCGACGACACCGGCGCACCGAAGGATGCTCTCTTTGGAGGGCATCGCCGCGCTCGCGTGAGCAGCCAATGTTTCAAGCGCGCCATTCGGTTGCAGGCGCGTGCCGTCGGCGCGGTCGCCATGAGCGACAGTGGAGTGCGCACCAAGAAGCTGCTGGGTCTGCTGACGGATCGGCTCAATGCAATGGGGCATGATGATGCGACCGAAGCCGAACCTCGTATCGAATTGGCATTGGGTGCTGCTGGCCTGAAGCTTGGGGACGATGGCAAGACTGAATACCTGCTGTTCCTTGGTCAACGCGAGATTGACGGTTTCGCAGCGCTGATCCACGAACACTGGGACGATCTGATCGTTGCTACCACCGATGTTGGCAAGCCCAAGAAATCGAAGAGGGAGTCCAAGGCAGACGCACCCGACGCGGTCAAGAAGAAGGCGCAGAAACTGCTCGATGGTGGGAAGGCCGTCGACGTTGCACTTTTCGGGCGCATGCTCGCCGATCTGCCGGAAGCCAACCAGCACGCTGCGTGCCAGGTGGCGCACGCCTTGAGCACCCACCGCGTGGAGCGCGAGTTTGACTATTTCACTGCTGTGGATGATCTCGGGGCAGCCGACGAGACCGGCGCCGGAATGATCGGTCAAGTGGAGTTCAATTCGGCCACCTTCTATCGCTACGCCGTGCTTGATACCGACAAACTGGTGGAGAACCTGCAGGGCGACAATGACCTAACGCTTGCTGGAACGACGGCGTTTGCAGACGCGCTGGCACGGGCGATCCCCACCGGCAAGCAGAACACTTTTGCCGCGCACAACCAGCCCGCCTTCGTCGGCGTAGCGATCCGCCGCGGCAGTCCTTTCAATCTGGCGAACGCGTTCGAAAATCCGGTATGGCCGGATCGGTACAAGGCACTCACCACACAGTCGGTCGAAGCGTTGGCTGCGCACGAGAAGCAACTGGCCGGCTTCTACGGCGACGCGCGTGACACCTGGGCATTCATCGACTTGACAGGCGCCTGGCCGCAAGACCTGGGCGAGTCGCAGACGAGCCTTGCTGAACTTACCGCCTGGGTCGGGCGCCAAGTCGCCGCCCATCTGGGCGTCGCAGCGGAGTCTTGACCGTGCCGACGCTGCTGATGCGGTTGGCGGGTCCGATGCAGGCCTGGGGCACAACAAGCCGCTTCGACGAGCGCGACACGCAGTTAGAGCCTTCAAAGTCTGGCGTCGTGGGCCTTTTGTGCGCTGCGCTTGGGCGTGATCGGGCAGAATCGGTGGACGATCTTGCCCAACTTCGCATGGGTGTGCGCGTCGATCGTGAGGGCATATTGATGCGCGACTACCAAACCGCGACGGGCGTGCTCATCGCCGCTAACGCCAAGCCGGACAAAGACCGCACAGTCGTCAGCCCACGCTTCTACTTGGCCGATGCCGCGTTTCTCGTGGGCATGGAGGGCTCAGACACTCTGTTGCTCGAACAATTGAACACGGCATTGCGCACCCCGCGCTGGCCGCTAGCGTTCGGCCGCAAGTCGTTTGTGGCGTCGATGCCGATCTGGCTGCAGGCCGCACCACAAGACGGGCAATCCGCCGGATTGCACCCTGGTGCGCTGGAGCGCGCGCTGAACGAGCAGCCACGCATCGCGCCGCCCCGGTTCGAGCAGCGCGGTGAACCAGTCCGTCTGCTGCTGGAACACCCCACCGTTGGCGCGATGCGTCACGACCAGCCGATAGCCCCATTCGCCGCGCGGCGCTTCGGCCCGCGATTCGTTCAATCGGGAGTTCTTCACCATGTACCTGAGCCAACTGCTGCTGAACCCGCGGCACCCGGCCGCTCGGCGTGATCTGGCCGACCCATATCAGATGCACCGCACACTTTCGCGCGTATACGCGGACGGCCCCGACGTTCGTCCTGGCCGGTTCCTGTGGCGGCTGGAACGCGCAGGCTCGTTGAGCGAGACTGGCGTCCTGCTGGCGCAATCTGCGTCTCCGGGGCATTGGCGTGTCCTTACCGATTTGCCGGGCTATGTAACCAAGCTTGACGCTGATAAACCGTACGACCTTGAAAGGTGGGTTGTGGCTGGACGTCGCTACCGGTTCCGGCTGACCGCGAACCCGACGGTCACTCGTAACGGTAAGCGAATCGGGCTGCTGAATGAAGTTCAACGACTTGCGTGGTTGAATCGTCAGGCTCAGCGTGGCGGCTTCGAAATTGCTGACGCAGTCTGCAGCTACTGCGATCGAATCGAGACGTCACACGGCGGCGGCATGCAAATCACCGTCGCACGGGTTTGGTTCGACGGCGAGCTGGTGGCTACAGAGCCCGCCGCATTACGTCAGTCATTGCAAGCAGGAATCGGACACGCCAAAGCCTTGGGGCTGGGTTTGTTGTCGATCGCACGCATATGAGATACCAAATTGCGCATCCGCGTCTTGCACCGCATGACGCAGTACGACACGACTTCTTGCTGCGGTTCTCGGGACCTACCTGTTGGATCCCCTGGCACTGTGAGACGATACAAACACCGTGTCACCAGAAACTCCCGCACGAGTAATGCCATGGAATGGAAAAACCACATCGTTGTCGACCCCGACATCCTCGTTGGCAAGCCTGTCATCAAAGGCACGCGCATCTCGGTCGAGCTGCTACTCGATCGCTTTGCCGATGGCTGGAGCTATGACGACATTCTTGAGGCGTACCCTCACTTGATGCGTGAGCAGGTGCAGGCAGCTGTCGCTTTCGCTGCAGAGTTGTTCAAGGAGGAGCGCTTCGTCGCCATCGATCGAGCGGAATCGTGAAGCCCGGCCTGCTGGTCAACGAAAACTTTCCGGCACCTTCAACGCATGCCCTGCGCGCTGCTGGCGTCGACGTGATCGCCGTTATTGACCGACACCGCGGCATATCAGACCGTGAAGTAATGGCACTGGCCCGCGAACAAGGTCGCTGGCTGTTGACCTTCGACACGGACTACGCAGAACTTGTCTTCCACCAACGCCTGCCCCCACCGCCGGCTGTCGTGCTGCTGCGCGAAAAGCACTATCGCCCGGGTGAGCCCGCCCAATGGATCCTGTCTCTGCTCGAGTCACGCTCGGAAATTGCGGGCTTTTTCTGCGTCGTTACACGCAGTGGCCTGCGCAAGCGTCCATTGATGACATCCGTACCAGGTAATGCCTATTGAGCACGCAGCTACCCCCGCTCAAACCGATCCCCATCAAGGACAGGCTGTCGGTGGTGTTCATCGAACGCGGCGAAATCGACGTGCTCGACGGCGCCTTCGTGGTGGTGGACGTGACTGGCATCCGCACCCATGTACCGGTGGGCGGCGTTGCTTGCATCATGCTGGAACCAGGCACGCGTGTCTCGCATCGAGCTGCCGCGTTGGCGGCTCGGGTCGGGACCCTGCTGGTCTGGGTAGGCGAGGCTGGCGTACGACTCTATTCAGCTGGCCAGCCTGGTGGTGCACGCTCCGACAGGTTGTTGTACCAGGCACGCTTGGCACTGGACGATGACCTGCGCCTGAAGGTGGTGCGAAAGATGTACGCGTTGCGCTTCGACGAAGAACCGCCGGCGCGGCGCAGCGTCGATCAACTGCGCGGTATCGAAGGCGCCCGTGTGCGACGCAGCTACCAGTTGCTGGCACAGCAATTCGGCGTGAAATGGAGCGGACGCAACTACGACGCCGACAACTGGGACAAAGCCGACGTGGCCAACCGTTGCCTGTCCGCAGCCACTTCGTGCCTGTACGGAGTCACCGAGGCCGCAGTCCTGGCCGCGGGCTACGCGCCAGCCGTGGGCTTCATCCACACCGGCAAGCCGCTTTCTTTCGTCTACGACATTGCTGACGTCTACAAGTTCGAAACTGTGGTGCCAGTAGCTTTCAAGGTGGCCGCGGCGAACCCAGGCAACGGCGAACGAGCGGTGAGGTTGGGTTGTCGCGACGTTTTTCGGCAGAGCAAGCTGCTTGACCGAATCATTCCCGACATTGAAGTCATACTGGCCGCTGGTGGGATCGCGCGTCCGGAGGCACCAACTGACACAGTTGGTCCTGCTTTTCCCAACCCGGAAGGGCTTGGCGATGCTGGTCATCGTTCTTGAAAACGCGCCACCGCGGTTACGAGGCCGCTTGGCAGTTTGGCTGCTGGAAGTGCGAGCCGGGGTATACGTAGGCAGCTATTCGCGCCGCGTACGCGAACACATCTGGTCACAGGTCGAGGATGGCATTGAAGACGGCAACGCAGTGATTTTGTGGCGTAGCGGCGGCGAAGCGGGGTTTGAGTTCCAGACGCTTGGCGCGAATCGTCGTATGCCGGCTGATTTCGATGGCGTGCAACTGGTCAGCTTCCATCCAAGCGTGGTGGAACGTGCTCCTTAACAACAAGAATGCTTTGGGCTTTCGAATCGGTAGGAATTCCCATGTAAAGAATTTCTATTAGAATCAAGAATGTATTGGAAGACTGTTCCCCGCGCACGCGGGGATGAACCGCCCAATCGGCGGTGGCCTGGCTGCTCATCGGCGCGAATTTGCCGGGTTTGTAGGTCTCAACAACGTCTTCGTCGTCTGATTCGAAAATGTCGCCGTTGGTGTCGGAATCGCGCACTTCACCGAACTTTTCAGTAATCGCGGCGCGGGCTTCTTCGATGGTGGCGTACTCACCGTGGGCATAAACAGCCCAGTCGTTGGTAGTGCCACACCAGCCCTCGGTGCGCACTTCGTGACTGCTGTTGG
>Ga0073899_10006606_pt1 | contig 10017 bp, 5 predicted proteins | sample KloWWTmetaKNB5Ph_FD_88975 | JGI IMG/M metagenome (GOLD analysis project Ga0073899, IMG submission 88975) | Active sludge microbial communities from Klosterneuburg, Austria, studying microevolution and ecology of nitrifiers - Klosterneuburg... | ecosystem: Engineered > WWTP > Aerobic digester >...
CCCCAGCGCATAGGCGAGCCGCGGCATCCAGATGATCAGATGGCGGCCGGTACCGGTGCCGACCGCGACCGACTCCGGCCCGAACTGCTCGCGGATGCCGTGCAGCCGTTCGGCGATCGTGTCGAGCGCGTCGTCCCAGGAGATGCGCTCCCATTTCCCCGAGCCGCGCGGTCCGACCCGGCGGCGCGGGTACTGGAGGCGATTCGGGTGGTAGACGATGTCGGGCGTCACGGTGCCGATCGGGCACAGGCGACCGCGATTCAGCGGCCCGTCGGGGTCGCCCTCGATGCGGACCAGCCGACCATCCTCGACATGCAGCAAGACGCTGCAACCGCCGTGGCAGCTGTGGCACGTGCTCTTGAACGTTGTGCGGGTCGAAGCATTCATGGTCATGCGCGATGCGAGGCTTGCTTCCCTGTGAGCCGGGCGAGAGATTAGGATGAGCCGGGTCGCGTGAAAAATGGTTTCTGTCCAACCCTCGAATCGGTTCGGCAGATACCCCGTGGGGATGGCGTCATGGCTCGCTCACGCCCGTACCTGCGCACCGCGGCGAACATGGCGCGCACGTTCTCCACCGGCGTCTCGTCGGGGATGCCGAAGCCGCTGTCGAAGATCAGCTTGCCGCCCTTGTGGAACACGTTCTCGGCGAGATGACGCACTGCGGCGTCGATCGCGTCCGGCGATCCGGTCGTGAGCAGCGAGGAGTTCAGCCCGCCGCGCAGTGCCGCGACGTCGCCCAGCACCTCGAAGGCGCGCACGAGGTCGGTCTTCTCGAACCAGTGGATGCACTTGCCTGCCGGCAGCTCGCGCAGCGTCTCCAGGCGCCTGGTGCAATCGGACTCCCACAGCGGCATCGGGACCAGTCCGGCTTCGATGAAGGCCAGCACCATCTTCTTGAATGATGGCCACCAGAACGTCTCGAACTGCTTGTGCGACATGAACGGATCGGGCGCCCAGTGGATCGGGATGAACACCAGCGGATTGCGCACGAACTTCGCCTGCGCGAGCGTGCGGCGCACGATCAGCGTCGCCATCTTGTCGAGCGCCTCGAGCACCTTGTCGCCGCGCCGGTACAGGTCCTTCATCATGCCGGTCGCGCCGCGGAAGAAGTCGGCCATCGCGTCGTACGGGGCGCTTGCGATGAGCCCGAAGCCCTGCGGCGTGCCGAGCGCTGCCATGCGCCGGCCGAACTCGATCTCGTGCGCGATCATGTCGCGCACCACGCGGCTGGCGCCTTCCAGCGTGTCGAACGCCTGCCGCAGACGGGGGTCGCCGAACACCATCGTGGCGAATCCGACGCCGAGGTACGCGCTGCCGGCCAGCGTCGCCAGGGGCTCGACTCCCGCGTAGGCGCCGGCGACGCGCGGCAGGTACTTCCCCAGGTAGAAGCCGGTGGGGTCGAACAGGAAGTCGTCGTACTCGTCCGCGGACATGTACTCGCGGTCGAGGTACTGGTAGGGCCGGTCGTCGGGCACGCCGTGGCCCGGCCATTCGAGCTGCCGGAAGTCGATCGCGTCGAGCATCGGCCCGAAGGTCGTCATCATGTACGGCGAGGTGAAGAAGTCCGGCTCGAACTCGCGGCACAGATCCTCCGCGATCTCGGCGACCTTGCCGTAGTCGTACATCTGCTGCCGGTTGCCGATGCCGCCGTAGCGTGCCAGCCAGAAGTTCATCATCAGCCCCACCGGCATCCGGTCGGGCGTGCGCAGATGGACGCAATCGACGACGCGCTGCCAGCGTCGCGTGGAGTCGGCTTCGGCTTCGGCCGTCGGCGCCGGGGCGTTCATGGAGCGGGACTTCGCTGGCGGTGATGAGGTCGCGTGGAGTCGGTTCCCGTCGTCTGCGCGGAGGTTGGTTCCGCTGCGCGTTCGAGGGCCGGCGCCGCCTGCGACGCGTCCCCGGCGGGCGCGTGCAGGTGCAGGCTCTGCAGCGTGCGCTCCAGCGTCGCCGCCTGGTCCTTGAGCCCGCTGGTGGCCGCGGCGAGCTGTTCGGCCAGCGCGGCGTCGTGTTGCGTGGCCTCGTCCAACTCGGCCACCGCGCCGTCCACCTGATGCAGCACCGCGGTCTGCTCGCGAGCCGAGCCGGCGACGGCGTGCACCGTGTCGGCGACGCGCCCGGCGGCCTGCGCCAGGCGGCCCACCGTCGCGCCGGCCTGATCGGCGCCTTGTTCGCCCTGTTCCACGCTGGCCGTCACCTCGGCGCTGAGCACGCGGATCTGCGCAGCAGCTTCCGCCGCGTGCCCGGCCAGGTTGCGCACCTCGGCCGCCACGACGCCGAAGCCCCGGCCCTGATCGCCGGCGCGAGCGGCCTCCACGGCAGCGTTGAGCGCCAGCAGGTTGGTCTGGAAGGCGATACCGTCGATGGCACCGACGACTTCCGTGATGCGCCGCGACGACGCGGCGATGGCCTGCATCTGCCGATGCACCAGCGCCACCGCCTCGTCGCCGAGCCGGGCTTCATGCTTCACCGCTTCGGCCAGCGTGCTGGCCCGTTGCGCTTCCTCGGCCGACTGCTTCACCGTCCGCGCCAGCCCGCGCAGCGACGACGCGGCCTGCTGCAGCCGCGCGGCCGCCTGCTCGGTGCGTGCCGACAGCTCGCGTGCACCGGCGCCGATCTCGCTGCTGGCGCCGTCCACCGCGCCGGCCGAAACCTGCAGCCCGGCCACGATCTCGCGCAGTCGTTGTTGCATGCGCGCGATGGCCTGCAGCAATCGGCCGAACTCGTCATGGCGGTCCAAGGCGATGTCGGCGTCGAGCCGCCCCTCGGCGATGCGCTCGGCAGCCGCCACCGCCTGCCGCAGCGGTTGCGTGATGCTGCGCATCAGGCCCCAGGCCATCACGACGGCGAAGAGCCCTGCCGCGCAGGCCACCGCCGCCGTCAGCACCAGCGCCTGGCCCTGGCGCGCCTGTGCTGCGCGGTACTCCACCTGGTTGGCCTCGGCCGCCTGCGCCACGATGTCGGCCATCAGGCCGCGCCAGCGCCGCGCCGCCTCGTCGGCCTGGAACAGCAGCGTCAGCGCCGCCTCCGGCCCCTGGCCCGCGAGCGCGACGCGTTCGGTGCTCGCCAGCGACGGCGCGACTTCGGCGCGCAGCCGGGTGACCTGCTCCAGCGTTGCGCGCAGGCCCGCGGCCTCCTCGTCCTGCAGCGCCGCGGCCAGCGCCTGCTCGGCCTGCTCGTAGTGCCCGCGTGCTGCGGCGAGCGCGGCCTGCTGGATCTTCAGATCCTCGGCGTCGGTGAGCACGACGAGCGCGCGCAGCTGCCCCATCCAGTCGAGCTGCGCGGCGTTGAGCCCTTGCGCCATGCCGGCGCGAGCGTTGTGGACTTCGACGATGCGCGAGAGCTGCGCGCCCAGCTCGCGTGTCTGCAGCAGCGCCTGCGCGGCCAGCACCAGCAGCATCGCCACCAGCATGCCGAAGCCGAACGCCAGGCGCCGGCGCAGGTTCCAGCGCAGCGTCGGGCGCCAGCGCGGAGCAGGGCGCCAGGGGCGCCACGGGATCGCGTGCATCGAGGCGGGTCTCCGGTGTGGGTTCGCGGTGCTAACAGCGCGCCGCCTGCCCGGCAGGCGCCGTCGCTGCGAAACGCACGGCATCGGCGTTGGCGACCGGCGCGACCGGCGCAACCGGCCCGGCGGCCTCATCGGCGCGGTGCACCGCAGGCTTCAGCAGGAAGTGCGCCAGCGCCGGCAGCAGCACGAGGGCGCCGAGCATGTTCCACAGGAACATGAACGCCAGCAGCAGCCCCATGTCGGCCTGGAACTTGATCGGGCTGGCGACCCAGGTGACGACGCCGATGGCCAGCGTGACGCCGGTCAGCATCACGACCTTGCCGGTGAACAGCAGCGCGCGGTAGTAGCTCTCCGAGAGGCTCTTGCCCTGCCGCAGCTGCGCCAGCGTGACGGAGAGGATGTAGAGCGCATAGTCGACGCCGATGCCCACGCCGAGTGCGATCACCGGCAGCGTCGCGACCTTCACTCCCATGCCCAGCGCCACCATCAGCGCCTCGGCCAGCAGCGAGGTCAGCACCAGCGGCAGCATGGCCACCAGCACGGCGCGCCACGAGCGGAAGGTGACGAAGCACAGCAGCGCGACGGCGCCGTAGACGAGAAACAGCATCTGCCGCCAAGCGTCCTTGACGACGATGTTGGTCGCGGCCTCGATGCCGGCGCTGCCCGCCGCCAGCAGGAACTTCACGTCGGCCGTGTCGTTGGCCGCGGCGAATGCCGCCACGTGGTCGACGACGCGCGTCAGCGTCTCGGCCTTGTGGTCGCGCAGGTAGGCATAGACCGTCAGCAGGCTGCAGGAGTCGTCGTACAGGCCGCGCGGCGCGCCGGCCGTGACGGTGTTGAGCATGTCCTGGTTGGGCAGGAACGCGTACCACTTCGGGTTGCCTTCGTTCAGGCCGGCGAGCACGCGGCGGTTGAGCAGCGCCAGCGTGTTCGTGCTCTCGACGCCTTCGATCTGGCGCAGCTGCCATTCGAGCGCGTCGATCTTGTTCAAGGTGTCGTACTGCGAGCACTGACCGTCCGGCGTCTTGACCATCACCGCGAGCACGTCGCTCGACGCGCCGTAGGCGGCGTTCATGAAGGCGACGTCGCGGTTGTAGCGGCTGTCGGGGCGCAGTTCCGGCGCTCCGGGGTCGAGGTCGCCGATCTTCAACTGCGTGCTGACTGCGAGGCCCGCGATGCCGAGCACCAGTCCGGCCAGGACGGCGATCGCGGCGTCGCGCCGGCGCGTGAATCGGTCGAGCCAGGCCCACAACCGGTGCTTGTCCTTGCCGGCGGCGTCGGCGGCCTCGGCGCGCAGGCTGCGCGCCGCCGCCGTGGCGCTGACGCCGACATAGCTCAGCAGGATCGGCAGCAGGATCAGGTTGGTGAAGATCAGCACCCCGACGCCGAGCGACGCGGCGATCGCCAGCTCGCGGATGACCTGGATGTCGATCACCAGCAGCACCGCGAAGCCGACGGCGTCGGCCAGCAGCGCGGTGAGCCCGGCGAGGAACAGGCGGCGGAACGTGAAGCGCGCGGCCACGAGTTTGTGCATCCCGCGGCCCACGTCCTGCATGATGCCGTTCATCTTCTGCGCGCCGTGGCTCATGCCGATCGCGAACACGAGGAACGGCACCAGGATGGAGTAGGGGTCGAGCGCGTAGCCCAGCGTCGGCAGCAGGCCGATCTGCCAGACCACGGCGATCAGCGACGCGGCGACGACGAGCACCGTCGAGCGCACGCAGCGCGTGTACCAGAACACCATCGCCGCGGCGATCACGACTGCGAGGCCGAAGAACACGAGCACCTCGCGCACGCCGTCGATCAGGTCGCCGACGACCTTGGCGAAACCCGTCACGTGGATGGCCACGCCCTGCGGTTCGTATTTCGCGCGCAACTGCTCGACGCGCTGGGCGAACTGCGCATAGTCCAGCGGCCGCCCTTCGGCGTCCTTCGCGAGCAGCGGCACGTAGATCACGCTCGATCGAGCGTCGAGCGCGACGAGCTGGCCGACCTCGCCCGAGCGCGCGATGTTGGCCTGCAGCGTCTGCAGGCTCTGCGGGGAGCCGTCGTAGCCGTCGGGGATCACGGGGCCGCCCTCGAGGCCGTCTTCCGTGACGCCGACCCAGCGCGTCGTCGGCGTCCACAACGACTTCATCTGGGTGCGCGCGACGCCGGGCACGAGGAACACCTCGTCGCTGAGCTGGCGCAGCGTCTCGAGGTAGGCCGCGTCGTAGATCGATCCCTTGGGGTTGGACACGGCGATGCGCACCGCGTTGCCCAGGCCCGTCAACTGGTTCTGGTGCGCGAGGTAGTTCTCGACGAACGGGTGGTGTGCCGGAACCGTCTTCTCGAAGCTGGCGTTGAGCTGCAGCTTCGTCGCCTGCCAGCCGAGAACGGCGGTGACGAGCAGGCACAGCGCGACGACGATGGCGCGGTGGTTGAACAAGGCGCGTTCGATCAGCGAGCCCGAGCGCGGATCGAACGTCGCGCCGGCCGGAAGTGCTTTGCAGGAATGAGCGTTCATTTCGGCGTCCGCCGTGGGGCTTGCGCAGGCACTCCCGTCGGGCCGAGCAGCCGCATACCGTGGATCGACACGGTGAGCAGCGACCCGTCGGACAGCACGGCCACGCCGTTGAGCGGCGGCAGCGGACCGGCAGGCAGCGGTTGCAGCGCGCCTTGCTTCAGCTCGAGCACCATGCCGGCCTGGTTGACGAGGACCAGCGAGCCGTCGGCGCGCTGCGCCGAACCGGTGATCGAGACGGGTGCGGGGGAGGGAACCTGCTTCCAGCTGGCTCCGCCGTCGCCCGACCTCCACACGTTGCCGCGCAGACCGGCGACGACGATCTCGCCGTCGGCCGGCAGCTCGACCGTGAAGAAGCTGCCCGGGTATGGCAGCGCGAGGCGCCTGAACGTCCTGCCGGCATCGGTGGAGATGCGCAGCAGACCCTGCTCGCCCGCCACCGCGATCGTGTCGCCGCGCCGGCGCACGGCATAGAGGTGCAACTCCTTGGGATTGTCCAGGCGGGAACGCCAGTTCGACCATGTCGCGCCGCCGTCTTCGGTGGCCAGCGCGAGGCCATAGGCGCCGACGACGACGGCGCGCTGCGTGTCGAGCACGAGCAGGTCGAGCAGCGGCTTGTCCGGGCCGTCGGCCACCAGCCGCTCGGCCGATTTCAGCGTGGCCGGGTCGCCGCCGGCCCGGGCGGCTGCGAGTTCCAGCTGCGCGATCTTTCGGCCGTCGAGCTTGCTCGCCCAGGTTTGCCCGCCGTCCGCGGTGACGAGCACGGTGCCGCCGTGCCCGACCAGGTACCCGCGCGTCGCATCGGCGAAGCGCAGCGCCGTCAGGCTCACGCTGACCGGCACTTGCGATTGCCGCCAGGTCCGCGCCGCGTCGTCGGAGGTCAGCACGATGCCGCGCTCGCCGGCCGCGACCAGCCGCATGCCCGCCTGCGCGGCGGCCAGCAGCACCGCATGGGCCGCGTCGCGCGCGCCGACAGCCGGCCGGTCGAGCGCATCGCCGACCGCGGCGGCAACCGGAGCCGCCGCCGCGGCGCCGATCGATGCCGCCGCGATCAGCGCCGCCGTGACGGCGCGGGCCGGCTGCATCTCGAACACCCTCGCCGGCGGCTTGCGGTTTTTCAACGAACGCCTTCGCCGGCCAGCGCGTCCGGCGTGAATACGCTGGCGGGAATGCGCGGCACGATCGGGTACTGCGAAGCCTTGGCGTTGTAGAGGTTGCCGGCGAAGCCCTGCCCCGACAGAAGGTCGTTGAAGCCGAACGAGCTGATCGGGTTGCCGGGCAGGTCCGGCGCGACGAAGGTCTGCGCCCACAGCGTTTTCCAGAGCTGGCCGTTGCCGTCCCAGCGGTCGCCGAGCACGCAGATCCAGGTGTCCTCGTCGCAGTAGTAGCGCGCCTTGGGCGCCTGGTGGCGCTGGCCCTGTCTCAGCGTCGCGTCGACGACCCAGACGCGGTGCAGTTCCCAGCGCACATGGTCAGGGTTCAGGTGGTTTCGCGTGATCACCTCGGCGTCGGTCCTGGGCTGCAGGAACTTGTTGCCGTTGTAGGGAATGAACATCTCCCTCTTGCCGGCGAGCTTCCAGTCGAAGCGGTCCAGCCGCCCGGTCCAGGTCTCGATCTCGTCGAAGCTCATGACGCCGGCCGTCGCCGGCGTCGGCGTGTCGCAGCACGGGTTCGGCAGTTTGCGCACGCGCCGCTGGCCCGTGAGATAGACCCACGCCTGGTCCTTGTTGCCGTCGATGTTGGTGCCGCCGGTGACGGCCTCGCCGGCGCGGATCGGGGGGCCGGCGTTGATCAGGCGGATCTGCCAGTACAGATTGGACTTGGCGAATTCCTCCGGGCTGCCGTCCTGGAAGTAGTACTGCATCTGCTGGTCGGCGCGGCCGTCCGTCGTCAGCACCATCTTGCCGTCGGCGGTGAGCTGATACTGGTTGACGTGCAACTCCCAAGAGGTGCCGCGCCAGCGCAGCATGTGGTTCCACATCACCTCGGTGCCGGTTTTCGCGATCGGGAACGGAATACCGCCATAGGCTCCTTCGACGAGGTCGCCGTTGAGCTTGGCGCGGGTGGCGTTCTTGAACGTGTTGTCGTAGACCCACTGCGGCGCCGCGGCGGTGCGGCGGGTCGGATAGACATCGATGCGATAGGTGTCCGGGAACTTCTTGAGCATCGCCTTCTGCCCGTCGCTGAGCTTGCCGGCGTACTGGTCGGCGTTCTTCGCGTTGATCAAGAACAGCAGCTTGTCGGTCTTGAACGGGTCGCCGCGGCGGCCGCCCGGCTTGTCGCCGGGGATCGGCGTCGTGTAGCCGCCGCTCCACGCGGGAATGGTGCCGTCCTTGTTGCCGGATTTCTCGGCGCCGAACGGCGTCAGCTCGGACTTGAGCTTCGCTGCTTCGTCGGCCGACACGGCCGCCGTCGCGGGGCCGAACGCGACCGCCAGCAGGGCGGCCATGGAGATTCGGGTAAGCGTCATCGCGGGCTCCTCGATCAGAACGTGCGGCGCAGCGACAGCGCCAGGTAGTTGCGGTCGGCCAGCTGGTTGCCGAGGCCGAAGATGGCGTGGCCGCCCGTGAGCAGCGGCGCGTAGTCGACGAACGGGACCGCCTTGCCGATGTAGTGCGTGTAGTTCAGCGCGAACTGCCAGACGCCGAGGTAGCTGCCTTCGATGCCGAGCGTGGCGCTGCCGGTGCCCTTGGCGCCCCAGCCCGCGCCGGTGACGCTGGAGTTGCCGTCGACCACGTAGCGCAGCCCGATCGGCACGCCGAGATCGACACCCGGAAGCAGCTGGCGATAGCTCGGCGTGAAGATGAACTGCAGCGCCGTCGCGTCGCGGCTGCGGCCTTCGTCGAGCGTGTGGTCGGGGTCGTCCTTCGAGAGCACGCGGTTCCACGCGATCTCGGCGACGAGGCTCGACTCGCGCGCGAGGAAGCTCGGCCCGAAGGTCGCCAGCGTCGACAGGTTCAGGTGCGCGGTGCGCCCCAGCGCCGGGCGCGGCTGCGGTGCGCCGAAGCTGCCGGGGTAGAGCATGTTCGTGCTCCACAGCGGCACGTCGTCGCGCACCGACGCCTCGGCGGCGACGTTGAAGTCGCCGAACGAATGCGAGGCGCTGACGCCGGCCGTCTTGACGTTCTCGGGGAACTTGTAGAACCAGCTCCCCGGCAGCGCGCCGGTGGGGCCCGGCGCGCCGATCGGATTCAGGTTGCCGTAGAGCTGGCCCGACTTGTCGTGGTAGCGCGCGAAGTAGAAGCCGAGATCGGTTTCGCCGACGCGCCACTTCAGTTGCAGACCGAACTGGCCCGAGTCCTTGGGCTCCTGGTCGGCGCCGGGCGTGAGCGCGTAGTTGCCCGAGATCGGCGTGCCGGCCGGGATGTTGACGAACTCCGGCTGCCGCGAGCCCCAGGGGATGTTGGCCGTGGAGAAGTAGCTGCCCGCCGGCGCCAGCCGGTCGGCCTCCCAGCGGAACTGCACGTAGCCGCCGATCGAGATCTCCGGCGAGATCTGCAACTGGGCCGAGAGTTGCGGCACCGGGCGGATGATCTCCTTGAACTGGGCGTTGGGCGAAGCGAGCAGCTTGTCGATGTCGACCGGGCCCTGCGCGCGTGCGATGCCGTTGTCGCCGAAGAACAGGCTCTCGCCGTACTGCAGCGCGTGGCGTCCGAGGCGCGTCGTCAGCTTCATGCCGTTGGGCAGGCGCCAGCCGCCGAACACGAAGGCGTCGAGCAGCTCGGCCTTCTCGCCGGCCAGCTTGCGGGTGCGGCTCGGGAACTCGTTGAAGGGCATCTGGCCGATCGTCGGATCGTTGTCGGCCTTCGTCGCGCGCTGCAGCTTGTCGTCGTACCACGCGGCGGCGCTGACCCGCAGACCGAAGTCGCGGCGCCAGATCGCGTCGAACTCCGAGAGCAGGTCGACGCGCGCCGACACGAGGCCCGTGTCCTGGAAGTTCTGGTCGCCGGCGTTGAAGTTCAGCGCCTGCGGAAACGGGAAGCTGGCCGGCGCCGGCGGCGGCGCGCCC
>Ga0073899_10006609_pt1 | contig 10014 bp, 3 predicted proteins | sample KloWWTmetaKNB5Ph_FD_88975 | JGI IMG/M metagenome (GOLD analysis project Ga0073899, IMG submission 88975) | Active sludge microbial communities from Klosterneuburg, Austria, studying microevolution and ecology of nitrifiers - Klosterneuburg... | ecosystem: Engineered > WWTP > Aerobic digester >...
AGGAACGCACCCCCGCTGAGCAAGGTGGCCTACGACCCGAAGATCCACGTGCTGAAGAATGCGCTGGGCACACACAGCGCCGTTTCGCGCGTGCAGGGCAACCAGCTTAAGGCCAAGCGCGAGATCCGCATTGCTGCGCTCTTCAAGGAAGCGCCGGCCGACTTTCTGCGCACGATCGTCGTGCACGAACTGGCGCACCTGAAAGAGCGCGAACACGACAAGGCCTTTTATGCGCTGTGCCAGCACATGGAGCCCGATTACCACCAGCTGGAGTTCGATCTGCGCTTGTGGCTGACCGCGCAGGAAGGGCTGCCTCAACAAGTGGGGGCGTAAAGAACACTCTGCGGGATGGCGCCGGGCTTGCCGGGAGCCTAGCCTCGCTGCGATGAGCTCCTGCGCACTGCGTGGAGCAGCCGGGAGCAGCGCGATGCAGAGCATGAAAACCCGCCTGGGAGCCGAGAAGCTGCTGAGTCGCGTGATCACCAGCACCGCGGTCGATGCGCTGCTGGAAACACTGCAGATCAAGACCGTGACGGCCGCAGCAGCCGACCGCGAAGAGGGCCTGCTGTTGTTCGGCCTGCTGGTGGATCGTGCGCTCGGGGTGTTCAGCCTCAACCTGATCCCGCCGGGCCCGAACGAAGAACGTCCGTACCTGCTGAGCTTTGAAGGCGAGCCTGGCGCGCGCACGGGTTTCAGGCTGGCCGTGTCCCTGAACGAAGGCCCGCAGCGTGCGCTCTTTGATCTGATCCGCAAGCTGCCCGCGCACGGCCTGGTGCCGGCCGTGAAGCGGAGTTCGGCCACGAACGAATGGCTGGAGGCGGCCCCCGGTACCGTGCAGATGGTCGGCACGGGCCTGCACCTGGTGCTGCAGGGCCAGGTGAATGGCAGCGTCGAATTGCGCCTGTCGCCCAAGCGCGAAGCGCCGGACGATGTGATCGTGCTGGCCGTGGAGCCGGCCACTGTCTTGATCGGCAGTACCGGCTTTGGCCTGGAGTTCACGCACGGCATCGTCATTGACATGGCCGAGCAGGCCGCGCCCGCACAGCCCGCGCGCGTGGAAGGCGTGGTGCTGGCCACGCCGGCCGATGCACCGGGCTGGCGGGGCATGGCCGTCAACCAGGCGCGTTTCTACCTGCCCAAAGGGGTGCCTTTCCTGGGTGGCCACGCGGTGGACGCCGTGTTGCAGGTGGGCCTGGCACCCACACCCGGCATCAGCCTCGTGCTGCACAGCCGGGTGCCCCCACAAGGCGAGCGGCCCCAGATCGAGGTGCGCATTGAGTGCCTCGACCCCACCGCCACGGGCTTGGACGATTTTGTGCCGACCCTGGTTGAAGCGGTGATGGCGCTGCCGCTCAAGGGCCGGACGGAGAACTTCGGCCAGGCGGTCACCTTCGGTGCCGGTGTGCCTGTGCAGGCGCGGTTGCGCTACGCACGCAAACCAGCCGCGGCAGGCGCGACACCGTCGTCGGAGTTGAGCCTGGCACTCGAAAGCCAAGGTGACGACGGTCTGCTGAAGGTCGACAGTGCCGGTGGCGGCCTGGGCGCCAAGATCATGGTCACCGCGGCCACACTGGCCACGGCCCTGATTGCCGATGGGGCCCAACAGCAGCCCGGTTCTGATGGCGACGGCAGCGGCGTGATCCTGCACACGCTGCTGGTCGCCGCGGTGGGCCTTTCGAGCTTCCTGGAGGCGGGCCAGCTCGTCCTGCACCGCGCCGAGTTGATGACCACGGGCGGCCTGCTGCCGGTGGGCAAGGCGATGCGGCTGAAGATCGACTATTCGGTCGCCGCCACCGTGACCAGCTTCGATGTCGGCGTGATGAGCCTGGGCATGAAGCCCAATCAGCCGCTGCGGGTGCGGGTGCGCGAAGTGGTGCTGAGCATCGACCCCGAAAAATCCGGGCTGGAGATGATCCACCTCGATTACGCGCGCAGCTCGCTCGAAGTCGAAGACCCGGGCGGCTGGATGGTGCACGGCCCCGACTCGCTGTTCGACGTGCTGGGCACCCGTTCGGGCCGCGGCTCGATGTGGATCGAGATCGACCTGCGCTTCAAGCTCGATCTCGGTCCCGTGAAGGTCAGCGGCGCCACGATCCGCGCCACGCTGGATGCACAAGGCCGGCTGAGCGGTGAACTGCGCGGCCTGGACGCCGCACTCTCACTGGCCGGGGTGATCACGGGCGAAGGCGCGGTGCAGCTCACGGACGATGGCTTTCGCGCCGCGCTGGAAGCCGTCATCGTGCCGCTGGGCCTGGGCGCGCGCGCGGATGTCGAAACCGATGCCGAGATGGTCAAGCTCAGCCTCGGCGTCGATCTGCCGGGCCCGCTGCCACTGGGCAGCAGCGGCTTGGCGATCTACGGCATCGGCGGCGTGTTTGCTGCCAACGGGCGGCCCAAGCCCGTGCCACCAGGGGCCGACCCGATTCAGGCACTGCTGGACTGGGACTACACCCAGCAGGGTGCCTTCGTGCCCGCGCCGGCCTTCAGCTTCGGGCTGGAAGCGGTGATCGGCACCGCGCCCGACCTGGGCTTCACCTTCAGCGCCCGCGCGGGCCTGTTCCTGACCACGCCCGATATCGTCGTGCGCGGCTCGCTTGAGGGGCGCTTTCTCGGCCCGCGCATGAAGATCGCGCGGGGGGCCAATCCACTCAATGTGCTGCAGGCCAAGGGGGTCATCGTGGTCGATCCGGCCGACGGCGTGACGGTGGCGGTCGAAGGCAAGTACGAGATTCCGCACGTCCTCAGCACCACGGTGCCGGTGGGCGCGCACTTCCCGCTCAAATCGGCTGATTGGTTCATCCATCTCGGCGCGGACGGCTGGGCACCGGGTGCCGGTGGCCGCAGCGAGAGCCGCGAAGGCGGGCCCGTGCGTTCGGTGCTGCTGCCCGACATCCTGAACCAGACTTCCGATGCCTACCTGATGTTCCGTGGCAATGGCATCACGCGTTGGCCGCGCGGCGGGCCGCTGAGCTTTGCGCCCGGCACCTATGTGGCGGCCTTCGGCTTTGGCTTCGATGTGGTCTACGGCCTCAAGCCCGTGCTCTGGGCCAATGTCTTTGCCCGCGCGGACATCCTCGTGGCCACCCACCCGATGAGTTTTGTCGGCATGGGCACGCTCGGCGGCGGCCTGCACGTGGGGCCGTTTTCCGTCGGTGTCGATGCCAGCGTGCAGGTGGTGCTGGTGGACGGTGCGCCGCCCTACTTCAAGGCAGAGATCTGCGGCACCATCGACTTGTTCTTCGACGAAATCCGCAAGTGCGTCACGCTGCACTACAACAACCCGCCGGTGCAAGACATGCCGGCGCCGACCGAACATCCACTGGACGGTCCTCAGGGTCAATCCCTGGTGGACGACCGCTACCGCAAGCTCGGCACGCTGGCCACGCAGCCGCAAGACGCCACGCCAGCCACGGCCGTCTGGCCCGACAGCCTGCCCTTGCTGAGCTTCACTTCGGCGCCCACGCTGGCCTTGGCGGCGGGCCAGTTCCCGGATGCCGCCGCGTACCCGGAAGGCCTTCGGGCCAGGCCCATCGGCAGTGACCTGCTGCGCTACGACTGGCATCTGCTGAGCCTGAGCCTGATCGACGCCACCGGTGCCGATGTCCTGGTGGCCGGCCCCATGAGCTGCGCCTGGCTCGACGGCAAGATCGGCGACGCAGCGGGTCAGCCGCAACCGGCCGAACTGGCCCTGCTCACGCCGTGTGGTGATCTGTGGTTGAACGCGCTGGGTGATGCCGGCGCCGGCCTGGCCGCCCCGCCGTTGGCCGCACGTTCAAACATCTGCCGGTTGTTGGCAACAGCGCGCCGCGGTTGGGCGCTGGGCGCCGCTGCCACACCCGAGGGAGAGCACTTCCGCCTGCCGCCCGACCCGCGCGCCACCGACCCGCTGCAAAGCCAGGTGCAGGCGCGAGTGCAGTTGCGCTTTGCCGCGAAGCCGGCCGGCGGTGGCACGGTGCTCGACAAGCGCAGCGCGCAGTTGATGCCGCTGCAGTTTGCCTACGCGGGGCCGCGTGTACGCGCTTTTGATGCCCAGCGCTTCGACGACCGCGAATTTGACGCCTGGTTGGACCCTGGCGCAGCACTGCTGCCCCCGGGCAGCCGGTTCGGGCCCGAGCTGAGCCATGTGATGGACGAAGTCCGCATCGAGCTGGACGACGCGCTGATCGAAGCGCGCGTGTGGCTGGTGGTCGAGCGCGCGGCCTGGGCGCCGGGTGGCGCCAACGTCGGGCGACCGTTCACGGTGCAGGACGATCTCAACCAGTTCTGGCTGAGCGACGCCGAGGTCGACTTGGGCCAGGGCTGGCTGGCCGTGGCATGGCAGCCGCCGACCGGCCTGGCGGTGCGCCTGGTGCGCGGGCTTTGCCCGGCGGGCCTGCGCCTGGGGGTGCTGGCCATTGGGGGCATCACGCTCAGCGCGGCGGCTGCGGCCGCAGCGCGCAATGCCGCCGCGGCGGCCGAAGCCGCCAAACAAGCCCAGGCTGCGGCCAATGGCCCTGCCAAGCCCGGTGACCCGCCGGCCACCACGCGGCGCACCGTGCTGCAGCCCGGGCGGCTGTACCGCATTGATGTCGAGATGGCCTGGTCGGGCACGCTGTGGGAAGTGGATGACCAAGGCAACAAGAAGGTCGCGGCCACGCAGGCGATCAGTGTTGAAACGACCAGCGTGCGCCCGTTCTGGTTTCGCACGGCGCCCTTGCGCAGCCAGGGCGCGGCGGCGGTGGCGGCGCCACGCGGCACGGGCGCGCACTTTGCTCATGTGCAACGGCGTCTGGACCTCTTCGACCCGGCGATGCTCGAACGTCACCTGCTCGCCTACGAGCCCGCTCAAAGCGAGCTGCAACGTTTTGCCCATGATCCGGTGCGTGTGAGTTTTGCACCCGGCCACGTGGCTGCACTGGCGGGCGTCTACCAGTTTGAACTGCGCTGTGTGCTGCGGCGGCTGGATCAGCCGGAAGCGATCGAGCCGGATCTGTCTCTCAAGCCCAAGCTGACCTGGCTGGACAGCCCTGTGCACCTGGCTGGCGCCCAGGCGCAGATCGCCAGCGCTTATCTCGATTCACCTTGCGGCCTGGCGCCCAATGGCGTGGTCCTGCAGGCCGCCGTGAAGCTCACCCGCGACACCTGGTACGAGGTCTTCGTGCAGGCCAAGTCCAAACGGGCCAATGTGCAGGACGGCCGTTTGCCGGGCGTGAGCTTTCGCACCTCGCGCTGGGCCGATGGCCCTGAGATGCTGGCGGGGCTGGGCTTGCCGCAGGTGAGCGCCGGCAAGGCCAACGGGGGCATCGCATTGCGGCCTGATGCGCCGCTCGTGGCGCAGACCACACTGGGTGACGATGGCGCCTTTGATGCCTTCATGGCAAGCCTCGGGCTCGACGGCTGGCCGGTGGCTGAAGCGCCGCGCATCAGCGTGCTGTGGATCGAGGGTGTTGCCGGCTGGCTTTGCGCGGGCTTGCTGGTCGAATCACCCGAAGCGATCCATCGCCCCGGCCGCTTTGAAGCGGACGCGCTGCGCCTGAGCATGGGCTCGGTCGACGTGCCCTTCAACGTGCGCCTACGTGACCGCAGTGGGTCGCGCCTGCTGCTGGCCACCAGCACCCCCTTCACGCCCCGCCGAACGCGGCGCAACCGCAATGCGCCGTGGCAGGCGCCGGTGCTGCGCCTGCAATGCCGCGACTTGCCGATTGGCCGGCCGGCCAAAGCCCTCGAAGGGCGACTCGAACTGCCGCTGCAACCCAGTTTTGCCGAGGAGGCGTGATGAACAGCTGGCTGATCGACCCGCGCTATTTCTCTGCCTACGCAGCGGCCGCCGAAGGCGACGCCGACTTGCCCAAGGGCACGCACCTGCGCCTGTTTCCATCGTCGGCCATTGCCTGGCCGCTGGCACCGTTCATGTTGTGGACGGTGGATGCGGAAGTGCGCGAGCCCGCGCCCTTTGTCTGGTTTGCGCGCAACGGCCGCTTGTTGGCCACGCCCGATCTGGATGAGGCGGGTGGCGAGATCTTCGGCTGGCGCCAGGGTGAACCGCCCGGGGATGCGCGCCTGATCGGCGTGGAGGCGCGCTTTCGCGGCGGCGAAGGCGAGATTGCCCTGCTGGACCGCAGCGGCGAACGTGTGCTCAGCGCGCGCTCGGCCCAGCGCTGGCTTGTGGCGGCACCGCAGATCACGCGCTTGCGTGTGCGCGGCCGCGGGCGATTGGAGCTGCAGGGCTGGTCCGTTTCGGCCGGGCGCAGCATCGAAAGACTCTTCGGCAGCGCGCCCTTCGGCACGCTCTCGGCGCCCATCCTGGGCGACCGCCCCTGGTACGCCGGTGGCGAGGGGCCGGAGGTGGCCCAGCAACGAGTGGCAGAAGGTGCCCCGCGGCGCTGGACACCACCGGATCGGCCCGACGGCCCCTTTGATGCGCTCTCGCCCGCCGCCGAGCAGGCCCGCGTGGCTGCATTCCAGGCGACGCTGGACGATGAGTTTGAACAGCTCGTGGGCGACAAGACCCGGCCGCCGGCCTCGGTCTTTCAGACACACCTGTGGCCTTCCGAAGTGCTGGCGAATGGCCAAAGGCGCCCCTGGCAACAGGCCCGCGAGCAGATCCTCGGCACGTTGCTGATGAAGGCCATGGACCCGGGTGCCGGGCGCTACCTCGGCCTCATGGCGGCGCTGGCCGATTTGCCACCACCACCGGCCAACCCCTTTCTGCCCTCCACCGCACGCGCCTGGCTTGCGGCAGGCCTGTTTGCCTGTGGCCCTGAGATGCGCTTCGAACTGCCCGACCCCGACGGCGCGGAGTTGCGCCTGATCGAGCGGCTGAGCGAACTGCAGCCCGGTGTGCGCGAAGTCATGGGCCGCGTGGCCAACACCCCCGGGTTGAGCCTGCGGGCCTTCGTGGCACCGGCCCTGGCGGCGCCGCCGCCGGATCGGCAGGCGCCACCGCTATTGGTGTTGGGCGATGCGGGCTGGCAGCGCGAGGAGGTGGGCGTGAGTCATCGCTTTCGCCAGCAGTTGCGCATCGAAGCGCCCGCGCTCGGCGCGCTGGTCGCGCTGGGCCGACAGGAGCAGGGTGCCTGGGCCACGCGGCACGAGTTGATCGACCTGGCGGCAGGAGCCGACCCCGCCCAGCGCGCGGCCACGCAACTGCTGGGCAGCGCCACGCGCTTGCGCGACGGCCAGTTTGGTGTCGTCACCAACAACAACATCGATGCGGAAGGCGCGCCCTGGCTCTACCGTGTGGCGCTGAGCGATCTGTTCGGCCGCTTCGGCGAGCCGGCCGATATCAGCGTGCCGGAGCCAGCCCGGCCGGCGGTGCCACAACCCACGCTGCGCGCGCAGATGAGCCTGGCCGAGCGGGCTGTTGGTGACGACCCGGCCGTGGCCGGCAGCGTGCGCTTTGACGTGGCCGTGCCCGCGCTCGCCGACATGAGCGCCGGTTCGCGCGCCTTGGCGCGTGTGCTGATCGAATTTGACGGCGCGGTGCAGGACGCACCTGCCCCACCAGATGGCGGCACGCTGAAGTTCGATTTCAACTTGCCGGCGCTGATGCCGATGGAGACGCGGGCCGTCACTGCGACGGCTCGTTTCGAAGACGACCAAGGTGCGCAGGGCACCCCCGCCAGCTTGACGCTGGACGTTGCCGACCCGCGCTCGCCCCCGGTTCCGCGCACCGGCATCGGCATCGTCTGGACCAGCCGGCCGGCGCCGGCCACCGATGTGGAGATCCGCCTGCGATTCACCGGTGTGGCTGGCGCCCGCTACCGCGCCTACCTCAGCGACACGCGCGGCCTGGACATCGCGCCCATGGCGGGTGATCGCCCGCGCACGCGCGCCGAGATGGCGGTCGAAGGCGCGCAGCGGGGCCTGGCTGGCGTGGGCCTGCGTGATCGTTTCCGGCTGCTCACCGAACCGCCCCTGGTGCCGGGTGCGGACGGCAGTGTGCTGTTCGAGACCCGTCTGCCGCGCGCATTGCAGACCGTGCAGTTCCTGCGCCTGGTGCCGCTGAGTGCCCGCAATGCCGAAGCCGCCTTCGAGTCCTGCCCGCTGCTGCCGATTGCCGTGCCCAGCGACCACCGGCCGCCGGCACCGCGGGTGCAGGCCATCGTGGATGCGGTGCGCGGCGTGGTCACGCTGAGCGTGCAGGCGCTGGGCCTGGACCTGCCCGCGTTGCAGGCGGCAGAGCCGGGTCTCTTTGAAGAGCCGCCGGCGGCCGATGCGGTACCGCCCGAGTTCCGCCTGCGCCGTGCCACGGGCGCCGTGCCCGACGATATCTACGCACGCGAAATCGCGCGCGGCGCCTTGCAGCGGCAGGGCGGTGAGTTTGCCGCCGTGCTCGAAGATCCCACCCCTTTGAGCCCCTACGTGCGCACCTTCTACTGGGCCGAGGTGCGGCTGCCGGCAGAACGCCGGCTGCCGCCGGGCATGCTGGAGGTGGCCTTGCCTGCGGGTGCCATTGAACCGGCACAGCCTGCGCAGCGGCAGGACGCGCCTGCGGCGTTCAGTGCGCGTTCGGCGCCCGCCATGGCGGTGCTGGTGCCAGAGCAGGTGCCCGATCTGCTGGCCGCGGTCGTGGCCGCATCGGTGGGTGCCGGCGGCGCGCCGGGCCGTTGGCGCTTGTCACTGCAGATCAGCGGCGCGCCCGTGGTCAGCGCGCGGGCGGTCGGCAGCTATCGTGTGCGGCTGCACTTGCAGCTTGACGGTGGCGACTGGGCTGCTGAAGCGGGCGCAGCGGAACTGGTCGACGGTGCGCTGACACTGGACATCGAGCGCGCAGGCGTGGTGGTGCCTTTGTTGAGCGTGGCACTGGTGCTGGTCGATCCCATCGGGCGGGAAGCGGCGCCGTTGATGCTGGATGCCCTGGAGGTCTGAATTTCAAGGCGGCGCCTGATTTGCATCGACCGCGGTTTTGTGGGTTGCGGCGAATACTGTTAATCTATACAGTATCTTCTCCGAACCCGGAAACCCGCCATGCGCTACGCCCATCTCCGCTACATCTACCGCCCCTCACGCTACGACGCACCGCGCTGGCTGCGCCGCATCTGGGCCTGGTTGTGAACCGGGCTCGCCCGCAAGCCCTGCCGGGTTGAGGCCCGTGTGGCGTGATCCTGCGAGCACCGCCGCTGCTTCGCCGCCGCGCAGCAGCGTGGCCATCAGCTTTGGCTCGCCAGCCAGCGAAAGCGGCGTCACGCGGCTGGATCTCAACCAGATCCTGGTGCGGCACCCGCAGGCGGCATTTCTGATGCGCATCGTCGGCGATTCCATGCGCGATGCCGGTGTTGACGATGGCGATCTGGCCCTGGTCGACCGGGCCTTGAACGCCGCCCACGGCCAGGTGGTCATTGCCATCGTCAACGATGAATTTGTCTGTCGGCGCCTGGTGCGCCGTGGCGCCGATGTGCGCCTGCAGGCCGCCACGCCGGCCTGCCCCGACTGGGTGCCCAGCGAAGGCGAAGACCTGCAGATCTGGGGCGTTGTCACGCACGTCGTCAGGCCGCTCGCGGCCTAGGTTCCGACATGTTCGCGCTGGTCGACGTGAACAACATGTACGTCAGCTGCGAGCGGGTCTTCCGCCCGTCGCTCAACGGCAAGCCCGTGGTCGTGCTGTCCAACAACGACGGCGCCTGCATTGCCCGCAGCAACGAAGCCAAGGATCTGGGTGTGCGCATGGCCCAGCCCTGGTTCGAGGTGCGGCACCTGCAGCGGCAAGCCGGCCTGGTGGCGTTGTCGGCCAACTTTGAGCTGTATGGCGACATGTCCAGCCGCATGATGACCATTGCGGCCGAGTACGCGCCGCGGCAAGAGATCTACAGCATCGACGAGTGTTTTCTCGATCTGGAAGGTGTGCCGCAAGACCGCCTGGCCATCGGCCGCGATCTGCGCAGCCGCGTGCTGCAGTGGACGGGCCTGCCCACCAGCGTGGGCTTTGGCCCGACCAAGACGCTGGCCAAGCTGGCCAACCACATCGCCAAGATGGCCGATCGCAAGCCGGGCAGCTACCCGGCCGAGCTGGCGCAGGTCTGTGATCTGGGCCAG
>Ga0073899_10006611_pt1 | contig 10012 bp, 8 predicted proteins | sample KloWWTmetaKNB5Ph_FD_88975 | JGI IMG/M metagenome (GOLD analysis project Ga0073899, IMG submission 88975) | Active sludge microbial communities from Klosterneuburg, Austria, studying microevolution and ecology of nitrifiers - Klosterneuburg... | ecosystem: Engineered > WWTP > Aerobic digester >...
AGTCCGGGCCAGGTTTACAGCCGGTGCGACTCGAGCGTCCCGCGCGCCAGCCGGAGCGTCTCCGCGGGGCCGGGCAGCAGGCGGCCGTCGAGGACCGGGAGGTTCCGTCCGCCGCCGCGCTCGAGCGTCGCCACGACGTCGCGGATCTGGCGCAGCGCGAGCTCGACCTTGCCGGCGCGCCGCAGGCAGGTGGCGAGACGGTAGCGGACCTGCGGCAGGTCCGGTTCGAGATAGAGCGCCGCGCGGAAGGCATCCGCGGCGGCGTCGGGGCTTCCTGCGACCTCGTGCACGAGTCCCGCGAGGACGTGCGCCGCCGGATCGGCCGGATCGCCGGCCAACGCGAGCTCCGCTTCACGTGCGGCATCCTCGAGTCGATCCGCCTCCAGGTGACCGATCGCCGCCAGGATGCGCTCGGCGGTCGACGGCGCGGCCGGTGTCGGAGCGACTAGAGCCAGCGGAGCCACCGGAGTGGTGGCAGCGACCGGAGCGACCGGAGCGACCGAAGCCAGCGGAGCCCCCGGAGCGACCGCAGCCAATGGGGTGGTCGCAGCCCGCGCGGCGCCGCGCGCCGGCGTCCGCGGCTGGGCTGCCGGGCGCAGGGACGCCGCGCCCAGTTCCGGAAGGCGATAGCAGAAGCAGCCGCCGAGATCGACCGCGCGCAGCGTCTCCTGGACGCGCCAGAGCGTTTCGGAGCCACCGAGGAAGAGGGCGCCGGGCCGCGCCAGCCGGCGGGCGGCTTCAGCGACCACCTCGGCCTGCAGCTGCTGGCGAAAGTAGATCAGGACATTGCGCAGCAGAATGAGGTCGAAGGCCGGCTCGGCCAGCCGGTACGGCAGGCGCGAGAGGTTCATCTGTTGGTAGTCGATCCGGGCCCGCAGGCGAGGATCGAGCTCGTAGATCGCGCCCTGGCGGGTGAACGAAGCGGCGAGCATCTTGGCGGGAACTCCCGCTACGGCGCGCTCGCCGTAGATCCCGCGCCGGGCGTGTGCGAGCGCCTCCGGGTCGAGATCGGTGGCGAGGATCTTCCAGTCCCAGCCGGCGAGGAGCGGCGAGTCGTCGAGCACCAGGGCGAGCGTCGCCGGCTCCTCGCCAGCGGCGCAGGCCGCGCTCCAACAGCGCAAGCGCCGCTGGCCCGACCGGGCGAGGACGAGCTCGGGGAGCAGCAGGTCGCGAATGCGCTCCCATTGCATGGGCACGCGGAAGAAAGTCGACTCCTTGATGGTCAGCAGGGTGGCGAGCGTTTCCCACTCGCCGGGAAGCTCGTCGTCGGCGAGCGCCGCAACGTACTCCGCCAGGCCGGAGCAACCGTTGACCCGGCAGCGGCGTTCGGCGGCCTCGCGCAGGAACGGGAGGCGCCCCTCCGGGAGCTCGTTTCCGGTCTCGCGCCGGACGAGGGTCGCGAGCTCCTGCACCAGCCGGCTCATCGCGTCTCCCGCAGGCGCCGCGCAATCTCGAGCCCGATCGCCGACGGGGAGAGGACGAGCTCCGCCGCGCCGAGCTCGATCGCCGCGCGCGGCATGCCGAAGACCGCCGAGCTCGCCTCGTCCTGGGCGCAGCAGAGCGCCCCGGCCCGGCGCAGGTCGCGCAGTCCTTCGGCGCCGTCGGTTCCCATGCCGGTGAGCAGGACCGCCACGACGCGCTGTGCCGCGCCGTTGTCGAGCGAGCGGAAGAGCTCGTCGGCTGAGGGGCGATGCCCGCGCTGCGGCGGCGTGAGGCGGTCGAGCTCGAGCCGTCCGTCGGCGCCGAGGCGCAGGTGCGATCCGCCGGGAGCGATGCGCACCGCTCCCGGCCCGGGCTGCTCGCCGGCAAGGGCGACGCGGACATCGAGGCCGAGAGTCGAAGCCAGCCACTCGGCGAGGCCGCCTTCGAAGCCGGCGGCGATGTGCTGCACGACGAGGATCGGAAACGGTGCCGGCGCCGGCAGCGCGGCGAGCAGATCGCGCACCGCCGCCGGTCCGCCGGTCGAAGCGCCGATCGCGAGGCAGGTGAACTCCCGGCCGGCGCGCGGCGAGAGCGGCGGACGCGGCGGCAGGGGCACGGCGGATGCCGCGGCGAGGACCGTGACGCGCGCCGCCGCCGCGGCCCGGATCGCCGCCGGGAGGGTCTCGGCGAGCAGGTGCCAGCTGTCCGGATCCTCGGGCTTCGGCAGCAGCTCGACGGCGCCGGAACCGAGGGCCTGAAAGGCGGAGCGCACCTCGGAGCGGTCGGCGCGCGAAGTCAGGAGGATCGTCGGCACCGGGCGGTCGCGGCGCAGCCGCGCGAGCACGCCGAAGCCGTCGAGTTGCGGCATCACGATGTCGAGCAGCAGGACATCGGGCCGCAGCCGCTCGACCAGCTCGACTGCGGCCTCGCCGTCGGCCGCCTCGCCGATGACTTGGATGTCGGCCGCCTGGGCGAGGAAGCGGCGCAGCACCGCGCGCACCGACGAGGAGTCGTCGACGATCACGACCGTGAGCTTGCGTGCGCCGGCGGACGTCACGAGAGCGGCCGGATTCAGCTTCCGGTCAGGCGCCGCACGGTCTCGACCAGATCGGTCGCGACCAGGCTCTGCTTGGTGAGATAGGCGTCGGCGCCGGCGCGCAGGCCGCGCAGGCGATCCTCCGAGCGTTCGCGGGTCGAGACGACGACGATCGGCAGGTGGGCGAAGCGTTCGATCTGCCGCAGCTGCATCGTGAGCTCGAAACCGTCGAGGTTGGGCATCTCGATGTCGGTGACCAGGCAGTCGAACGCCTCGACCGCCAGGCGGCGCAACGCTTCGTCGCCATCTGCCGCGACCTCGACGCGGAAGCCGGCGTCCTCGAGGATGCGGCGCTCCATTTCGCGGGTCACCCGCGAGTCGTCGACCAGGAGTAATCGGGTGTGCTCACGCGGCGCGTCGGCGAGCGCAGCGGTCGAAGCGCGGCGGCCGGCAGTTTCGCGCCCCAGGAGCGCCTGCGGTGCGAGGACGGCGATCGGGTCTCCCGAAGGCAGCAGCGCCGCACCGTCGATCAGCGCCGAGACCGGCGCGCGCCGCGGCAGCGGGCGCACGAGCAGCTCGACCTCGCCCTCGACCCGGTCGACCGAGAAGGCGACCGGCCGGCCGGCCACCGAACCCTCGATGAGGAGCCTGGTCTCGCCGCCTGCGGTCGAGGCGATGCCGAGGGCATCGCTCAGCGAAACGAACGGGACCAGCCGGTCGCCGAGGATCGCCAGCCGGTGTCCGCCGCTCTCTTCGACGGTGACTCCGGCGAGCGTCGCGATGCGGCGGACGGCGACGGCGGGCACGGCGAGGAGGGCGCTGCCGATTCGCACCAGCACGACCTGCTCGCCGCGCCGCGCCACCGGCAGGTCGAGCACGACCTCGGAGCCGTTGCCGAGTTTCGACGCCATCCGTACTTCGCCGCCGAGACGCGCCACGGCCGCTTCGACGGCATCGAGGCCGACACCCCGCCCGGAATCCTCGGACGCGGCGTCGCGGGTCGAGAAGCCGGGCAGGAAGACCAGCCGCAGGGCCTCGGCCTCGGGCAGCGAATCGAGCGCCGCACGCGGCAGGAAACCGCCCGCTGCGGCCTGCCGGGCGACGGCGGCGGCGTCGATGCCACGGCCGTCATCGGCGATCGTCAGCTCGACGCCGCGGCCACCGGGCGCAGCCGCGATGCGCAGGCGACCCGCGGGCGCCTTGCCGGCTGCGCGGCGCTCCTCCGGGCCCTCGATGCCGTGGTCGACGGCGTTCGCGACCAGGTGGCGCAGAGCACCTTCGAGCTCTTGGGCGATGCGCCGATCGAGCCGCGTCTCCTCGCCTTCGAGCTCGACTTCGATCTGCCGCCCCAGCCGGCGCGCGAGCTCCCGCGCGTAGCGCGCCAGCGAGCGCAGCGTCGGTTTGATCGGCGCGATCTGGAGCGCGAGAACCGCCTCGATCTGCTCCTCGCCGGTTCTCGCCAGCCGGGTCTCGAGCGCGCCCGCTTCGAGCACCGCCTGGCGCAGCGACGCGGCGACCACGGCGAGCGCCTGCGCCGGCTGTGGGTCCCGCACGCCGTCTTCAGCGAGGTTGGCCAGCTCCTCGAGCCGGGTGAGCAGCCGGCCGGTGACGACCGCTGCGGCACGCACCCGCACCGCGCGTTCGGCGAAGGCGTCGAGACCTCCGGCCAGGAGTCCGGCATTGTCGGAGCTCTCCTCGGCGAGCCGGCGTTCGTCGGTCGCCCGGCGATCGCCGCCGGCGCGCCGATCCGCGCTGGCGCGGCGGTCCTCGCCAGCGCGGCGCTCCGGTGGCGCCGGAGCGGTCGGAGCGGTCGGGGTGGTCGGAGTGGTTGGGGTGACTGGGGTGACTGGGGTGACTGGAGCCAGCGGCACCGTTGGAGCCGCGGTGGCCGCGGGAGTTGCCGGCCCGGGTGCGGTCGCTGCCGGCGCTGCGCCGGGGCCGCGCCCGCGTTCGAACTCTGCCAGCAGTTCGGTGGCGGACTCGACCGGCGCGCCGTCCTCGACCGACTCGACCATCGCCGCCAGGGCGTCGTGGGCGGCGAGCAGCAGATCCGGGAGTGCCGGCGGACGGGAGAGCACGACCTCCTCGGTGGCGTGGCAGAGCTCGGCGAACGGCGCGATCGCCATCATGCGGCCGGCCCCCTTCAGCGTGTGGAGCTCACGCTTGATCTCGACGAGCGCTTCCGGCCCGCGCGCCAGCGCCGGCACGAGGTCGGCGAGCCGCTGCAGGCGCTCGCGCGCCTCGGCAACGAAGACCGGCACGAGCTCGAGCAGCTCGTCGTCCACGGCCTAGCCGGAAGTCCAGCGCTCGAGATTGACGTCGATGCCGAGCACCGCGACGAGCTCGCCATCCTCGAAGAACGGCGCAGCCGCCGTCACGACCTTCTCGTTGGTGAGGATCGAAGTCATGACCGAGGTGACGATGCCGCGCCGCTCGGCGGCGGCGGCGCGGAACCAGGGGCGGTCCGAGAAGTCGCGACCGAAGCGGATCTCGTCCGGAATCGGGACGAGGCGAAGCAGCGCCGGCTGACCGACGATCGCCGTGCGCTGGCGGCGGCGGTCGTTGACGAAGACGAGCTCGACGTCCGGCCGCTCTTCGAGCAGCGACTCGAGCCGGCGTTCGAGGGCGTCGGGGCTGGCGAGCAGCGGCCGGAGCTCCGTCGCCCAGCTCTCCGCCAGGTGCCGGAGCGAGCTCGGGGAATCGAGACGGAAGCCCTGCGCCAGGAGCTGCACGCTCACCGCGGCCTCTTCGAGATCGCGTGCGGCGCCGGAGAAGCCGCGCAGCCCGTCGGCGATCTGCTGCACGACCGACGAGGCTTCGCGCAGCGTCTGCACGACCTGGAGCGAGGCGGTGCGCTGCTCCGAGGTGCCCGCCGAGATCTCGCGCGCGGCAGCGGCGGTCTCGACGAGGGCGTCGCGCAGCCCGGTGATCGCGCCGGCAGTGGCGGTCACGCGCAGGAGCACCCGTTCGGCTTCGCGTCCGCCGGCGCTCGTCGCTTCGACGGTGGCGGCGATCGAGGTCGAGAACTCCTCGAGCAGGCGGCGGACCGAAGCGGCAGCGTCGCGGGAACGTCCGGAAAGGCGCCGGACCTCCTCGGCGACCTCGCCGAATCGGCGTCCGACGTCGCCGGCTTCGCCGGCGGCCTCGATGGCGGCGTTGAGCGACAGCAGATGGGTCTCGCGCGCGATGTCCTCGACCAGCGCGAGCACGCCGAAGATCTCCTCGGCACGGCGCTCGAGATCGGCGGAGCGCTTGGCGATCGCGGCGATGCGCTCGCGCAGGCGTTCGACGCCGGCGACCGCGCGGCCGACGGCGGCGGCGCCCTCGTTGCCGGTCGCCTCGCCGAGCCGCGCGAGCTCCGCCTGTGCCTCCGCGTTGCCGGCGATCTGGGTGGCGGTCTGCGCCAGTTCTTCCATCGCGGCGGTGATCTCGACCACCGAGGCCGACTGCTCGGAGGATCCGGCGGCGAGCTCCGAGGCGATCCGCTTGACGGCGCCGGCGGCGCCGGCGACCTCGACCGACGAGCTCTGGATCCGGGACGCGAGCACTTCGAGCGGCGCCAGGGCCTCGCCCAGCGGGACGGAGAGCGCGGGCGGCAGATCGGCGGCGATCGCCTTGGCGCGCACCAGGTCGGCGGCGGCGAGCTCGTCGAGCGACGCCACGAGCCGCACCCGGTCGGCCTGCTTTGCCGTCCGCAAGGCAAAGCTGCGGCGGACCGCCGGCAGGGCGGCAGCGCCCACGAGCGCGGCGACGAGGAGAGCCGCGCTCGAGCGCCAGGAGCTCCCGCTGCGCGCCTCGGCGACGATGACGAGCCCGACGGCGAGCAAGGCGAGCACCACCGGAGCGGTGGGCATCGTGGTGCGCAGGGTGTGCCGGTCAAACATGAAAGACCTCGTCCTTCCCGGCCATGAGCACCACCGGCTCGCCGGCGAGCAGCGCGAGACCGGCCGAGCCTGCGGGCAGGAAGCGGCGCAGGCGCGCCGAGACGGGCTGCACCCGCAACTCTCCGGCGAGGGTCAGCACGGCGTCGACGGCGAGGCTGCCGCCATCGGCAAGTCGCAACTCGAGGCGTCTGGTTGCGGAGTCCTCCCCGGCCTGCTTCGCGCCCTCCAGGCGCTCCGCCCTCTCCACCCGCTCAATGCCCGCCACCTGCGCCGCCGGCAATCCCCAGAGGGCACCCGCACGGCGAACGATGAGGAAGCCGGCGGTCATGCCTCGACTCCGAGGCTTTCGGTGTCGACCACGACGACCGGGCGGCCGCCGACCAGCGCCTGGCCGAGGGCGAGAGCTGAGGCATCGAGCTCGGCGACTTCGATCGCGTCATCCACTCCGAGGCCGACGAGTTCGCGCTCGTCGCCGCTGCCGAGCCAGGTCACCACCGTCACCGCGGGCCGCGAGCTCCGCTCCTCGAGCCCGAGGAGCTGCGCCAGATCGAGGATGGCGAGCGGCTCGCCGGCGAACTCGGCGAGGCCGACCAGGCCGGGTCCGGCACCGGGCAGCGGATGCAGGCGGGCGCCGCGGACGACGCGCCGCACCGCGGCCGCCGGCAGCGCAGCGATGCGCTCCCCCAGCCGGACGAGGAGATAGGGGGTCGTCGTCATCCCCCGATCTCCGTCCAATGGCGGACGTTGACGTCGAACTCGACGACGGCGACCGGCTTGCCTTCGGCGTCCCGCCGGGCGACCGCCACCATGATGCACGGCTCGCCGGACATCACGGAGCGCTCGGGCGGTGTCACCACCGCGCGTGAGCTCTCGAGCGCCTTCTTGAGCCAGGGACGATCGGCGAGGTTGCGCTTGCGCAAATCGTGCAGCGCCTCGGTGGTGGTGGCGCGCAGCTCGCTGGCGGCTTGGGTCGCGAGGACCTTGCCCTTGGGGTCGACGATGCAGCCGCACTCGACGAAGGCGGCGGCGTCGACGAGCTCGTCGATCAGCTCCTGCGCCCCGGCCCAGGCGCCGCCGGCAGTCGTGGGCGACGCGGGGAGGCGCTGCGCCCATTCTTGAACCAGACGCTTGAGCGAGCGTGGCGAGTCGAGGCGGAAGGTCTGCGCCAAGAGCTCGAGGTCGAGCCCGATGATGCGCAGGCGGCCGGAGGTGGCCGAGAGCTGGGAGAGGTCGCGCGACATCCGTTCGACGACCTGATGGAGCTCGCGCAGGGTCGAGAGGACCTCTTCCGTGGCAGAGGTCTGCTGCCGGGTCACCGAGGAGATCTGCCGCGCCGCTTCCGAGCTCTCGCGCAGTGAGGCACGGAGAATTCCGAGTGCTCCAGTGGCCGCGCGCGCCTCTTCCAGCACCCGCGCCGCCTCCTTGCCGCCCTCTTCGGTCGCGACGACGGTCGACCGGATGGCGCTCGCGAACTCTTCGATCTGGCTGCGCACCGAGGCCACCGAGTCGCGGACACGCTCGGCGAGGACGCGGACCTCGCCCGCGACGACCGCGAACCGGCGGCCGCGGCCGCCGGCCGCAGAAGCCTCCAGCGCGGCGTTGAGCGACAACAGATGGGTCTCCTGCGCGATGTCGCTGATCAGTTCGAGAACCCGGAAGATCTCGCGCGATCTCGTTCCCAGGGTGTCGGCGCGGGTTGTGACGTCGGCGATGCGGCGCTCGACCGCGCCAACCCCTTCGACTGCCTCGGCGACCGCCTCGGCGCCCGCGGCCCCTTCGCTCTCCGCCGTGATGACCAGCTGGTTCTGGCGTTCGGCATGCTCCGAGATCTCGGCGGCGGTGCGCGACAGCTCTTCCATCGCGGCGGTCACCTCGCCGGCGGCGGCGGCCTGCTGCGCCGAGCTCGCGGCGAGCACCGTCGAGCCGCGCTCGACGCCCTCAGCGGCGCCCGCCACCGAGTGCGAGCTCACCTGCAGCTGCTCTACCCGGGTCGCGAGTCCGGCGACCGCGCGCGCGACGCCGGCAGCGAGGTCGGCGTCGAGAGCTCGCGCCAGCTCGGCGGCGCGGATCAGGTCGCCGTCCCCGAGCTGGCGGAAGACCCCGATGAGGCGGGCGCGCAGTCCCGAGGCCGGATCGCTCGCGCGGGCGGAGAGGTCGAAGGCGAGGAAGAGCCCGGCGCCGGCAATGGCGGCGAGATGGAAGATCACCTGAAGGATCGGCGCGTCGGCGCCTCGACTGGCGCCGGCGAGCAGCCAGCCGCCGGCAGCCCAGACGCCGGCGTAGACCGCCGCGGGTAGCGCCAGCGACTGCGACTCCGTCCGCCTGCCGGTCGCCCGGCTCATGCGACCCTGCGACGGGTCGGCGTCGATCCGCTGCGCGATTCCACTGTCGAAGCTCCTTCGAAGAGCCTCCATCGTCACCCAGATCGCGGGCGGATGCAAGGCCGGCGGCCGGGCGGAAGCCGGCAGTGCGGGCCTTCTGCGACGGGCCGAAGGTGGTGTTGAAAGCCCGCCACCCTTCGTCTACACTGGCGCGGCCCGTGAAACCCAAGAAGATCCTCGTCGTCGACGACTCCGACCTGATGCAACGTATGTACGGCGTGATGCTGCGCGGCGGCGGTCTGGTCGGCGCCCGGGACGGCGAGGAGGCGCTCGCGAAGATCGTCGCCGACCCCGAGATCGATCTCGTTTTGCTCGACATCAACATGCCGAAGATGAACGGCTTCGAGGTGCTGCGCGAGCTCGGCGCGCGCGGACTGGTGCCGGCGCTGCGGGTCATCGTCGTCACGACCGAGGGCCGCGACGAGGATGCCCAGCGCGGCTTGGCCGCCGGCGCCGCGGCTTACCTGACCAAGCCGTTCCGCGCCGACCAGGTCCGCGCGGCGATCGAGGCGTTGCCGGAGCCGTCATGACGCCGGAGCCGCTCCCCGCCGCGCACGAGCCGCTCGTCGACCAGCTGCGCGACGCCCTCGGGCGCGCCAGCGAGCTCGTGGCGCGGCTTTCGACGACGCTCGCGGCAGCGGCGCGCGGCGAGGCCGAGTCCGCGATCTTCGAACCGCCGCCGGTCGCCGACCGCCTCGAGCGCGAGCTCGACGAGGTCCGCGTCGACATGCAGGAAATCTCGGTGCGGCTGGTCGACACCGAGCATCAGCTCGACCGCCTGATGAGCCTCTACGTCGCGACCTATCAGTTGCACGCTTTCCTCGATCCACGGCAGGTGAGCAGCGCGATCGCCGACATCGCGGTGAATCTCCTCGGCGCCGAGCGCTTCGCCCTGCTGCTGCTGAGGGACGACGGCCACGAGTTCGAGATCGCTTTCTCGCAGGGCACGTCGGCCGAAGGGACTCCCGGTTTTGCCGGCGAGACCTACGCCGGCGGCGACGTTCTCTGCGATGCGGCGCTCAGGGATGGCGCGCTCAAGCTCGGCCCGACGGTGGAGTCGAATACGATTGCCGCAGTGCCGCTCAAGATCCAGGATCAGATCGTCGGCGCGCTGGTCGTCCTCAAGCTCTTCGACCACAAGCCAGTCCTGCGCCCCGACGACCGCGATCTGCTCGACCTTCTCTCGGCACACGCCGCCTCGGCTCTCTTCGCGGCCAGGCTCTTCGCCGCCAAGGACCGCAAGCTCCGCACGCTCGAGAGCCTCGTCCGCCTCGCCCGTCGCGACGAAT
>Ga0073899_10006612_pt1 | contig 10011 bp, 7 predicted proteins | sample KloWWTmetaKNB5Ph_FD_88975 | JGI IMG/M metagenome (GOLD analysis project Ga0073899, IMG submission 88975) | Active sludge microbial communities from Klosterneuburg, Austria, studying microevolution and ecology of nitrifiers - Klosterneuburg... | ecosystem: Engineered > WWTP > Aerobic digester >...
CACGGTGGACTCGCGCAGCGCCGTCGACGTGATGATCGAGCGGACCGGCGCCCGCGGCATCGCGCGCGGCACCGGCGAGCGCGACCGCTACTCGGCCCGGGTGGAGTATCTGCAGCGCACCGACGACGTCCGCGTGGGGGATGCCGTTGTCACCTCGGGACTCGGGTGCCGCTTCCCGGCGGGCTTCATGGTGGGGCGCGTGGCGGCGGTGACGCGGCGCGAGTTCGGGCTCTACCAGGAGGTGGAGCTCACGCCCTCGGTCAACTTCTCGCGGCTGACGGAGGTGCTGGTGATGGGGAGCCAGACCGACCGCCCCACCTGCCGCCCCGGCGCCACCCCCACCCCCCGCGGCCGCAACGCCCCGCGGCCGCAGCCCGGGAGCTGACGTGGCCAACGCGCTCCTCCTCGCGACGGCGCTCGCGCTGCTGGTGCTCCAGGGCTTCATCGCGTACCTGTCGCCGACCGACCTGCTCGCGCCGGTGCTCATCCTGCCCGCGGTGCTCTACGTGGCCGTCGGGGAGTTCTCGCTGCCGCGCGGGGTGTCGCTGGCCTTCGTGATGGGGTACCTCGCCGACGTGTTCGGCGGCGCGTCGATGGGGCTGTGGACCTTCACCCTGGTCTCCATCTTCCTCCTGGTGCGGGTGGCGGGGCTGAAGCTCTTCCTCCACGGGGTGGTCTTCCAGGTGCTCCTCACGCTGGTGGCGGGGGTGTTCGCGGGGGTCGAGATGATGGCCCTGCTGCTGGTGTTCGACCGGCGCCCGCTGGCGGTGCTCGGCGCGCTCGGCACGGTCACCGCGCAGGCGGCGGTCACGGCGGTGCTGGCCCCGGCGATCTTCGCGCTGCTTCACCGCCTGCCGGGCGCCGACCCCAACGTCCCCGAGGAGGCGGCCTGACATGGAGCTCACGCCGAAGGCCGCGGTCACCGAGTTTCGCGAGCGCATCCGCTGGATGAACCTCGTCGTCTCGCTCGTCGTCGCCGCCCTCGTCGGCAAGCTCTTCTACGAGCAGGTGGTGCGCGCCGACCGCTGGACGCGCATCGCGAGCGACAACGTGCTGCGGCGCATCGACCTGCCCACCACGCGCGGCATCATCCGCGACGCGCGCGGCCGCGTCATCGCCACCAACCGCCCGAGCTACAACGTCTACCTCATCCCGGGCTTCTTCCGCATCGAGAACTACCCCAAGCTCGCGGAGTACCTCGGCCTCACCCGCGACGAGCGCGACCGCCTGGAGGCCCGCATGCGCGGCGCCGAGGGGCCGCGGCGCTACCACCAGCTCCTGGCGCGGGCCGACATCGACCGGGAGGCCCTCGCGCTCATCGAGACGCACCGGGCCGACCTGCCGGGCGTCCAGGTGTTCGCGGTCCCCGTGCGGCAGTACCCCTTCGGCGAGCTGGCCTCGCACGCCATCGGCTTCCTCAACGAGGTGAACGCCGACGACCTGCGCGCCTATCAAGACCGCGACTACCGCGCCGGCGAGCGCATCGGCCGCTCGGGGCTCGAGTCCGCGTGGGAGTCGATCCTCCGCGGGCGCCGCGGCTGGGTGCGCCTCGAGCACGACGTCCGCGGCGTGATGCTCTCCTCGCGCGACGCCATCCCCGAGCTCGCCCCGGAGCGGCGGCAGGAGCCCGTCCCCGGCCGCGACCTCGTCCTCTCGCTCGACATGGAGCTCATGCGCTCGATCGACCGCGCCTTCCGCGGCCGCCCGTCGGGCGCGGCGGCGGTGGTCGACGTGCGGACGGGGCGGGTGCTCGCGCTCTACTCGCGCCCCTCCATCGACCCCAACCTCCTCATCACGGGCATCCCCCCCTCCATCGCGCGCGAGATCGACGAGAACCCCTACCGCCCGCGCATCGACAAGACCATCTACGAGAGCTACTACCCGGGCTCGACCTTCAAGCCCGTGTCGGCGCTGGCGGGGCTGGAGGCGGGGCTCCTCGACGAGCGCACGCAGGTGTCGTGCAACGGCCGCCACGAGCTCGGGCGGCGCGTGTTCCGGTGTCAGCACAACCACGGCATCGTCCACTTGCGCCGGGCCCTCGTCGAGAGCTGCAACATCTACTTCTACACCCTCGCCGAGACCATCTCGATGGACCTCATCGCCCGCATGGCGAACGAGTTCGGCCTCGGGCACCGCACGGGCATCGGCATCAACCAGGAGACCCCCGGCTTCATCCCGACGCGCGCGTGGTACGTGCAGGAGTTCGGGCAGTTTCGCACCGGCTTCTCGCTCAACATGGCCATCGGGCAGGGCAACACCCGCGTGACGGTGCTCCAGACCGCGATGATGTACGCGGCCATCGCCAACGGCGGCACGCTCTTCGTCCCGCAGGTGGTCGAGCGCGTGGAGGGCCCCGACGGCTCGGTGATCCAGTCGTTCTCACCGACCGTGCGACGTCACGTCCAGATCGACCCGGCGAACATGACCCGCATCACCACGGCCCTCGCCGGCGTCGTCGCCGACCGGGCGGGCACCGCGCACAACGCCGCCATCGAGGAGGTGACCATCGCGGGCAAGACCGGCACGGCCCAGGTGGCCCACTCCACGCTCGCCTCGGGCGACCCCCGCCGCAACTGGTACGAGAACCGCGACCACGCCTGGTTCGCCGGCTTCGCGCCCGCCGACCGCCCCGAGATCGCGGTGGTGGTGCTGGTGGAGCACGGCGGGTCGGGTGGTCACGAGGCCGCGCCGCTCGTCTCGCAGATCGTGCGCGACTGGTTCACGCGGATCCGCACCGGGTCGGCGCCGCAGGTGGCCGCCCCGACGCGGCGCTGACGGTTGAGGGCTACTGCTCGCGCGCGGCGGCGCAGCAGCGGAAGCCGATGCTGTAATCGCGGTACGAGGTGTCGTGCGCGGTGGTGACGTACTCGCAGCCGTTGCCGTTGATGGCGGTGTCCATGTAGTACCCGCCGCGGAAGGTGCCCTCGCGGTCGGCCGTCCACTCGTGGAGGTTGCCCACCATGTCGTAGACGCCGTAGCCGTTGGAGCACGCGCGGTGCGCGCCCGTCAGCGCCACGGTGCCCGGGAGCTGGTTGATCTGCGGATCGTTCATCTGGACGTGGCCCCAGAGGGCCTGGCTGGTCGCGCGGAAGAGCTGCACCACGGGGTGCCAGCGGTGGTTCTCGTTGCAGCGCCCGGCCTCGCGGCGCGCGCCGTAGCCGTAGGTGGTGCTGGCCGGGCCGCGGCAGGCTCGCACCCACTCGCGGTTTTCACAGAGGCGCTTGCCCGCGGCGCTGCACGCCGCCGCAGCCTGGTGCTGCGAGAGGTAGGCCTGCGGCACCACGTCGTGCGCGCTCACCGCGCGGACCCGCACGCGCTCCGGCGTGAGGTACGGCGACCAGGGCGCGTCGCGGCCGTCGTCCGTGCGACGCAGCGAGGCCTCGTAGCGGTCGATGCAGTAGCCCGTCGTCCCCTGCGTCCCGGTGGGGATGAAGGTCATCCCCGGCCCGCACGGCATCACCTGCGAGCGCACCGGCGTCGCGAACCCCGTGATCAAGAGCGCCGCGGCCCCCACCGCAGCGGCCCAGGGCGTCGCACGATTCAGCTTCTTCATCCTACTGACCCTTCCTTCGTGGCGTGGGAGCGGACGGGGGAGGTGGGGGACCGTTGACCACCTCGTCACAGCACAAGCGAAGCAGAAGTTCAGCGATGGGTAAGTAACAACGATGCCCGCCGAGGGGAAGACAAAATCGCCTCAACCCCCGTCCCGGCAGGCCGATTTCGCTGGCCATCGAACAATACAATCCGTGTTGCACGGCGTGCCCGAGGCCCGCACACTGCGCGCCGCCCTCATGGAAACGCTCCTCCGCGGCGGTGTGATCGTCACGTGCGACGCGCACGATCGGGTCTTCGAAGGCGACGCGCTCGTCGGGGACGGGAGGATCCGCGCGCTCGGCCCCGACGCTGCTGCGCACGCATCGAACACCCCGCTGCGCGTGATCGACGCGCGCGGCTGCGCGGTGATGCCGGGGCTCGTGCAGGCGCACGTCCACTTGTGTCAGGTGCTCTTCCGCGGCGTCGCCGACGACCTCCCGCTGCTCGCCTGGCTGCGCGAGCGCATCTGGCCGCTGGAGGCCGCCCACGACCCCGCGTCGCTGCGCGCGAGCGCCGACCTCGGCCTCGTCGAGCTGTTGCGCGGCGGCACGACGACCGTGCTCGACATGGGGACGGTGCGCCACCACGACGTGGTGTTCGAAGCGCTGCGCGACGCTGGGGTGCGGGCCGCCTCGGGCAAGGCCATGATGGACGCGGGCGACGGGGTCCCGGCGGGGCTCCGCGAGACCACCGCGGAGAGCCTCGCCGAGTCCGAGCGCCTCTGCGCGCGCTGGCACGGCGCCGCCGATGGGAGGCTCCGCTATGCCTTCGCGCCGCGCTTCGTGCTCTCGTGCACGGAGGCGCTCCTGCGCGAGACGGCCGTCACCGCGCGGCGCTACGGGGCCCTCCTCCACACGCACGCCTCGGAGCACCCGGGCGAGCGCGTCGCCGTCCGTGCGGCGCTCGGCGAGGACGACGTCGACGCCCTCGCCCGCTGGGGCGTCGCCGGCCCCGACACGGTGCTCGCCCACTGCGTCCAGGTGACGGATGTCCAGCGCGCCGCGATGGCCGCCGCGGGGACGCGCGTCGCCCACTGCCCGAGCGCCAACCTCAAGCTGGGGTCGGGCGTGGCGGACGTCCCCGCCTTCCTGCGGGCGGGCGTGGTGGTGGGCCTCGGCGCCGACGGGGCCCCCTGCAACAACAACCTCGACGCCTGGGTGGAGATGCGCCACGCGGGGCTCCTCGCCAAGCGCAACGACGACACCACGGCGCTGCCCGCGCGCGACGTCGTCAGGCTCGCGACGATCGAGGGCGCGCGGGCGCTCGGCATCGACGGCGAGGTCGGCTCGCTGGAGGTGGGCAAGCGCGCCGACGTGATCGTGGTGGAGCTCGGCGGCGCCCACGTCGAGCCCGGCGGGGGGGCCCTCGCGCGCCTCGCGTACGCCGTGCAGTCCCGCGACGTGCGGCACGTGATGGTCGACGGGCGCCTCCTGGTGCGCGACCGGGCGGTCCTCTCCGTGGACGCCGAGCGGGCGGTGGCCACGGCCCGCGTCGAGCTCGGGCGGGTGCTCGCGCGGGCGGGGCTCTGACGGGTGTCATCGCGGGGCGCGTTGTTGTAGAAACGCGCCCGACGATGACCGAGGCCGCCGAAGCACAACGCCCCCGCGGGTGGCACGCCGCCCTTTCCGTGACGGCCGCCGCGGCGCCGCTCGTCGCGCTAGCCGTCGCCGGTGGGCTGCGGCGCTGGATGAGCGACGACGGCTTCATCAACCTCCGCGTCGTGCAGAACGCCCTCGACGGCCACGGGCTGGTCTTCAACCCCGGAGAGCGCGTCGAGGCCGTCACGAGCCCCCTGTGGATCCTCGTCCTCACGGCGGCGGGCGTCGTCCGCGCGCCCCTCGCGCAGACCGCCGCGTGGCTCGGCGTCGCGCTCGGTGTGACGGGGGCCGCCCTCGCGCTGGTGGCCTCGCTCCGGCTTTCGGGCGCGGCGGGCGGCGCGTGGAAGGCGCTCCGCGCGCGCGCGTGGCTGCCGCTCGGCGCCCTGGTGTTCGCGGCGCTCCCTGTGGTGTGGGACTTCCTCTCGTCGGGCCTGGAGAACGGCCTCACCTACCTCTGGATCGGCGCTGGTCTCGCCGCCGTCTCCTCCCTCGCGCGCGCCGCCGACGACGCGCCCGGTGACGCGCTCCCGCTCGGACGGACGGTGCGCGCAGCGGCCCTCCTGGGCTTCGGCCCGATGGTTCGCCCCGACCTCGCCATCGCCACCGGGCTCTTCGGCCTGGTGGCCCTCGCGGCCTCGCTGCGCGGGCGCTCGCGGCGTGAAGGGGTTCGCGCGGCGGGCGTGACGGCGCTCGCGCTCGGGGCGGTCCCGGTGGCGTGGCAGCTCTTCCGGATGGGGTACTACGCGGTCACCTCGCCCAACACCGCGCTCGCCAAGGAGGCCTTCCTCTCCAACTGGCCTCAGGGCGGCGCCTACGTGCTCAACTACGTCAGCACCTACGCGCTCCTCTTCCCGCTGGGCATCCTGGTGGTGACGCTCGCGGCGGAGCTCGCGGGTGCCCTCTCGCGGGGGTGGCGCCTCACCGCGATGACGCGCGCCGCGGCGGCCGCGTCGGGCCTGCTCTGCGCCCTCTACGTCGCGCGCGTCGGCGGCGATTTCATGCACGGGCGCATGCTGCTGCCGGCCACCTTCCTCCTCGTGGCGCCGGTGTGGCTCGTCCCCGTCGGGCGCGGCGCGGCGCGGGCCGTCTCCGTGGGGCTGGTGCTCGCGTGGGCCGTCGTGTGCGCCGCCGCCCTGCGCATGACGGTGGAGAACCAGCACAACATCGGCGACGAGCGCGGGTGGTACGTCCGCGGCTCGCAGGTGGCCCACCCCGTCACCGTGGAGGACTACCGGCTCTTCTACTTCTACACCGAGGGGGCCTCGCTCCGAACCGCGGCCGACGCGAGCTGCCGGAGCGGCCACCTCCCCGCGCGAGGCGCTCCGATGGGCGATTGCACCCGCGCGGTGTACATCGACCAGCCCGAGTACGGCGCGCTCCAGGGGGGCGTCGACCGGATGCCGCTCGACCCGTCCACCGTCCACCCCGACGTGGTGATGGTCGCGGCGCGCGTGGCCGTCGGCATGATGGGGATGATGCTCGGGCCCCGCGTCCACCTCGTCGACCGGGTGGGCCTCGCCGACCCGATCGCGTCGCGCCTCGAGCTCGCCGTTCGCGGCCGGCCCGGGCACGAGAAGGTGCTCACCAACGTCTGGATCGCCGCCCGCTACACCGCCCCGATGCCCCACGAGGACCCGGCGATCACGGAGGCCCGCCGCGCGCTCCATTGTGGTGCGCTCGCCGAGCTCGACCGGGCGCTGCGCGAGCCGATGTCGCTGCGCCGCTTCGTCGCCAACGTGCGCGGCGCGCGCCGCTTCACCGCGCTCCGCGTCCCGGGCGACCCGTGGGAGGCCGCGCGGCGCTTCTGCCCGCCCGTGCGCGGGAGCGTGGGCGTGCGCGGCGGCGAAGGGGGAGCGCCCTACTCCATGGAGTGTCCGCCGGGCTCGGTGGTGTCGGCGATCACGTCGACGACCGCGACGGAGACCATCCCCACGCTCGGCAGCGTCGGCATCGAGTGCCGCGCGTTCGGCGCGGGGGGCGTCGGCGCAGCGGCGGGGACGCAGCAGGCGGGCATCCCCGCGACCGGGCCGGCGGGGCGGACGACGTGTCCCGCGGGCGAGGTGATGGTGGGGCTCCGCGGGGGCTACGGCGCGCTGGTGGACGGCGTGCGGCCGATGTGCGCGCGGCTCACGCGCGAGGGGGGCGTGACGGTGTGGCGCGGCGCGCACGAGGGGGCGCTCATCGGGGGCGGCGGGGGCGTACCGTGGGAGCTCGCGTGCCACGAGCAGGCGGTGATCGTGGGGCTCACCGGGCGCACAGGCGAGCGCGTGGTAGCGACGGGGCCGATCTGCGCACCGACGGCGGAGTTCGGGCTGCGGTAGCGGACATCGCCGCGCAGGAGACGCGACGCGCCACCTCGCGATATCGTCGCGGCCACCGATGCCCATCGACGCCGTCCGCGAGGAGCTCAAGGTCTACATCCGCGCCCGCTACCCCGTGGTGTGGCTCACCACCGAGGAGGAGGAGCGCGCCGCCCGCATGATCGCCGCGGTCGCCGGCGACCTCAAGCGCGCCGTCTGGACGTGGACCTGCACCGGCGGCTTCGACGACGCGCGGGGCGTCCTCGAACGGGGCCTCGCCAAGAGCGTCGACGCCGCCACAGGGGCCGCGGTGCGCGCGCCCGACAAGGCCCTCGACTGGATCATCCAGCACTCCGAGCGGGCGATCTTCGTGCTCAACGACCTGCACCCCTTTCTCGAAGACCCGGCGGTGGTGCGCAAGCTCCGCGACGTGGTGGCCCACGCCCGGCGCACGCACAAGACCGTCCTCCTGGTGTCGCCGGCGGCGAAGGTGCCCGACGAGCTCGCCCGCGACGTCACCGTGCTGGAGGTGCCGCTGCCCGACGACGCCGAGCTCGCGGTGCTCTTGCGCCAGTTCGTCGAGTCGCTCCGCTCGGTGGGGAAGATCCCCGTCGACGACGACCCCTCGCTCGTCGAGCGCATCGTCCACGCGGTGCGCGGGCTCACCGAGGCGCAGGCCATCCAGGCCTTCTCGCGCGCCGCGGTCAACGACATGCGCTTCGGCCTCGACGACGTCCCCCTCCTCCTCGCGGAGAAGAAGCAGATCGTGCGGCGCACGGGGGCGCTGGAGTTCTTCGAACACGACGAGTCGCTGGCGACGGTGGGGGGCATCGACGGGCTCAAGCTGTGGCTCTCGTCGCGCAGCCGCGCCTTCGGCGACCGGGCGCGGGACTACGGGCTCCCGCAGCCGCGGGGCGTCCTCCTGCTGGGCGTGCAGGGCTGCGGCAAGAGCCTCACGGCGAAGGCCATCGCGTCGCACTGGCGCCTCGCGCTCCTGCGCCTCGACATCGGCAGCGTCTTCAGCCCCTACATCGGCGGGAGCGAGGCCAACATGCGCAAGGCCCTCGTCGCCGCGGAGGGGCTCGCCCCCTGCGTCCTGTGGATCGACGAGGTGGAGAAGGGCTTCGGCGGCACGAGCGGGAGCGGCAACTCGGACGCGGGCGCGTCGCTGCGGGTGTTCTCCACCTTCCTCACCGGGATGCAGGAGCGCAAGCGGCCGGTGTTCGTGGTGGCGACGGCCAACCGGATCCGCGACCTGCCGCCCGAGCTGCTGCGCAAGGGGCGCTTCGACGAGATCTTCTTCGTCGACCTGCCGACGGCGAAGGAGCGCGAGGCGATCTTCGCGATCCATTTGCGCAAGCGGCGGCGCGACCTCGCGCGCTTCGACGCGGCGGCGGTGAGCGCGGCGACGGAGGGATTCAACGGGGCCGAGATCGAGCTGGCGCTGGTGTCGGCGATGTACAGCGCCTTCAGCGCCAACCGCGAGGTGACGACGGAGGACGTCGCGGCGGCGGCGCGGGAGACCGTTCCGCTGTCGACCACGATGGCGGAGGACATCGCGGCGCTGCGGCACTGGGCCAGCACGCGGGCCCGCAGCGCCAGCGGGGGGTGAGCGACGGCGCGATGAAGCCCCTCCGCCTGCCGCTCCCTCCCGACGACGCGCCGCTCCGCGTGGTGCTCGACACCAACGTGGTGCTCTCCCTGTGGCACCACCGCCACCCGCGCCTCCTGGGCCTCCTCGCCTGGCTGGAGGGCCGCCGCGCCGCACTGCTCACCCGCGAGGCCCTCCTCGACGAGCTCGCGCGCGTGCTGCGGCTCCCCGACCTCGCGATCGAGCCCGCGCGGCGCGACGCCCTCCTCGCCGACTACCGCGCGGGCGCCGTGTGTGTCGCTGCGCCGAGCGCCGCGCAGCGCGACGCGGCCGACGCGCTGCCGCAGTGCCGCGACCGCGACGACCAGCCGTTCCTCGCGCTGGCGTGGGAGGCGGGGGCGCACCTGCTGCTCACGCGCGACAAGCGGGTGCTCGCGATGGAGGGGCGCCCGCCGTGGCGCGAGCGCACGCAGATCGTCACGCCGGAGCGCCTCCTGGGGCACCTCGAGGGGGGCGCGGGAGGGCGAGGGTGATGCGCGTCCCCTACAGCGCGGCGCAGGCGCGGGCGGGGAGCTGCACCGTCTCGCGCCGCCCGTCGACGGTCATCCAGACGAGGCCCGTGTCGTCGGAGTCGAGGCCCGCCTCGCTGTCGTCGAAGGTCACCGACGCGCGGGAGCGCTGCCCGGCCGTCCCCTCGGCGTGCAGGTCGAGCGTCACGGCGCCGCGCTGCGGGTAGCAGTCGCCGACGAGGTCGCGCTCGAGCCCGCGGACATCGAGCGCGCGGGCGACGCCGTCGAGGGTGACCGAGCCGACCGCGTCGAAGGTCGCGACGGTGTGCGCGCGGCCGCTCGTGAGGTCGCCGCGGCCGTCCAGGGTGAGGGCGTGCCCGGCGACGCTGGCGCCGAGCCCTTCGAGTCGGTACGAGATG
>Ga0073899_10006613_pt1 | contig 10010 bp, 10 predicted proteins | sample KloWWTmetaKNB5Ph_FD_88975 | JGI IMG/M metagenome (GOLD analysis project Ga0073899, IMG submission 88975) | Active sludge microbial communities from Klosterneuburg, Austria, studying microevolution and ecology of nitrifiers - Klosterneuburg... | ecosystem: Engineered > WWTP > Aerobic digester >...
GGGACTGGGGATGCCCTCACCCCCGCCCTCTCCCAGAGGGAGAGGGATTCAGACCGGGGTCCTGAGTAGTTACAGATATTCATTAAAAAATGGCATTTCCCAGCGTGGAATGGTCATAGTACGCTATGGTTTTATGACCATTTCAGCAACCCCTGGCCGCTGCAGCGGGCCGCGCCAGTCGAGCTGAGCCTGGGGGAACCGCGTCCTGCGGTGGTGCCAGCCGGGTCGGATCGTACGCAGGCGAGGGCCGCCCAGAGGCCGCCCGCAGTCAGCCCGGCCATTCAGGCTCGGGACACCGCCGAACATTCCCGTCATCAGGGATTGCCCCGCGTGACATCACCACCGGCAGCCCTATGCCTCCGCGGTGTACAAAATCGAAAGTTACTTATAAAGTAATAGCGGATCATGACCAGACCACGCCGGGATGGTCCTCATCTGACAGCTCCCCCGTCGCCCGCAGGGCTGCCTGGCCGGAATGCAGCAACAACACGGGTTAAACCCTAAAATCAATCCGTGACTTCCATACTCAACGCCGACCTGCACTGCCATTCCGTCGTCTCCGACGGCACCCTCACCCCCGAAGCGCTGGCTGCGCGCGCACGGGCCAACGGCGTGGCGCTGTGGGCGCTGACCGACCATGACGAGATCGGCGGCCAGCACCGGGCGCTGGCGGCGGCACGCGCTGAGGGCATGAAGTACCTCACAGGCACCGAGATTTCCGTCACGTTCGCGGGACACACGGTGCACATCGTGGGCCTGGGCTTTGACGCCGACGATGCGGCCCTGCAACAGGGCCTTGCGCGCACGCGCGGCGGGCGCAGCGAACGGGCCCGGGAAATGTCCGACGGACTGGCCAAGGTGGGCATTCACGGCGCCTACGAGGGCGCACTGACCTTTGTCGGGAATCCCGAGCTGATCTCTCGCACCCACTTCGCCCGGTTTCTGGTGGAGTCGGGCGTGTGCAAGGACACCTACGAGGTCTTCCGCAAATACTTGACCGAGGGCAAGCCCGGCTTCGTGCCCCACCGCTGGGCCACGCTGCGCGACGCCGTGACCTGGATCACCGAGGCCGGCGGCATGGCCGTGATTGCCCACCCGGCGCGCTACGGCTTCACGCCGAACGAGGAATACGCGTTATTCACGGAATTCAAGGCACTGGGCGGCCGGGGCGTGGAAGTGGTCACAGGCAGCCATTCCGCGCAGGAGGCCGTAACCTACGCGGGCATGGCCAGGGAATTCGGCCTGGCCGCCTCGCGCGGCAGCGATTTCCACAGCCCGGACGAGAGCCATACCGACCTGGGCACCTTGCCCAACCTGAGCGGCGACCTGACGCCGGTGTGGGAGCTGCTGGCGGACCGCATTCAGTGAACCGCTCCGCCCGGATCCTGAGCGGCATTGCCTTCGTGATCGCCGCGGTCGCCTGCTTTGCGACACTGGACACCACCACAAAATATGTCAGCCTGAGCGTGCCGGTGCTGATGGCGCTGTGGTTCCGCTATGCGTTTCAGGCGGTGGTCACCGCGGCCGTGGTGCTGCCCGCGCGCGGGTGGAAAGTGCTGCGCACCGCGCACCCCAAGTTCCAGTGTCTGCGCGGCGTCTTGCTGCTGCTGAGCAGCGGACTGGCCTTTTTCAGCCTCAAATTCATGCCGGTTGGCGAGTTCACGGCCGTGGTCATGATCACGCCGCTGGTCATCACCCTGCTGGCCGCAACCTCGCTGGGTGAGAAGGTTTCGCCCCTGCGCTGGACCCTGGTGGCCGGCGGCTTCACCGGTACCCTGATCATCATCCGCCCGGGCAGCGAGGCCTTTGACTGGACGCTGCTGCTGCCGCTGGGCCTGGTCGCCACGCAGGCGTGGTCTCAGATCCTGACCAGCAAACTCGCCCGCACCGAAGACCCCGTGACCATGCAGCTCTACACGGGGTGGATCGGCGCCCTTCTGGCCTCGCTGGCGCTGCCTTTTGTCTGGGCACCACCGGCCACCTGGCAGCTATGGGGCGGCATGGTGTTGATGGGCTTGACGGGCACGGTCGGCCATTTCCTGCTGATCCTGGCCTATGCGAGGGCGCCCGCAGCCACGCTCACGCCTTATATCTACGCGCAGATCGGCTTTGCCATGCTCGGAGGCTGGCTGGTGTTCTCCCATGTGCCGGACGGCTGGTCCATGCTGGGCATGTTGCTGATCGCCATCTGCGGCGCCGCTGGCGCCTGGCTGACCGTGCTGGAGAGCCGGGTGCGGGTACTGCCTGCAGAGTCTTAAACTCTCCCCATGGCCCAGTACTTCAGCGTTCACCCGGACAACCCCCAAATTCGCCTCCTCAAACAGGCTTCGGCCCTGCTGGAGCGCGGCGGCATCGTGGCGGTCCCCACCGATTCCAGCTACGCGCTGGCGTGCCACCTGGACGACAAGGCCGCGGCCGACCAGTTGCGCCGCCTGCGGGGCGTGGACGACAAGCACCACCTCACCCTGCTCTGCCGCGACCTGCGTGAGCTGGCGAACTACGCCATCGTGGACAACAAGCAGTTCCGTCTCATCAAGCAAGCCACGCCTGGCGCCTTCACCTTCATCCTGGAGGCCACCAAGGAAGTGCCTCGCCGCCTGAGCCACCCGCAGCGCAAGACCATCGGCCTGCGGGTGCCCGACCACAAGGTGCTGCAGGAACTGCTGGCGCTGCACAGCGCGCCCCTGCTGGCCACCACGCTGATTCCGCCTGGCGAGGTTGATCCACTGAACGATGCCGAAGACATCCGCGAGCGTTTTGAGCATGGTCTGGCCGCCGTCATCGACGCTGGCGCCTGCCCGTCCGAGCCCACCACCGTGGTCGACATGACTGGCGGCGACGTCGTGGTGGTGCGCCAGGGACGCGGCGACATCGCCATCCTGGGCCTCTGAAACGAACCTGTCTGAGACAATCAACACTGTGGATTTCAACCAACTCATCCAGACCGTCCTGATCTATGCCTTGCCGGTGCTGTTCGCCATCACGGTGCACGAAGCCGCACACGGCTACGCGGCGCGCCACTTCGGCGACAACACCGCGGCGATGCTGGGCCGCATCACGCTCAACCCGCTGAAGCACATCGACCCGGTCGGCACCATCCTGATGCCACTGATGCTGTACTTCGCCACTGGTGGCGCCTTCCTGTTCGGCTACGCCAAGCCAGTGCCGGTGAGTTTCGGCAACCTGCGCAACCCCAAGCGCGACATGATCTGGGTCGCGCTGGCCGGGCCGGGCGCCAACCTGGCGCAGGCCCTGCTCTGGGGCGTGCTGCTGTACCTGCTGGCGGGCGCCGGCCTGTCCGAACCGTTCTTCCTCAAGATGTGCAAAGCCGGCATCCTGGTCAACGTGGTCATGTTCGTCTTCAACCTGTTTCCCTTGCCGCCGCTGGACGGCGGGCGCATTCTGGTCGGTCTGCTTCCCTACAAGCAGGCGATACTGGTTTCCCGTGTCGAGCCCTGGGGCTTCTACATCGTGATGGCCCTGGTGATCTCCGGTGTGGTCAGCGCCCTGTGGATGCAGCCCCTGATGGCACTGACCTACAGCCTGATCGAGCTCCTGCTCACTCCCCTGTCTTTCCTGATTCGGTGATTTCCGAACCCCCTGCATGACTTCCCTGCGCGTCCTGACCGGCATCACCACCACCGGCACCCCACATCTCGGCAACTACGTTGGCGCCATCCGGCCCGCCGTGGCCGCCAGCCTGAAGTCCGGCACCGAGAGCTTCTACTTCCTGGCCGACTACCACGCCCTGATCAAATGTGAGGATCCGCTGCGCATCCAGCGCTCCACCCTGGAAATCGCCGCCAGCTGGCTGGCGGCCGGGCTGGACCCGCAGCGCGTGTTTTTCTACCGCCAGTCCGACATCCCCGAAATTCCGGAACTGACCTGGCTGCTGGCCTGTGTGACAGGCAAGGGCCTGCTCAACCGCGCCCATGCCTACAAGGCCTCAGTGGACAAAAACACCGCCGCCGGCACCGAGCCGGACACCGACGTGACGGCCGGCCTGTTCATGTACCCGGTGCTGATGGCGGCGGACATCCTGATGTTCAAGTCGCACAAGATCCCCGTAGGCCGCGACCAGATCCAGCACATCGAGATGGCGCGCGACATGGCGTCCAGCTTCAACCACCTGTACGGCGAGCATTTCGTGCTGCCCGAAGCCGCCATCGAAGAATCGGTGGCCACCCTGCCCGGGCTGGACGGCCGCAAGATGAGCAAGAGCTACGACAACACGATTCCGCTGTTTGCGCCGCGCGAGCAGCTGCGCCGGCTGATCGCCGGCATCGTGACCGACTCGCGCGCACCGGGCGAGCCCAAGGACACCGAAGGCTCGGCCCTGTTCCAGCTTTACCAGGCCTTTGCCAGCGCGGAAGAAACCAGCGCGCTGCGCCAGGCCTACGCCGATGGCATCGCCTGGGGTGACGCCAAGCAGGTTCTTTTTGAACGCATCGACCGCGAAGTCGCTCCGATGCGTGCACGTTATGAAGCGCTGGTTGCCGACCCGGCCGGCATGGAGACCCTCCTGCTGGCGGGCGCCGCCAAGGCGCGGCAGCTGGCCACCCCGTTCATGGCAGAACTGCGCCAGGCCGTGGGGCTGCGCAGGCTGAACGCCGTTGCGGCATCCGGTACGCCTGCAACGGCAGGCCGTTCAGCCAGTCCACCCGCTTTCAAACAATACCGCGAAAAAGACGGTCAGTTCTATTTCAAGCTGGTCGATGCCAAAGGCCGCCTGCTGCTGCAAAGCGCCGGCTTTGCGTCGCCACGCGACGCAGGAAAAGCCATTGCACGGCTGCAGGACGAAGGTGAAACGGCCCTGGCGGCGCTCGCCGGGCAGCTTGCGCCGGTCGAGGGCGTGTTGCCTGAAGACCTCTCCATGGCCTTGCAGGCGCTCAAAGATGCCGGCAATGCCTGAAGCAGTCCTGCGGACGGCGAGCTCTTCTCGCCCACTGAACACCAACAAGGGAACTGGCCCATGAGCCTGTATGTGATCGACGACCATCCGCTGATGCGCGAGGCCATGGTCATGTTGCTGCGCAGAATGCGCCCGGGCGCCGATGTGGTGGAGCTGTCCCACCTGGGGCAACTGGCGTCAGCAGCCCGCAACCACGACGCACCGGAACTGATCTGCCTGGACCTGAAACTGCCGGACACGCTGGGTGTTTCCGGCGTCAGGGAAGTGAGAAGCCGCTATCCCGATACGCCGCTGGCTGTGATCTCGTCCGAACCGGCATCGGGCTCCGAAGACCAGTGCATCGAGGCCGGCGCCGACATCTACATCGAAAAATCCGCCGGAGCCACCGAGATCACGGCCGCCCTGCGCACCCTGCTGACGCCGGACAGCGAGCCGGAGGACGTCGATGGCGCCGACACCAAGCTGTCCAAGCGGCAAAAGCAGCTGATACTCATGCTCGACCAGGGTCTGAGCAACCGCGAAATCGCTGAAAAGCTCGGCATCAGCGAGCATACGGTCAAGGTCCACCTCTGGCGCCTGTTCAAGCGCCTGGGCGTGAACAGCAGGACCCAGACGCTGCACTATGCACGCACCAACGGCCTGCTGATTCACTGAACCGGCGCGCCCGATGCGCGCGAGGCAAGCAGCCCGGACTGTTTTCAGCAGTGCCGGGTTTTTTCATTTCAGGACGTTATTTTTTTAGCACTGCAAGGTCGCGCGCACCCAAGCGGGAGCCGCCGTGCGCGCCTGCGCCGGGGGAACGGGGTGTCGGGGTATCGGGGTATCGGGTGCCTGCATCAGCGCAAGGGATTGCGCTGATGCGCGGGAGATGCGCGTTGCCTGGTTTTTGGTGGGTCCTGACGGTCTCGAACCGCCGACCTACTCCGTGTAAAGGAGCCGCTCTACCAACTGAGCTAAGGACCCAAAACCATGTTCCAAGGGCTGCATGCCACATGAAACTAAAAAGGTTTACTGCAATTTCAAGAGCAGCAAACCTTGGTGCCTACTGGCGGAGAGGGTGGGATTCGAACCCACGGTACCTTGCGGTACGCCTGATTTCGAGTCAGGTACATTCGGCCACTCTGCCACCTCTCCTTGAACCGAAGCGCAGATTGTATCAGCCGCGCAGCACGTCCACGCCACCCATGTAGGGGCGCAGCGCAAATGGCACGGTGACCGAGCCGTCTGCATTCTGGTAGTTCTCCAAAACTGCCACCAGCGTGCGTCCCACGGCGAGGCCGGAGCCATTCAGCGTGTGGACCCATTCGTTTTTGCCCTGGGCGTTCTTGAAGCGGGCCTGCAGGCGGCGCGCCTGGAAAGCCTCGCAATTCGACACCGAGCTGATCTCGCGGTAGGTGTCCTGCGCGGGCAGCCAGACTTCCAGATCGTAGGTCTTGGTCGCGCCAAAACCCATGTCGCCGGTGCACAAGGCCACCACGCGGTACGGCAGGCCGAGCTTCTGCAGGATGGCTTCGGCGTGGCCGGTCATTTCTTCCAGGGCTGCGTAGCTCTGGTCCGGATGCACGATCTGAACCATCTCGACCTTGTCGAACTGGTGCTGGCGGATCAGGCCGCGCGTGTCGCGCCCGGCGCTGCCGGCCTCGGAACGGAAGCACGGCGTGTGCGCGGTCATCCTGATCGGCAGCTCAGACGCTGCCACCACGGTGTCGCGCACCAGATTGGTCATGGTGACTTCGGAGGTCGGGATCAAATACAGCGCCTCGCCCTCGCCTTCCTGCCCGCCTTTCTTGACAGCGAACAGGTCTTCCTCGAACTTGGGCAGCTGCCCGGTGCCGCGCAGGGTGTCGGCGTTGACGATGTAGGGCGTGTAGCACTCGGTGTAGCCGTGCTCCTGTGTCTGCACGTCGAGCATGAAGGCGCTGAGCGCGCGGTGCAGGCGCGCGATCGGGCCGCGCATGAAGGTGAAGCGCGAACCCGAGAGCTTGGTGCCGGTGTCAAAGTCCAGTCCGATGGCGGCGCCGAGGTCCACATGGTCACGCGCCGGAAAACCCAGCGGTGCCGGGCTGCCGCCCAGGCCGGTTGCAGGGTTCCACTTGCGCACTTCCACGTTGCCGGACTCGTCCGGGCCGACCGGCACGCTGTCGTGGGGCAGGTTCGGCACGGCCTGCAGCAGCGTGTGCAATTCCGCCTGAATGACTTCAAGGCGGGCGGCTGAGGTATCGAGTTCAAGCTTGATCGCGCCCACCTGTGCCATCACGTCGTCGGTGCTTTCGCCCTTGGCCTTGCGCTGGCCGATCTGCTTGCTCAGGCTGTTGCGCTGGCTCTGCAGTTCTTCGGTACGGGTCTGCAGCGTCTTGCGCTCGGTCTCCAGCGCCGTGAAGGCGGCAACGTCAAGGTAAGGCTGGGGATTTTTGCGTTTTTCAAGACGCGCGACGACCGCATCGAGGTCTTTTCGGAGGGAGAGGATGTCAAGCATCCCGGAATTTTAGTGGACCACGCCACCCCGCTCGGCCTCCCAGGCCAGACGGGAGGGGTCCATGTTGGCGCCGCACAGGATCAGCACGACTTTTTCGTCCGGACGGGGCCGGTAAGCCCCGGTCTGCAGCGCTGCCAGACCCAGCGCCGCCGCGGGTTCGACCGCCAGCTTCATGTCCTTCCAGAGCCATTGCTGCGCCGCGGCGATGGCGGCGTCGGGCAGCAGAAGCACATCCTGCACGTGCTGCTGCGTCACCGCCCAGGCAATGTCGCCAATGCGCCGCGCGCCCAGCGAATCGGCCGCGATGCCACTGACCGTCACGTCCACCGGTTGCCCGGCTTCACGGGCGCGGTACAGCGTGGGCGCTCCCTCGGGTTCCAGCGCCACCACGCGGGCACGCTGCCCGAACCAGGCCGCGATACCGCCGATCAGCCCGCCACCACCGACGCTGACCAGCACGCTGTCGGGCAGCCCCCCCTGTGCCTCGATCTCGCGCGCCAGCGTGCCCGCACCGGCCACCACCTCGGGCTGGTCATAGGCATGGGTCAGCAGCGCGCCGGTGGCGGCCTGGCGGGCCAGACATGCTTCAAAGGCCTCGGCGTAGGTCGCGCCCGTCACCACCACGGTGGCGCCCAGTTCGCGCAACCGGGCCCGCTTGGCCTCGGGCGCGACTTCGGGCACGAACACCTCGCAGGCCACGCCCAGGGCCCTGGCCGCCGCGGCGGTGGCGATGCCTGCATTGCCGCCGGACGCCACGATCACGCCGCTGGCCGGCATCGGGTGGGCCAGCAGGCGGTTGAGCATGCCGCGCGCCTTGAAGCTGCCCCCCACCTGCAGGTGCTCCAGCTTCAGCCAGACTTCGGCGCATTCCACACCGAGGGCCGCACCGGAGAGTTTCCAGAGCGGTGTTTCACGTAAAAAATGCCCTTTCCCGGCGTTCAACCTTGTTGAAGCGCTCTCAATTTCAGAGCGATTCATCGCAGGTGTTCCGGCTGCGTGACATTCGCCCCGTCGAGCCGCAGGCCTTTGGGCAGGGGAAACTTCACGGTTTCCGCAATACCGTCCATCCGGCGAACGGCCACCGCGCCAAGCGCCTTGATGCGCTCGATCACCTGCTGCACCAGGATGTCGGGAGCCGAAGCACCAGCGGTCAGGCCCACGCGGAGCTTGCCGACAAACCAGGCGGGCTGAAGCTCCTCGGCGCTGTCGACCATGTAACTCTCGGTGCCGAGCTTGCGGGCCACTTCGCGCAGCCGGTTGCTGTTGGAGCTGGTCGGGCTGCCCACGACAATCACGATGTCCACCTGCGGGCTCATCAGCTTCACAGCGTCCTGCCGGTTCTGGGTGGCGTAGCAGATGTCCTGCTGCTTGGGCTCGCGCACATGGGGAAAACGCGCCTTGACGGCTGCAGCGATTTCCGCGGCGTCGTCCACGCTGAGCGTGGTCTGCGTCACCACCGCCAGCAGTTCAGTTTGCGCGGGCTGGATGCGCGCCACGTCGGCCACGTCTTCGACCAGATGGATGCCACGGTCGAGCTGGCCCATGGTGCCTTCAACTTCGGGGTGGCCCTTGTGGCCGATCATGATGAATTCAAACCCCTCTTTGGCCAGCTTGGCCACTTCAACGTGCACCTTGGTCACCAGCGGGCAGGTGGCGTCAAAGATCTGGAAGCCCCGCGCTTGTGCCTCGTTCTGCACCGCCTTGCTCACGCCGTGGGCGCTGAACACCAGCGTGGCCCCCGGCGGCACGTCGTCGAGCTCCTCAATGAAGATCGCGCCCTTGGCCTTGAGGTCGTTGACCACATAGGTGTTGTGCACGATTTCATGGCGCACATAGATCGGGCGGCCGAACTTGGCCAGGGCCCGCTCGACGATCTCGATCGCGCGGTCCACGCCGGCGCAGAAGCCGCGCGGCTCGGCAAGAAGGATTTCGCCCCCACGCTCCCCCATTGCATGTGGGTCGCTGCCCCCCGAGGGGACCTTCGCAACTTGGGGCGGCCCGGCGGTGCTCATTTCGGCCCCCATCGTCATCACAACACCCCGATCACCAGGACTTCAAACGTCACCGGCTGGCTGGCCAGCGGGTGGTTGAAGTCGAACAGCACCGCGCCGTCTTCCCGGACCTCGCGCACCGCGCCGGCGTAGCTGCCCTGCCCGTCGGGCGTGGGGAACTGCACCACTTCGCCCACGCTGTAGTGCTCCAGCGGGTCGCCCAGGGCCGTGAGCAGCTTGCGCGCCACCCACTGCACCATGTCGGCCTTGCGTTCGCCAAAGGCCTCGCCGGGCGGCAGTTCGAAGACGGCGCGCACGCCCTCTTCCAGCCCGACCAGGCGCTGCTCAACGGCCGGTGAAAGCTCGCCGGAGCCGAGCGACAGCGTCGCCGGCTTGTCGTCGAAGGTGTTGATGATGTCGCCTGCAGGCCCGGCCAGGCGGTAATGCAGCGTGAGGAAAGAACCCGGTTGAACTGTTGCCATGAAAGTCCCGATAAACTGAGCCGTATTGTAGAAACCTGCCCCGACACGGCTTTTCATGGCGCTCAAAGACCTTCCCACCGACGCGCAACCCCGCGAAAAGCTGCTGGCCCGTGGCCCCGGCGCGCTCAGCGACGCCGAGTTGCTGGCCC
>Ga0073899_10006615_pt1 | contig 10008 bp, 5 predicted proteins | sample KloWWTmetaKNB5Ph_FD_88975 | JGI IMG/M metagenome (GOLD analysis project Ga0073899, IMG submission 88975) | Active sludge microbial communities from Klosterneuburg, Austria, studying microevolution and ecology of nitrifiers - Klosterneuburg... | ecosystem: Engineered > WWTP > Aerobic digester >...
GATCACCGGATACTCCCTCAAGCGTCTCTATGATCAACTCGGGAAGTTGCCAGCGAAAGATATCGTCGTGATGCTCGATTCCTGTTTCGCTGGAACGGGTGAGCGTTCGGTCATCGCAAAGGGTATGCGTCCGGCTGTAATCAATGTGGAAAATCCCCTGCTCGCCGGAGAAAAGACTGTGGTGCTCACGGCGGGAACCGGGGCGCAAACGTCGAGCACGTACCACCAAAAAAGTCATGGGTTATTTACTTATTTCCTCCTCAAGGGCCTGCAGGGTGCTGCCGACACGAATCAGGACAACAAGATTGATCTGGCTGAGCTTTACTCTTACCTCAAGCCACAGGTGCAAGGAGTGGCAAGACGTGAATTTAATAACGACCAGGCTCCCCAACTACTTGGGAACCCCGATGTCCTGCGGAAAGGGATCCCGTTGCTTGAATTCGTGAGATGAGGAGTGAGGCCTGATGGCACCCTGTTATTCCGCACATCGATCGAAACGATGCAAATTTCCTTGGAGAATTAAGGACCTGCGATCAAAAGAGTGAATTATTCTAGGTTGCCGAATGGCTGATTTACCATCACAAGCTGTGATGACCTCGTAGCCCTTTGCCCGGAAGCCAAGCGTCGAAATTGCATCAGAAGCGGTCGATGCCGAACGCGGTTCAAATCTCCTTGCCGATCACGCGACAGAGCAACTCGTTTTTCGACACTCCGCCGAGGATAGTCGAGTCAAAGCGGGAACTGCCAACCCGTGGGATAGGGGGAGAACCCATTGCCGATCGTGCAGCCCTAGCCCGGACTGTTCATGAATATCTGCTGCGTCGTCCGATCCTCTCGCCAGGCGGAGCTTTTCTCGTTCGGTCTCCTCGACGGACTGCCAGTACGCCTATGTCGGCCTTACTTGCGAGAAACGCCGGCGGGCTTCGTTCACGAACGCCTCGCGAGGGCATTCGTGAATAATCCGGGCTAGAGTCGTGGCAAAAGCCTCCACAAAGCGAGAATTGTTATCCGATCCGATAGGTGGGTTGTGCCTCTGAGATTGGGTGAGCCCCGGGTGTTCTTGCGATTCACAGATAAACCTTCTCTACCACAGGACCTTGCTCCAGCGATCGCCGTCTTTGCGAACCGTGAGGCGGACACTCCGCAGGATTCTATCGGGAGTGACCGGTTCGCCATTTTTATCGACGAGTTCCTCATGGATCAGTGTCGCCGTTGCTTGGTCGTTTTTGACAGAAATATTCTGAATTGAGACTCTAATAATCGAATAATTATTGCTCATCATGTCCAAAAACATCTGACGGTCCGGGCTGATGTCGGACAAGCGCTGCAAGGAGGACAAATCTTGTCTCTCATAGGCTGTTTGAAAGTCGCTGAGGAGTTGGTCCAACTGCTGTCGTGACGGAGCGATAGTCTTTGGGCGGGTTGACGGCCGACTGGTGCCTTTCGGGCTTGTGGGTTGTGGCGGTGGTGACGGCACAACTTTTCTGTCCGGCTCTGAGGTCTCCTCTATAGGTACTCTGTCCTGGTCTCCGGTTTCCCTGTCAGCAGGCGGTCCTGGGGGATTAACCAGGGGCTCTTCTTTCTTAGGGAGCTCCGGTGGTTGTGGTTGGTCAACGACATTGACGTAGAGGAGGATGCCTCCTAATGCCAGGACTCCTACCGATGCTATGGCGACGAGCGGAAGGACGTTATATCTTTGCCAGAAGGGTTGCGGCACATGAGGAGATTCCGGCTTCCTTTGCGCCGGATGCTGCATATGCACGTCCGTTTTATCCTCCGGACCAGACGGAACAGAAACTACATGGTCCGCGCCCTTCGAAGGTTTTGGTGTCCCTAATGGGGGTGGAGGAAGGGGCGTAGAAGGCCGATAGGGGCTTCCTGAAGAGACAGGCGGCGGCATTCGCTGTTCAGTTTGCCTCTCGGGATGAGGCGTCACGAGAATGGTGCGTTCTTCTTCGGTTGGTTCGGGTGGGGGTGGAAGTGTTTGGAGGCATTCCTGGAGCTGGCTCACAAGCAATCGGGCCGTCGGGGTACGATAGTCCCGGTCTCGTCGCACGAGGTCCTCTATGATGGCTTTCACCAGCGACGGGATAGTGTCGGGAAAGGCAAGCCTGATTTCCTGGGTTGTATCGAGCAACTGGCTCTGGATCACCGTCTTCGGCAGATTCCCGAATGGATGATGTCCGACGACCATCTCATACAGCACGATGCCGAGGGAATACAGATCCGCGCGACCGTCGACCTTGTCCCCACTGGCTTGTTCGGGAGACATGTATTCTGGGGTGCCAAGCACCTGACCGACCGTTGTAATAGCCACTTCGTCGAGGGCGGCCGCGATTCCGAAATCCGTCAGTTTGACCCGGCCGCGGCTGTCGACCAGAATATTGGCCGGCTTGATGTCGCGGTGCACGATCCCTTGATCGTGGGCGTAGGACAATGCTTCAGCCACCTGGAGCGCGATTGCGACACTCGTTCGAATAGGAACCGGTGTGCGGGCTTGCATGAAGACACGGAGATTGCTGCCGGAAAGATATTCCATGACGATATACGGAGTGCCCCGTTCTTCCTCGACTGCATGGATGGTCACGATATTCTCATGGTCCAGCCGTGCCATGGCGCGCGCCTCGCGCAGGAAACGCTCGGTAAAGGAGGGATCGCCGGACAGATGTTCGTGGACGACTTTGATGGCGACGATTCGATTGAGGGAGCGATCCAAGGCCTTGTAAATGACACCCATCCCGCCCTTCGCAAGTACTTCCTGGACGATGTACTTGCCGGAGAAGACTTGGTCGGTCATTCAACATCTCCAGGGAGAGGCGCGCAGGGAGCAGGGTCATTCTAGCCTAACTGAAACGCTTCGAGAAGAACAAGGAGCGCCCTGCCGGCTCGTGACAGGAGGGCGACAAACAGACGAGCAAGCCTGACTGGAATGCGAGCCTCGCGTATCAGTGTTCGTGAGGCTAATCTTGATTTTCAGCAGGCCGCACTCGATAATGGCGCCGCACTTGGGAGGTGTACCAGATGGAGAGTTCGCGAACGGGAGAGGCACTCACCATGGACCAGGTAGCCTCGCTTCGTGGAAAGACTGATGCGGTGTCCCACATCTTGGACAGCCGGTTACGCGTTTATATAGAACCCCTTAAACCTTTGTTGACTCCTCGACGGTTGTTAGGCCGACATGTCGGATCACGCGATGACGTCAACGGTTCAGATCTTGCTCTCACTCGTTTAAAGGAACTGTATCGCGAGGGGAGCCACAGTCCGTTCGGGCTGCCTCCTGAATTTCCCGATACCGCCCTCGCCCAACTCGATAGCCAGCCGGCCATCTACCGGTGGGAGTATACTCACAGAGCCAAGTCAGAACGTGACTTCAAGGATGTGACGATTACTTCCCCCGTGCAATGGGTGCTGAGTTACGAGTCCGGACTGACACTGTCCCAAGTGCATTCGATGATGGAGAGCCGGATGGAGCGGAAGACCGAGGCCTTGCGGCAATTCGTCGTCAATGCATTGGTGATGCAGCTTCTCATGAAGAGCCAACCCAATCTGGTCCAGCTCTTGGCAGCGTTGCGCTACCAGATCGACATGAAACCCTTGCCGGGTTTAGGGGCCTTGTCTTGTGTCACGATCACCGCTCCTCTCGCTTCATTCCGTCCCGCGGATGATGTGCTGCTGATGGCGACGCGCTTTTCCGGCGTTCCTGCTTTCGTAGAGCTGGTTTCGCTTGAGTCGATCGAGCGCTTCGAAGATCCCTTACGCACTCAACTTCAGCAAGCGCTTGCCTAGGTCGATCTGTTGGCTCAGGCTGCTGAAGTCTACTCAATCGAATCGATGCCGGTCGATCACAGGCCCGTTACCTTCCCGACATGTCTGAAGACTTAACTGCCCCGCTCAACACACCTCAGTCGGTTCGCGTACGGGTCTGCATAGGCACCTCGTGGAGCGGCGAGCAGCGCTTTGTTCACACGTTTCTGATCGGACGATCGGCCGATTGCCAAGTGGTGGTACCGGAACGAGTGGTCAGCCGTATCCACGCGGAGGTGAGGTTGGAGGCCGGCCAATGGTGGCTTGTCGATCATCACAGCACGCATGGCTTGTATGTCGACGGACGTCAGGTCACCCGGGTTCAGCTGAAAAATCCAGTGACCGTGGAACTGGGATTGGGTGGACCGGCCCTATGGCTCGCGGTGGGCGACGAGGCTCCTTTCGTCGATCAGTCAAAGGATGCGGCTCAGTCCGGCAAGAAAATGGAGTCGGTGACCGAGATTGTCGACCGCTGGAAGCGGGGAGACACCGTGGAAGAGAGTGAGGAGGCTCGTCGGTACCGGGAGGCGGCCAAGCGCCGGGAGCGACAACAGAAACGCTGGTATCGCGGGGCAGTCGCGGCTGTCGTCGTCCTTTTGGTCTGCGCCTTGGGATATGCTTTGTACCAACGGGCAAGGGTCGATCAGATGACGAGAACCGCTGGAGAGATGTTCTACACGATGAAGCAGGTCGAAATTCAGGTCTCGGAACTCGAAGAGGAAGTCGTCGCGACTAAGCGTAAAGACCTCATGGAGAAAATTCTGAGTAAGCGCCAACGACTTCGGGAAATGGAGGTGCAATATGATCGCTTTCTAGGCGAACTGGATATTTATGAGGGGATGAGTGAGCAGGATCGTCTCGTGTTTCGGATGGCGCGGCTATTCGGCGAATGCGAGGTGGCCATGCCGCGGGATTTTCTTTCTGAGGTGAAGAAATATATCCGCCGTTGGAAATCGACGGAACGGCTGCACAACGCCATTAAGCGCGCCAGGGAGAACGGGTTGATCCCGACGGTGGCCAATGAAATGTGGACCCAAAACCTGCCGCCCCAATTTTTCTATTTGGCGCTCCAAGAGAGCGGCTTCGACTCAAAAGCCGTGGGGCCTCCCACTCGAATGGGCTATGCGAAAGGAATTTGGCAATTTATTCCGCAAACCGCTGAACAATATGGGTTGAAGCCGGGACCGTTGAAAAATGTTGCCCAATACGATCCGCAAGATGAGCGCTTTCATTTTCACAAAGCGACGAAGGCAGCCGCGAAATATATCCGGCGCATCTATAACACCGATGCCCAGGCATCGGGACTGCTCGTGATGGCGTCCTATAATTGGGGCGAGGGGAATGTGCTCAACATTATCCGAAAGATGCCGAACAATCCGAGAGAGCGGAATTTTTGGCAGTTATTGAAGCAGCATAAGGTTCCGCAGGAAACCTACGACTATGTGTTCTACATTTTTTCCGCCGCGGTGATCGCAGAAAATCCGGCGTTGTTCGGATTCGATTTTCAGAATCCGTTGGCCGAGCAGGTGCGGTCCCGTCCGTGACGCGCTACCATTCAATCTTTGCCCATCTATCCCCGGTCTTACGGATCTTGATTCGCGTCGATTTGAGAATCGGGCTTGGCTTGACCGTGTCGCCGTTGTTATTGATCAGCAGGTCGTGAATGATTGTCGCCGACGCTTCATCGTCTATCACGCTGAGATGTTGGATCGACACCTGAATCGTCCGATAGTTGTTGAACATCGTGCGTATGAAACTCACACGGTCGCTTCCCATCTCAGAAAGTCGCTCCAACGCCTCGAAGTCTTGCCCTTCATAGGCTCGCTCAAATTCATCAAGGAGGTCACGCAATTGCCGCCGTGAGGCGGTGATATTCATCGTACCGTCGGGAGTAAGCTTGGCGTTCAGTTCCTCTTTCTTCCTGCGTTCTTCTTCCTGTGCAGCCCGCTTTTTTCGTTCCTCCTCTTCCGTCTTGGCCTGCAGCGATGCGGCCTCGCGCTTCTCCTTGTCCAGCCGTTCACGTTCAGTCTGGAGCTGTTTTTGTTCTGCTTCATAGCGCTCACGAGCGGCACGGGCTACTTCCTGAGCTTTTCGGCGTTCCTCCGTCTCTGCACGAGCCTTCTGCACGGCCAGCTCTTTCTCGTTTTCCAGGCGATCGCGTTCAGCTTGCAGCCGCTTCTGTTCCGCCTCCAGCCGTTCCCGCGCCAGCCGGGCCGCTTCCTCGGCTTTGCGACGTTCTTCTTCTTGTATGGTTGCTCTTTGGGCGGCGAGTTCGCGTTCCTTTTCCATGCGCTGCTGTTCGTCACGGAATCGCTGTTGCTCCGCTTCATGCCGCTCTCTGGCCAGTCGGGTCTCCTCTTCCGTTTTCTTACGCTGAGCTTCCGCCAGGCGTGCCTGTTCTTCAGCTGAGTCCCGTTCCTTCTCAAGTCGCTGCCGTTCAGCCTGCAACCGCTTCGTCTCGGCTTCCTCCTTGCCCCGTTTGGCTTCGAGTTCCTCCTGCTCGCGTGCCGCACGAGCTTCCTCCTGTGCTTTCCGACGTTGTTCTTCCGCTGCCTGAGCTTGCTTGGCGGCGAGGTCCTTCTCTTTTTCGAGACGCTTCTGCTCCTGGGCAAACTTGCGCTGTTCTGCTTCCTGTCGTTCGCGAGCGGCACGGGCCGCCTCCTCGGTTTTTTTGCGTTGCTCCTCAGCGACTTTCGCCTGTTTTGCTGCCTCGTCCCGTTCTTTTTTCTGAAGCGTTTCAGCTTCTCGGCGTTTGGCTTCGACTCTGGCCTGATCTATCTCAAGTTGTCGTTGCTCTTGTTCTATGTTGGCTTGCAGTTGGGCGCTATCCCTGGAGGCCGGGTCGTGAGGCGCACCTGCGCCGTTGGCTGGTTCGGTGGAAGTGCTGCTGGAGGGGGCAGGAGGTTCGGTCTTGTCTGCCGAAGGAGTCGTGAAGCGGATGCCATTGGACAAGACATAGGCAAGGCTGCTGAGGATGAGGAGCAGGCTCAGGATTCCGATCGCGATCGGCACCGGCTTGTACGTTTGCCGAATAGGCTTGCTCTCTGGCGGCAGCGGGGGTGGCTGCGAGGCCGGTTTTGTCCGCGGAAGAATATCTGTGGCTTCATCACGCACCTCGGAGGAGATAGGAGGGAAGTGAGGTTGTCCGGCCGGCGATTGTGGCCCTGACTCGACCTGTGGCCCTGCGTTCTGCCGGGATGGGATAGTAGGCGATTCCAAAGGTGGAGGCGTGGCGCCGACCCGCGTTGTACGTGGCGTACCAGGCGATGGCGACGTGGCGACGATCGTGGGTGCATCGTCACTATCCTGCACGGGGAGGGATGCCAGACATTCCTTTAGCTGGCTTGCGAGAATCGCGGCTCTCGGCGTCCGATACTCTGGATTCCGGCGGACCAGGTCTTCGACGATCGCTTTCACCACCGATGGTATCTCGGAAGAAAATATCAGTGGGATTTCATACTCTGGATCGAGCAGCTTGGTAAGGATGCTGGTCTTTGGCATGCTGCGGAACGGAGTTTGGCCGACGATCATTTCATGCAATACGATGCCCAACGAATAAAGGTCGGTGCGGCCGTCAACCGCCATGCCTCCCGCCTGTTCCGGAGACATATACTCGGGCGTTCCTATGACTTGCCCCGTGCTGGTAATGGACGCTTCATCCAGCGCGGCCGCTATGCCAAAGTCGGTCAATTTGACACGCCCTCTGCTATCAACCAGAATGTTGGCTGGTTTGATGTCACGGTGAACGATGCCTTGGGAATGCGCAAAGGCCAGCGCAATGGCGACCTGAAGCGCGATGTCCACGCTTTCACGGACGGAAAGGGAGTGAGAGGCCTTGATTTTCGCCCGAAGGTCCATACCGGAAAAATACTCCATCACAATAAAGTGAGCGCCCCGATCTTCTTCAACGGAAAAGATCGTGACGATGTTCTCGTGATGGAGCCTAGCCATGGCGCGGGCTTCGCGGATGAACCGCTCGGTGAAGGAGGGATCGCCGGAGAACTGTTCGTGGATGAGCTTGATTGCGACGAGGCGATTGAGAGTCCGGTCTAAGGCCTTATAAAGCACCCCCATGCCGCCCTTGGCGATTTCTTCCTGGACGGCGTATTTCCCGGAAAAGATCCGGTCTGGCATCAGGGGCCTCTCATCGGGCGGTGCCGGGGAGGTGCAATTGCGTAATAGGGTATACGAAAGTCTCGCGAGAGAACAAGACGACCTGTCCGAAAGGTGGCAATCACAAGGCCCGTATTCGGATAGAGCTTGAAAAATCCGTGGTACGGCTTCGACATGGAGCCGACTGAATGAGGAGAACGTTGATGCCGTGGGGAAGAGCGATGGGCAAGGCATGATTATTGATGGTTCTTGCATGTGGGTAGGTAGGACGGACCTCGAATGAGAGCCGAAGGGAGGCGGATGATGCATCACACGAAACACTGGTTGGTCGGTATCATCGCGGTATTGCTCATGGGCTGTCAGGGGGATAGGGAGGTGCGGGGCAAAGAAGGTTCAAACACTCCCGCGGTTAGCTCAGCACATGCAGCAGGCCCGACATCTACAGCCTCAACTTCGGTCCAGACTTCACCCGCGCCGGTTTCAACTTCAACCGCATCTGGTAGTGATGGTGGTTTCGCAGGCTCAACTGCTTATACGGAAAAGCTCGGGCAGGAAGGAATGGTCGACTGGACGGCTGGGCTTGTGACCGCTTCAGGGATCGGCTATCCGCCTTCGGACACAATCAACAGCATGCAGGCTCGGTTATTGGCAAGACGCGCGGCCCAGGCCGTCGCCTATCGAAACCTGCTGGAGGCATTCACGGCGATCCGCGTGGATTCGACCACGACGGTCAAAAATTACGTCGCTACCAGTGACGAGATTCAGGTGAAGGTTCAGGGGATGATTGAGGATGCGAAGGTCATTCAGGAGCGGGAATTAGAGAAGGGTGGATATGAAGTCACGCTGCAAATGAAATTGACAGGACAAACATCGCAGATGTTTGCGCCAAAAGATGCTCCCGCACCAAAGCGTCTTGTGCGGGAACTCCCGCCAGATGCTCGGCCCAAAACGGCCGCCCCCTATACGGGACTTGTGGTGGACGCGCGCGGGATGGAGGTGCGACCGGCTTTAGTGCCAAGAATTCTCACCGAGGACGGGCAAGAGGCCTATTCCCAGAGCTACGTGCTCGCCAAGTATCGCCAGAATCAAGGAATCGCCGCCTATGTGTCCGACCCGCTGGCGGCAAAAACTCATCCGAAGGTCACGGACAATCCGCTGTATGTGAAAGCGCTTCGACCGGCAGGAAACAGCCATACGGATCTTGTCATCAGCAATGCCGCCGCCCAGACGATTCACGGAGTGAAAGATCATTTTGAATTCCTGGAGAAGGGACAGGTGATTGTGGTTGTCGATCGGAGCGGTTCCCAATAATGGTGAGAAGCGAGATGAAGAGTCCGGTGACGCAAATAGGATATTGTAGGGGCAAAGCGTTAGCCTGTAGCGAGGCATTATGAGTAGCGGTGTGCGACTGAAGCGGTGGATCAGTGCTGGATGTGTAGTCCTGTTGATGCCGGTGTTCTGGATGGGGTTTGCCCGCGCGAGTCAGCCACCGGGAGAAACCGGGCCAACAGAATCAATTCGAGGGTCTGCTTGCTATAAGTATGGGGACAATGAAACCCCTGTTCAGGCAAAACGTGTTGCCATCGCTTTGGCACAAGAAGACGCTGTTCGTCTTCATAAAGTTTTTGTTCAGTCCTCCTCAAAAGTGAAGAATCTTCAGCTGGAAGAAGATATCGTACAGACGGCCAGTGCAGCGATGCTCGAGCAGGTTCAAGTGGAGAAAGAGGAGAAGCATGGCCAAGAGATCTGTATCACGGTTGCGGCGCGGATGAGTCCCGTGTCGATCGACGAACTCATCAAACAACGAATTAACGCAAAAGAGATCTCGCAGCAAGCACAAGCTCCCATGGTTGCGGCATCCGCTGGGTTCGGGTTACGCGTCTGGACCAATCGGGAGGATGGTCGTTTCAGTGAAGGGGAGGAGTTGATCATCCACGTGCAGTCCGACCGCGACGGCTATCTGAAGCTGGACTATTTTCAGGCCGACGGCTGTGTGGTCCACCTGGTTCCCAATCTTTATCGAGGAGAGGCCTTCATTAAAGGCGGGCAGACCTACTCGTTCGGCAGTGCGACGTCTCCGGAGCAATTCAC
>Ga0073899_10006616_pt1 | contig 10006 bp, 7 predicted proteins | sample KloWWTmetaKNB5Ph_FD_88975 | JGI IMG/M metagenome (GOLD analysis project Ga0073899, IMG submission 88975) | Active sludge microbial communities from Klosterneuburg, Austria, studying microevolution and ecology of nitrifiers - Klosterneuburg... | ecosystem: Engineered > WWTP > Aerobic digester >...
CCGGCGTGATGAACTCGTTCTTCCACAGCGAGATGCGCTGCACGATCGCACCGAGGTCGAAGCGCCGGTCGGCGCCCGCGCCGTTGTGCCCGAGTTCGCGCAGCACCCCGCGGACCACCCCGTACACGTCGCCCTGATCGAGGATCGAGAAGCGCTTCGGCACCCCGAAGGGGTCCGGCTGCTCGCGCATCATCGCCGCCCCGAGGCTGTGAAAGGTGCCCAGCACCAGCGTGTCCGCGGCCTTGCCGACCATCCGGTGCAGCCGCTCGCGCATCTCGTCAGCCGCCTTGTTGGTGAAGCTCAGCGCCACGATGCTCTCGGCCGGCACCCCGCGCTCGAGCAAGTGCACGACCCGGTGGGTGATGACGCGGGTCTTGCCGGAACCAGCGCCCGCGAGCACGAGCAGCGGTCCCTCGGTGCAGGTGACGGCCTTACGCTGATCCGGGTTGAGGCCGCTGAGATCCATCCGTGGCAGGCGCTTCTTGTAGGACCACACGCACCGCGCCGACAAGCCTTGAATGCCGCGGGCGGGTGTGCCTAAGGTCCCCGCGTGGACGCGTCGGCGTCGCCGCTGGAGGTTGTACAGCTCGAGGTCGGGCTGTTGCAGAATTTCTGCGAGGTCATCGGCTGCCCGCGCACCGGTGAGGCGGCGCTCGTCGACCCGGCCTTCGAGGTCGACCGCCTGCTGCGCGAGGCGACCCGCCGCGGCTGGCGCGTCACGACGATCTTCCTCACGCACACCCACGACGACCACGTCGCCGGGCTCGACGAGGCCGCCGAGCTCACCGGCGCGACCGTCCGCTGTCACCCGCTCGAGTTGGCAGCGGCGCGCGTTCACGCTCCTCGTGTCATCCCGGTCGCCGACGACGAGTGGGTCCCCCTCGGCGCCGGCGCGGTGCGGGCGATCTACGCCCCGGGGCACACGCCGGGCTGCGTGTGCTGGTTCGTCCCGGAGCCCGCCGCCGTGATCACCGGCGACGTGCTCTTCGTCGGATCGTGCGGCAGCGCGGCCGATCCGCGGGCGATGCTCGACACCCTGCAGCGCCGCCTGGGTGGTCTGCCCGAGCACGCCCGGCTCTACCCCGGCCACGACTACGGCAAGACGCCGACCAGCACCCTGGCCTGGGAGTTCGCCCACAACCCGGCGCTGCGGGCCGACACCCTCGCCCGCTTCTGCGCTTACAAGCAGCTCCCCGCGCCGCGCTGATCGCAGCTCACCACTCGCGTCGCTGCCGCGGCCGCCGCGGTGGCGGCACGTAGCCCCTCGCCAGCACGAGATCGAAGGCCACACCGACGTTGATCATGAAGCTGATCAGCACGCGCCGCTCCGAGGCCTGCTCGGTGATCGTCCGGCGGTTCGAGCTCGGCCCGACCACCAGCCCGGCCCACGCCTCGATGGCCGTGCGCGGCGAGACGTACTTGTGTAGGCCGCCGCTGATCATGCCGGCGTGCAGGCCGTAGTCGTCGCGCGCGACCTGCTTGTCATAAAAGGGCGGCACGTAGGTGCTCGGGCCGAACGCCGGCAGCAGCATGTACTCGCCGCGGATGAAGGCCAGCCGCGAGTAGGCCCCGAGACCCAGACCCGCGCCGGCCAGGCCGCTGTGCACCGCGTAGGGCCGCGGCCGCACGTTGCCGACCATGATCCCCCGGGCGTGCAGGTACAGCGCCTTGAACAGCTGCGCGCGCAGCTCGATCGTCGCGCCCACCCCGAGGAAGTTGCCGCGGTGCTGACACTGGTCATATCCGTCGCCGCTCTGGCAGTCGGCCTCTCCGAGCGCGTGCGGTCCGAGCACGAGGCCCACGCTCAGCTGCAGCCGCGGTCGCGGCGGGGAGATCTCAGCCGTGGCGCTCGCTGGCGGGCCAACAGGCGCTGGCGGCGGGCTCGTCGCGGGAGCGGGCTCGACCGGCAGCGTGACCGGCACCGCCGCCTCGCTGGGCGCCGGCGCCGACGCCTCGACCTCGACCAGCGTCGGCGCGCGCTCGTTCGCGGCGGGCTCGCTCGTCGCGGACGCGGGCGCGGGCACCGGCGCGACCTCTGCCGGCACCTGGGCGCGGGCGAGGGCAGGGACGGCCAGCGACGCGGCGAGGGCGAGCTCTGGGACGGCGCGACGCATGACCTCATGGTGCCCAACGCGGGCGAAGCTGGCCAGCCCTGGCGCGCATCAGGCCCGGGAATGTGCGCGGCGCTACGTGTGTTGCGAGGGCTCCAGCAGCCCGCGCGGCGAACCCGTCGGCCGAGGTCCGATGCAGGTCCCATCGATCACCTCGTCAGGCCGCCAGCGATTGTGATGCGTCGGCCTCGTGGTCGCCCTCGTGGTGGCCCTCGCCACGCGCGGTCATCGATCTTGATCTCGTGGGGTCTGCTTGAGTAAGAAGAAAATCCCTAAATTGCGGACCCTGACGCTGGCTGGGTCATTCTTTGTCCGCTCGCTCATGGCGCGCTTTTAGTCCGAGAACTCCACATTGCGTCGCCCGTGATCCGCTCGAGATCACGCTGGCCTGTTTATCTGTGCGCCCTTGTTGGCGCGCCCTGACCCGACCGCTCGCCCGTCCGGCGGAGACCCCATGAAGCACCTCGCCCTCGTCCCCTCGCTCATCGCCTCGCTGCTCGCGCTGCCGTCCTGCGACGCGCCGCTGCAAGACTCCTACGCGCTCGACAGCACCACATCGCTGCCCGAGGGCGTGGCCTACGATCACGTCACGCACACCTTCTTCGCCACCGCCGTCAACGGCGCCCAGATCACCCGCATCACGCCGCTCGGCCAGGAGATCGTGTTCCACAGCGACGCCGACACGAAACTCTCCTTCAGCGGCGCTCACGTCGACGAGGAGCGCCGGCGCCTGTGGGTCTGCGTCGTCGACGTGAAGACCCACAGCTTCCCCACCTCGGAGGTCTGGGCCTTCAACATCGAGAACAAGCAGCGGACCCACCGCATCGCCCTGCCGACCGTGTCCTTCTGCAACGACCTCGTCGCCGACGATGACGGCGCGGTCTATGCCACCGACTCCGCCAACCCCAACATCTATCGCATCGACCCGCAGACCCAGAGCTTCTCGGTCTTCCTCACCGCGCCGGAGTTCGCCCCCGTCGCCCCCGGCACCGTCGCGCTCAACGGCCTCGACCTCTCGCCCGACGGCGAGCGCCTGCTCGTCGTCACCACCATCCCGGCAGCGCTTTACAGCGTCCCCGTCGCCGACCCGCAGGCCTTCGTCCCGGTCCAGACCACCGGCGACGCCTTCGCGATGCCGGGTGACCCGCGCTTCCCCGGCCCGGATGGCATCGAGTTCCTCGACGAGACGCTCTACATCGCCTACGACGGCGGCGTGCAGCAGCTCGCCTTCAGGGACGCCGACTACACGCTCGCCGCGGTCGCCACCACCACGTCTGTGCCGACCGGCCTCACCAGCCTCACGATCGCCGAGGGCCAGCTCTACGCCATCGACAGCGAGGTCTTCCGCGCCCTCTACCTGTTCCTGCCGCCCGAGCTGCCCTTCAGCATCCGCCGCGTCGACACCGGCCTCTTCGACCGCTAGCCCGACCGCGAGCCCGCGGCCCCGCGCGGCCAGCCGACCGTGTTACGATCGGCGGCCGCGATGCCGCAGACCCTCCGCTTCCACCTCAACGACCGGCTCATCGAGGACGAGCGCGCACAACCAACAACCACGCTACTCGAGTACCTCCGCGAGCAGCTCCACCTCACCGGCACCAAGGAGGGCTGCGCCGAGGGCGACTGTGGCGCCTGCTCGGTCGTGGTCCTCGACGCCGAGGCCGCGGGCGGTCCCACCTACCGGGCCATCAACGCCTGCCTCGTGCTCCTGCCGATGGTCCAGGGCCGCCGCGTGTACACCGTCGAGGGCCTGCGCCAGGACGGCGCCCTGCATCCGGTGCAAGAGGCGATGGTCCGCGAGCTCGGCTCACAGTGCGGCTACTGCACCCCCGGCGTCGTGATGTCGCTGTTCGAGGCCTGCTACCGCCGCGACCTTTGCGAGCCGTGGCAGCTCGACGACCAGCTGTGCGGCAACTTGTGCCGCTGCACCGGCTACCGACCGATCCGCGACGCCGCCCGCTCGGTCGCCGCCAGCTGTCCGCACGACTCGTTTCACGCCCGGCTCACGACCCCGGCCGACAGCATCGCGTTCACGCGCGAGTCCGCCGGCCGCATCTACGCCACACCGACCCGCTTCACCGAGCTGTGGTCCCACCTCGCCGCGCATCCGCAGGCCCGCTTGATCTGCGGCGGCACCGACCTCTCCCTGCTGATCACCAAGCGCTTCCACGATCTGCCGGAGCTCGTCTCGCTCGAGGGCCTCGCCGAGCTCCGCGGCATCTCGCGTATCACTGATGGTAGGGGCGGCTGGCGCATCGGCGCCACCACCAACCTCGCCGAGCTCGAGGCTGCCTGCCTCGCCGAGATGGCCGTCTACACGCCGCTGCTGCGGATGCTGCGCTACTTCGCCTCGCGCCAGATCAAGAACCGCGCGACCGTCGGCGGCAACCTGTGCAACGCCTCACCGATCGGCGACCTCGCGCCGGTGCTGATCAGCCTCGGCGCCGTGGTCGAGCTCCGCTCCGCCGCCGGCTCGCGGCGCGTCGCCCTCGACGAATTCTTCCTCGCCTACCGCAAGACCGCGCTGCAGCCGGGCGAGATCCTCGCCGCGATCGAGCTGCCCGAGCTCCCCGCCAACGCCCGCGTCGCCGCCTACAAGGTGTCCAAGCGGCGCGAGCTCGACATCAGCACCGTCGCCGCCGGCTGCTACGTCGAGCTCGATGCCGCCGGGCGCGTGGCCCAGATCCGCCTCGCCTACGGCGGCATGGCGGCCACCCCGGCGCGCGCGCGCAACCTCGAGGCCGCCCTGCTCGGGCGCAGCTGGTCGCTCGCCCAGGTCGAGGCCGCCTTGCCCGCCCTCGCCCACGACTTCCGACCGATCGACGACCTCCGCGGCTCCGCCTGGTACCGCGGCCTCCTCGCCGAGAACCTGATCCGCGGCTTCGTGCTCGAGACCCAGCACGAGGCTCGCCCCAACCTGTCCCAAAGACCATCCGCCACCGTACACCTGGAGGTCGTGCCGTGACGCTGCATCAACCGTCTCACCACGAGAGCGCCCACGGCCACGTCTCGGGCGCCGCGCGCTACGTCGACGACCTCCCGCGCCCGCCCGGTCTGCTCGTCGGCCTCCCGGTCGGCTCGCCGATCGCCTGCGGGCGCCTGCTCGCGGTCGGCCGTGATGCCGCGCTCGCGCTGCCCGGCGTGCACGCGGTGCTGCTCGCCAGCGACATCCCCGGCCACAACCGCATCGGCCCGATCGTGCACGACGAGCCGCTGCTCGCCGACGGCCTGCTCCACGCGGTCGGCCAGCTCGTCGCGCTCGTCGTCGGCGAGTCGCTGGCGGTCTGCCGCGCCGCCGCCCAGAAGCTCGAGATCGCGGTCGAGGAGGCCCCGGCGATCCTCTCGGTCGCCGACGCGATCGCGGCCGGCTCCTACCTCGGCACGCCGCACCTCATGCGCCGCGGCGACGTCGAGGCCGCCCTCGCCAGCGCCGCGCTGCGCCTCGATGGCGAGCTGCACAGCGGCGGCCAGGACCACTTCTACCTCGAGACCCAGGCCGCGCTGGCGATCCCCGGCGAGGACGGCAGCCTCGAGATCCAGTCGTCCACCCAGCACCCCAGCGAGATCCAGAGCGCCGCCGCGGAGATCCTCGCCTGCGACCGCAGCCGCATCGTCGTCCAGGTCCCGCGCATGGGCGGCGGCTTCGGCGGCAAGGAGTCGCAAGCCACCCACTTCGCCGTGCTCGCCGCCCTCGCCGCCCGCGCCCTCGATCGCCCGGTCAAGGTCTGGCTCAATCGCGACCAGGACATGCAGATGACCGGCAAGCGCCACCCTTTCTGGTCGCGCTACCGGGCCGGCTTCACCGCTGACGGCCGCATCACCGCGCTCGAGGTCTTCATCTTCGCCGACGGCGGCTGGAGCATCGACCTCACCCCGGCGATCCTCGACCGCGCGCTGTTCCACCTCGACAACAGCTACTACATCCCGAACCTCGCCTTCGAGGGCCGGGCCGTCCGCACCAACACCGCCTCCAACACCGCCTTCCGCGGCTTCGGCGGTCCGCAGGGCATGCTGGTGATCGAGGACGCGATGTCCCGCGCCGCCGAGCGCCTCGGCATCGACCCGGCCGAACTGCGCCGCCGCAACTACTACGGCACCGACGCTCCGGGCGACGTCATCCTGCCCGAGGGTCCGCTCGAGCCCGCCGCGCTGCCGTTGCTGCGCCAGCGCCGACTCACCCCCTACTATCAGGACATCGACGACTGCCGCCTCCCGCGGATCCACGCCGAGTTGCTGCGTGACGCCGATTATGCCGCGCGCCGGGCCGAGATCGACGCGTTCAACGCCCGCTCGCCGCTGGTCAAGCGCGGCCTCGGCTTCATGCCGATCAAGTTCGGCATCTCCTTCACCAACTCGGTGCTCAACCAGGCCGGCGCGCTGGTGCTGGTGTACACGGACGGCAGCGTCCAGCTCAACCACGGCGGCACCGAGATGGGCCAAGGCCTGCACAGCAAGATGCTGGCGATCTGCGCCCACGAGCTCGGCGTGCGCGAGCCGCAGATCCGCGTCATGCCCACGGCCACAGACAAGGTCCCCAACACCTCGGCCACCGCGGCCTCGAGCGGCTCGGACCTCAACGGCGCCGCGGTCCAGCTCGCCTGCGCGGAGATCCGCGAGCGCCTCCGGCCCCTCGCGGCCGAACTCATCGGCGCCAGCGACCCCGCCCGCGTCTGCTTCGCCGAGGGCCGCGTGTTCGAACCCGGCGGCCGCGAGACCAGCTTCGCCGAGCTCACCCGCGCCGCCTGGGCCCGCCGCATCGCCCTCAGCGCGACCGGCTACTACGCCACGCCGGGCATCGTCTACGACCGCGAGGCCGGACGCGGCAAGCCCTTCCATTACTTCGCCTACGGCGCCGCGCTCACCGAGGTCGAGGTCTCCGGCCTCACCGGCGAGCACCGCGTGCTGCGCGTCGACATCCTGCACGACGTCGGCCACTCGCTGCTGCCGAGCATCGACCGCGGCCAGATCGAGGGCGGCTACATCCAAGGCCTCGGCTGGCTCACCAGCGAGGAGCTCGTCTGGGACCGCCGCGGCCAGCTGCTCACCCACGGCCCCTCGACCTACAAGATCCCCGCCGTCGGCGACGCCCCCGAGGACTTTCGCGTCTCCCTGCTCACCAGCGCCGCGCAGGACAGCGTGGTCCACGGCAGCAAAGCCGTCGGCGAGCCGCCGCTGATGCTGGCGATCTCCGTGGTCGCCGCGCTGCGCCACGCGATCGCCGGCTTCGGGTCTGGCCTCGGAGCTGGCCTCGGGTCTGGCCTCGGAGCTGGCCTCGGAGCTGGCCTCGAGCCCCAGCTCGCCATCCCTTGCACGCCCGAGGCGATCTTGCGCGGCATCGAGGACATGCGGACCCGCGCCCGCGCCCAGATCATCAGCGCCGCGGAGTAGCGGCCCCGCTGCCCTCGTGAGATCCTCGTGCGATCTCCAGAGGACCGCGATGACCAGCGACAGCTTCGTCTTCAACCCCTACGCGCCCGGCTACGACGCCGACCCAACACCCGTGTATCGCCAGCTGCGCGAGGATCACCCGGTCTATCGCTGGGAGCGCGGCCGGGCGTTCATCCTGAGCCGCTATCAAGACGTGGTCGCGTTGATGAAAGACCCCCGCTTCTCGCGCTCGGTCAAGGCGTTCCGCTACTACCAACCGATACCCGATCGGCCCGAGTATGCCGACTTTCGCTCGGCCACCGATCACAGCATCCTGATGGCGGATCACGACGACCACCTGCGGCTGCGGCGACTGATCAATCCTGCGTTCAGCCCCAAGGCGGTCGAGTGGATGCGCGAGCACACCCGCCAGATCACCAGGGAAGCGCTCGACTTGTTGCCCGACGACGAGGTCGTGGACCTCTCGCCCTTCACCGACTTCATCCCGCTCCGCGTCATCGGTCGCCAGCTCGGCATCCCGGCCGAGAAGGAGCCCGAGTTCCTCGCCTTCGCCCGCGCTCGCACCGAGCTGCTGACGCCCGGACTCCCGCCTGCTCGCCTCGATGAGCTCATCCGCGCCCTCGGCCCCGGTTTTCGCAGCGTCCGTGAATTGATCGAGGAGCGCCGCGGCCGGCCTGGCGATGACCTGCTCTCGATCCTCATCCACCACGAAGAGTCCGGTGACCGTGTCTCTGACCCCGAGCTCCTGGCCCTTGTCGGCGCGCTCATCGCTGCGGGCTCGGACACCACCGTCCACACCCTACGCTTCATGCTGCTCGACCTGCTACAGCACCGCGATCAGCTCGCGCTCGTGCAGCGCGACCCGTCGCTGGCCCGCGCCGCGATGGAGGAGAGCCTGCGCTACAACCACTTCAGCCGGCTCGGCCTGCCGATGTACGCGCTGGAGGACGTCGAGCTGCACGGCGTCAACATCGGCAAGGGAGAGATGGTGTTCTCATTGTCTGGCTCCGCCGGTCGCGACTCGGCGGCCTTCGAGCGCCCCGATGAGTTCGACCTCCTGCGCCCCGACCTCGCCGCTGCGCGGAACTTCGGGGCCGGGTCGCACCTGTGCCTCGGCGTCCACCTGGCCCGCATGGAGGCCGAGGTGGTGCTGCCGATGATCCTCGAGCGCTTCCCGGACATGAGCCTCGCCGGTCCGCCCGAGTTCACCCCGCACTTCCTGTTCCGGCTGATGCACCGCTTGCCGGTGCGCGTGCGCCGGCCAGCGTCAACAGCCGCCTAGTCGAGGAAGAAGTCCGGGATCAGCGTCGCCCCGGGCGTGACCGCGTAGTGGTCGAAGCTGGTCACGCCTGTCTCGCGCAGCAGGTCCTCGTCGAGGAAGAAGTTGCCGGTGCAGCCGCGGCTGTCGCGGGTGAGGATCACGTGAGCCGCGTCGGCCATGATCTCGACGGTGCGGCAGCCGGCCATCATCGCCGGGCCGCCGATCATGTTGATCGCGGCGGTGGCGATCGCCGTGCGCGGCCACAGGGCGTTGACCGCGACCCCCTCGTCGGCGAACTCCGCCGCCATGCCGAGCACGCACATGCTCATGCCGTACTTGGCCATCGTGTAGGCGACGTGGTTCTTGAACCAGTGGGCCTGCATGTTGAGCGGCGGCGAGAGGTTCAAGATGTGCGGGTTGCCGGCCTTGAGCAGGTGCGGCAGACAGGCCTGCGAGCACAGGTAGGTGCCGCGGGTGTTGATCTGATGCATCAGGTCGTAGCGCTTCATCGGCGTGGCCAGCGTGCCGGTGAGGCTGATCGCGCTGGCGTTGTTGATGAGGATGTCGATGCCGCCGAAGGTCTCGACGGTCTTCGCCACCGCGGCGAGCACCTGGGCCTCCTCGCGGATGTCGACCATCAGCGGCAGCGCCTTGCCGCCCGCGGCCTCGATCTCGGCGGCGGCGCTGAAGATCGTCCCGGGCAGCTTGGGGTGCGGCTCGGTGGTCTTGGCGGCGATGACGACGTTGGCCCCGTCGCGCGCGGCGCGGAGGCCGATGGCGAGGCCGATGCCGCGGCTGGCGCCGCTGATGAAGATAGTCTTGCCGGAGAGCGTGGGCGTGCTGGTCATGTGGCTTCCTCGCGCCCGGTGGGCGCGCCTGCGGGTCGTGTGTAGCTGATCGCAACGATGTTGAAGATGGCCCGGCCGCGCGGGCGCTCGACCGTGACGTCGTCGCCCTCTTCCTTGCCGAGCAGGGCCTTGCCGACCGGCGAGGCGACGCTGATCTTGCCGAGGCTCACGTCGAACTCCTCGGCGCCGACCAACTGGTAGTGCAGGGTGCCGCCGTCCTCGTCCTCAAGCGTGACCCAGGCGCCGAAGGTCACGCGCTCGGGCTCGCTGGCGGGCGGCGAGAAGGGCCTCAGGTTGTCCAGTCGCTTCGACAGGAACTCGAGGCGCTTGTCGATCTCCCGCAGACGGCGCTTGCCGTAGATGTACTCGGCGTTCTCCGACCTGTCCCCGAGGGCAGCCGC
>Ga0073899_10006618_pt1 | contig 9999 bp, 8 predicted proteins | sample KloWWTmetaKNB5Ph_FD_88975 | JGI IMG/M metagenome (GOLD analysis project Ga0073899, IMG submission 88975) | Active sludge microbial communities from Klosterneuburg, Austria, studying microevolution and ecology of nitrifiers - Klosterneuburg... | ecosystem: Engineered > WWTP > Aerobic digester >...
GCCTGCACCGAATGCGCACAGGCGATCACGGCACTTGCAGTCGATATTGCGGGACCAGCCCGAGCCGCAATGCCCGATCGTTCGCTGGCGAGCTGGGACAAGATTGCTCCCCTCGTGCCGCCGGCCTGCGCAATCGCACCACAATCCTACTTCTTTGAGCGGGCACAGACCATCTATGGCGGCTCAACCGAAATCCAGAAAAACATCATGTGGAGGGCCATAAGTGGCTGAAAAATTATCTGACCGCGCATTGGAAATCGGCGCGAATGTTGAACGCTTCGTGCGCAATGTCGTCATCCCTTATGAGAAGGATCCCCGCCGCGATTGTCATGGCGCACCACTTGATGCGCTGGTCTATGAAATGCGGGACAAGGCACGAGCAGCCGGTGTGCTGACGCCGCACATCCTTGCCGACGAGTCACATCTGACGCAGCTTGAAACCGCCTATGTCCTGCAAAAGTCAGGGCTTTCGCCGCTCGGTCCACTTGCGGTGAACACCATGGCACCCGACGAAGGCAATATGTACCTGATCGGGCATGTCGGCAGTCCGGAGATGAAGCAGCGCTTTCTGAAGCCGCTGGTCGAAGGTCGCGCGCGATCCGCCTTTTTCATGACCGAACCGGCAGCAGAAAACGGCGCAGGTTCCGACCCTTCGATGATGAAAACGACCTGCAAGCTCGACGGCAACCATTGGGTGATGAACGGCCGCAAGGCTTTCATCACCGGGGCCGAGGGTGCCAGCGTCGGCATCATTATGGCAAAGGCCGATGAGGGCGCTTGCATGTTCCTGGTCGACCTGCCCGACCCTGCCATCCGTATCGAACATGTGCCCAATACGATCGACAGCTCGATGCCTGGCGGACATGCAACGGTCATCATCGACAATCTGCGTGTCCCTGCTGATCAGATGCTCGGTGTGGCAGGTGAAGGCTTCAAATATGCCCAAATCCGTCTCTCGCCTGCCCGGCTATCGCACTGCATGCGCTGGCATGGCTGCTGCGAGCGGGCGCATGAGATCGCGTCCGACTATGCCAACCGCCGCGAAGCATTCGGCAAACCGCTGATCGACCATGAAGGCGTCGGTTTCATGCTCGCCGAAAATCTGATCGATCTGAAGCAGGCACAGTTGATGATCGATTGGTGCGCCTCGGTGCTTGACACCGGTTCGCTCGGTACCGTTGAAAGCTCGATGACAAAGGTTGCGGTTTCCGAAGCGCTGATGCGCATCGCCGATCGCTGCGTTCAGGTGATGGGCGGCGCCGGTGTAACCGACCAGACCATTGTTGAACAGATTTTCCGCGAAGTCCGCGCCTTCCGCATCTATGACGGCCCGACCGAAGTCCACAAATGGAGCCTCGCCAAAAAGATCAAGCGCGACTGGAAGGCGGCTCGGGGCTGAGTGTTCAGGCCAGCCAAAGGCCTGTTGGGCAGCGATGTCCGCGGCAATTGTCAGCGCAGAAATAGTTTGCAACCTTTGGTAAACAATGGGACAAATATCGGTTGACGGGGCTGCAATGGTGGCCAGCCCTTTGGATGGGAAGGGGCGCACAAATTTGACTGCTAGCGACCCCGAGACCCCTGAACCAACATCCGTTTTCTTCAGTTACTCCCGTGAAGATCAGACGAAGGCGCTGCCGATTATCCGGTTGATCGAAGCAGCTGGTTTTTCAATCTGGTGGGACGGGCTTCTGGAAGGCGGCGAACGCTTTTCACGCGCCACTGAAGAGGCATTGAACAGAGCAAAGGTGGTTGTAGTTCTGTGGTCTAAGGCATCGGTACATTCACATTGGGTCAGTGACGAAGCCACGCGCGGGCGGGATAGACGCATACTCGTCCCATTATCGCTCGACGGTACAGAGCCGCCTCTGGGTTTTGGCCAATTTCAGGTCATCAAACTGGCCGGCGCAAAGATGAACCTTGACGACGCGGCGATCCAGCGGATGGTGCGCGCGATTGCAGGCTTGCATGACACGGCCGCTCAACCTGTTAGCTCAGTACCGATCCGCGCGCCGCTTCTGAACCGTCGGACTGCAATCGGCGGTGGGCTGGCTGTGGCCGCTGCAGCCGGTGGTCTGGCGGTCTGGAAAGGCGGGCTGCTGGGCGGTGGCGCGACCAAAAATAGCGTCGCGGTTCTTCCATTTGACAATCTCAGCGGCGATCCAGCGCAACGTTATTTTTCCGATGGGTTGGCATCGGAGATCCGATCCCAATTGTCACGCAACGCGCTTCTCGAAATTGTCGGGCAAACCTCCTCCAACCAGTTCCGTGAAAATGATGGCGATGCCCTCGTAATCGCTCGTGAATTGCATGTGTCTTACCTGCTTGATGGGAATGTCCAGAAAAGCGGTGACAGGCTGAAAATTGCGACCGACCTGATCGACGGTAAAACCGGTATCAGCAAATGGTCGCAAACCTTTGAGCGGCAGCTATCGGATATCTTTGCTGTGCAGGGCGAAATTGCCGCAGCAGTCGCCGGCGCCCTTTCGATTGCAATCGACGCCAGGATGGCGGGCAAGAAAAGGCTGCAGATTGGAGGGACCCAAAGCTTGTCGGCATTTGATGCCTATTTGCGCGGGAGAGATCTGTTCGAGGCGCACATCGATGAAAGCTCCGAACGGGCAGCATTGGCAAAATTCGAACAAGCGATTTCGATCGACCCCGAATATGCGGCGGCCCGAGCGATGCGTTCCCGTGCGCTCTCCGTTATTGCAAACCAATATGCGACTGCAAATGAGCGCAAGGATCTTTACGGTGAAGCTGTCGCAGAAGCGCGTAGGGCGACGACTATCGCCCCAGATTTCGCTGCGGGTTTTGCCGCTCTCGGATACGCATTATTCTATGGTCGGCTAGATGCCAAAGCTGCGCGCGCGCCTTATGAGCGAGGATATCAGCTGGCGTTAAGCGACGTCGATGTGCTTAGTCGATACGCAGTCTATTGCGCTAGAGTCGGGCGGTTTGGCGACGCTGAAACGGCTATCAATCGAGCCTCTGCGCTCGACCCACTGAATCCTACGATGTTCAAATCGGCTGGCAACATCAAATATGCGGCCAAAGCTTATGACGAGGCGATCGCGCTTGCGCGAGAAGCGCTCGCTTTGAACCCGAAAAGAAGCACTTTGCACGGTGATATAGGAAACGCCTATATCATGCTTGGCGATCTCGAACAGGCCGAGACCGAATTTGATCGGGAAACCAACAACCTGTTGGCGTTGCCTGGTCGAGCAATTGTCGCCGCAAAGGGCGGCAACTTGAGCCAGTCCAAGCAACATCTGGCATTGCTGATCGAAGAATTTGGCGACAATGCACTCTACCAACAAGCACAGGTTTACGCACAGTCTGGAGATCCTGAAAAAGCCTTTGCGGCACTCGACCGAGCCTATGTCACCGCCGACTCCGGATTGGTCTATCTGTTGAACGACCCGTTCCTCAACCCGTTGCGCGATGACCCGCGTTACAAAAAGCTGTCGGAGCAGCTGAAATTCGTGTAAACTCCGAATTCCTTAAAGGGGGAAAATATATGCGCAAACTCATTCTAGTCTCGTCTGTGGCAACACTATCCTTAGCCGTCACAGCCTGCAACAAACCAGCCGAAGAGGCAGCGACAGAAGAAGTCGTGACCGAAGAAGCGACAACTGAAACCGCGCCAGCAGCAGATGCAGCAGCAGCCGCACCAGCAGACCAAGGATCAACCGATCAAGGTTCGACAGACCAAGGGTCCACAGACCAGGGTTCGACGGATCAGGGTGTGACCGACCAATAATCTGCTCATGCAGTGATTAACAAGATCAAGGCCCGCAAGTCGGGCCTTTTTCATAATTGAGATTGATATCCAGAGCGCGCAGATATTTCCGCGTCTTTGCCGAAAAGGATAATCGTGTTACGCGATTCCGAAAGGGCCAGACTGACACGAACGGATCAAGGATGACGCGCCTACAAGCTGATCCCGATGCACTGGCCGCCCCGCTGCATCATCTCGATATCGGTGTTACCGGGCACCGCAGCAACCACCCCATATTCAACGCTAACCAAGCCCAAATCGAACAGGTACTTGCCGACTTGCTCGCCCGGATTGCCGGAATCATTGAGGGATTGCGTGCATCGATTGACCCATGCATCATCGCAACACCCCGCCTCCACTCCTTGCTTGCTTATGGTGCCGACCTGATGTCGGTGAAACTGGCGCTGGCTCGCAATTGGGAGATAGTTGCACCATTACCATTTGGGCTTGCACTCAATGTTGCGGTCAACGCCCAGCCTTACACGAGCGACGATATGGTTGCCCTGCTCGCCGAAACCGTTGTGGCCGATCCTGAAGTTGCCGCGCGGGCAGCAGATATCCGTGAAGCAGCAAACCGATCGATATTGTTTGAGCTTGCCGATCAGGATGGACTTGTCGAGCGGCAATTCCAGAAACATCTTTCCGAACCTGGTAATCAGGACGCGCGCTCTGGTTTTCAGTCCCTGATATCCGAACGTGCGGCGGTTGCTGCTCGAGTTATGATCGAACAATCTGACATCATCATCGGCGTCTGGGATGGTGTCACCCATGGCGCCATGGGCGGGACACGACACAGCATCGCTGCGGCACTTGGTCAGGGTGTGCCGGTCATCTGGGTCGATGCCCGCAACCCCACCGACTGGCGTATATTGACCGCGCCGGAAGCTCTTGCGGCCCCTTTGGTAATTGATAATGGTAACCGTGACGCGCAACTGGCGGCATTGATCGAGCAAGCTTTAAACCCACAAGGTGTACGCTGGACCGATACATATGTTCAGGAACGTTGGCGCCCGCGAAGCAATGCCCTGTTACAATCGTATCGGCGGGTCGAAATCCTGTTCGGCGAGCACATCGGACTTTGGTTCAAAAGTCTGTCACAAAGCTATGAACCTCCCGCAGAAATAGCCCAGGGCAGCGGAAAAGCCCTGCTCGACGCCGCCCGCGCTTTGCCGGGCGTGGATCAACGCATGGTGGAGAGCATTGCAACGGAAGTGATGCGACCGTTCGCATGGGCAGACGGGGTATCAACTTATTTGTCCGATGCCTTCCGCGGCAGCATGGTGACCAGTTTCATGCTGTCAGCCCTCGCTGTAATTGGCGGCATAGCCTATATGCCATTCGTATCTGTTGACCAGAAATGGGGCTTTGCCGCCTTCGAATTCCTGTTGCTGACCACAATTGTCGGCATCACTTATTTTGGCAGAAGGCGTCGCTGGCACGGGCGATGGTTTGAAACCCGCCGCGTTGCTGAATATTTCCGGCACGCCCCTATTTTGCTGTTACTCGGCGTTGCACGCTCGGTCGGACGCTGGCCAGGCGGTCCGGGCGGAGGCTGGCCAGAACATTTCGCCATTCAGGCGCTCGGCAATCCGGGACTTCCCCAGATGAAGGTCACACCTGCCTATTTGCGGGCTGCGCTGATGTTGATGCGCGACCAGCATGTGCTGCCGCAGCGCGATTATCATCGCAGTAAAGCCCTCAGGTTAAAGCGGGTTCAGCATAATCTGGACAGGCTGTCTGAACGGTTTTTTGTCGCCGCAGTAGTTTCAGTTGCAGCCTATCTCGCTATTGTAGCCAGCTCAGCTCTGGCATTGCTGCCAGCACAATGGCCGCATGACGTCGCAAAACTCTTCACCTTTCTCGGCGTGGTGTTCCCGACACTCGGCGGTGCATTTGCAGGGATACGCTATTTCGGTGATTTTGAAAGATTTGCATCGATTTCAGATATTACCGCAGCAAAGCTCGATCATATTGCGACACGCGCTGATATATTGCTCGCCGCGCCTGACGACCAGATCACCTATGCGCGCATCTCCAATCTGGCCCATGCGATTGATGAGATCGTCGTCACCGAAATCGAGAATTGGCAATCGGTGTTTGGCGGCAAAAACATCTCGGTGCCGGTCTAGTCGCCGTCAGCATCCAGTTCGGGCGCTTTGCTCGGCTGCCATTGTTCCGACGCGAAACGGATTGCAGGTGCGATATGGTGCGCGCCGTCATGCTCAACCCAAAGTCCCCGTTCAGCTACATGCGGCTCATCCAAAGCTTCGCGGAAATCCAGAACCGGGGCGAAAGCGACATCCTTGTCGGCAAACCATGCCACCCATTCATCGCGGCTGCGGGTGATGAATACCGAACGCAAATAGGCGATAAGTTCGTCCTGTTCACCTGCTTCGCGTCTGGCATGTTCGATCAAGTCGGGGTGGTCAAGGGCGTTCAACAGATTTTCGGCGAACTTGATTTCACGCCCACCCAAAACCACATATTTAGCGTCGCTTGTTTCATATACTTGATAGAGACCCGCACCACCCAATGATCGTTGCTTTGCCGAAACAGGTGCGGGTCCACCGGCAATCGCACTGCCAGCAGTGTGCACGCACCAGGGCAACAGGCTGTCGAACATCGCACAGTCAATATAGTCTCCCTTCCCGCTCGCTTCCCTGCCGATCAACGCCATCAACGTCGCAGATAATGCCGTCAGCCCGGCGGCCATATCCGACGAAGCGGTACCCGGTACAACAGGCGCACCGTCTGGTCCGTCGTTGACAGAGAGGAAACCTGCGAGCGCCTGTGTCGCCATATCATGCGCCGGATGGTGCGCCAACGCGCCGTGCTGGCCAAAAGCTGAAATCGAGCAATAGACGATGCGCGGATTGCGGGCAGACACTGCTGCATAATCGAACCCCAGCCGCTGCATAACACCGGGACGGAAACCCTCGACAAACACATCGGCGCTATCAATCAACTCCCATAGGCGCGCCGTGCCCGCGTCGCTTTTGAGATCAAGGACAATGCTTTTTTTCCCACGGTTGAGATTGCGAAACCAGACTGACTGGCCAGCCTCAAACGGTGCTTGCTCGCGTGAAGGATCGCCATCGGCAGTTTCGATCTTGATCACCTCGGCACCCTGATCCGCCATCATCACGGTCATCATCGGGCCCGGAAGAAATACCGAAAGGTCGATTACCTTGATGCCAGTCAGCTTAACCATTCATGATCATCCTTGCAGCCCTAAGTCTGCTGCGGCTTCAGCAGGATATTATATCCGGTGCAAGGCAGTATCGCTGCCGATTCTAGAGCGAGATGCACCAGGCGGATGCGAACGGCGTTGCAGCCGCTATATAAGCAACATTGGATTTTGTATGCTATGATGGCATGGTCTTGTTCATGGCTACCCGAATAATAGAATTAGTCGAAGTGGGTCCGCGCGACGGGTTGCAGAATGAAAAGCAACTGGTGTCAACGGCCGAAAAGCTCGAACTCATCCAACGTGCTATTGACGCAGGCGCACGACGGATTGAGGCGACCAGTTTCGTAAACCCCAAAAGGGTTCCTCAAATGGCCGATGCAGAGGCACTATGTGCAAGCCTTCCGCAGATTGACGGCGTCACTTTCATCGGACTTGTCATGAACCAACGGGGGGCGGAGCGTGCCATTGGCACAGGACGTATCGGTCAATTGGGTGCAGTGGCTGTCGCTACTGACACCTTTGCTATGGCTAACCAGGGACAGAGCAGCGACGATTCTATTGCCATTGCGCACGACATCATAAAGCGCGCCAACGGCGTTGGCCTGACTTCACAAGTGACAATCGCTGCCTCCTTTGGCTGCCCTTTTGAAGGCGAGGTTGCCGAAGATCGCATTATCGGCATGGCCAAGCGCTTGGCCGACGCGGTGCCTGTTAAAGTAGCGCTTGCCGATACGATCGGTGTCGCCAATCCGGCTCATGTGGTGCGTCTGGTCACCAAGGTTCGCGAGGCTATCCACCCGCTGCCCGTCCGTGTCCATTTCCACAATACCCGCGGTACCGGACTGGCCAATGTATGGGCCGCTATCGAAGCCGGTGCCGTAACGGTTGACGCAGCGCTGGGCGGCCTTGGCGGCTGCCCCTTCGCACCAGGCGCAAACGGAAATGTGGCGAGCGAAGATGTGGTCTATATGCTTCAGCGCGCAGGCATCGGCACGGGAATGAATTTGGCCAAAATGATTAAGGCCAGCCTGTGGCTTTCGGAAATCATGGGACGCAAACTGCCCGGAATGGTCGCGCAAGCACCGCCTTTTCCAAAGGTGGCATGAGGAGAATATCGAATATGCGCCATCACTTCTGCATGTCGGTAGCGCCTGGCTTTGCGCCTGACGGTATGGCAGCCCGCACCCTTCCAGCCCGTATGGGCGACCTTAGAAACGGCGGAGTAAGCTCGTGGAGAATGTAGGCGCTTTGCAAGGCATCAAGGTTGTCGAACTGGGGCAACTCATCGCCGGTCCGTTTTGTGGTCAGTTGCTTGGTGATATGGGTGCCGACATTATCAAGGTAGAGCCGCCGGGCGAAGGCGATCCGATGCGTATTTGGGGCCAGGGCGATGAAAAGGTTCAGTGGGAAATCATCGCCCGCAACAAGCGTTCAGTCTCTGCAAATTTGCGCCTCGCCGAAGGACAGGACCTGGTTCGCAGGCTGATTGCGAAAGCCGATATCCTGATCGAGAATTTCAAACCCGGCACGATGGAGAAATGGGGCCTTGGCCCTGATCGGCTCCACGCTGAAAACCCTGGTCTGATTATCGCGCGGATGTCGGGTTATGGCCAGACCGGCCCATATAGCAACCGGGCAGGCTTTGGCGGGATTGGCGAGGCAATGGGCGGCTGGCGTTATATTGTCGGCGAACCCGACCGGCCACCCAGCCGTATGGGCGTTTCCATCGGCGACACGCTAACCGCGACCTATGGCTGTATGGGCGTGCTCGCCGCACTCCATGTGCGCGAAAAGACCGGCAAGGGTCAGGTGGTCGATATTGCACTGTATGAGAGCGTGCTGCAGGTGATGGAAGGGCTGATCCCCGAATATGATCATAGCGGCTTCATTCGTGAACGATCAGGCTCATTCCTGCCCGGCATCGCGCCTTCCAATGTCTATAGCTGCAAAGATGGCGAATATATGATCGGCGCGAACAAGGATTCGCTTTGGCAGCGTCTGGCCGAAGCCATGGGCTGCCCCGAACTTGGCACCGACCCACGCTACGCCACCCATCTGGCTCGCGGTGAAAACCAGATAGAATTGGATGCGCTGATCAATCAGTGGACCCGGACTTTGACGGTGGACGAAGTCGACGCACTGATGATTGCCTATTCGATTCCTGCGGGAAGGGTCTATCGTGCGCCGGAAATGCTCGACGATCCCCATTTCAAGGCGCGCGAAGCCATCATTGAGGTCAAAACCGAACGCTTCGGGCCGCTGAAGATGCAAAGTGCGTTTCCCAAATTGTCCGGGACGCCTAGCAGTGTGCGTCGCGCCGCGCCGTCAAAGGTGGGGCAGCACAATGCGGAAATATATGGCGAGTTGCTCGGCCTGGGCACCGACGATCTGGCGGCATTAGAGGCCACTGGCGCAATCTGATGACGCATGGCGGCGGTCGTCTAACTTCCAAAAAAATCGTGGTCATTTCTCTCGATCAGGTGCTTGACCTGCTCGAGAGTCGCAACTCACTTTAGGCGGGGCGCCGCGCAAAGATCCCGAATCCGGCGATGATGGCATAGCAGATTGCGGGAAGGATCAGTGCGGCCGCAAGGCTGCCAGTAGCATCCGCAACCACGCCGGTCAGCAACGGGATCACCGCACCGCCGAAAATCGCGACGTTGATGATGCCCGACCCGTCAGCGGCACGCGACCCCAGCTTCTCGCAAGCCAGTGTGAAGATTGTCGGGAACATGATCGAGTTCATCAGGCCGATAGCGAGCAAGGCATAGCCCGAAACCGTTCCACTGGTGTTGGTCGAAATCAGGATCAGGCTGATCGCACCAGCCGACACAAAGGCCAGCACCATGCCCGGGCTGACCATCCGCAATATGGCCGAGCCGATGAAGCGGCCGATCATCGCGCCACCCCAGTAAAGCCCAATCAGCTTGCCTGCCGCTTGTTCCTGAAGCCCCATGACATGCGCCTGCATCAGATAGTTGACGATCAGTGAACCGATGGCGACTTCGGCACCGACATAGAGGAAGATGCA
>Ga0073899_10006619_pt1 | contig 9998 bp, 7 predicted proteins | sample KloWWTmetaKNB5Ph_FD_88975 | JGI IMG/M metagenome (GOLD analysis project Ga0073899, IMG submission 88975) | Active sludge microbial communities from Klosterneuburg, Austria, studying microevolution and ecology of nitrifiers - Klosterneuburg... | ecosystem: Engineered > WWTP > Aerobic digester >...
AGCCCCCCACCCCCACCTTCGCCCTTTTCGACAACAATCTGGATGCCACCGAGGCGCGCGGCGCCTGGCTTCTCACCGATCTGCAGGAAGCCATCGAGTGCCGCCACACGGACGACTGGCAGACTACCCTGCAACGCCTCGAGGAGGCTGCCCGCCAAGGCGCCTGGATCGCTCTGGCCGCCAGCTACGAGCTGGGCTACGTGATCGAACCGCGCCTGCGCCCCCTGCTCCCTGTCGGCAGTGGCCAACTGTTCACCGGCTGGATATTCAAGCAAGGCCAGTGGCTCAGCGATGAAGCCTGCGACGCCTGGCTCGCTACGCAGGCCGCAACGCCCGCCGGCGGCACCAGCCACCTGGCGGCCCGCATCCGCGAGGAAGACTACCTGGCGAGCATCGCCCGTATCCGCGAATACATTGCCGAAGGCGACTGCTACCAGGTCAACTTCACCTTCCCCCTGTCAGGCCAGGCCTTCGGTGATCCGGCCAGCCTCTACCGCGCCCTGCGCCAGGCCCAGCCAGTACGCTACGGGGCCTTCATCGGTCATGCCGGTGGCGCCATCCTGTCACGCTCCCCAGAACTCTTCCTCGAACGCCGGGGCCACACCCTGAGCAGCCAACCGATGAAGGGCACCGCCGCACGCCATACCCCGCCGGCAGCCCTTGCCGCCTCCGAGAAGGACCGTGCAGAGAACATCATGATCGTGGACCTGATCCGCAATGACATGGGGCGCCTGGCACCGCCGGGAGGCGTGCGGGTCGAGGACCTCTTCCGCATCGATCCCTATCCCACGGTGTGGCAGATGACCTCCCGGGTCATCGCCGAACCGGTCATGGCAGATCTTGGGGAAATCTTTGGCGCCCTCTTTCCCTGCGGCTCGATCACGGGCGCGCCGAAGATCCGGGCCATGGAGATCATCCGCGAGCTGGAAGCCGAGGCCCGCGGCCTGTATTGCGGCGCCCTCGGCTGGATCCGCCCGGGTGGCGACTTCCGCTTCAGCGTGCCCATCCGCAGCCTTCTCATCGACAAGGCCGGCTCCGCGCGCCTGAACGTAGGCAGCGGCGTGGTCTACGACTCCATTCCCGCCTCGGAATGGGCCGAATGCCATCTGAAATCGCGCTTCCTGACCGCGCTGCCCAAGGGGTTGCGCCTGATCGAAACCCTGCGCTACACCCCGGGCAGCACGCCTGGCCAGGGGAGTTTTCCCTTCCTGGACGAACACCGGAGTCGGTTGAAGGCCTCCGCACGCACCTTCGGCTTTCCCTTTGAGGAGGCCGCCTTCCTGAACCTGCTCGACGGCATCAACGCAGACAAGGCCCTGCGCGTCCGCATCACTCTGGGACCCGAGGGCGACTTCACACTGGAACAGGCCGATCTGGCGATGGGTACCCCGGCAACCAACCCAAGCATCGTGCTGTCCCCCCTGCGCACCTCCAGCAGCGACATCCTCTTCCGCCACAAGACCACCGCCCGTGCGCTCTACGATGCAGAGCTGGCGCGAGTCATGGGCCTGGGGCATTTCGATGCGCTGTTCATGAACGAGCAGGGCGCGCTGACAGAAGGCGCCCGCAGCAATCTCTTCGTGGAGAGGAACGGGATTCTGCTCACGCCCCCCCTTGAGGCGGGGGTGCTGAATGGGGTATTACGCCAGCACTTGCTCCAGGAAGGCAAGGCACGGGAAGCGCATCTGAACCTGGACGACCTCCGTCAAGCGGAGGCCGTCTTCATGGGCAACGGCCTGCGGGGCCTGGTCCGCGTCCGGCTGGAAAACACGGAACAGACAGCCCCGGCCTGACCCCTGCGCCTTACTTGGCGCCCTTGCCCTTCGGCACCACCACCAGGCGCTCAACCAGCGTCTTGGCACTGGACGTGTCTTCCTTCAGCAGCAGTTGCACGCCGGCACGCAGCAATTCCGATTTGGTGCAGATGCGCCCGGCCTTGGCCAGGGTTTCACGCAGTTGCTTGAGCTGGGCATGCTCGCTCTTCGGCATTGAGAAGGAGTCCCGCACCACCTTCTCGCGGCTGGCCTTGACCGGCTTTTCCGCCTTGACGGCTTTCTCCTTCACCACCTTCTCCGCCTTGGGGCCCTTCGGCTTTTCGGGCTTGAGCGCCTTCAGCACAGGCTCAGCCTTGGGAGCAGCCACCTTCTTGGCCACAGCCGGCTTGGCAACGGCCTCCGCAGCCGGTGCGACCACCTTTGCGGGCTTGCTCACCACCTTGGCTGGCACCACCGCCTTGACCGGCTTGACCACCCTGGACGCCTTCGACACCGCCTCGGGCTTGGCTACCGCAGGCTTGGCCGGTGCCTTGGCCGGCTTCACCGGCGCGGCGACCGCTTCGGTAGTGACGGGCGCAACAACAGCCTCTGCCGGCACCGTCGTATCCACCGCAGGCGTCACGGGCGCCTCAACCGCCGGAATGGCACTCTCTGCGACCGGCGCCGGGGCCTCCTGAACGGGATCGGGCAGACGTGCCTCCAGAGCTTCGTTTTCTTTCTGCAGCGTCGAACGCAGGGCAGACTTGGTCTTGCTGTTCATACTTTTTCTCCTGTCAGTTTCAATACTTCCACAACCAGTTTGTCCACTTCCCGAGCGGCCTCGGCTCCGCCACGGCCCAGCTGATACACCGTGCCACCGATGACCGCACTCTGGGCAAAGGCGTTGCGCTGGGACAGCGCAGCACCGAGGACCGGCAAGGAAAAGTCACGCATTACCTCGAGCACATCCCAGGCAAGATTGGTCCGCAACACACGGTTCGGCACCAGCGCCGCACGCAAACCCTTGCGACTCGCCTGGACCTGGAGGATCAGACGCTCCACTGCCTTGGTGGACCAAAGATCGGCCGGGCTCGGCACCACCGGCACCAAAGCCACATCAGCCTCACGCAACGCCGCCAGGGTCATGACATGCTCGATGGACGGCGGGCAGTCGAGCAGGATCACGTCTGCATCCCGCCCCACTTGCCGCAGACAGGTCTGCAGGCCTTCAGCAGCCCCATCGAGTTGCATCACCCGGGCAGGAAACGGCGTGGTTGCCGGCGCAGCATGTGACCAGCGAAGCGCCGTCTCCTGGGGGTCGAGATCGATCACCACCACCCGGCGCCCGCTGCGCGCCAGCCCGCCGGCCAGTTGCATCGTCAGCGTCGATTTCCCCGCCCCGCCCTTCTGGGAGAGAACGGTCACTACCTTGGCTCTTGCCACGGAACCTCCATTAGGTAATACCGTATTATTTTTACTCAGAAGAGTTTCAAACACAAGCGGCCCTCATTGGAGAGGGCGCAGTAGCAAGGCGGGAAGAAGCTGGAATAGCGGCTGCCGGCAGCCATTTCGTCGTCACACGCACATGAAAAACGCCCCGGAAACATGCCGGGGCGTCAGGAAAAAGCAGGAAGGGCCGGCGCGATCAGCGCAAAAAATCGGTCCTGAACGTCGGGCGTCTGGGGGGGGAGTTGATGACGATCTGCCGTTGTCCGTCCGAGCGTCGCGGACGCACGCCAGAGCCATCGCACTCCCGCAGCCCGCGGGTGCCAAGACGCAGGCACTGCACATCGCCGCAACCACAACTGGCCCCCATGTCCATGGGGAGCCCCTCCTCCATATGCTCGATACGGAGCAACTCCAGAAAGCGGATTGCAGAATCACGGCAAGCGAAAACAGTCAGCCGGCCATCGTTGGCACAGAGCCACCGCTCGTCCACGGTGATGCCCACACAGCAATCACGGCCACCGCTCAATGCATGAATGCGCACTTGGGTCTGCCCCAGGCGCCACAGCGGCGCGACAGCCAATTCAAGCCAGGTCGCGTTGCGTCCTTTGAGTTCCATTCGTCCCTCCTTTATTTTTTTGATGTGCCTGCTGGAAACGACAAAATCCGGGCGTTTTTCGCGGCACTTTGAGTATTATCGGCCACCAGCCCGGCGATGGGGAAGGAGGCGATTCCCGGAAGCGGATCCGGGAAAACCCGGACGCATACCCCTCACGCCCGTCCTGAACCCATTTCAACCGGAGAAAAACACAATGAAAATCGAGACACTCGCCGTCCACGGTGGATACAGCCCGGACCCGACCACCAAGGCCGTGGCCGTGCCCATCTACCAGACCACGTCCTATGCCTTTGACGACACCCAGCACGGTGCCGATCTGTTCGACCTGAAGGTGGCCGGCAACATCTACACCCGCATCATGAACCCCACCCAGGCTGTGCTCGAAGCCCGTGTGGCAGCGATGGAAGGCGGCATTGCCGGCCTGGCCCTGGCGTCCGGCATGGCCGCCATCACCTACTCGATCCAGACCATCGCCGAAGCCGGTGACAACATCGTTTCGGCCTCCACCCTGTACGGCGGCACCTACAACCTGTTCGCCCACACCCTGCCGCAGATCGGCATCAATGTGCGCTTTGCCGACCACCGCGACCCGGCCTCCTTTGCCCCGCTGATCGACGCCCGCACCAAGGCCATTTTCTGTGAGTCGGTCGGCAACCCCCTGGGCAACATCACCGATTTCGAAGCGCTGGCGGCAATCGCCCACGCCCACGGCATTCCGCTCATCGTGGACAACACGGTGCCCTCGCCCTACCTGTGCCGGCCCATCGAGCACGGCGCCGACATCGTGGTGCATTCGCTGACCAAGTACATCGGCGGCCACGGCACCTCCATCGGCGGCATCATCGTCGACAGCGGCAAGTTCCCCTGGGCCGAGCACAAGGAGCGCTTCCGCCGCCTGAACGAGCCGGACGTCTCCTACCACGGCGTGGTCTACACCGAAGCCCTGGGCCCGGCGGCCTACATCGCCCGTGCCCGTGTCGTCCCCCTGCGTAACATGGGCGCCGCCATCAGCCCCTTCAACGCCTTCCTGATCCTGCAGGGCGTCGAGACCCTGGCCCTGCGCATGGACCGGATCTGCGAAAGCACCCTGAAGGTGGCCGAGTTCCTGAAGGGGCACGCCAAGGTCGCGTGGGTCAACTACGCCGGACTGCCCGACCATCCGGACCACGCCCTGGTGCAGAAGTACATGGGCGGCCGCGCTTCCGGCATCCTCAACTTCGGCGTAAAGAGCGCCGATGGCAACGGCCAGGCAGCAGGCGGCCGCTTCCAGGACGCACTCAAGTTGGTGACCCGCCTGGTCAACATCGGTGACAGCAAGAGCCTGGCCTGCCATCCGGCGTCAACCACTCACCGCCAGCTCTCGCCGGAAGAGATGAAGAAGGCCGGTGTGTCGGACGACATGGTGCGCCTGTCCATCGGCATCGAGCATATCGACGACATCCTGGCCGACCTGGACCAGGCCCTGGCAGCCGTCTGATCGCGCCTGCACCAGTAAAGAAAAACGCCGGATCTCAAATCCGGCGTTTTTCATTTCAGGTCACGATCAGGAATCAGGCCGCACAACCCGCCGCGTCTTCCGCAGCAACCGGTACGACATGGACGCCAGCGCGATTGGCCGCGCTGATGATCGCCCGTACAGATGCCGTCACGGTGTTGCGGTGCATGCCCGCACCGAAGCGGCTGCCCGCCATGCCATCCATGGCCACTTCGACGATGCACATGGCCGCTGCATCCGCGCCCTCGCCCATCGAGCGCTCCTCGAAGCTCTGGACGCGGATCGGCACGCCGATGGCGGCCACTGCGGCCTCCACCGGGCCATTGCCTTCGCCAACGAACTCCACCGCCCGCCCCTTCACCTCAGCCTCGATGCGGATGCCCTGACGGCTGCCGGCCTCGAAGAGGTGATGGGCCACGTAACGGATCGGCGCGTCGGCCTCGAGGTATTCACGACCAAAAAGGGTCCACAACTGGTGGGCATCCACTTCCTGGCCAGTCTCGTCGGTGAGTCGCTGCACCGCGGCGCTGAACTCCACCTGCATCCGCCGTGGCATCACGAGGCCGTAGTGGGCCTGAAGCAAATGGGCCACGCCCCCCTTGCCCGACTGGCTGTTCACGCGGATCACCGAGTCGTAGGTACGCCCCACGTCGAGGGGATCGATGGGCATGTAGGGCACCGCCCACGGGGCGTCGGAACGCTGGACCTCGAAGCCCTTCTTGATGGCATCCTGGTGAGAGCCCGAGAAGGCCGTGAACACGAGATCGCCCACATACGGGTGGCGCGGATGGATGGGCAACTGGGTGCACTCCTCCGCCACCCGCGCCACATCGTTGATGTCGGAGAAATCAAGGCCAGGATGAATACCCTGGGTGTACATGTTCAAGGCCAAAGTCACGATATCCACATTGCCAGTACGCTCCCCGTTGCCGAAGAGACAGCCCTCGACCCGATCCGCACCGGCAAGCATGCCGAGCTCTGCCGCGGCCACGGCCGTACCCCGATCATTGTGGGGGTGAAGACTGAGGACGATCTGCTCGCGCCGGGCAAGATTGCGGTTCATCCACTCGATCTGGTCGGCATACACATTCGGGCCCGCAACCTCCACCGTGGACGGGAGATTGATGATGACCTTCTCGCCCGGCTGCGGATCCCAGGCTGCCACCACCGCATCACACACCTCCTTGGCGAAGGCGAGCTCAGTGGCGGTAAAGGTTTCCGGGCTGTACTCGAGGATGAATTCGGTCTCCGGCTGCTCGGCGGCGAGCTGCTTGACGAGGGTCACGCTGTCCACGGCAAGCGCTTTGACCTCGTCCTTGCTCATGCCGAACACCGTCTCGCGGAAGACAGGTGAGGTGGCGTTGTAGATATGGACGATGGCGCGACGGGCTCCCTTGAGGGACTCCATGGTGCGACGGATGAGGTGCTCGCGGGCCTGGCTGAGGACCTCAATGGTCACATCATCGGGAACCTCGTTCTCCTCGATGAGCTTGCGCACAAAGTCGAAATCGGTTTGGGAGGCCGAGGGGAAGGCGACTTCGATTTCCTTGAAACCGATGGCCACGAGCTTGCGGAACATCTGCAACTTGCGGGCAGGGTTCATGGGCTCGAAGAGGGCCTGATTGCCATCGCGAAGATCAGTACTCATCCAGATCGGCGGATGGGTGATCGTGCGGCTGGGCCACTGGCGGTCGGTGAGGGCGACCGGAGGGAAGGCGGAATACTTGGTGTTCGGATTCTTCAACATGATGATCTTGTCCTTTGCTTTCGTCGGAAACGGTTCGGGTGTTCGGATGCGGACGCAGGGCTGCCAGACTGCCGCGGGCTCGTGGCCTGGCAACCGGGGCGCAGTCGTAGGGACAGCAGGACAGGGTTCAGTGTGAACATGGTGAGGCTCCGTGGAGGACGCGTGCAATGACGCATTTCGCCGACAAGGGCGACGTTTACGACAACAGGAAGGGGAGTAGATGTGTGCCCGTCAGGGCAGCAGCAGACCCAGCCCGGAGAGGGCCAGTAGGGAGAGAAGCGTGGTCTGTTGCTTGGAGGTCATGGACGGAAATTAGCAGGTCGATCGAACCGCGTCAAACCATTGATGCAATAGTGCGGCTTTATGGCACCAGACAACCGATGATCTGGTAACCCGGGCCACCCATCAACACCCGCCCGGGCTCAAGCTTAACCATGCGAGCACCGAGACGAGCAAATACCTGTCCCCCGGAACGCATGAAGCCCGGTTCGCAGGCTACCCTGACACTACGCCCGCGCACCACCGGGTCACACAAAATGCCACTCCAGCTGCGGCTGCCGTCATCGAGAACCACTTGCTGCGGATCGCTCGAGATGGTCTGCAAGCCCACCGAGACCCCCGCCTGATCGCTGAAGCGAACCCGCCTCACCAACGCCAGGACCCAGCGCCCGGTCTCTCCCACATGGGCCCCCACCAAGGCTCCGACGCGGCACACATCCGGGTCCATCATCGCCGACGAGACACCGAAGCCGTTCCGGCTCGCATCCATCAGTGACCAGGCCGCGGCAGGCCGCAACTGCGCATCACCCGACAGCAGCGAGCGGATGAAGCCCAGACCCGTGGCCAGTGCCAGCTGCCCCTGAACATGGTGCCGCCGGTACTGACGCATGGGAGGCTGCACGCCCCACTGCCGCGACAGGTGGCGAATGGTGGCGGTTACGGAAGGCAAGCTGAGCCCGGCAAACGCGGGCGCACTCGACGCGTCAACGAGAGTCTGCTGCAGTTCCTCAAGCATGGGTACGGCATCTGCCGGACGGAAGAAACGCAGGGCAGCCGAGGGCGTCTCGGGCAGGCTGAGGCAACGCCTCGGCGGCGCCAGTGTCTCCAGATCAATGGAAAACAGCCCCCCCTGGGCCGGCTCGGTGCTCAGTTCGAGGGAATGCTGCAGGTAGCGCACGAGCTTGTCGGTTGCCTCGATACGCTCCGGCGACAACTGGTCGAGACTGGCACACTGCAAGGCCACCAGGCGAACGAACTCGCGGCCGATGGTGGAGCGCGTCTCGCGCCCTTCACGGATAGACACCGGCGTATTCAGTTCGCCACTTGCGCTTGCCGCCCGGAAGGCAGTACCCGCCCGAAACCACACGTCGGGTGCCAGCCCCTGATAGTCAAACGCCGCCCACTTCATCTCCCCTGCCGCACTGCGTACGGTGCGCAACAGGATTTCCGTGTGCAGCCCGCTTGCAGGGAGAACGGCATCAGGCTGCAGCCCTGCCAGGACCAGATCGTAGGCGCGGCCGAGGCTGGCGTAGAAGTCGCGGCCCAGCGCCTTGTAGCGCACGCTGCGGGAGCCGAAGGCGTTGGACAGATAGAGACCCGCCGCCTGACGCAATTGCGGCTGAGCCGCCTCATCAAGGGCAACTACCAGGCGGGCCAGCTCGGAAACAGAGAGTTCGGCTTCGTAGTGGAAGGAGTCCAGCCAGCGGATCAGCTCGACGATGGCTGTCGGTGCGGCGTTGGTGGCGATCTCGGTGAGCGTCTTCGCGAGCGTGTCGGGATGGAGGAGCGGATGTGCATTGTGGACCACCGTGCCTCCCCCCATGACGAACCCCGAGCCTCCACGACAAGCTGACTGAAACGGTTTTTTTACGCGCCGGATGTTAGCACAAAGGTCTATCGATCTCTTCGGACCGCCAGCCTGACGAAACACACCGGACACACTCCGTACAGTTGTCAGCGACGGTCGCACGAGCGTTGATCGGGTAAACTGGAGTCTTTGCCTGCGAGTCTCCATGCGACAGTACCTTGAACTCATGCGCCACGTGGCGGAGCGCGGCCACCGCAAGGACGACCGCACCGGCACGGGTACCCTCTCCGTCTTCGGCTGGCAGATGCGCTTTGATCTCGCTGAGGGCTTTCCGCTGCTCACCACCAAGAAGCTCCACACCCGCTCAATCATCCACGAGCTGCTGTGGTTCCTGCGTGGCGACACCAACATCCAGTATCTGAAGGACAACAAGGTCTCGATCTGGGACGAGTGGGCTGACGAAAACGGTGAACTCGGCCCGGTGTACGGCAAGCAGTGGCGCCGCTGGGAAACCCCCGACGGCCGCAGCATCGACCAGATCGCCCAACTGATCGAGGCCCTGAAGAAAAATCCGGACTCGCGCCGTCACATCGTGTCGGCCTGGAACCCTGGCGAAATCGAGGGCATGGCCCTGCCACCCTGCCATGCGCTGTTCCAGTTCTACGTAGCCGGCGGCAAACTGTCATGCCAGCTCTACCAGCGCAGCGCCGACATTTTCCTGGGCGTTCCCTTCAACATCGCCAGCTACGCGCTCCTCACGATGATGGTGGCCCAGGTATGCGGCTATGAGCCGGGCGATTTCGTGTGGACCGGCGGTGACTGCCACCTCTATGTGAATCACCTGGAACAGACGCAGCTGCAGCTGTCCCGCGAACCCCGAGCCCTGCCCACCATGCGCATCAACCCCGACGTGAAGGACATCTTCGCCTTCACCATTGACGACTTCACCCTCGAAGGCTACGACCCGCACCCCCACATCTCCGCACCGGTGGCCGTATGAGCACGCCCATGCTGGCCCTGATAGCGGCCTGCGGTCGAGGCCGTGTGATCGGCATCGACAACCGGCTACCCTGGCATCTGCCGGAGGACATGAAGTTCTTTCGCGAGATCACTCGTGGCAAGCCGGTGAT
>Ga0073899_10006622_pt1 | contig 9995 bp, 10 predicted proteins | sample KloWWTmetaKNB5Ph_FD_88975 | JGI IMG/M metagenome (GOLD analysis project Ga0073899, IMG submission 88975) | Active sludge microbial communities from Klosterneuburg, Austria, studying microevolution and ecology of nitrifiers - Klosterneuburg... | ecosystem: Engineered > WWTP > Aerobic digester >...
CATTCTGCGCACGCCACAGACTCTGCTGCGCGGGGGTGTATTTCGCGGCGTCACTGCCAAAATGGGGAAAGAAAAAGGCGGCCGTGTCCGGCTCGGCGTTGGATGAATGAAGATTCAGCGCCAGAACGACCGGAGCCGCTTCATCCAGCAAGGAAGGCGCCATGCCGCCGCGGTTGATCAGCAGGTTCTCCAGCGGCGCGGCATCATCCAGGAACGCACCGCCCCGGGTATTCAGCCATTGGTTCTCCAGATTGATGCTGCCGGCATTGGTCCGGTAGTTGCCCAGAATGATGCCGTCCACGTTATGCATGGGAACGATCTTGAAGACGTACTGCTGCCGCAAGGCCCGGCCCAGCGCATCATCGCCGAGCACGGTGCGGATCAGGCCCTCCAGCACGTAGGACGGCCCGGTTTCCGCCGCGTGGGTCCGGGCGTGGATCCAGACCGTCTTGCGCGCGGACGACGCCAGGCGGTCCTCGATCGTGATCAGCTGCAGCGGCTTCTGCAAGCGCGGCGACAGGCCCAGGGTCTCGATGTGCACATGGGGACTCGAAACTATGCCGTCCAGAAACGCGGCGAGTTCACGGGTCGTGTAGGGAAAGGTGCGGGCGATCCAGACGGTCGGCGCGTCAAAGCGCCGGCTGACGACCAGGCGGCAGCTGTCCGGGAGCGCCACGACGCAACCCGGCTCCAGCGTCACCTCGCGCTCGTCAAAGTGCTGCCAGTGCTTTCCGTCGTACGAGAACACCGGAACAAAGTAGTACGGGAAACCCAGGCGGGAAAATTCCAGACGCAGGTCCTGCCCGGTGGGCACGTCATCGGCGCGCACGTACCACCAGGTTCGAAAGCTGTTGGGCAAGGCCGCGTCGTCATTGTCATTGCGCAGCGCCAGCCGCCAGGCGAGGCCGTCCTGATCAAGCGGGGTCACGACGCCGATGCTGCCGGACTCAAAATCCGTTGAAAAGCGAGGTGGATTCCCCGCAGGGCCGCCGCAGCCCGCCAGCAGGACCAGCGTCGCCAGCACCAGAAACTCCCGCCAGATCCAATTGAAGAGCGCTTTCATCAAACCCCATTCCTGAGTCGATTGCCCATGCGCGGGAGGATGGTCGCGCGCTAAAAACAATCCTGACTTGATAGCAAACAATGACCTTGCGACGATGGGACTAGCACTATTTCGTTCATAAAGTGCCTTTTTTCACGCTTCCGCCTCGGCACACTCCCGCGCCATCGCCCACACCGTCCGCGCCGGCAGGGGCTTGAGGTGGTGGTCGCTCCAGATCTGGCGCCACCGCCGGGCACCGCGCAGGCCGTGGCGCAGACCCAGCATGTGGCGGGCGATGGCGGACCAGGGGGTGCCGTCTTCGGCAGCTTCCTGTTCCATGTAGGCGACCATCTGCTCCTCGACGGCGTCGCGCGTCAGGGTGCCGGGGGTCGCGCCGTAAAACAGCGCGTCCCAATCGGCCATCAGCCACGGATTGTGGTACGCCTCACGGCCCACCATCACGCCATCCACGTGCTGCAGATGGTCGGCGATTTGTGTGTTGGTGGTGATGCCGCCGTTGACGCTGATGGTCAGCGCGGGGAAGTCGCGCTTGAGCTGGTACGCCAGTTCGTAGCGCAGCGGCGGGATGTCGCGGTTTTCCTTTGGACTCAGGCCGTCCAGCCAGGCGTTGCGGGCGTGCACGATGAAGACCTTGCAGCCGGCGCCACTCACCTGCCCGACGAAGTCGCGCACGAAGTCGTAGCTCTCGATGCGGTCGATGCCGATGCGATGCTTGACCGTCACGGGGATGCTCACCACGTCCAGCATGGCCTTGACACCGTCGGCCACCAGCGCCGGCTCGGCCATCAGGCAGGCGCCAAAGGCGCCGCGCTGCACGCGCACGCTCGGGCACCCGCAGTTCAGGTTGATCTCGTCGTAACCCCAGTCCTGGCCGATTTTCGCCGCGCGGGCCAGGTCGCCCGGCTCGCTGCCCCCGAGTTGCAGCGCCACCGGATGCTCGGTCTCGTCAAAGCGCAAATGCTGGCGCAGGTCGCCGTGCAGCAGTGCGCCGGTGCTGACCATCTCGGTGTACAACACGGCGCTTTTCGTGAGCAGGCGATGAAAGTAGCGGCAGTGTTTGTCCGTCCAGGCCATCATGGGGGCAACGGAAAGCCGCCAGGGACTGCAGGCAGATGGGGATGAGGGCTCGGACATGGGCGCAAATTATCCCAGCCAGGCCAGCACGCCCTGCGCCGCGCGCCGACCGGTCGCGAAACTGGCCGTGAGCAGGTAGCCGCCGGTGGGCGCTTCCCAATCGAGCATTTCACCGGCGCAGAACACACCAGGCAGGGCCTTGAGCATCAAGGCCTCGTTCATCGCCTCGAAGGGCACCCCTCCGGCGCTGCTGATGGCCTCGTCGATGGGCCGGGCCGCCACCACACGCACGGGCAGCGCCTTGATGGCACCGGCCAGTGCTTCAGGCCGGGCCATCGCTTCCCTGGGCAGCAGTTCGTGCAACAGCGCCATCTTGATGCCGTCCAGGTGCAGCCGGCTTTTCAGGTGGCTGCTGAGGCTGCGCGAGCCGCGCGGATGGCGCACCTCGGCCAGCACCTTGTCGAGCGGCCGGTCGGGCAGCAGGTCCAGCGCGAACGTCGCACTTCCGGTGGCAGCGATCTGGTCCCGCAACAGCGCGGATGCGGCGTAGATCAGGCTGCCTTCCACGCCGGTGGCAGTGGCGACAAATTCGCCTTTTTTGTCAAAGCTGCGCCCCAACCCGTCCGCAAAGCGGATCGCCACCGACTTGAACGGCTGGCCCGCAAAGCGGCTGCTGAAATGGCCGGACCAGCCCCCGTCGGCGCCGTTCTCGCCATGGCTATTCCCTTCGGCTGCGCCCCGGCCCTGCCCGGCCACGTCGAAGCCGCAATTGGCGGGCAGCAGCGGCGCCACCGGCACGCCGGCCGCCTGCAGCCATGGTACCCAGGCGCCGTCGGAGCCCAGCCGGGCCCAACTGCCGCCGCCCAGCGCCAGCAGCGTGGCGCGCGCCGCCACGGCCTTGCGGCCTATCGCCGTATCGAACAGCAATCCGCCCGCGTCGTCCAGCCCCGCCCAGCGATGGCGCATATGGAATATCACGGGCATGGCGGATTTGCCTGCGGGATGGCGCAGCCGGTGCAGCCAGGCACGCAGCAAGGGTGCGGCTTTCATGTCCGTGGGAAACACCCGGCCGGTGCTGCCGACGAAGGTCTCGATGCCCAAGCCCGCCGCCCAGGCCTGCAGGGCGTCCGGGCCCCATTCGGCCAGCAGCGGCTCGATGGCCGCACGACGGGCCCCGAAACGGGACGCGAAGGCGTCTGGTCCCTCGGAGTGCGTCAGGTTCAGCCCGCCCTTGCCCGCCAGCAGGAACTTGCGGCCGACCGACGGCATGCCGTCGAACAGGTGCACCGCCACACCCGCGGCGGACAGCACTTCCGCGGCCATCAGCCCGGCCGGGCCACCGCCGACAATGGCGACATCCACCGAATCAGCGGGCAAGGTCATGGCGGTCATTTCATCACGATTGTGTCGGCGATGCGGGTCTCGGCACCGTCGTCGGGGGCAGCCCCTGGAAACGGGAATGCGAATCTGCCGCCGTGGAGCACCCACAGCGCCGGGTACATGCGCAAAAAAGCCGGCCCCTGGCCGGCTTTGCGGCGACTGAACGGCCGATCAGGCGAAATTGGCCTCGGCAAAGCTCCAGTTCACCAGCTTGTCGAGGTAAGTCTCGACAAACTTCGGGCGCATGTTGCGGTAGTCGATGTAGTAGGCATGCTCCCAGACGTCCACGGTCAGCAGGGCCTTGTCGGCGGTGGTCAGCGGCGTCCCCGCTGCACCCATGTTGACGATGTCCACCGAGCCATCGGGCTTCTTCACCAGCCAGGTCCAGCCCGAGCCGAAGTTGCCCACGGCCGACTTCACGAAGGCCTCCTTGAACGCGGCATAGCTGCCCCACTTGGCGTTGATGGCCGCAGCCAGCGCGCCGGAAGGCTCGCCGCCGCCGTTGGGCTTCATGCAGTTCCAGAAGAAGGTGTGGTTCCAGATCTGGGCCGAGTTGTTGTAGATGCCGCCGCTGGAGGTCTTGATGATCTCCTCAAGCGACTTGTTCTCGAATTCGGTGCCCTTTTGCAGGTTGTTCAGGTTCACCACGTAAGCGTTGTGGTGCTTGCCGTGGTGGAACTCCAACGTTTCCTGGGAGTAATGCGGCGCCAGGGCGTCGATGGCGTAAGGCAGGGCGGGCAGGGTGTGTTCCATGGGGTCCTCGTGAGTGGGTTTGACGGAAATCGGTCTGATCAGGGGGAGATTGTAGGAAGTTACAGCAGACGGCGCTGCGTCACTGCGAGATCAACCGTGCCATCGGCAAGGGTGGCCTGCAGCGCCTGCCCGGGGTGCGTTTTCAGGGCGCTGGTGACGGCGTGGCCGGCATCGTCGGTCAGCCAGGCATAACCGCGCTGCAGCACCAGGCGAGGGTCGATCGACTGCAGTCGCAAGCCTGCCCGCTCCAGCCGGTCGTGCCGGCGCACCATTTGTTGCCCGATCTTCTGGGGGAATTCGGCCGAAAGCCGGCGCCATTCGGTCGTGGTCCGCTCCAGTTGTAATAGCGTTTCATGGCGCAGGCGCTGGGCCTGACGCGACAGCAGCATCTGCTGACGCGCCACCAGCGCCGACGGCCGGCCCAGGCGCGACGCCGCCAGATCCAGCCGCTGGCTCTGCGTGTCGAGCAGGCGCTGGCTGGCGTCAAGCATCCGTCCGGCGATCAGCTCCAGGGCGCCGAGCCAGACGTCGCGTGACTGAGAGGCCAGTTCGGCCGCCGCCGTCGGGGTCGGCGCGCGCAGGTCCGCCACAAAATCCGCGATCGTGAAATCGGTCTCGTGACCCACGCCGCAGACCACCGGCACCGGACTCAGGGCCAGCGTTCTGGCGAGTTGTTCGTCATTGAACGACCAGAGGTCCTCCATCGACCCGCCGCCGCGCACCAGCAGGATCACGTCCACTGGCGGTGCGCCTGCGATGGCCCCCTCAGCGGTGCCGCCGCCTGCGGCAGGCGTGATCCGGTACAAGGCCGAGAGCGCGCGCACCAGTTCAGCGGGAGCCGCCGCGCCCTGCACGGCCGCCGGCGCCACCACTACCGGGATATGCGGCACACGCCGCTGCAAGGCCGTGACCACGTCGTGCAGGGCGGCGGCCCCCAGCGAGGTTACGAGCCCGATGGCCCGCGGCATCATCGGCAGCGGCCGTTTGCGCGCGGTGTCAAACAGCCCCTCGGACTCCAGCTTCGCCTTGAGGCGCAAAAACTGCTCGAACAGCGCGCCTTGTCCAGCCCGCTGCAGGCTTTCCACGATCAACTGCAGGTCGCCCCGTGCCTCATAGACACCCAGACGCCCGCGCAACTCGACGATTTCACCGTCGCGCGGCACAAAATCCAGCAGGCTGGCGGCCCGGCGGAACATGGCGCAGCGGATCTGACCGGTTTCGTCCTTGATCGAGAAGTAACAATGCCCGCTGGATGCGCGTGAGAAGCCCGAAACCTCGCCGCGCACCACAACCGGATTGAAGCGGGCATCCAGCGCGTCGGCCACGGCGCGGCACAGCGCGCCAACCTGCCAGACGCGTGGCGCCGATGCCGGGTTCTCAGGCATTAAACCCAATGGCCATGGGCCTGGCAGGCCGTTTTGCCCCAGCAACTACTCCACAGACGGGTCGAAAAAGCTGGCAGGAAAGCGAGCCCGGCGCACAGGCTGATTTTTCGGTGTAACTCATTGATTTATAAAGATTTATTTCTGCCTAATTTGTGACCACTTCGTGACATTCAAGATTTCATGCGGCCTGCCGACCGATTTCCGCCCGGTTCTTCACAAAGTTATCCACAGAAATTGTGGATCAGCGATGAGGCCGGGATTGATGCCGGGCCACATCGCGCCGGCACTGGGTGCTGGGCCATAATCCGGGTCTCTGGCGCAAGCCAAACCACCCGTGGAGTGACGCATTTGCTTTCGATCATACAAGCTGCAGGCTGGCCGATCTGGCCGCTGATTGCCTGCTCCATCCTCGCGCTGGCCCTCATCATCGAACGCTTCGTGAGCCTGAAGACCGCGAGCATTGCACCGCCCAAGCTGCTGGACGAAGCACTGGCGGTATCGCGCAGCGGCGTGCCCTCGGGAGACGTCGTAACGCAGCTTGAAAGGAATTCCGCGCTGGGCGAAGTCCTGGCCAGCGGATTTCGGGCCCTCAATGCCAATCCACGGTGCACCGAGGCCGATCTGCGGGCCAGCATGGAAGGCGCCGGCCGTACGGTGGCGCACCGGCTGGAGCGCTACCTGTCGGCCCTGGCCACCATCGCTTCCGCCGCCCCGTTGCTGGGACTTCTGGGCACGGTGATCGGGATGATCGAGATCTTCGGCGCCCAGGCACCCACCGGTGGCGCCACGATGGGTGGGGCCAATCCGGTCCAGCTGGCGCACGGTATTTCCGTTGCACTGTACAACACCGCCTTTGGCCTGATCGTGGCCATACCCTCGCTGATCTTCTGGCGCTACTTCCGTGCCCGGGTCGACGGCTACCTGCTGACCATGGAGCTCGCCTCCGAGCGTTTTCTCAGGCATCTCAGCAGCCTGCGCAACCGGTAGCCGGCCATGAACTTCCGCCATCGGACCCGGGAAGAACCCGAAATCAACCTGATTCCATTCATTGATGTGCTGCTGGTGGTGCTGATCTTCCTGATGCTCACCACGACGTACAGCAAGTTCACAGAAATGCAGTTGCGCCTGCCGGTGGCCGATACCCAGGCCCAGCGCGACTACCCGAAAGAGGTAATCGTGGCGGTGAGCGCAGACGGCCGCTACATGATCAACAAGGTAGCGGTCGAGGGACGCAGCGTGGCGGCGGTGGCCGCCGCACTGGGCGACGCCGCCCGGGCGGGCACGGACAGCGTGGTCATCATCAGCGCCGACGCCGGCGCCGCGCACCAGAGCGTGATCACCGTCATGGAGGCCGCCCGGCGATCGGGCTTGTCGCAGATCACGTTTGCGACCCAGTCGTCGGCGCAGGCCGGCGGCCACTAGCCCTTCGGGCGCGCGCCCATCCATGTCCGGTTCACGCCCGCCCTCGGTGCGGCAGCGGCTGCAGCAGGCCTGGCTTAGCCGGGGCCTGGTCGCCTGGCTGCTCTGGCCGGTCTCCCTGCTCATGCGCAGCCTGGTGGCCGCCCGACGCGCCGGATATCGCTGGGGTCTGCTGCGGTCTGAGCACCCCGGAGTGCCGGTGATAGTGGTCGGCAACGTCGTCGCCGGTGGTGCGGGCAAGACGCCGACCGTCATCGCCCTGGTGCAGCACCTGCAGGCACGCGGTCTGCATCCGGGCGTGGTATCCCGAGGCTATGGACGCAGCGGCGAAGATGGCGTCGAGGTCCTGGCGGACACGGATGCCCGGATTGCCGGCGACGAACCGCTGCTGGTGCACCGCACCACCGGCGCACCCGTCTTCGTGGCCGCACGCCGCATCCAGGCGGCGCGGGCACTGCGGGTCCGCCATCCGGACATCGACGTGATCGTATGCGATGACGGGCTGCAACACCTGGCGCTGCAGCGTGACATCGAGATCTGCGTATTTGACGAGCGCGGCGCCGGCAACGGTTTTCTGCTGCCCGCCGGCCCGCTGCGCGAACCCTGGCCGCGCGAGGTGGACATCGTGCTGAACACCTTTTCACCGGCCCCGGCTCGCCCAGGCGTCGCAGGCTTCACCGCCCGGCGGGTTCTGGCCGACCACGCCGTGCGCGCTGACGGCAACCGCATTTCCCTGAACGACCTGCGCGGCCACCGCCTGCGGGCACTGGCCGGCATCGCGCGGCCTGAGGCCTTTTTCGCGATGCTTCGCACCCGCGGACTGACGCTGGACGCGACCGAGTCCCTGCCAGATCACTATTCCTTTGATAGCTGGAATCGACCCAATGACGGCGGGATGGAGCTTGTTTGCACTGAAAAGGACGCTTTCAAGCTGTGGGCGGCGCACCCCGATGCCTGGGCGGTGCCGCTGGTCCTGACGCCCGAGCCCGAATTTTTCAGGGCGCTCGATCAGCGGCTGGACGCGAAGCTATCATCACGCCATGGACACCAAACTTCTTGAACTGCTGGTCTGCCCCGTGACCAAGGGGCCGCTGGACTTTGACCGCGAGAAGCAGGAGCTGCTTTCGCGCAGTGCGCGGCTGGCCTACCCGGTGCGTGATGGCATTCCCGTGATGCTCGAAAGCGAAGCGCGCACCCTGAGCGACGAAGAACTCGACGCCCTGCCGCCCCGCACGCCGCTGGTCTGAAACCCGGCATGCACCCGCCAGACGCGACACCGGCCGACGCCTTTCGCGACGCGGCGCCCGCCTTTACGGTCCTGATCCCGGCCCGCCTGGCGTCGACCCGCCTGCCCGACAAGCCCTTGGCCGACCTGGGTGGCGCGCCCATGGTGGTACGGGTAGCCCAGCGCGCCCTGCAAAGTCGTGCCACCCGCTGCGTGGTGGCTGCCGACAGCCCGGCCATCGTCAGCGCATGCCGGCAACACGGCATCGAGGCGGTGCTGACCCGGGCGGATCATGCGTCGGGCAGCGACCGCCTGGCTGAGGCCTGCGAACTGCTCGACCTGGCCGGCGACGCCATCGTGGTGAATGTCCAGGGCGACGAGCCGCTGATCGAGCCCTCATTGATCGACGCCGTGGCGCGCCTCCTGGCATGGCAGCCCGACGCCAGCATGAGCACCGCCGCGCACCCGATCGACAGCGTTGCCGATTTCACCAATCCCAATGTGGTGAAGGTGGTGCTGGACGCCCGGCAGTTCGCCCTGTATTTCAGCCGCGCCCCCATTCCGTGGTGGCGCGACGGTTTTGCCCACGGTATTGGCGCCTTGCCGCAGCCTGGGCCTCTGCGCCATGTGGGCATCTACGGCTACCGCGCGGGCTTCCTGCGGCAATTTCCCGGCCTATCCCAGGCGCCTGTGGAAGTGGCTGAAGCCCTGGAGCAACTGCGCGCCTTGTGGCATGGTTACCGCATCGCCGTCCACGTGACGGAGCACGCGCCCGGCCCCGGCGTAGACACTCCGCAGGACCTGGAGCGCGTGCGCCGGCTTTTCACTGCGTGAAACGCACGGAGCACCCGCCGGGTGCAGGGCACCGTAAGCCGGGCGGAACCTTGCGCGTGATATTCTCCCGGCCAACATTCAAGGCGTTTCGGGGTCTGGCCGCGCCGGCCGTGCCCCTGATCCCCCATTCATTCGAGGATTTCCATGAGACTGATTCTGCTGGGCGCGCCGGGTGCGGGCAAAGGCACCCAAGCCAACTTCATCTGCCAGAAATATGGCATTCCCCAGATTTCCACCGGCGACATGCTGCGCGCTGCCGTCAAGGCCGGCACGGCGCTGGGCCTGCAGGCCAAGACGGTGATGGAATCCGGCGGTCTGGTCAGTGACGACCTGATCATCAACCTGGTGAAAGAGCGAATCGCCCAGCCCGACTGTGCCAACGGCTTCCTGTTTGACGGCTTTCCCCGCACCATCCCCCAGGCCGACGCCATGAAGAGCGCCGGCGTCAAGCTCGACTACGTGCTGGAGATCGATGTGCCTTTCGCCGCCATCATTGAACGCATGAGCGGGCGGCGCTCGCACCCCGCCAGCGGCCGCACCTACCACGTCAAGTTCAACCCGCCCAAGGTTGAGGGCCAGGACGACCTGACCGGCGAGCCCCTGGTGCAACGCCCTGACGACCATGAAGAAACGGTCAAGAAGCGCCTGGAGGTGTACAGCGCCCAGACCCGTCCGCTGGTCGCTTATTACAGCCAGTGGGCCCAGGCCGAACCTGCCGCCGCGCCGAAATACCGCGCCATCAACGGCACCGGCAGCGTCGAGGACATCACGACGCGGGCGTTCGACGCCTTGGCCAGCTGAGACACCCCGGCATCGGCTTCAAGAAGGGCCCTGGCGGGCCCTTTTTTGGGTTTCACGCCGG
>Ga0073899_10006625_pt1 | contig 9994 bp, 8 predicted proteins | sample KloWWTmetaKNB5Ph_FD_88975 | JGI IMG/M metagenome (GOLD analysis project Ga0073899, IMG submission 88975) | Active sludge microbial communities from Klosterneuburg, Austria, studying microevolution and ecology of nitrifiers - Klosterneuburg... | ecosystem: Engineered > WWTP > Aerobic digester >...
CCACGCCGTGCCGGAACGCTGGCCGGCCGCGATCTCGGTGGGCACCAACCCGACCTTCGACGGCGTCGCCCGCCGGGTGGAGTCGTACGTGCTCGACCGGGACGACCTGGAGTTGTACGACGCACCGGTGCAGGTCGAGTTCATCAGCCGGCTGCGCGGCCAGGTGCGCTACGACAGCATCGACGCGCTGATCGCCCAGATGGAGGTCGACGTCGCGCTCTGCCGGGAGCGCCTCGGCCTGGGCTGAGGGGCTGTCCAGCCCGGCTGCCCGGGGTGATACTGGAGCCGTGGGACTCCTGGGGAGGTGGCTCGGACGGCTCGGTGCCCACCGTGCCGGTGCGGCCTCGCTGCTCGACCCGGCCGACCTCGCCGAACTCGAGGCGCTCGGCGAGGACTTGGTGCACGAGTACCCCGGCGCGGCCCCGGAGGTGATCGTGGCCACGGCACGCCGGCTGATGGCGCGCGGGGTGCCCCTCCGTGCCGTCCGAGACGCCGGGATGGGGACCGGGGTGGGCCAGCTCTGCTTCGCCGACGGCACCGTCCTCACCGTCCGCGGCGGCCAGCCCGGCTGCCTGGGACGGGTCGCCGTCCAGGCGCTGCAGGGACGGGCTCGGCTGGTGGGCTGCGAGGTCCGGGGGCCGCAGGTGCGGCTCGCGGTGGTGTGGGGGCGGCACGCCGAACCCCTGCGGGCGCTGGCGGTGGGCGTCCCCGCCTGAGGCCGGGTGCGGCGGGTCAGCGGGTCAGCAGCGACTTGCGGTAGACGGCATCGGTCTGCTCGGTGCTGACCGGGGCGCCCTGGTCGTCCACCGACTCGTAGGTGGTCACCACGTGGTCGCCGGTGGGGGAGTAGTCCAGGCCGATGTACATCGGGATGGCGGCCGCGTTGTCGGGGTCGACCCGCAGGAACACCTCCACGAAACCGAGGTCGGCCGCGCGCTGCTCCAGGAACCGGGTCAGCGCCCGTCCGGCGCCACGACGGCGTGCCTCGGGGTAGACCCAGAGGCTCTTCAACTCGGGGCGCAGCGGCTCGGCCGGGTCGCAGTCTAGCGCGCAGGTGCCGAGCACCTGGTCGTCCGCGAGCACGACCGCGTACAGGTAGTCGCCCGCCTGTTGCCGATCGAAGTGCCGCTGGGCCACGCGCGCGCTGGGGTGGACCTCACGGGCGTGCAGGGCGGGCAGGTCGGCCTCGGTGCACAACCGGACGGCGAGCTCCTCGACTGGCATACGACCTCCGTGGTGTGGGGGGAGTGACCTCCCCAGTGTGTCGTGCCGGGGGGCCGGAAGGCCAGTCGTCTTGGCAGGCGACCTCGCGCGCGGACGCTGCTGCGGGGTTGTCGGCTTGGCCGATGGCCGCCCCCCGACGTCGCTACGCTGGTCGGCACCCACCCACGCACAGTGAGGACACACCATGACCAGCTTGCGCCCCCTTGCGGGCATCGTGGCCGCAGCGCTCCTGCTCGCCGGCTGCTCGGCCACGCCCGCCACGGCTCCGGCACCGGCCACCAGTTCGGCTCCCGCCGGCCAGACGGCGTCGCCGGTGGCGTCGGAGTCGGCGTCGGAGTCCGCGCCGGCGAGCACCCCAGCGGTCGCGATCACGAACACGGAGGACTTCATCGAGCAGGTCACGGCTGCGATGAAGGGCATCACGACCTACACCTACGAGATGACCATGACCATGGGCACCGGGGCCATGAAGGGCTCCGGCGAGGCCGACATGAGCAATCCGAAGCAGCCGGGCCTCCACATGGTGATGGACATGGGCGGCCAGAGCTTCGAGGTGATCTCGGTCGACGGCGCCTACTTCATGAAGGGGCTGCTCGGTAAGGGCTGGATGAAGGTGTCGGAGGAACTGGCGGAGCAGGCCACGTCGACTTCCTCCGACCCCGCCGCGATGCTGGAGCAGTCGAAGAAGTACATCAAGAGCGTCGAGGCGGCCGGATCGGAGACCGTCAACGGGGTCAACGCCCAGCATTTCAAGGTGACCATGGACGTGAAGGCGCTCGGTGACCTCGGCGCGTCAGGGGTGAAGATCGACGGCGACACGCTCCTGTACGACTACTGGCTGGACGAGTCCTCCCGCCCCGTCAAGGTCGCGTTCGACATGAGCGACCTCAGCACCACGCCGATCATGATGGAGATGTACCTCGGCCACTTCAACGAGCCGGTGAAGATCACCGCGCCCAAGAAGTTCACGAAGATGCCCGGCTGACCGGCCGTCCCGCCGCGTGAGTGGCGGACCTGGACCCGGAACCGCGAAGCTCCCGATCCCTGCAGACGCTCCCGATGAATCGGGAGCAACCGCAGGGATCGGGAGCTTCTGTGGCGTTGGGGCCGGGAACGCCTCAGCCGAGGGCCTTCAGGATGTCGTCGACCCGCTGCTTGGCGTCACCGAACAGCATGTGGGCGTTCTCCTTGAAGAACAGCGGGTTCTGGACGCCGGCGTACCCGGTGGCCATTGAGCGCTTGAAGACGATCACGCTGTCGGCCTTCCACACCTCCAGCACGGGCATGCCGGCGATCGGGCTGGTCGGGTCGTCCAGAGCGGCGGGGTTCACGGTGTCGTTGGCGCCGATCACCAGCACCACGTCGGTGTCGGCGAAGTCGTCGTTGATCTCGTCCATCTCCAGGACGATGTCGTACGGCACGTGGGCCTCGGCCAGCAGCACGTTCATGTGGCCGGGCAGCCGTCCGGCGACCGGGTGGACGCCGAACCGGACGTCGACGCCGTGCGCGCGCAGCTTCGCGGTGAGGTCGGCCACGGGGTACTGGGCTTTCGCGACGGCCATGCCGTAGCCGGGGGTGATGATCACCGAGCGGGCGTTCCAGAGCAGTTCGGCAGCACCGGCCGCGTCGATCTCGCGGTGCTCGCCCTCCACGGCGGCCGCGGCGTGCACCGTCCCGCCGTCGCTGCCGAAGCCGCCGAGGATGACGGAGATGAACGAGCGGTTCATCGCCCGGCACATGATGTAGCTCAGGATCGCACCGGAGGAGCCGACCAGCGAGCCGGTGATGATGAGCAGGTTGTTGTTCAGCATGAACCCGGCGGCGACGGCGGCCCAACCCGAGTACGAGTTCAGCATCGACACCACGACCGGCATGTCGCCACCGCCGATGGCGGCCACCATGTGGAAGCCGAGGGCGAAGCCGATCAGGGCGATCGCGATGATCAGCACCCAGCCCAAGCCGGTGTTCTCCTCGCTCGCCAGCACGAACCAGACCATCAGCGCGAAGAACGCGGCGAACGCGCCCAGGTTGAGCAGGTTCCGTCCGGGCAGGGTGAGTGGCTTGGACTTCATCCGCGCCGAGAGCTTGAGGTAGGCGACGACCGAACCGGTGAACGTGTACGCCCCGATCAGGACGCCGAGCGCGACCTCGACCAGGTGCACCGCCCCGCCGGCGCCCTCGGGCGCTGCGAAGGAGTTGAAGCCGACCAGCACGGCCGCCATACCGACGAAGGAGTGGAAGGCTGCGATCAGTTCGGGCATCTGGGTCATCTCGACCCTGCGGGCGATCGGGGTGCCGATCGCCGCCCCGATCGCGAGCACTGCCACGATGAGTCCCAGGGTGATGGGCCACCCCGTCCGGTTCTCCTCGGTGGCGGAGAGGAAGACCGAGTGGATGATCGTCGCGACCAGCGCCAGCGCCATGCCGACCATGCCGGCGATGTTGCCCGCCCGGGCCGTGGTCTGCTTCGAGAGCCCGGCGAGCGACAGGATGAACAGGACACCGGCCACGATGTAGAGGCCCTGGATGAAGAAGAGCAGCATGCTCACGCCTCTTTCCGGAACATGCCGAGCATGCGGTAGGACACCAGGAATCCGCCGAAGATGTTGATCGAGGCGATGACCGCGGCGATGAACGACATCACGACCACGGCGACGTTGGTCGAGCCGAGCTGCAGCAGCGCGCCGACCAGGATGATGCCCGAGATCGCGTTCGTCTGGGCCATCAGCGGGGTGTGCAGGGAGTGGGAGACGCCGCCGACGACGTAGAAGCCGACGACGACGGCAAGCGCGAACACCGTGAACGCCCCGACGAAGCTCGCCGGCGAGAACGTGACCGCCAGCACGACCAGGACGGCGGCGAGCCCGGCGAGGACGAGCCGACGCTGGTTCGCGGACCTGGCCGCGGCCGCCTCGCGCGCCGCCCTGACCTCCGGGTCCTCGACCACGGGGACGGCGACCGCCGCGGCTGGCGCGGCGGAGACCTGCACCGGCGGTGGTGGCCAGAGCAGTTCGCCGTCCTTCTCCACGGTCATGCCGCGGATCACGACGTCGTCGAGGTCGACCACGACCTCGCCGTCCTTGCCCGGCGTGAGCAGCTTGAACAGGTTCACCACGTTGGTGCCGTACAGCTGGGAGGCCTGGGTGGGCAGCCGTCCGGCGAGGTCGGTGTAGCCGATGATCTTGACGCCGTTGGCGGTGACCACGAGCTCGTCGGGCCGGGAGCCCTCGACGTTGCCGCCGTTGGCTGCAGCCATGTCCACGACCACCGAGCCGGGCTTCATGGTGGCCACCATCTCGGCGGTGACCAGCCGCGGCGCCGGCCGTCCGGGGATCAGGGCGGTGGTGATGATGATGTCGACGTCCCTGGCCTGGGCGGCGTAGAGCTCGGCCGCGGCGCGGTTGAAGTCCTCGGAGGTCTCCTTCGCGTAGCCGTCGGTGGACACCTGCTGCTGGGCAACCTGTACCGCGAGGAACTCCCCGCCCATCGACTGCACCTGCTCGGCCACCTCGGGACGGGCGTCGGTGGCCCGGACGATCGCGCCGAGCGACTTCGCCGTCCCGATCGCGGCCAGGCCGGCCACCCCGGCGCCTGCCACCAGCACCTTCGCCGGAGGCACCTTGCCGGCCGCGGTGACCTGCCCGGTGAAGAAGGAGCCGAACTCGTTCGCCGCCTCGATCACAGCCCGGTAGCCGGCGATGTTCGCCATCGAGGAGAGGACGTCCAGCGCCTGGGCCCGCGAGATGCGCGGGACGGCGTCCATCGCGAGCACGGTGAGCCGGCGGGTGCCGAGCTGCTGCAGCAGCTCGGGGCTGCGCGCCGGCGCGATCAGGGAGACCAGGGTGCCGCCGTCGGGCAACCGGTCGATCTCGTCGCGGTCGGGGGCGTTGATCTTGGCCACGACCGGCGCGGCCCAGACCTCCGCGCGGTCGCCGATGCTCGCGCCGGCCGCCGCGTACTCGGCGTCGGGGTAGGCGGACTTCGCGCCCGCGCCCGCCTCGACGACGACGCTGTGGCCCAGCGCGATCAGCTGGGCCACGGTCCTCGGTGTGGCCGCAACCCGCGTCTCGCCCTTGAGGCTCTCCAGGGGGATCCCGATCTGCATCTTCTGCGACGTTCCTTCCAATGGTGCCGGATCTGCTCCAACCGGCTCCGGGTAGCGTAGTGGTCAGAGCCACCCCTGAACGGTCGTTCCCGGATCGCCGCGGCCGGCCGACGGAGGCGATTCGCCCCGGTGGGGAACGCGCAGGTAGAGTAGGGGCGCCGTCACGACGGCCGCGGACGCCCAAGAGCTCCCAGCGAGTCTGTTGGATCACCGATCCCCTCATTCGTGCCCACCCGGGCACCGGGAGCGCCGCGCAACGGGAAACCGAGAGGAGCACGCCGCTTTCATGGATGCGGAAACCAAGCTCAAGATCATCGAAGAGTACGCGATCACCCCTGGTGACACCGGTTCGCCGGACGTCCAGATCGCGCTGCTCACCAAGCGCATCGCGCACCTGACCGAACACCTCAAGGAGCACAAGGGCGACCACCACAGCCGCCGCGGGCTCCTGCTGCTGGTCGGCCAGCGCCGCCGGCTGCTCAACTACGTCGCCAAGCAGGACATCGAGCACTACCGATCCCTGATCGCCCGCCTCGGCCTGCGTCGGTGACCGACGCCTGACCCCCAGGGAGCAGCCGACTCGGCTGCTCCCTACCGGCATATCCCGGGGTGACCCCCGGACAACTCCACACCAGCCACCACGGGGCGGTCCGACATCGGTCCTCGGTAGTGGCCCTCGGGCGGCAGCGCCTCCCGCGGGCCTCGATCGAAGACCGGGTCAGCACCCCGGCCCCAGTTGTGGCGAGACCGAAAGGAATCCCATGGAAGGTCCCGACCTTCGTTTCACCGAGGCCGTGATTGACAACGGCTCGCACGGCAAGCACGTCGTCCGGTTCGAGTCCGGCCTGCTGGCCCGCCAGGCCAATGGCAGCGTCGCGGTCTACCTCGACGGCGACACCATGCTGCTCTCGGCGACCACCGCGGCCAACAACCCCCGCGATGCGATCGACTTCTTCCCCCTCACCGTGGACGTGGAGGAGCGGATGTACGCCGCCGGCCGCATCCCCGGCTCCTTCTTCCGGCGCGAGGGCCGTCCGTCCGAGGGCGCCATCCTGGCCTGTCGGCTGATCGACCGCCCGCTCCGTCCCTGCTTCGTCAAGGGTCTGCGCAACGAGGTGCAGGTCGTCGTCACGGTGATGGCGCTGAACCCGAACGTGCTCTACGACGTGGTGGCGATCAACGCCGGCTCCGCGTCCACGACCCTGGCCGGGCTGCCCTTCAACGGGCCGGTCGGCGGCGTCCGCGTCGCCCTGATCGGCAACGACTGGGTCGGCTTCCCGACCGTCGAACAGGTCGAGGGTGCGACCTTCGACATGGTCGTGGCAGGACGGGTGCTGCCTGACGGCGACGTCGCGATCATGATGGTCGAGGCCGAATCCACCGAGGCCACCTGGGACCTGGTCCGCTCCGGCCGTCCGGCCCCGACCGAAGAGGTCGTCGCCCAGGGCCTGGAGGCGTCCAAGCCGTTCATCAAGGCCCTCTGCGACGCGCAGGCCGAGCTGGCCGCGCAGTTCAACAAGCCCGTCTCCGCGATGCCGATCTTCCTCGACTACACCGACGAGACCCTCGCCGTGGTCACCGAGGTCGCCGCCGAGCGGCTCGGTGTCGTGATGAGCATCTCGGGCAAGGCCGAGCGGGAGACCTCCACCGAGGCGCTCCTGGCGAGCGTCCAGGCCGAACTGGCCGGGCGGCTGCCGGAGAAGTCCAAGGAGATCACCGGTGCGTTCCGCGCGCTGACCAAGAAGGTCGTCCGTCGCAAGACCCTCACCGAGCAGGTCCGCATCGACGGTCGTGGCGTGCGGGACATCCGGACCCTGTCGGCCGAGGTCGGCGTGCTGCCGCGGGTGCACGGGTCGGCGCTGTTCATGCGCGGCGAGACCCAGATCCTGGGCGTCACCACGCTGAACATGCTCGACATGGAGCAGAAGCTCGACACCCTGGCGCCGGAGACCACCAAGCGCTACATGCACAACTACAACTTCCCGCCCTACTCCACCGGTGAGACCGGTCGGGTCGGTTCGCCGAAGCGGCGCGAGATCGGCCACGGTGCGCTCGCCGAGCGCGCCCTGGTGCCGGTGCTGCCCAAGCGCGAGGAGTTCCCCTACGCGATCCGGCAGGTGTCGGAGGCGCTGGGCTCGAACGGCTCCACCTCGATGGGATCGGTGTGCGCCTCGACGCTCGCGCTGCTGAACGCCGGCGTGCCGCTGAAGGCCCCCGTGGCGGGCATCGCCATGGGCCTGATGAGCGAGGAGATCGACGGCGAGATGCGGTACATCGCGCTCACCGACATCCTCGGGGCCGAGGACGCGCTGGGTGACATGGACTTCAAGGTTGCGGGCACCCGCGACTTCGTCACCGCCCTGCAGCTGGACACCAAGCTCAACGGCATCCCCGCCGACGTGCTGGCCAGTGCGCTGCTGCAGGCCCGGGAGGCCCGTCACACCCTGCTCGACGTCATGAACGAGGCGATCGACGTCCCGGACGAGATGAGCCCCTACGCGCCGCGGATCATCACGGTGAAGATCCCCGTGGACAAGATCGGCGAGGTCATCGGCCCTAAGGGCAAGATGATCAACCAGATCCAGGACGACACGGGCGCCAACATCTCGATCGAGGACGACGGCACGATCTACATCGGCGCCGACAACGGCGAGTCGGCCGAGGCGGCCCGCTCGCTGATCAACGCGATCGCGAACCCGACGATGCCCGAGAAGGGCGAGCGCTACCTGGGCACGATCGTGAAGATCATGCCGTTCGGTGCGTTCGTGTCGCTGATGCCCGGCAAGGACGGCCTGCTGCACATCTCCAAGCTCCGCTCGCTCGCCGGCGGTGGCCGGGTGGAGAACGTCGAGGACGTGGTCAGCGTCGGCCAGAAGCTGACCGTCGAGATCGCGGAGATCGACGACAAGGGCAAGCTCTCCCTGATCCCCGTGGTCGAGGACAAGCCCGCCGAGGTGGCCGCCGAGGCCTGATCGCCCGGGGTCCCTGGTTCTCCCGGGCCTGCCGCACTGACGCCGGTGGCGCCGTCCCCCTCGGGGGACGGCGCCACCGGCGTCAGTGGGTGGTGGGCGGCGCGCTGTCGGTACCCGACCCGGCGTCGCTACACGTTGTTCACGGCGCTACCCGAACTCGGGTAGCGCCGTGAACAACGTGTAGCGAGGCAGTGAGTCGTCCCACCAATAGGGGCCGTCTGAGCCACGAACCTGTGGATAACTTCCTGGACAGGGGCGTGAGGCGTGCTTCCCTTGATCGATGGAACAACCTCGACTCACGCGAGAGCTGCTCGAGAACGAACAGCTGTCGATTCACGACCTGCTCCGGGCCTGCCGGGAGGGGCAATGGGAACGGGTGCGGCGCGGAGCATACGCCCGCCCGGAGGGCCTCGACGACCGGGCTCGACATCTGCGTCTGGTCGCAGCAACGGTGCCCCTGTTGGCACCGGAGAGCGTTCTGAGCCATGCCTCCGCCGCGGCCCTGCACGGGCTGCCAATCCGCCGTGACCTCCTCGATCGCGTCTGGGTCACCCGCGCGGACGGTGGCCATGGCCGGCACGGTCCCGTCCTTCACCTTCGGTTGTGCCGACTGGAGGAGGACGAGATCGTGAACGTTGGTGGCGTTCGGGTGACCTCTCTGGAGCGGACGGCCATCGACATGGCCCGGCTGCTGTCTCCGGAATGGGGTCTCATCTTCTGCGACGCGGCTCTCGTGGCGGGGGCGAACAAGGAACGCCTGCTCGGCCAGGTTGATCGCGCCAGAGGTTGGCCGGGAGCCCGAAAGGCACTATGTGCCGCCGAGTTCTCCGATGGGCGGTCAGGGTCGCCGCTGGAATCGGTCAGTCGACTTCAGCTTCAACGGGTGGGTTTTCCCACGCCCGTGCTGCAGTTCGAGGTGGTGCTGAACGGTGTTGTCGTGGCGACGACGGACTTCGGCTGGGAGGACGAGGGGCTGGTCGGAGAGTGCGACGGCAAGGTCAAGTACGACGAGTTGCTGAGACCTGGTGAGACAGCCGCCGACGCGGTGATGCGTGAGAAGCGACGCGAGGAACGCATCCGGGGCGCTGACTTGTGGATCGTCCGTTGGGGTTGGAGCGAGGCGTGGAACCCGCCAGAGTTGCGGCGCATCGTGCAGACGGGATTCGCGCTGGCCCCTCGTAACCGGTCCCGTGCTGGCCGCTCCGCCTGATGGATCGGCTGCGCTGACGGCGGGGGCAGGGCCTCAGGTGCCCTGCGTTCGCGAACCTCGGCGAAGCTACGCCGATGGCCGCTATGAGCGCTGAGCTCTCGGGTGATGCCGCGCACCGACTCTGCCTCGCTACCCGTTGTTCACGGCGCTACCCGAACTCGGGTAGCGCCGTGAACAACGTGTAGCGACGCGGGGGTGGTGACACGGGGGTGGTAAGGCCGGCGGTGACGGGCTCCGCGAGGTGCACCACGGCAGTCGTCCAGGCGGCCGTCCTAGGATGGGGCGACCGAGGGAGAGGAAGCACCATGCGGGTGGCGGTGTTCGGGGCGAGGGGCCGGATGGGGCAGGAGGTCTGCCGGGCGGTCGAGAGTGCCGACGGGCTCGAACTGGTCGCGGCCGTGGACGCGGGGGAGGACCGGAGCCCAGCCCAGGCGGCCGAGGTCGTGATCGACTTCACGGTGCCGGACGCGGTGATGGACAACA